>OKEG01000032.1_pt1 | contig 106260 bp, 92 predicted proteins | sample 1614111 | NCBI WGS metagenome assembly OKEG01 (sample SAMN04436907, study PRJEB24849) | human gut metagenome | biome: human gut; feature: NICU; material: stool | host: Homo sapiens | place: USA: Saint Louis, MO | collected 2012-04-09 | reverse complement strand
TTAAGACACCGCCCTTTCACGGCGGTAACACGGGTTCGAGTCCCGTAGGAGTCATTATATTGGAGAATTAGCTCAGCTGGGAGAGCATCTGCCTTACAAGCAGAGGGTCGGCGGTTCGAACCCGTCATTCTCCACCATTTTGATTATTAATTAACTGAATAAGCTGGAGGGGTAGCGAAGTGGCTAAACGCGGCGGACTGTAAATCCGCTCCTTCGGGTTCGGCAGTTCGAATCTGCCCCCCTCCACCATCTATATATTGGGCTATAGCCAAGCGGTAAGGCAACGGACTTTGACTCCGTCACTCGTTGGTTCGAATCCAGCTAGCCCAGCCATTAGAGCCATTAGCTCAGTTGGTAGAGCATCTGACTTTTAATCAGAGGGTCAGAGGTTCGAATCCTCTATGGCTCACTACTTGCACTTTCCATTCTTGGGAAGTGCTTTTTTCATTTTTTGAGAATTAGAATGCTAAGGCGTTATGTTATGGCTATTACTTGATTATAGTAAGCGTATACATTATTCTGAAATTATGTATAACAAAGGGGGACGCTTATGACAAAGAAAAAAGGAATTGATATTATTGGTGTACCGTCAACATTTGGACAAAGAAAATTAGGTGTTGATTTAGGACCAACTGCGATTAGATATGCAGGTTTAATACCAAGACTAAAGCAATTAGACCTTGATGTTAATGACAAAGGGGATATTAAGGTATCAGTTGTAGACATTGAAAAATTTCAAAGTGAACAAAAAGGATTAAGAAACTACGATGAAATTATAGATGTTACTCAAAAATTAAATAAAGAAGTATCAGCATCAATTGAAAATAACAGATTTCCTCTAGTTCTTGGTGGAGATCATTCTATTGCGGTAGGTTCAGTATCAGCAATAAGTAAACATTATAATAATTTAGGTGTTATTTGGTATGATGCACATGGTGATTTAAATATACCTGAAGAGTCACCAAGTGGAAATATTCACGGTATGCCTCTAAGGATTTTGACAGGTGAAGGTCCTAAAGAACTTTTAGAATTAAATAGTAATGTAATCAAGCCAGAAAACATCGTACTAATTGGTATGAGAGATTTAGATAAAGGTGAAAGACAATTTATCAAAGATCATAATATTAAAACATTTACTATGTCAGATATTGATAAATTGGGGATAAAGGAAGTAATTGAAAATACAATAGAATATTTGAAGTCACGCAATGTTGATGGCGTTCATTTATCTTTAGATGTTGATGCCTTAGATCCACTTGAAACGCCAGGCACAGGTACTAGAGTCTTAGGCGGACTTACATATAGAGAAAGTCATTTTGCGCTGGAATTATTACATCAGTCTCAGTCAGTTACTTCAATGGACTTAGTTGAAGTGAATCCACTTATTGATCATAACAACCATACTGCTGAGCAGGCAGTTTCATTAATTGGAACATTTTTTGGTGAAACTTTATTATAAATAAATGATTTGTAGTGTATAAAGTATATTTTGCTTTTTGCACTACTTTTTTAATTCACTAAAATGATTAAGAGTAGTTATAATCTTTAAAATAAATTTTTTCTATTTAAATATATGTTCGTATGACAGTGATGTAAATGATTGGTATAATGGGTATTATGGAAAAATATTACCCGGAGGAGATGTTATGGATTTTTCCAACTTTTTTCAAAACCTCAGTACATTAAAAATTGTAACGAGTATCCTTGATTTACTGATAGTTTGGTATGTACTTTATCTTCTCATCACGGTCTTTAAGGGAACTAAAGCGATACAATTACTTAAAGGGATATTAGTAATTGTTATTGGTCAGCAGATAAGTATGATATTGAACTTGACTGCAACATCTAAATTATTTGATATCGTTATTCAATGGGGGGTATTAGCTTTAATAGTAATATTCCAACCAGAAATTAGACGTGCGTTAGAACAACTTGGTAGAGGTAGCTTTTTAAAACGCTATACATCTAATACGTATAGTAAAGATGAAGAGAAACTGATTCAATCGGTTTCAAAGGCTGTGCAATATATGGCTAAAAGACGTATAGGTGCATTAATTGTCTTTGAAAAAGAAACAGGTCTTCAAGATTATATTGAAACAGGTATTGCAATGGATTCAAATATTTCACAAGAACTTTTAATTAATGTCTTTATACCTAATACACCTTTACATGATGGTGCAATGATTATTCAAGGCACGAAGATTGCAGCAGCAGCAAGTTATTTGCCATTGTCTGATAGTCCTAAGATATCTAAAAGTTTGGGTACAAGACATAGAGCAGCGGTTGGTATTTCAGAAGTATCTGATGCATTTACCGTTATTGTATCTGAAGAAACTGGTGATATTTCGGTAACATTTGATGGAAAATTACGCCGAGACATTTCAAACGAAATTTTTGAAGAGTTGCTTGCTGAACATTGGTTTGGCACACGCTTTCAAAAGAAAGGTGTGAAATAATATGCTAGAAAGTAAATGGGGCTTAAGATTTATTGCCTTTCTTTTGGCATTGTTTTTCTTTTTATCTGTTAACAATGTTTTTGGAAATATCTTTAACACTGGTAATCTTGGTCAAAAGTCTAGTAAAACGATTCAAGATGTACCCGTTGAAATTCTTTATAACACTAAAGATTTGCATTTAACAAAAGCGCCTGAAACAGTTAATGTGACTATTTCAGGACCACAATCAAAGATAATAAAAATTGAAAATCCAGAAGATTTAAGAGTAGTGATTGATTTATCAAATGCTAAAGCTGGAAAGTATCAAGAGAAGTATCAAGTTAAAGGGTTAGCTGATGACATTCATTATTCTGTAAAACCTAAATTAGCAAATATTACGCTTGAAAACAAAGTAACTAAAAAGATGACAGTTCAACCTGATGTAAGTCAGAGTGATATTGATCCACTTTATAAAATTACAAAGCAAGAAGTTTCACCACAAACAGTTAAAGTAACAGGTGGAGAAGAACAATTAAATGATATCGCTTATTTAAAAGCCACTTTTAAAACTAATAAAAAGATTAATGGTGACACAAAAGATATCGCAGAAGTAACGGCTTTTGATAAAAAACTGAATAAATTAAATGTATCGATTCAACCTAATGAAGTGAATTTACAAGTTAAAGTAGAGCCTTTTAGCAAAAAGGTTAAAGTAAATGTTAAACAGAAAGGTAGTTTAGCAGATGATAAAGAATTAAGTTCCATTGAATTAGAAGATAAAGAAATTGAAATCTTCGGTAGTCGAGATGACTTACAAAATATAGGCGAAGTTGATGCAGAAGTAGATTTAGATGGTATTTCAGAATCAACTGAAAAGACTGTGAAAATCAATCTGCCTGAACATGTCACTAAAGCAGAACCAAGTGAAACAAAAGCTTATATCAATGTAAAATAAATAGCTAAATTAAAGGAGAGTAAACAATGGGAAAATATTTTGGTACAGACGGAGTAAGAGGTGTCGCAAACCAAGAATTAACACCAGAATTGGCATTTAAATTAGGAAGATACGGTGGCTATGTTCTAGCACATAATAAAGGTGAAAAACACCCACGTGTACTTGTAGGACGCGATACTAGAGTTTCAGGTGAAATGTTAGAGTCAGCATTAATAGCTGGTTTGATTTCAATTGGTGCAGAAGTGATGCGATTAGGTATTATTTCAACACCAGGTGTTGCATATTTAACACGCGATATGGGTGCAGAGTTAGGTGTAATGATATCAGCCTCTCATAATCCAGTTGCAGATAATGGTATTAAATTCTTTGGATCAGATGGTTTTAAACTATCAGATGAACAAGAAAATGAAATTGAAGCATTATTGGATCAAGAAAACCCAGAATTACCAAGACCAGTTGGCAATGATATTGTACATTATTCAGATTACTTTGAAGGGGCACAAAAATATTTGAGCTATTTAAAATCAACAGTAGATGTTAACTTTGAAGGTTTGAAAATTGTTTTAGATGGTGCAAATGGTTCAACATCATCACTAGCGCCATTCTTATTTGGTGATTTAGAGGCAGATACTGAAACAATTGGATGTAGTCCTGATGGATATAATATCAATGAGAAATGTGGCTCTACACATCCTGAAAAATTAGCAGAAAAAGTTGTTGAAACTGAAAGTGATTTTGGGCTAGCATTTGACGGCGATGGAGACAGAATCATAGCAGTAGATGAGAATGGTCAAATCGTTGACGGTGACCAAATTATGTTTATTATTGGTCAAGAAATGCATAAAAATCAAGAATTGAATAATGACATGATTGTTTCTACTGTTATGAGTAACTTAGGTTTTTACAAAGCGCTTGAACAAGAAGGAATTAAATCTAATAAAACTAAAGTTGGCGACAGATATGTAGTAGAAGAAATGCGTCGCGGTAATTATAACTTAGGTGGAGAACAATCTGGACATATCGTTATGATGGATTACAATACAACTGGTGATGGTTTATTAACTGGTATTCAATTAGCTTCAGTAATAAAAATGACTGGTAAATCACTAAGTGAATTAGCTGGACAAATGAAAAAATATCCACAATCATTAATTAACGTACGCGTAACAGATAAATATCGTGTTGAAGAAAATGTTGACGTTAAAGAAGTTATGACTAAAGTAGAAGTAGAAATGAATGGAGAAGGTCGAATTTTAGTAAGACCTTCTGGAACAGAACCATTAGTTCGTGTCATGGTTGAAGCAGCAACTGATGAAGATGCTGAAAGATTTGCACAACAAATAGCTGATGTGGTTCAAGATAAAATGGGATTAGATAAATAATTTCAAGATATAAATCAAACCGATGCTTATGCATCGGTTTTTTTAATTTGACTAAAGCAAGAATATTATTTCGTAAAGACAAAATAATAAAGAACACATAAAAACAAAGTAATCAATATGTAATATAAAATTCACTGGTAAGCAATATATAATGATGATAAAATTAATTTTAATTAGATAGAGTTGCTCTGCCTTTTATAAGATGGAAGCAAACTGTTTATCTTAAAAGTTGATTAAGTGACATCATTTAACAGCGAGAATAATCAACCAGGAAGATGACTTAATGAATTTATTCAGACAACAAAAATTTAGTATCAGAAAATTTAATGTCGGTATTTTTTCAGCTTTAATTGCCACTGTTACATTTATATCTATTAACCCGACAACAGCGTCTGCAGCAGAGCAAAATCAGCCTGCACAAAATCAACCAGCACAACCAGCTGATGCCAGTGCACAGCCTAACGCAAATGCTGGTGCTCAAGCTAATCCTACAGCACAGCCAGCTGCACCTGCAAATCAAGGCGGTCAAGCAGACCCAGCAGCAAATCAAGGTGGACAGGCCACTCCGGCAGCAGGAACAACACAACCAGCAGCAGGAACAACACAACCAGCAGCAGGAACAACACAACCAGCTGGACAAGGTAATCAAGCTGATCCGAATAACGCTGTACAAGCACAACCTGGAAATCAAGCTGCACCAGCAAACCAAGCAGGTCAAGGAAATAACCAAGCAACACCTAATAATGCAGCGCCTGCAAATCAAACACAGCCAGCAAATGCTCCAGCAGCAGCGCAACCAGCTGCACCTGTAGCAGCAAATGCACAACCACAAGATCCAAATGCTAATAATACAGGTGAAGGCAGTATTAATACAACATTAACGTTTGATGACCCTGCCATTTCAACAAACGATAACAGACAGGATCCAACTGTAACGGTTACAGATCATGTAAATGGTTATTCATTAATTAACAATGGTAAGATTGGTTTCGTTAACTCCGAATTAAGACGAAGCGATATGTTTGATAAGAATAACCCTCAAAACTACCAAGCTAGAGGGAATGTAGCTGCATTAGGTCGTGTGAATGCAAATGATTCTACAGATCATGGTAACTTTAACGGTATTTCAAAAACTGTAAATGTAAAACCAGATTCAGAATTAATTATTAACTTTACTACTATGCAAACGAATAGTAAGCAAGGTGCAACAAATTTAGTTATTAAAGATGCTAAGAAAAATACTGAATTAGCAACTGTAAATGTAGCTAAGACTGGTACTGCACATTTATTTAAAGTACCAACAGATGCTGATCGTTTAGATTTACAATTTATTCCTGACAATACAGCAGTTGCTGATGCTTCAAGAATTACAACAAATAAAGATGGTTATAAATACTATTCATTCATTGATAATGTAGGTCTATTCTCAGGTTCTCATTTATATGTCAAAAATAGAGATTTAGCACCGAAAGCAACTAACAATAAAGAATATACTATTAATACTGAAATCGGTAACAATGGTAATTTTGGCGCTTCATTAAAAGCAGATCAATTTAAATATGAAGTAACATTACCACAAGGTGTAACTTACGTTAATGATTCATTAACTACAACATTCCCTAATGGTAATGAAGACAGTACAGTATTGAAAAATATGACTGTCAATTATGATCAAAATGCAAATAAAGTTACATTTACAAGCCAAGGTGTGACAACAGCACGTGGTACACATACGAAAGAAGTTTTATTCCCAGATAAATCTTTAAAATTATCATATAAAGTTAATGTTGCGAATATTGATACACCTAAAAATATTGATTTTAATGAAAAATTAACATATCGTACTGCTTCAGATGTTGTAATTAATAATGCGCAACCAGAAGTTACCCTAACTGCAGATCCATTTTCAGTAGCGGTTGAAATGAACAAAGATGCGTTGCAACAACAAGTTAACTCACAAGTTGATGATAGTCATTACACAACAGCATCAATTGCAGAATACAATAAACTTAAACAACAAGCAGACACTATTTTAAATGAAGATGCGAATCATGTTGAAACTGCAAATCGTGCATCTCAAGCGGATATTGACGGTTTAGTAACAAAATTACAAGCTGCATTAATTGATAATCAAGCAGCAATTGCTGAATTAGATGCTAAAGCACAAGAAAAGGTTACAGCAGCACAACAAAGTAAAAAAGTTACGCAAGATGAAGTGGCAGCACTTGTAACTAAAATTAACAATGATAAAAATAATGCAATCGCAGAAATTAATAAACAAACAACAGCGCAAGGTGTTACAACTGAAAAAGATAATGGTATCGCAGTGTTAGAACAAGATGTAATTACACCAACTGTTAAACCACAAGCGAAACAAGATATTATTCAAGCTGTTACGACACGCAAACAACAAATTAAAAAGTCAAATGCATCATTACAAGATGAAAAAGATGTAGCAAATGATAAAATTGGTAAAATTGAAACAAAGGCAATAAAAGATATTGATGCAGCAACTACAAATGCACAAGTAGAAGCCATTAAAACAAAAGCAATCAATGATATTAATCAAACTGCACCTGCTACAACAGCTAAAGCAGCAGCTCTTGAAGAATTTGACGAAGTTGTTCAAGCACAAATTGATCAAGCACCTTTAAATCCTGATACAACAAATGAAGAAGTAGCGGAGGCCATTGAACGTATTAATAAAGCTAAAGTTTCAGGTGTTAAAGCGATAGAAGCGACAACGACTGCACAAGAGTTAGAACGCGTTAAAAACGAGGAAATATTCAAAATTGAGAATATTACGGACTCAACTCAAACTAAAATGGATGCCTATAAAGAAGTTAAACAAGCTGCTACAGCTAGAAAAGCTCAAAATGCAACAGTTTCAAATGCAACTGATGAAGAAGTAGCAGAGGCAAATGCAGCAGTAGATGCAGCTCAAACAGAAGGTTTACATGACATCCAAGTTGTTAAATCTCAACAAGAAGTGGCTGATACTAAAGCAAAAGTATTAGATAAAATCAATGCCATTCAAACACAAGCAAGAGTTAAACCTGCAGCGGATAGGGAAGTAGACAACGCATATAATACACGTAAACAAGAAATCCAAAATAGTAACGCTTCAACAACAGAAGAAAAAGAAGCGGCATATACGCAATTAGATGCTAAAAAACAAGAGGCAAGAACGAATCTTGATGCTGCAAATACAAACAGTGCTGTAACAACAGCTAAAGACAATGGTATTGCTGCAATTAATCAAGTTCAAGCTGCCACAACTAAGAAATCGGATGCAAAAGCGGAAATCGCTCAAAAAGCAAGTGAACGTAAAACAGCAATCGAAGCAATGAATGATTCGACTACTGAAGAACAACAAGCAGCTAAAGACAAAGTTGATCAAGCAGTAGTTACTGCAAACGCTGACATTGATAATGCCGCAGCAAATACAGATGTGGATAATGCAAAAGCTACAAATGAAGCTACAATTGCAGCCATTACGCTAGATGCAAATGTTAAATCAACAGCGAAACAAGCAATTGCAGATAAAGTACAAGCACAAGAAACAGCAATTGATGCTAATAACGGTGCAACAACAGAAGAAAAAAATGCTGCGAAACAACAAGTTCAAACAGAAAAAACGACAGCTGATGCAGCAATAGATGGTGCACATTCAAATGCAGAAGTAGAAGCGGCTAAAAATGCAGAAATTGCTAAAATTGAAGCAATTCAACCAGCGACAACAACGAAAGATGATGCGAAACAAGCCATAGCTACGAAAGCGAATGAACGTAAAGCAGCCATTGCTCAAACGCAAGACATTACAGCAGAAGAAATTGAAGCGGCTAATGCGAATGTAGATAATGCTGTGACAGAAGCAAATAGCCATATTGAAGCTGCTAATAGTCAAAATGAAGTTGATCAAGCGAAGACAACAGGTGAATCTAGTATTGATCAAGTGACACCAACTGTTAATAAAAAAGCAACAGCGCGTAATGAAATCACTACTGCATTAAACAACAAGTTGCAAGAGATTCAAGCTACACCGGATGCAACAGATGAAGAAAAACAAGAAGCAGATCTTGAAGCTAATACAGAAAATGCTAAAGCAAATCACGCCATCACAGCAGCAACAACAAATGCAGAAGTAGATGATGCAAAAGCGAATGCAGAAGTGGCAATTAACGCTGTAACACCAAAAGTTATGAAGAAACAAGCAGCGAAAGATGAGATCGATCAATTACAAGCAGTACAAACAGCGATTATTAATAACGATCAAAATGCAACAAATGAAGAAAAAGAAGCGGCGATTCAACAACTAGCAACAGCAGTTACAGACGCGAAAAATAACATTACAGCTGCAACTGACAATAATGGGGTAGACACGGCGAAAGATGCAGGTAAAAATTCGATTCAAAGTACACAACCAGCAACAGCAGTTAAATCAAATGCTAAAAATGATGTTGATCAAGCTGTGACAACTCAAAATCAAGCTATTGATAATACAACTGATGCTACAACTGAAGAGAAAAATGCAGCAAAAGATTTAGTTTTAAAAGCTAAAGAAAAAGCATATCAAGATATTTTAAATGCGCAAACGACTAACGATGTTACGCAAATTAAAGATCAAGCAGTTACTGACATTCAAGGTATTACTGCCGATACGACAATTAAAGATGTTGCTAAAGGTGAACTAACAGCAAAAGCAAATGAACAAAAAGCGCTTATTGCACAAACTGCAGATGCGACTACTGAAGAAAAAGAACAAGCAAATCAACAAGTAGACGCACAATTAACACAAGGAAATCAAAATATTGAAAATGCACAGTCAATTGATGACGTAAACACTGCAAAAGATAATGCAATTCAAGCCATCGACCCAATTCAAGCATCAACAGATGTTAAAACGAATGCAAGAGCTGAATTGTTAAATGAAATGCAAAATAAAATAACTGAAATCCTTAATGATAATACGACTACCAATGAAGAAAAAGGTAAAGATATAGGGCCAGTTAGAGCAGCATATGAAGAAGGTTTAAATAATATTAATACATCAACTACAACAGGTGATGTAACAACTGCTAAAGACGCAGCAGTACAAAAAGTTCAACAACTTCATGCAAATCCTGTTAAGAAGCCTTCAGGTAAAACTGCATTAGATCAAGCTGCAGCTGATAAGAAAACACAAATTGAACAAACGCCAAATGCGTCACAACAAGAAATTAATGATGCAAAACAAGAAGTTGATACAGTATTAAATCAAGCGAAAACAAATATTGATCAATCTTCGACTGATGACTATGTAGATGCAGCGGTTAGAGATGGAAAAGCTAAAATTAATGCAGTTAAAACATTTAGTGAGTATAAAAAAGATGCTTTAGCTAAAATTGCAGATGCATATAATGCTAAAGTAAACGAAGCGGATAACTCTAATGCATCGACTTCAAGTGAAATTGCTGAAGCGAAACAAAAACTTGCTGAATTGAAACAAACTGCGGATCAAAACGTTAATCAAGCTACTTCTAAAGATGACATAGAGGTACAAATTCATAATGACTTAGATAATATTAACGATTACACAATTCCAACAGGTAAAAAAGAATCAGCTACAACAGATTTATATGCCTATGCAGATCAGAAGAAAAATAATATTTCAGCTGACACTATTGCAACACAAGATGAAAAACAACAAGCAATCAAGCAAGTTGACCAAAATGTTCAAACTGCATTAGAAAGCATTAATAATGGTGTGGATAATGGTGACGTTGATGATGCATTAACACAAGGTAAAGCGACTATTGATGCAGTTCAAGTTGACGCTTCTGTTAAACCTAAAGCGAACCAAGCTATTGAAGCTAAAGCAGAGGAAACGAAAGAATCTATTGATCAAAGTGACCAGTTAACTGCTGAAGAAAAAACTGAAGCATTAGCAACGATTAAACAAATTACAGATCAAGCTAAACAAGGCATTACTGATGCAGCAACAACTGCCGAAGTTGAAAAAGCGAAAGCTCAAGGACTTGAGGCGTTTGATAACATTCAAATTGACTCAACAGAAAAACAAAAAGCTATCGAAGAATTAGAAACTGCACTAGACCAGATTGAAGCAGGTGTAAATGTCGACTCTGATGCTACAACTGAAGAAAAAGAAGCGTTTACGAATGCTTTAGAAGACATTTTATCAAAAGCAACTGAAGATATTTCTGATCAAACTACAAATGCAGAAATCGCTACTGTCAAAAATAGTGCGCTTGAACAACTTAAAGCACAACGTATTAATCCAGAAGTTAAGAAAAATGCTTTGGAAGCAATTAGAGAAGTGGTTAACAAGCAAATAGAAATAATTAAAAATGCAGATGCAGATGCATCGGCGAAAGAAATTGCACGTACGGATTTAGGTAGATATTTTGACAGATTTGCTGATAAATTAGATAAAACACAAACAAATGCAGAAGTTGATGAATTACAAAATGTAACGATACCTGCAATTGAAGCGATTGTACCTCAGAAGGATCCAAATGCTAATGATACTAATAGTGGTTCAGATAATAATGATGCAACAGCAAATTCAAATACTAATGCAACACCAGAAAATACTGGACAACCTAATGTAACTGAGTCAACAGATAATGCCAATGCAGATACGTCTTCAACAACGACAAATAATCATAATGATTCAGCAACAGGTGAAACAACAGGAACATCAACAAACAATTCATCAACTGATGATGCAAATGATAAACCGACAGCTAATAACAATTCTAGTGTAGATGCATCAACAGACAATTCGGCAACGGGTAATGGTACAACTGATAAACCAGCAGTAGAACTAACTAATAACGGCACAACTGATAAACCAGCAACTACTGAGAGCACAGAAACAACATCAACTGCTGATAGAAAAGATAATGCATCTGTAAATGCTTCAAATCAAAATGCTGAAGTAAATAATAGTGCTGAATCTCAACCAATTAATGGCAAGGTTGCACAACCAAAATCTGAAAATAAAGCTAAGGTAGAAAAAGATGGTAGAGATTCAACAAATCAAAGTATGGTCGAATCAACAACTGAAACATTGCCTTCAGCAGACATAACAGAACCAAATGTACCTTCTAATACATCAAAAGATAAAGAGGAAAGTACGTCAAATCAAACTGATGCAGGACAACTTAAGTCTGAAACTAACGTTGCATCTAATGAAGCAGATAAATCGCCAAGCAAAGCTGATACTGCAGTTTCGAATAAACCATCAACATCTGCATCTTCAGAAACAAAAGATAAAGCGACTTCGACTGAGGATAGTCAAAAAGCTGACATGGCAACAGCAGATACAAAAGATAATCAAGCAGCAATTGGTGCAACTGCAGATGTAAACAATAAAGCTACGCAAAACGACGGTGCCAATGCATCTCCAGTAACAGTTTCTAATGGTAGTCATAGTATGCATCATGATATGCTTAAAGTAACTAACACTGACAAACACGAAGCTAAGGCAACATCAGCGCAACAAGGTAAAGAAAATAAAGCAAAACAACAAGCTAAAACTTTACCAGATACTGGTATGTCACATAATGATGATTTACCATATGCTGAATTAGCTCTAGGTGCAGGTATGGCATTCTTAATTAGAAGATTCACTAAGAAAGACCAACAAACTGAAGAATAAAATTTATTTAAGAATGTGAACATCTAGTTATTTCATTGGGAAATATTCCTTACTAAGTAACCAAGTCTAACAGTTAATATGAATTTGTTTTAGTAATGACCAATAGCCATTGAAAAGGTGGCTGTGGCTCGAAAGTAAAACAAACAAATCATTAACGCAAAAATACTCCTTTCATACATAACACAAGTTAAGTGTCTATGTTGAAGGGAGTATTTTTTATGTTCAGAAATGTAATATTGTTAATTCAACGGAACTACTACATTATTACTGATTGTTAACGCATAACGTTGGAAACTTCTTGTTTCAAACAAAGCTCAATAAATTATGAAAGTGAATTGTACGCTTCGATTATTTCATCGGCTAAGCCATCGTCAACTTTAGCATATTCGCTTAAGAACGCTTTTAAATCGTGTTCTTTAATGTAATTATTTTTCTCAACAGTTTCTTGGTCTGCTGTATCATCATACTTTAATAACAATGCAGCTGTATTTAATAAACCAGTGCGTTCTAAATCTTTATTATAAAGATATGTTAATGGCTTTATAATTCTATCTTTAGGGCCAATTTTACGTAACGTACCTCGTCCGACACGTGTTACTTCATCAGATAAATAAGAATTGTTGAAACGGTCTATTATTTTTTCGACATAACCAGCTTGTTCCGCTTCAGTAAAATCAAATTCATTAGTAATATATTGACTTGTTTCAGCTAAAACACGGCGTAAGCCAGCTTCAATTGAACTATCTTTTACAGCGTCTAATACGGTAGCTTTACCTGCAAATTTACCAGCATACGCTAAATATGCATGTCCTGTATTCACAGTTAATAATTTACGCTCAATATATGGTGTTAAATCATCAACATATTTAATATGATTTAGTTCTGGGCCATACCATGCATCTTTTTCAACAACCCATTCGTAAAATGGCTCAACCATAACGTCTAATATATTTTCATTCTTTTGTAATGGTACAATTCTATCAACTGCTGAGTTAGCAAAATGAATATTGTTACCAAGAGGGCCAGTAATATCAAGTACCGCTTTTTTCAATGTATCAGTTGCCATAATAGCATTCTCACAAGCAACAATATTAACATGGTTTGTTTTTTCTTTTAAGAAAGGCGCAAAAGATTTAGCAATAATAGGTAGTATGTTAACACCAACAGCTGTTGTAATAATATCAGCTTCTAGAATTGCTTGTTTCAACGCTTCAGAAGGTTGCATTGAATTAATTGCATCAACATTATTCACACGCGTCGTTGTTTTAGACTCATCAGCTAAAATAACATCGTATTGATGATCATGAGCTAAAGCATTAATGATTTCTTCATTGACGTCTGCAAATGTTACTTTAACATTGTTGTCTGCAAGAATATAACCAATGAAACCACGACCTATGTTACCAGCACCAAAGTGAACTGCTTTCATTATGCATCTGCCTCCTCGAATACTTGTTTAATTTCTTCTGCAGATTTTGCTTGAACGATACGATCGACATTTTCTTCTTCGCTAAATGTTATTGCAATTTTAGATAACAAGTCTAAATGTTCGCCATCTTTACCAGCGATTCCCACGACAACTTTAACTACTTCGCCATCCCAGTCAACGCCTTCAGGGATTTGTAATAATGTTAAACCTGAGTGAATCACATTTGTTTTAGCTTCATCTGTGCCATGAGGAATTGCTAAGCCATTTCCCATAAATGTTGATACGACTTGCTCACGATCTTTCATTGCTTGAATATAAGCATCTGTTACAGCACCACTATCAACTAAGGCTTTACCTGCTTGTTCAATTGCTTCATTTTGGCTGTTAACATTTACATTTAAAAAGATATTGTCATTACTAAATAATTCGCTCATTTTGTACACTCCTAAATAAATTGTTTTTTAATTCGTTCTAAAAATTTGTTTCTTAATAATGTTTCAAGTTCCTGTGGATTTTCCATAAAAGTATCAATAGATTCTAATTTCAAACTTAAAAATTCGGACAAGTCACTTACCAGTGATGCCATAAAATCATTGTCAGGAATAAACATGGAAATCATATATTTAATTGTTTGATTGTCATTTTGAATACTAGGCAATGTTAACGGTTCTTCTAAAACTGTGATTAGAATCATAGGGTGTTTAATCATATTGTCTCTTAGATGTGGTATTGCAACAGGATATGGACTTAATATCCATCCAGGATTGTCAATCAATCGTTGCTCTAGTAGTTCAGCGAATGACGTTGGATCGTTTATTACATCGGATTGATATAGATAATCTGCGATATATGTTTGCCACTGTTTAACTTCGGTACTAACTATTTTCACTGAATCAAGCAAAGTTAAACCCGAACGCATATGATGCATTAATTGTTCTGATTTTTCGTCACTTAAATGTTTTTCGAAAATTGAAGTTAAGTATGAAGTTTGTTCATTTTCAAAAGATGTGTTGCCATCAATATCTTTCGTTTCAACATGAACATCATTCTTATCAATCATGTTTGATGATTGATCATGCGTCTCTTGGAACGTAGACTTTGTATTTAAAAACTGTGCGACATAACTGATATCACTATCTGGTAATAATGGGTTTACCGTTAAATAGGGGGAGTCGATGTCTAAATTCACAGTAGAAATAATGCCATCATATTGACTTAAATCTAGTGACTTCAAATCGCTGACTGATGCTTGTGTAATACACTCAATCTCACTAAAAACTTGCTCTAGACGAGTTGATAATAGACGGCTAGTTCCCATACCACTGCTGCAAACGACTAATATGTTTAAAAAACGATTACCTTGGTTTTTAATCGAGCCACCAAAGTGTAAAACTATAAAAGCAATTTCACTCTCTGGAAAAATCAAATCAGGCCAACTATCATTTAAAGCTAATCTTACATTTTCAAATAGTCTTGGATATTTGAACTTAATCATGTCTGTTAACGGATTATAGGTCTCGATATTAGCTTGCAAACGATTGATTGCAGGATTAAGGTGTAGCGTCAGTCCATCAACTAAAGTATCCAAATCTGCAAATGTCATACCTGAAATCATTTCTACTTTTTTAACAAACGCTTTAATTTTGTTCTCTTCACAACGATTATTTACTGATGTATCATTAAGATTTTTTCGTTTAGCTCCACGTAAATGGATAGTAATGAAAGCAATTTCTGCCTGATTAAACGTGACGTCATATATTTGACCAAGTTTATCAGCAAGTTCGCTTGCTACTTTGTGTTCAAATGTGTTTTGTACAGAATCATAAATATCGTCGTTTAATGCGACATACTCTCCATTTTTTATACGTGAAATGGATAGCACGATATGGACAGTTAAAGTTAAATAACTTGATTCGGTAAGTTGGTAGGGTAAGGCACTTAGGTAGTCCATTAATAGTCTTTCAACATTAAAAATACGCTCTAAGTCAACAAAGTCTTTGTGGATTTGATTTAATGAATGAAAGACAAAATGATTTTCTATTACTGAATAAACGCTAGTACTATTTAAGTTATTCACCATTAATTGACTTAAAAATTCACGTTTCTTTGATTCAGTACCTACCAAGTAAATACCTTCGCCACGCTTTCGAGATAAAGATAGTTGGTACTTATTTAAATCGAGCTCTAAATCATCTAACATCTTTGCTAAAGTCTGGACAGAAACGCCAATTTCTTGCGCTAAACTATATTGTTTAACTGGCTCCTTGGCTTGTATCAAAGCGTATATAATAATTACTTTCTGCTCTTCAACAGATAAGTCAATGGTTTGATGTTTTGCGATTGATTGCTTCAAATCGTTTAAATCAGACTCTTCGCCAGCAATGCGTAGCCCTTTTTTGTTTGCGCGTTCTAAAGTTAATGAAAATGAAGTTAAATATGCTTCAACACCTTTTAATTCACGGTGAATAGTACGAGAGGACACCGCAAGTTGCTGAGCAATGTCGTGTATAGTGATATATTGACCGTGGTACTTAATCAATAGGGCTATCATTTCTTTTTCACGTGTACTCAATAACATGGCGGTATCCTCCATTTTTTAATTTATTTAATTATTATGCTTGATCATCTTTTTTTAGATTATTTAAAAGTTCTTCATATCTTGGTGAATTAAGGAAATTATCCACTGATATATGGATGGCATTTGGTGTTTGTTTAATAGCACGATCAGTTAGTTTTTTCTGAGTGATAACTAATTGAGCATCTTTTGGCAATTGATTAATCGCAGTATTTGTTACAGTAATATCATTAATGCCTGCTTTTTTGAATTTGTTGCGTAACATACTTGCACCCATTGCACTAGAACCCATACCCGCATCGCAGGCAAATATAACATGGTCTATATTATTGTAATTGTGTGCATCAACATCTTCAGTATTGTAATTATCCAATAATGCTTCAGGATCATCCTCTAATGTAGATGTTACATCCGCATTCGTTTTTGCTTCAGTACTTGCATTCGCTTCAACTTCTGCATCTTTATCAGAAGATACTAACTTAGATGCAACACTAGATTTTTTACCTTTAGTAGTTTCCATTTGAGCAGTTGCAGCTTCTAAATCTTGTTTAGGTTCTTTAGTGAACTTCATAATTAAAGCTGCTACGACAAATGATACAAGTGCAGCAAGGAATACACCGAGTAACATGTGCAAGAACTCACCTCTAGGTGCATTTAAACAGTAAACAATAAATGAACCTGGTGACGCTGGACTTTTAAATCCAAATCCTGTTGCTTGATAAGTTGCAACACCAGTCATTCCGCCTAAAATAACAGCGATGAATAATAAAGGACGCATTAATACATATGGGAAATAAATTTCATGAATACCACCGAAGAAGTGGATAATTCCAGCACCATATGACGTTGCTTTTGCAGTACCTTTCCCAAAAATCATATAAGCAAGTAAAATTCCTAAACCTGGTCCAGGGTTAGATTCAATTGTGTATAAAATAGATTGACCAGCTTTTGCAGCTTGATCTGCACCAAGTGGTGTGAATACACCATGGTTAATCGCATTGTTTAAAAATACAATTTTTGCAGGTTCTACTAAAATACTTACAAGTGGAAGTAGGTGAGCATGTACTAATGCTTCAACTGCCACTGATAAAATATGCATAATAAATTTCATAAGTGGTGCTAAAATTTTAAATCCTGCAATTGTCATGATAAATCCTAAAATACCAGCTGAAAAATTATTAAATAGCATTTCAAAACCTTGTGGTGTTCTAGGTTGGATCAATTGGTCTGTCTTTTTCATTAACCAACCAACAAGTGGACCCATAATCATAGCGCCAAGTAACATTGGTGTATCAGGTAATGCAACGATGACCCCCATAGTTGCCGTTGCTGCGATGATACCACCACGTAAATCATAAATTAAACGACCACCACTAAATGCGATTAATAATGGGATTAAGTACGTAATCATTGGTCCAGCTAAAGTAGCTAAATCTTTATTAGGTAACCAACCATTATCTATAAAAATGGCCGCGATAAAACCCCAAGCGATGAAAGCCCCAATGTTTGGCATAATCATACTACTTAAGAATGAGCCAAATGCTTGAACACGACGTCCTATACCTTTTTTCTCTTCAGTTTGTGACATATTTACACCTCTTTTTTAATATATGTGACTATATATAGTGTATAGAGCCGTTACTTTTTACTCAATATAAACAAAAATCAACTTTGTCAAAATAAATGTGACAAAATTAAATAAAGTGTCATAAATGTGACGGTATAGATATTTTGAAAAAGTAAAACAAAAAAATTGTTTTAGGATTTTTAAAGTTTTATTGTGAAAATATTTGCAAAACAAAACAACACCGTTGTACAATAATGATTAATGGAAAGGGGGAAAGTTCGGCAGTACAGTTAAAGCGCCTGTGCAAATAAATATTTGTATTTGAAGATTAAAGGTTAATATATGAGTGGCCTTTATAGAGTGCAATATATGTATTTGTAGACGAGGAGGATAGTGATCGAATAGATCGGCGGATGCTATCCCGGATGTGGCTCATTCGTTAGCTTATTAAGTAAAACATTAGGGTGACTTAATGGACAAAGTTAATAAGATCGCCAGAAATTGAATATAAAAAATATTAATATGGAAAGTACAGTGTGAGCAATTTGTATAGTTGTAAAAATAACTATGCTTAATTTGTTATGGATGAATGCGATGATAGCATGTTCCTATTTATATTATGAAAGCAGATTGTCAATCTAAATTATCGGCAATAAATCATAATTTACGCGTACTATTCCAATATGGAGGAAAATGTCGTTATGTGTGGAATTGTTGGTTATATTGGCTATGATAATGCCAAAGAATTATTATTAAAAGGTTTAGAAAAATTAGAATACAGAGGTTATGACTCTGCAGGTATCGCAGTAGTAAATGATGATAATACAACTGTATTTAAAGAAAAAGGTCGTATTGCAGAATTACGTAAAGTTGCTGATAGTAGCGATTTTGATGGACCTGTTGGAATCGGTCACACACGTTGGGCAACACACGGTGTACCGAATCATGAAAACTCTCATCCACATCAATCATCAAATGGCCGTTTTACTCTAGTTCATAACGGTGTTATTGAAAACTATGAAGAGTTAAAAGGTGAATACTTACAAGGTGTATCATTCATTTCAGAAACAGATACAGAAGTTATCGTTCAATTAGTTGAATACTTTTCAAATCAAGGACTTTCAACTGAAGAAGCATTTACAAAAGTTGTGTCATTATTACATGGTTCATATGCATTAGGTTTATTAGATGCTGAAGACAAAGACACAATCTATGTTGCTAAAAATAAATCACCATTATTATTAGGTGTTGGTGAAGGTTTCAATGTTATCGCATCAGATGCACTTGCAATGTTACAAGTGACAAGCGAATATAAAGAAATCCATGACCATGAAATCGTTATTGTTAAAAAAGATGAAGTTATTATTAAAGATGCAGATGGAAACGTTGTAGAACGTGATTCATATATTGCTGAAATTGATGCATCAGATGCTGAAAAAGGTGTTTATGCACACTACATGTTAAAAGAAATTCATGAACAACCAGCAGTAATGCGTCGTATTATTCAAGAATATCAAGATGCAGAAGGTAACTTGAAAATTGATCAAGACATCATCAATGATGTTAAAGAAGCAGACCGCATTTACGTTATTGCAGCAGGTACAAGCTACCATGCAGGTTTAGTAGGTAAAGAATTTTTAGAAAAATGGGCTGGTGTACCAACTGAAGTACATGTTGCATCTGAGTTTGTATATAACATGCCATTATTATCTGAAAAACCACTATTTGTATATATTTCTCAATCAGGTGAAACTGCAGATAGCCGTGCAGTATTAGTTGAAACTAATAAATTAGGTCATAAATCATTAACAATCACTAATGTTGCAGGTTCAACTTTATCACGTGAAGCAGACCACACATTGTTATTACACGCGGGTCCTGAAATCGCAGTTGCATCTACAAAAGCATATACTGCACAAATTGCAGTATTATCAATCTTGTCTCAAATCGTTGCAAAAGAGCACGGTCGTGAAGCAGATATTGATTTATTGAGAGAATTAGCAAAAGTAACAACAGCAATTGAAGCGATTGTTGACGATGCACCAATTATGGAACAAATTGCGACAGATTTCTTAGAAACAACACGCAATGCATTCTTTATCGGACGTACTATTGACTATAACGTAAGTTTAGAAGGTGCGTTAAAACTTAAAGAAATCTCTTACATTCAAGCTGAAGGTTTTGCAGGTGGCGAACTTAAACACGGTACAATTGCCTTAATCGAAGAAGGTACACCAGTTGTAGGTTTAGCAACGCAAGAGAAAGTTAATTTATCAATTCGTGGTAACGTTAAAGAGGTAGTAGCACGTGGTGCGCACCCATGTATCATTTCTATGGAAGGTCTTGAAAAAGAAGGCGACACTTATGTCATTCCACATGTACATGAATTATTAACACCATTAGTGTCTGTAGTTGCATTACAATTAATTTCATATTATGCAGCATTGCACAGAGATTTAGATGTAGATAAACCACGTAACCTTGCTAAATCAGTCACTGTAGAATAATTCACTGCTTTTTGAAACAAGCATGCATTAAAATTAAAGTATATGGCACCCTTTTAGATTAATCGACTAGAAGGGTGCTTTTTTAGGTCGATTTAGCTTTTACTTCATCTTAATTCGGCAGTAAAATGCAAAAATGAAGCAGTTTATTTATTTAAATAGTCTGACAATTAAGAGTGGTATGTTAATATGATTTTATGAGAAGTATGGAGTAGCAATAAAGGGGTGACCTCGCATGTTAATTCAATTAGAACAAGTTGGGCGAATGAAGCAAGGAAAAACAATTTTAAAAAATATTTCTTGGCAAATTGCTAAAGGTGACAAATGGATATTATATGGATTGAATGGTGCTGGTAAGACAACGCTATTAAATATATTAAATGCGTATGAACCTGCGACAACTGGCGGTGTTAATCTATTTGGTAAAATGCCAGGCAAGGTAGGGTATTCTGCAGAGACTGTACGACAACATATAGGTTTTGTATCTCATAGTTTACTGGAAAAGTTTCAAGAGGGTGAAAGAGTAATCGATGTGGTGATAAGCGGTGCTTTTAAATCAATTGGTGTTTATCAAGATATTGATGATAAGGTACGTAATGAAGCACATCAATTACTTAAATTAGTTGGAATGTCTGCTAAAGCGCAACAATATATTGGTTATTTATCTACAGGTGAAAAACAACGAGTGATGATTGCGCGAGCTTTAATGGGGCAACCCCAGGTTTTAATTTTAGATGAGCCAGCAGCTGGTTTAGACTTTATTGCACGAGAATCGTTGTTAAGTATACTTGACTCATTGTCAGATTCATATCCAACGCTTGCGATGATTTATGTGACGCACTTTATTGAAGAAATTACTGGTAACTTTACTAAAATTTTGTTATTAAAAGATGGGGAAAGTGTACAACAAGGATTAATAGATGATATTTTGACATCTGAAAACATGTCTTATTTCTTCCGGAAAAAAGTAGCAGTTCAAAGGTGGAATAATCGATTTTCTATGGCGATGTTAGAGTAAATATTTTGCAAATACTAACTAATAATGACAAAATTTAATTAAGCTAAAATTGACAGTGGAGGGCAATATGGATAACGTAAAAGCAATATTTTTGGATATGGATGGTACAATTTTACATGAAAATAATCAAGCATCAACGTATACGAAAGATGTCATTAATCGATTGATAGAGAAAGGATATAAAGTATTTTTGGCGACTGGACGTTCGCATTCTGAAATACATCAACTTGTACCACAAGATTTTGCGGTAAATGGCATCATTAGTTCAAATGGAACCATTGGAGAAGTAGATGGAGAAATTATCTTCAAACATGGTTTATCATTGGCTCAAGTGCAACAAATTATTAATTTAGCTAAGCGCCAACAAATTTATTATGAGGTATTTCCTTTTGAAGGTAATAGAGTTTCTTTAAAAGAAGATGAAACATGGATGCGAGATATGATTCGTAGTCAAGATCCTATTAATGGCGTAAGTCATAGTGAATGGTCTTCAAGACAAGATGCGCTTGCTGGTAAGATAGATTGGGTAACTAAGTTTCCTGAAGGTGAATATTCAAAAATTTATCTATTCAGTTCGAATTTAGAAAAAATAACAGCATTTAGAAATGAATTAAAGCAAAATCATGTGCAACTACAGATTAGTGTTTCAAATTCATCAAGATTTAATGCGGAAACAATGGCTTATCAAACTGATAAAGGTACAGGCATTAAAGAAATGATTGAACATTTTGGCATCAATCAAGAAGAAACGTTAGTTATTGGAGATAGCGACAATGATAGAGCAATGTTTGAATTTGGACATTACACAGTCGCAATGAAAAATGCACGCCCTGAAATCCAAGCATTAACTTCAGATGTAACGGCATATACGAATGAAGAGGATGGCGCAGCAAAATATTTAGCAAAGCATTTTTTAGCTGATTAATTGGTGTTTTAATAATTAATTTAAAATAGTTGATGAGCAATATACAAAACAGCAGTAAGATATTTTCTGATTAAAAAATATCTTACTGCTGTTTTTTACGGATTTATGTGCCAGCCTCTTGTATACTAGAAATCCAGACGCTTGTGTTATTTCTTCTTTTTATTGTTCTTTTCCATATACGGTATAAAGAAGATTACAAATAGTGCACAAGCGATAGCGATGATTGAACCATATGTCATCTTTACCTCTCCTTTTTATGTTGAGTGGATATAAGTTTAAACTAATATTAAAATATCATATGACATCAACTATAGCTGTATTAAAAATAGAGGAACACAGTTGGATGCTACGCATCAACTGCATAAGAGCCCCTAACAACTAAAGTTTAAGAGTAGGAGCGCCTGCGCTAAGCGCATGCATAAGAGCCCCTAACAACTAAAGTTGTAAGGGGCTCTAAAATTTATTTTGGTTGATTGTCTTCTGGTTTATCTGAAGTCATTGTTTTTGTAGTATTATCATTTAATGAATCTTGTGCTTTTTCTGTTTTTGTTTCAACAGATGTTGTCACTTTATCATTTTCTACTTTTGTATTTTTTGGTTCAGTGACAACTTTTTTGTTCTTGTCAGCTGCTTTTACTTTATCTTTAGTAATTTTTTGGCCGCGTTTTAAGTAATATTGAACGATACCCATTAAAATGATTGCATGAATAACAACGAATAAAATGATTGTCATTACTGTATAAACTCTTATGATATTTTCTGCAACACTTTGAGAGAGTGATTGCGTATTAAATGAAATCAAGTAACCAACAGGTGTTTTAAATAAAATAATAATTAAGTTTAATAATAGTATTCCAATGAAAAATTTGAAAAATGTTTTTTGACCATTTTTCATTGCTTTAAATCCATTAGCTAAGTGTGTTTTTACTTTATCGTTAGTTGATTCAACGAAACTAGTCATAATGTTGAAAACAGGTATTAACAATAACCAAGTAATAATTGCTTTAATCAATAAAACAACAATGATTATGATGCTTTGAGTTGTAATAGCAATACCAACCAGGTGTGTACTATCTGCATATGATGATTGTACTGAATTCATAATCATTTCTGATACTGGAGAAAATAATTTGTATAGTAATGATGTCAGAAGTGAAAGAACGATAATCATTGCTACAGATACAAGGCCGATCAGAACGCTCTTTAAATAATTACCTTTTTTAAATGCAATAAATAAATCGGTAAATTTTACTTTTTCATGACTCATTGCTCGTTTCATAACATTTGTAATTCCGATGAAAATTTGAGCTAAAACAAACAGTGAAACTACAGCTGCTATAAGTAATACAGCGATAACTTTTAAATATGCATCTCCTGGTGGTTTTTGCCCAAATTGTGAATAAATTGCAATAGTTTGTACATACTTAGCAAGCTGGAAATTAGCAAGTAAATATACAACTGCAATTACAGCAAATGCTATAAGTGCATATATCAATGTTATTAATAATTGTGGTTTAGCATTTTTAAATGCTGATTTAAAGTAAGTAAACAAAGTGGTGCCTCCTTTTCTTCATATAAATACAATAACAAAAAACACGTTATTTTCATATTAATATCTAATAAAAATTAATTAAAGTGACTAAAGTTAGAGAATTATAATAGTAAATTGTCAAAAATATGACTAATGTAAGAAATAATAGTTGAAAATTTGTTAATAAACATTGCATCAACAAAGACCAAACAAGTCGCCATAAAGACATAAAAAACCTATTGCCATTGAAAAGTTTAATCGATGCAATGGCAGTAGGTTAAAATTATTAATGTACATGCGCGTGATGATGAGCATGATGGTTATGTGAATGACTATGTGTTCCTGAACATATAATCGATTCATCATGTTTGTGATTAGGCGTTTCTAATTGAATAGTCATATGGTGAATGTTTAAATGTAATAAATCATGCTCAATGTTTTCTAATAATAATTCACATTCTTTCATTGTCAATGTATGGTCTACAACAACATGACAACTTAATGCATTCATATCATTTGAAATTGTCCAAACATGGCAATCATGCACACTTTGTATTCGTGAATCCTTTTTAATAGTAGTTATAACTTCATCTATATCAACATCACTTGGTGTGCCTTCCATTAAAATGTTAATTGAAGATTTTGTGATACCCCAAGCACTTTTTAAAATAATAACGGAAACTAAAATACTTGCGATAGGATCGGCGATTGTCCATCCAAATGCCCAAATTAAAATAGCTGCAGTAATGGCGCCAACTGAACCTAATAAGTCTCCGATAACATGTAGAAAAGCACCGCGCATATTTAAATTGTGTGAAGTGTCGCCGCCTTTAAACATAAAGAATGCAACAACGATATTGACAATTAAACCAATAATGCTAATGATTAACATTTCTTTTGATTGAACTTCAGAAGGAACAAAGAATCGTTTAATTGCTTCAAAAACAATCAAAATACTTATCACAAAAAGCGTTACCCCGTTAAATAACGCTGCGAGTACTTCGAAACGTTTATAACCAAATGTTTTCGTAGCTGTGGCGTTCTTTTCTGCATATATAAATGCGATTAAAGCAACACCTAATGAGAATGTGTCGCTAAACATATGGATACCATCAGATAGTAATGCCAAGCTGTTAGCAAGGAGACCGCCGATGATTTCGATAAACATGTATAGACCGATTATTAAAAACGATATAAACAATACTTTCTTATTATTTGTAGTTACATGACTATGCATATGATCATGATGATGTGAATGAGACATATTATAACCCACTTTCTTTAGGATGATTCGCGTGATGTATGGCTTGCTTTAACATAGTTGCTACGTGGATGTCATCTAATGAATAAATCATTGATTGGCCTTGTCGTTTTGCTTTCACAAGATGCACACTTTTAAGTAATTTTAATTGGTGCGAGACATTTGATTGAGATAAATTCAATTGATGTGAAATGTGACCAACACTTGCTTCACTGACTGATAACAATTCCATGATACGTATTCGATTGTAATCGCCTAATGCCTTGAAAATTTCAGTTACGCGTTCTAATGTATCTGTATTTATTTCTGAATATTGTTCTGACATTATATGAAAATCCCTTCATATGAATATTTGTTCATATATTAATTTAATACGTTCCCAGTAGTATGTCAATTGATTTTTATAGTTGTAACAAGTTTTACATATCTCATAAAGTGGTATGGCATAGGGAATAATAAATAGGAGAGTGTTGTAAATGAATATTTTGGTTATAGGTGCTAATGGCGGTGTAGGTTCGTTACTAGTGCAACAATTAGCAAAAGAAAATGTACCATTTACTGCAGGTGTTAGGCAATCCGATCAACTTAATGCGTTAAAATCACAAGGTATGAAAGCAATTCTTGTTGATGTTGAAAATGATTCAATAGAGACTTTAACTGAGACGTTTAAACCATTCGATAAAGTTATCTTTTCAGTAGGTTCTGGAGGGAACACAGGTGCAGATAAAACAATTATTGTCGATTTAGATGGTGCTGTTAAATCAATGATTGCGAGTAAAGAGGCTAATATTAAACACTATGTCATGGTTTCAACATATGATTCGAGACGTCAGGCTTTTGATGATAGCGGTGATTTAAAGCCATATACAATTGCTAAACATTACGCTGATGACTATTTAAGACGTTCAGGTTTGAATTATACAATTTTACATCCAGGGGCACTTACAAATGCAGCAGGATCTGGAAAGATAGAAGCTGCACAATATTTTGAAGGTAAAGGTGAAATTCCTAGAGAAGATGTTGCGACAGTATTAAAAGAAATTGTCACATCCAATCATTTTAATCACCAAGAGTTTCAAATTATTAGTGGTGACCAGGACATTAAAGATGCTTTAACTCAATTTGAAAATGAAACGGATTAATAAGGATAGTAAATATGATTTGAAGCGGGTTACTTTTTCGTAACTCGTTATTTTTTTTAAAATGATGAATTATAAGTATGAATAAGTACGTATTGTCTATGCGTTTTACAATGAATTTGAACAATGTATGGCACAACTATTAAAGTTGTTTATTAATTGGTATAATGGGCGAGTAAATTTAAAGGGAAATATGTACAAATGTAAGAGAGATATAATCTCTATGCTATAAAATTTTACATATGTTAAAGTACTGTAAATTTAAGTGAAGCGCTTTAATTGGCAGTACTGCAATGTTAGTAAATATGGTACAATCACTAATAGTTAATTTGAAATGTGGAAGTTTATAATACGATATAAATGAGAACAAAATCAAAATATAATGGAACAACAACATCAGAGTTCTATTGCTTACTTAATCACAATGGAGGTGCAACAATGCCATTATTTTTACAACCAATTTTAAAAACAAAATTATGGGGCGGTCAACGTCTAAGTGAGTTTGGATATCAATTAGACAATGATACAACTGGGGAATGTTGGTGTGTGTCAGCACATCCAAATGGTACGAGCGAGATTATTAATGGACCATATCAAGGTCAAACATTAGACCGTATTTGGTCAGAACATCGTGAATTGTTTGGTGATTTCCCAAGCAAAGATTTTCCGCTTCTAACTAAAATAGTGGATGCAAGAGAATCACTTTCTATTCATGTGCACCCTGATAATTCTTATGCTTATGAGCATGAAAATGGGCAATATGGCAAATCTGAATGTTGGTATATTATAGATGCAGAAGAAGATGCAGAAATAGTTATAGGGACATTAGCAGAGTCTAGAGAAGAAGTTGCGAATCATGTTCAACACGGAACGATAGAGTCGATACTTAGATATATTAAAGTAAAACCTGGAGAATTCTATTTTATTCCAGCAGGAACAGTACATACTATTTCTTCAGGAATACTAGCATACGAAACGATGCAATCGTCAGACATTACATATAGACTTTATGATTTCAATCGTCAAGATAATCAATATAATGATAGACCGTTAAATATTGAAAAAGCTTTAGACGTTATTCAGTACAATGCACCATTACCTAATATTTTGCCTGAAAGTGAAATTATTGAAAACCATAAGTGTACACACATTGTATCGAATGATTTCTTTACATTGGTTAAATGGGAAATTTCTGGCACGTTAAATTATATGAAGCCTAGAGAGTTCTGTTTAGTTACAGTGTTGGAAGGTGAAGGGCAAATGATTGTCGATGGTGAAATTTTCAAACTGACTACTGGTACAAACTTTATTTTGACTTCTGAAGATTTGGATAGTGTCTTTGAAGGTGATTTCACATTGATGATTAGCTATGTGTAATAGTGTAATAACAATTTAGGAGTGAATGATTTGAAGCAATTTCTATATATTGCGTTAGTATGTGGTGTGATAGCAGGTCTTGGTGCTTTCGTACATATACCGCAGTATCCGAGCATGACAATTCCACGTATAGTGGCTATTTTAGGAATTATCAGTGCTATGTTGACTTTTAAAGACAAGCAAATCAGCGCCTCATTAAAGTTTAGCGCATTGTTAATTAATGTGCTGCCATTATGCGGTACCTTTGTAGCTTCAAATTAATTGTCGATAGCGCGTTTGAATATAGTACAGTGCATTAACAGCAGAAATATGATTGTGTTAATGACATTGATGAAAATAAAGCACATCAACATAACCTCTCACTTGCATAGTAGTGAGGGGGTTTTTGTTGGTGTATATAAAATGAAGTAATTAATATTTAATGAAAATTAAGACATGCTAAAATTCTAAAGGCGTATAGATTTTTAAAAATGCGTATCAATGGCGCTATAGAGATAAGCAAGCATAGTGGTATCATATATAAATTTGTAGTTTTTATTGCATAATGTATGTAAGTATGTTTTTTTATATGCAAAATAGGTAGCTAAATATGTTAAACTGTTTGTAACAATTTTTATCATTAAGACAGATATAATAAATAAAATATAGAAAACTGATTAAAAGTTATACAGTTAATCGTATGTGTGTGTCCAACTGCATATAGAGTCGCACTTGTTGTAAAGCAAAATAGTTCGATTTACTTAGAAGTGAAAACGATAAGGGTCTGGGACATAAATTAATGTCCTAGGCGCTACAATGTTATAGGAAATGCGATTAAAATCGCAGTGAACAAAGGGGATACAGTTGATCGCATACGCGCCCAACTGCATAAGAAACACTAAAAGAATGTAATTCATAGTGTTTCTAAAATTTATTCAGGTTAAGGAGTATTAAGATGACAGCAGAAACGAATTATTTTTGGTTGAATTGTGGATATAACCGTTGGAATCATAATGAACCGTTAGTAGGACAAACAGCTTTATTTGAATCAGGCGCACATTTTAACCCATCTCAAGGATTTAGAGCGTTTAAAAAGGCTAAAGTAGGAGATCAAGTCATCTTTTATCAAGTTCAGACGGATACTGGACTACTTGGATGTGGTGAAATAATTAGTGTTGAAACAGGTGCACAAAATAAAATACGTGTACAGTTTCGTTTTAATGAACAATTGAAACCATTAACAGCAGATTATTTAAAGCGTAGTGAAGCTTTGGAATTTCGTATGAGTAATATGAAAGAGACATTGTTCAACCAAATCACTGCAGAAGAGTTTGATTTAATAAGTGGTCTTGGTAAAGGCGAAATTAAGATACCACGTTATTTCTTTTTAGCTGAAACTGAAGAATTTGAACCTGGAAACCAATATACGATTTATACGCACACGTACAACGGTATTAAACGTAATGGTTATCATTTTTATACTCAGTTAGAAGAAGGCGACAATATTATTTTTTATAATCGAACGAAAAATCAATCTGTCGTTGGAATTGGAGAAGTATCAAAGCATATTCATGAAAAACCACCAATTCCTGGTAGAACAAATAGTACAGTGATTGAAGTGTCTTATGAGAAAGACATTACGCCGATTACATTAAGTACATTAAATAAGCATCCTAAATTGAAAAATTTATATTTCCTACAAGAAAATGCAAAACAGGCTATTGCAAGTATGTCACAAGCACAGTATGATGCAATTATTGAAATGAGCGATAATAATGGGTTGAAATCTCCATTTGAAATGGTTCAAAAACCAGATATGCTTGAAAGTGAAAAAGAAGAAGCATTAAAGCCATTTATTTTACTTGTTGTAGATCGAAAAGAAGAAGGCTTAAAAGCGGCTAATGACTTATTGCAAAAAGCGAATGCAAATCCTGTTATAACAACAGGTCATCCTGATTTTTCAGAAGATATGCTTTATGGCAAGTATTTACCAAATGAAACAGGGGCATTATACTATCGTGAAGGATTTATTACTCAATTAATGCCTAAAAAGGATAAAAGTTATTTAGTTATTGATAATTTTAATCGTATAGATACAGACATTTTCCAAACGTATATTAATGTGTTAGAAGGCTATGAAGTAACATTACCACGTTATAATAAAGACGGTAATATGATTAAATGGTCACGACAAAAAGATTCTTTCTATTATTTCAATCCTAATTGGCATATTGTAGGTATTACATATGACAGTTTAGAGGAAATTAAGGAGAAATATTCAGAGCAGTTTTTAAAATACACACGTATAGTCAAAGTCAAACATGACTAATGATATATGATAGTTTTTGAAAAGAAGTAAGGATAAGATTAAAAATTGCATAATTGCATATTTGAATAACCGCATAAAGAAAAAATGACGGGTAATCAACCATAAGAGCTAATTAAGAGCTTATGATAGATTACTCGTTTTTATTTTAATAAATAATAAAGACAGTATATGAATATAAATGAATTTATGTTAATGGATTAAAACTTTATATGAGTTTTCCAGTGGTATATTGAATAAGACGAACGACTAAACGCTAAGTTGATAATAAGAAATAATATTACACTGTAGATTGAGAAATTTAAAGTAAATAAAAAATGCATTATACAATAAATATAAAACTGAAAAATAAATTTTATGGCAATTTCGTGTAGCGAGGACTTATTAAGTGACAACCTTGTTTAAATGTTTTTAAATTAGGAAAAATGACTATAAGTAGTATTGAAGGAGCGAATAAATTATGCCAATCGTATATTATGATGGAAACTGTATATATTGTTATAACTATGTCATTTGGTTAATTCAACATGACCTACCAAGAAATTATCAATTTGCCACGTTAAAAGGTGAAGTTGGACAACAATTTTTTAAACAACATCCAGAAGCGGCAAATAAAAATAGTGTGATTTTACAGAAAGGTGATCGTATATATTTTGAATCGCAGGCGATTATTCAACTAATCACAGCACTACCTAATCGAACTAAATTATTGGGCGTAGGTTTATGGCTTGTACCTAAACCAGTCCGTAATTTCGGTTATCGAATGTTTGCTAATAATAGAAATAGAATGTGGAAAACAACATGGCACCAACCAAATGATTATGAAAAATCATTCTTTTTAGATGATAATGCGAAAGTAAAACTTACTGATTGATAAAACATAGTTATTAATTGATAATAGACATACTAGATGATGGATTAAAATTTAGGCATTTAAAAAACGAAACACCTCACAATTAAATTAGAATAATTATAAAAAAGAGAGTAAAAACACTTTACAGATTATAATCATTATAATATAATAATTAATATAAACAAGAAAGACGTAGACAATTTTAAGGAGTGTATTAAATATGAGTAATCAACAAGATGTTGTAAAAGAATTGAATCAACAAGTAGCAAACTGGACAGTAGCTTATACAAAGCTACATAATTTCCACTGGTATGTGAAAGGACCTAACTTCTTCTCATTACACGTTAAATTTGAAGAATTATATAATGAAGCAAGTCAATATGTAGACGAATTAGCTGAAAGAATTTTAGCTGTAGGAGGAAACCCTGTAGGTACATTAACTGAATGTTTAGAGCAATCAATTGTTAAAGAAGCTGCGAAAGGTTACTCTGCAGAACAAATGGTTGAAGAATTATCTCAAGATTTCACTAATATCTCAAAACAATTAGAAAAAGCGATTGAAATTGCTGGAAATGCCGGTGATGATGTATCAGAAGATATGTTTATAGGTATGCAAACATCAGTAGATAAACATAATTGGATGTTTAAATCTTACTTAAGCTAATCTACAGATAAGTAATAATATAAATAAAAGCCAACACATAAATGGGGATACGCCCAGAATGTGTTGGCTTTTTGAGTTTAATCGCATTGTTAAAGAGCAATTAAAGTCAATTTAAATAAGTTATTCTGCGATTTCTAAAGCGATTTCCATCATTTGTGTAAATGAATTTTGACGTTCTTCAGGTGTAGTAGCTTCGTCACGTAAAATATGATCACTTACTGTGAAAATACCAAGTGCTTTTTTACCAGCATGAATCGCATTTAAATATAAACCAGCTGATTCCATTTCGATACCTAAAATACCCATTTTTTTCCAAGCATCATTGAATGTTGGATCGGCATTGTAAAATGTATCAGAAGATAATACGTTGCCTACGTGCGTAGTAGCACCGATTTGGTCAGCGACATTTTTAGCTTTAGTTACTAATTCGAAGTCAGCGATAGGCGCGAAATGACCTGGAATATTGTATTGATCTACATAATTTGAATTAGTTGATGCAGCTTGTGCAATAATAACATCGTATAAGTTAACATTTTCTTGTAATGCGCCACAAGAACCGATACGAATGATTGTATCTACATCAAAGAAGTTGTATAACTCATATGAGTAAATACCGATACTTGGAATACCCATACCAGAACCCATTACAGAAACTTCTTTACCTTTATATGTACCAGTGTAACCAAACATGTTACGTACATCGTTAAATTGTTCAACATTTTCTAAAAAATTATCAGCAATATATTTTGCGCGTAGCGGATCGCCAGGCATTAATACTGTTTTAGCAATTTTTACTCCATTTGGTTGAATATGTGGTGTACCTTTTGTCATTTGTTATCTTCTCCTTAATATTCATTAATAATTTTAAGATAACATTTGTTTCCCTTTTTTGCGAATTTTTGTACTATAGAATTAAAGAATTATAAAAATATAATCCTGATTAGCTTGTTGGCAAGTCATCGTTCATAATGAAGATATCATGTTCAATTGTATTGTTTGTTTATGGGAAATGAATTAATGTAATAGTATATGTATGCGGTTACATAAAAAGCGGACATCTAACCTGATATTTAAATGAACCTGACGCTCAATCAACTAATTTACAACCGTATTTTTATAATCAACCATAAAGGAGGAGATAGAAAATGAATAGTGCAAAATTGATTGATCACACTTTACTGAAGCCTGAGTCAACACGTACGCAAATCGATCAAATCATCGATGAAGCGAAAGCATACCATTTTAAATCTGTATGTGTGAATCCAACGCATGTTAAATATGTAGCAGAGCGACTAGCTGATTCAGATGTGCTCGTTTGTACGGTAATAGGATTCCCATTAGGTGCATCGACAACTGCAACGAAAGCATTTGAAACAGAAGATGCAATTCAAAATGGTGCAGATGAAATTGATATGGTTATCAACATCGGCGCATTAAAAGATGGACGTTTTGATGATGTACAACAAGATATTGAAGCAGTGGTTAAAGCTGCGAAAGGTCACACGGTGAAAGTGATTATTGAGACGGTATTGTTGGACCATGACGAAATCGTAAAAGCAAGTGAATTAACAAAAGCGGCAGGTGCGGACTTCGTTAAAACTTCAACAGGTTTTGCAGGTGGCGGTGCGACTGCAGAAGACGTTAAATTAATGAAAGATACAGTAGGTGCTGATGTAGAAGTAAAAGCATCAGGTGGCGTACGCAATTTAGAAGATTTCAATAAAATGGTTGAAGCAGGTGCAACACGTATTGGTGCGAGCGCAGGCGTTCAAATTATGCAAGGCTTAGAAGCAGATTCAGATTACTAAATTAAAAAATAATAATAATGAGCATGGGACATAGTGTTCATAATTTAAGCGAGTCGAAATGAACTTTAAATCATCAAACATTTCTGTGATTCGAATATACATTTATGGGAAAATGAAATCGTAACGAATCAATCTATTTTAGAAAGTTTATTTTACATTTGAAACAAGATATAGAATTTGACATTGATAGCTTACAAAAAATAATTTTCAAGTGTATGTAATTAAAATGAGTATTAGAAGTATAAATGCTCTGTCCTAAGCTCTAACAAAAAGGATGATAAAAATGAGAATGATAGATATTATTGAGAAAAAACGTGACGGTCATGCATTAACTACTGAAGAAATTAATTTCTTTATTGATGGGTATGTTAAAGGGGATATTCCTGATTACCAAGCATCAAGTTTAGCAATGGCGATTTATTTCCAAGATATGAATGATGATGAGCGTGCAGCATTAACGATGGCTATGGTTAATTCTGGTGATATGATAGATTTGAGTGATATTAAAGGTGTCAAAGTAGATAAGCACTCAACAGGTGGTGTAGGAGATACAACTACATTGGTTTTAGCCCCATTAGTAGCAGCTGTAGATGTTCCTGTTGCAAAAATGAGTGGGCGTGGATTAGGTCATACAGGTGGTACAATTGATAAATTAGAAGCAATTGATGGTTTTCATGTTGAAATAGATGAAGCAACATTTGTGAAATTGGTTAATGAAAATAAAGTGGCAGTTGTAGGACAATCAGGAAATTTAACTCCTGCAGACAAAAAATTATATGCCTTAAGGGATGTTACTGGTACCGTCAATTCAATACCATTAATTGCCTCTTCAATTATGAGTAAAAAGATTGCCGCTGGTGCAGATGCAATTGTATTAGATGTAAAAACTGGTAGCGGTGCATTTATGAAAACATTAGAAGATGCTGAAGCATTAGCGCACGCAATGGTACGTATTGGTAATAATGTGGGACGTAATACGATGGCGATTATTTCTGATATGAATCAGCCACTTGGTCGTGCGATTGGCAATGCGCTTGAGTTACAAGAAGCAATTGATACGTTGAAAGGACATGGTCCGAAAGATTTAACAGAACTTGTACTAACATTAGGTTCTCAAATGGTTGTACTTGCAAACAAAGCTGAAACGCTTGAAGAAGCGAGAGCATTGCTAATTGAGGCAATTGATTCAGGTGCAGCATTAGAAAAATTCAAAACATTTATTAAAAACCAAGGTGGCGACGAAACAGTTATTGACCATCCAGAGCGTTTGCCACAAGCTCAATATCAAATCGAATATAAAGCTAAAAAATCAGGTTATGTGACTGAGTTAGTCTCTAACGATATAGGTGTCGCTTCGATGATGTTAGGAGCGGGACGTTTAACAAAAGAGGATGATATTGATTTAGCGGTTGGTATTGTTTTAAATAAAAAAATTGGGGATAAAGTAGAAGAAGGAGAATCATTATTAACGATTCACAGTAATCGCCAAGATGTAGACGATGTTGTTAAAAAATTAGATTCAAGTATAACAATTGCTGATCATGTTGTATCGCCTACATTAATTCATAAAATCATTACAGAGTAGGAGTTGAAACTGATTGAACATATTAAGATATTTATTAGGAATAGGTTTTAGTGTAATAGGTGTATTGCATTTTACACGAGAACGACAATTTAGAAATATCATACCGAAATGTTTGCCGCTTCGAAAAACAGCGGTTCTTGTTACAGGAATCTTTGAGATATTATTTGGAATTGCACTTTTAATTAAAAGACCATCTCAATGCTTGAAAAATACAATCAATCTATTCTTGCTAGCTGTATTCCCAGCTAATATCTATATGGCAGTTAAAAAGTTACCTTTAGGAGATAAACAATTGCCGACTTGGCAGTTGTATTTAAGGTTACCTATGCAGTTCGTGTTAATGGGACTAATTAAGAAATTATAGTGGTTCTTAAATAAATCGGACAAATGTTAAAGATTTTACTTTTTCATTTGTTCGATTTTTTGACTTTGAAGCATATTAAAAAGCAGTTGGACAATGGAGATTGTAACATCATTGTTCGACTGCTTTTCTGATTAACTTGATTGACTAAGATTTATTTTCCTGTACCGAAAACATCATGCCATTCGTTTCGTTTGTCTAGAAATGCTTGAGCGATAGTTTTAGCACCTTCTAATGAATGACTTGCTGCCCAGCCACATTGTACTTCATTACAAGCAGGCACTTCAGTAGCATTTAGCACATCATTTAAAGTTGCTTCAACAATATTTAGTACATCATCATAATTATCATGATTAATAAATGATACATAGAAACCAGTTTGGCAACCCATAGGACTTAAATCAACGACTTTGTCACTATGATTTCTAATATTTTCAGCCATTAAATGTTCTAATGAATGCAATCCAGGCATATCCATATGTTCTTTGTTTGGTTGTTTGAAACGAATGTCGTATTTGTGAATGACATCTCCGTTTAATCCTTCCATCGTTCCCGCTAATCTAATAAATGGGGCAACCACTTTAGTATGATCTAAATTGAAACTTTCAACATTCATTTTTGTCATTTTAAATTTCCTCCTATTAACTACTCAAAACTATAAACCGCTTATGATTCGTTACTTTATTAAACTCAAGTTTGTTGTAAGTTGCGTTTCTAACAATACTTAAATTGTAACAATAGGACTTATGTTTTACAATTTGAAACTGTTTTATAAATTTATGAAAGGCTTTTAGTTGTTAGAAAATTTTGTAAATAAAGAAAAACTAGATGACATCATGAGGTAAAACCGATAGAATAAGTAATAATTCATTTTGAAAGAACAAAATATTGTGGATGATTAAAATGAGTGTAGGGTAAAAGGGAGATAGTAAAAAATGAGTGAAAAACAACAAATTCTCGATTATATAGAAACAAATAAATATAGTTATATCGAAATCAGTCATAGAATTCATGAACGTCCTGAACTTGGTAATGAAGAAATATTTGCGTCTCGAACGTTAATAGATCGTTTGAAAGAACATGATTTTGAAATTGAAACCGAGATTGCTGGGCATGCAACTGGGTTTATAGCGACATATGATTCGGGTCTTGACGGGCCAGCTATAGGTTTTTTAGCAGAATACGATGCATTGCCAGGATTGGGTCATGCTTGTGGTCATAATATCATTGGAACTGCAAGTGTGCTTGGTGCAATTGGTTTGAAGCAAGTGATTGACCAAATTGGTGGTAAAGTAGTTGTGCTTGGATGTCCAGCTGAAGAAGGTGGCGAGAATGGGAGCGCTAAAGCCTCTTATGTTAAAGCTGGCGTGATTGATCAAATCGACATTGCCTTAATGATTCATCCGGGAAATGAAACTTATAAAACGATTGATACTTTGGCAGTGGATGTTTTAGATGTTAAATTTTACGGAAAAAGTGCTCATGCCTCTGAAAATGCAGATGAAGCGTTAAATGCATTAGATGCTATGATTAGTTATTTTAATGGTGTAGCACAACTTCGACAACATATTAAAAAAGGTCAACGTGTGCATGGTGTGATTTTAGATGGCGGTAAAGCTGCTAATATTATTCCTGACTATACACATGCTCGTTTTTATACTAGAGCAATGACGCGTAAAGAATTGGATATATTAACAGAAAAAGTAAATCAAATCGCACGTGGAGCTGCGATACAGACTGGTTGTGATTATGAATTTGGTCCAATTCAAAACGGTGTGAATGAATTCATTAAAACGCCGAAATTAGATGATTTATTTGCTAAATATGCTGAAGAAGTTGGTGAAGCAGTTATTGATGATGATTTTGGTTATGGCTCTACGGATACAGGGAACGTTAGTCATGTTGTGCCAACAATACATCCTCATATTAAAATAGGATCACGTAATTTAGTAGGACATACACATAGATTTAGAGAAGCAGCTGCGAGTGTACATGGTGATGAAGCATTAATTAAAGGTGCTAAAATAATGGCGTTGATGGGGTTAGAGTTAATTACAAATCAAGACGTTTATCAAGACGTTATTGAAGAGCATGCGCATTTGAAAGGGAATGGGAAGTAATGACAAATTATGGTAATGAGCCGAACTTAACGTTAAGTGATTTATATGACAAAGATGTTGTCTATACGTCAAGACCTTCGTATATATCGAATCCATGGTTGAAACCAGACGAACATCAATCTAATTTTTTAACTGGTAGGGAGTTATTAATAGCAAATCAATTACCTGTTATTGTTCACGAAGCTAGTGCGACAGACAAATTGCATCAGCTATTTCAAGCTATTGGTAAGGATGTACCGAACTCAATTAATACATTTAACAATCAGCAATCTTACGAAAACTTGATTAAACAATTGGCATATAAGGAAAATAAAAAGATTTATTTTCAATATATTCATGATGAAACAATCTTGAATCAGCAATATTATGCATTAGATAAAACGTTATTTGTTGCTTTAAATAATAAAGCAAGAATACCTGAATGGACAAATGGGAAGTTTTTACCAAAAAGAAAAGTTGTAAAAATTGAGCAATTTGAAAACGAGATTAAGAATTGGGAATTCCCGTTTGTAATTAAGCCGGGAGATGATCTTCCGACAGCAGGTGGCTATGGCGTTATGATTTGTTATCATGATGCAGATTTACAAAAAGCGATAACGCGTATTAAAGAGGCAACTGCTGAAACGAATTCGCTTATTATCGAACAGAAGATTGAAGAAAAAGCGAATTATTGCGTTCAGTTTGCATACTCGGAATCGCTAGGCATTCAATATCTTGGTGCAGCAACGCAATTAACGGATAAGTACGGATTTTATAATGGAAATGAAAATACTACTAATGTACCAGAGCACGTTATAGAAGCAGGTAGACAAATTATGGAAAACGGTGTGAATCAAGGATTCTTTGGTGTAGCTGGTTTTGACTTGCTTGTCGATGAAGATGATAACGTTTATGCGATTGATTTAAACTTTAGACAAAATGGTTCAACGAGCATGTTATTACTTGCTAACGAGTTGAATTCAGGATATCAAAAGTTTTATAGTTATCATTCAAAAGGTGATAACATACATTTCTTCAATACGATTTTGAAATATGTCAAAGAAGGTTGTTTATACCCGTTATCTTATTATGATGGTGATTGGTACGGTGAAGATAAAGTTAAATCAAGGTTTGGCTGTATTTGGCATGGAGATTCAAAAGAAACAGTACTGGAGAATGAACGCGCATTTTTAGCTGAACTTGAACGTTGTTAGAGTTCGGAACATAAGGTGCTACAATGTTATGTTGACATTAGTTGACTGAATATGCACTTGTAACAAGTTTTTTCGATTCTAGTCAACAGTAATTAAATTTATGATATGGCAATACTTTGTAATACTAATATTAAATGGCGACTCTTATTTCACTATGTTATAAGAATTGCCATTTTGTTGATAAAGGTATATTAAAGGTTATCGTTTTGAAATTTTTAGTAACTAGATATGTTTCGTGTTATAGACCGAATTTGTGTATACGTAAAATTTAATGCTATTGAATTTTTAAAATGAAAAACATGACATTAAATTGAATTCATAATATGTCTAATTGACTATCTTGTTGGAGTCATTTACTATTTTATGTATGACATATTTTAAAAAGTGAGGGTCAAGCATGTCTTATAAAGCATATCCATTCTTTAGAGATATATTAATAAATGAATGTATTTATTTCGCCTCTAAAAATAAAAAACTAGTACGCCTAAATTATAAAAGTGAAGCGTATGTAGGCGTTTGGACAGAAGAAAGTGTGGCCGTATCATTTTTAACAAGTCGTGATATTCCATTTGATAAAGTTGTAAAAATGGACGTTGATCGTTTTGCTACTTATGAATTAGATGAATTGTTTGATGAACAAGACCATATTATTATGAATCAAACAATGGAAGAAGAAGGTCATCTACTAAACGTTGTAGCTGTTACACAAGAAGTGATGACGGAATTAGATAAAATTAGAATCAAAGAATTTGTCCAAGATGTAGCGAAATATGATGAAGTATACGGCTTAACTAAAAAAGGAAGTAAGCAGTTTATTCTCATTAGTGAAAATGATAGCGACGAAAAAAAGCCGCATATTATGCCTGTATGGAGTATTAAAAACAGAGCGTTAAAAGTTCGAGATGAAGATTTTGAAGAGTGTGATTTAATTACGATTGAAGGTTCTGTTTTCGGAGAATGGCTAGATGAACTTAGAGATGATCATAAAGCCGTTGCGATAGATTTAAAAACTGGCGTGGTTGGTACAATTGTTTCAGCGCAAAAATTGTCTAATGAACTTACATTTTAATTGAATTGAGTTGTAAGTAATTAAGTGATAATAAATGGAACAATACGTATTCCAAAACGCGTAGACCATAAAATAAAAGGCCATTTATATAGCGTTTATTTAAAACAACGCTCATATAAATGGTCTTTTCTATTTTTCTAAATATAATGCACCAATAGCACCTGAAAATGCGCCGTTTTCAACATAGTACGGTTTGCAACCGCGTAACACAGTATAATCTTCCACAACTTTGCGTAATAAAGCGTTATTATGAAATGAAGAGCCGATATAAACGATATTTTCAGTTTTAAATTCACGTGCAACAGTAATGGCCATTGTCGTAACAACTTCGCCAACGACACCAATAACGGCTGCTAATTTATTGCTAGGTGTAAAATCAGCATCTAAATGATGTAGTACATGACCAAAATTAGCTGCTGTTAAATCACCGGGAATGGGTGGTTCGGTATCTTTATAAATATGTCTAACCTTTAAATCGATAGTGTTACGATCACCGTATTGTGCCATGTCAGTTAACTGTTTATAATCAGTGATTTGACTTAGTAAATAACCGAGTCCTTGAATCATGCCTCCACCTGTACCGATACCGCCTACACGACGTTGTGATTGGCCGTCGAAATAATGTAGTGACGTACCGGTACCAACATTTGCAAAAATATAATCTGCTAAGTCATGGCCTTGCTCTTTTAACAAAATGCCTAGTCCTCGAGATGCAGCATCAAACTCTACAAAAATTTGTGCAGGAATGTTGATGTTTTCAGCAATAACACCTGCATTACCTCCAGTTAAGCATAATTTTTCAATTTGCTGTTGGTTTAACCATTCCACAACTTGATCAATATTTTTAGTTAATTCAGTTTTAAAAGTACGTTGGTTATCTTGCTCTTGAACGATTTTAATTAGTGTACCGCCAGCGTCAATGCCAACTTTCATAAGATTCCCACCTCATTATTAATGTCTATCCTTAAATAATAGTATAGTAAAATGACTAAAAAACAAGTAATAATAGTAATTATTAACAAATTTGATGTCATAGTATTTCAACATTGTAAGCGTATCGCAATTTTTGTATTACAAACGTGGACGTTAAGATATATATATTATTTTCTAGGAATTTTGAAGTTGTATAGTATTGTTAGTTAGTGACGCAATATTAAAAGTAGTTCGTACGCAGTGTAATTGTAAGTCTCTGATTAAAATGATAAGTAATGAGGAAAAGTACATTAATTTTAAAATTTGCAAAAATATAAATAAGTAATTTATTTAACTTAGAGTAAATAATGGTATCGTAGTGAAATAATAGGTAAAATAATACGGGGATTCATGCTTCATATATAAAAAGATAGGGGTTAAATATATGGCTAAAGAACTTTGTTTTGAAGGTATCACTTTAAAAGCATTTGATGAACAATATCGTTCAGCAATTAATGATTTTGACTTGAATGAAAGACAACAAATATATTCATCTTTACCTAAAGAAGTTATTGATGATGCAATTAACGATGCTGATAGGATTGCGAATGTAGCAATAAACGATAAAAATGACGTCGTTGGCTTTTTTGTATTACATCGTTACTATCAGCATGAAGGTTATGATACACCTGAAAATGTCGTTTATATTCGTTCATTATCGATTAATGAAAAATATCAAGGTTTTGGATATGGCACGAAAATAATGATGTCATTGCCACAATATGTTCAAGGTGTATTTCCTGATTTTAATCATCTATATCTAGTAGTAGATGCTGAAAATGACAATGCTTGGAACCTATACGAACGTGCTGGATTTATGCATACCGCGACTAAAGAAGAAGGGCCTATTGGTAAAGAACGGCTATACTATTTGGATTTAGATTCTAAACATGTTTCATCATTAAAGCTTGAAGAAGAAAGTCGTTCAGAAGTGACCAATGTACATATCATTAATTTAATGATTGATGACCAAAAGGTTGGCTTTATTGCATTGGAGCAGATTGGTGAACGCATGAACATTGCTGCTATTGAAGTGGATAAATCATATCGCTTTAATGGTATTGGTTCAAGTGCGCTTCGACAATTGCCTACTTACTTAAGAAAAAACTATGACAACCTTAATGTGATAACGATGATTCTGTTTGGAGAGAATAATGATTTTAAACCATTATGTCTAAATAGTAATTTCGTTGAAATCGAACAAACTGATGATTATGTCGTTTTCGAAAAATATTTAAATTACTAACAGTGATTGCGAAATATGATATTGTCATTTATAATTTAGTTTTGTTACTATATATAAATGAATTCAGACGTATAAATTTAGATTATATCCTTCGAAAGGAAGTATTGGGCAATGAAAATTCAAGATTATACAAAACAAATGGTTGATGAAAAATCATTTATTGATATGGCTTATACATTATTGAATGATAAAGGTGAAACAATGAACTTATATGATATCATCGATGAATTTAGAGCATTAGGTGATTATGAGTATGAGGAAATTGAAACGCGTGTTGTACAATTTTACACAGATTTAAATACAGATGGACGTTTTTTAAATGTTGGCGAAAACTTATGGGGATTACGTGACTGGTACTCAGTAGATGATATCGAAGAGAAAATTGCACCAACAATTCAAAAATTTGATATTTTAGACGCCGATGATGAAGAAGATCAAAACTTAAAATTATTGGGTGAAGATGAAATGGATGATGATGACGATATTCCAGCTCAAACTGATGATCAAGAAGAATTAAATGATCCTGAAGATGAGCAAGTTGAAGAAGAAATCAATCATTCGGATATAGTCATTGAAGAAGATGAAGATGAACTAGATGAAGACGAAGAAGATTTTGAAGACGAAGAAGACTTCAAAGCATAATTTTTTGTTTGACTTTTAGTTGAAAGATGATAAAATTTTATTCGGGCTCCTTTAAATAGGACACGTGTATAAAATTTATACGCTCCCCTTACAAAATTTGTGAGAGGGAGCGTTTTTTTATTTAATTGAGTAAATCAAGAAATGATAACGCAATAATCAAAGTTGTAAATGATATACATAGTGACATAGCAGTATGGAAACGGTAAGTAAACAGAATTTAATTTTGTCGAATTCGACAAATAAGCAACTTGAATGAGCTTACTCAAATGTTATGTTTTACGTTATTTTTACAAACGATGAGGAAGCATTCCCTTTAATAATTAGGAGGTCAAGACATGACAAAATTTATTTTTGTAACAGGTGGCGTAGTTTCATCATTAGGGAAGGGTATTACAGCATCTTCTCTAGGTAGATTATTAAAAGATAGAGGTCTAAATGTAACAATTCAAAAATTCGATCCATACTTAAATGTTGACCCAGGTACAATGAGTCCTTATCAACATGGTGAAGTATTCGTAACGGATGATGGTGCAGAAACTGACCTAGACTTAGGACATTACGAAAGATTTATTGATATTAATTTAAATAAGTTTTCAAATGTAACAGCTGGTAAAGTGTATTCACACGTATTGAAAAAAGAACGTCGTGGTGATTACTTAGGCGGAACAGTTCAAGTTATTCCGCATATTACAAATGAAATTAAAGAACGTTTATTACTTGCAGGAGAAAGTACGAATGCAGACGTTGTTATCACTGAAATTGGCGGTACAACAGGTGATATTGAGTCATTACCGTTTATTGAAGCGATTCGCCAAATTCGCAGTGATTTAGGTAGAGAAAACGTTATGTATGTTCACTGTACACTATTACCTTATATTAAAGCTGCTGGAGAAATGAAAACGAAGCCAACACAACATAGTGTTAAAGAATTACGAGGCTTAGGCATTCAACCAGACTTAATCGTTGTAAGAACTGAATATGAAATGACACAAGATTTAAAAGATAAAATTGCATTATTCTGTGACATTAATAAAGAAAGTGTTATTGAATGTCGTGATGCAGACTCTTTATACGAAATTCCATTACAATTAAGCCAACAAAATATGGATGATATCGTTATTAAACGTTTACAATTAAACGCGAAATATGAAACACAGCTTGATGAATGGAAACAGTTGTTAGATATCGTTAATAATTTAGATGGTAAAATTACAATTGGTTTAGTTGGTAAGTATGTTAGCTTACAAGATGCATACTTATCTGTAGTTGAATCATTAAAACATGCTGGATATCCTTTTGCTAAAGATATTGATATTAGATGGATTGATTCAAGTGAAGTTACAGATGAAAATGCGTCCGAATACCTTGCAGATGTCGACGGTATTTTAGTACCAGGTGGATTTGGTTTCCGTGCAAGTGAAGGGAAAATTAGTGCAATTAAGTATGCTAGAGAAAACAATGTACCATTCTTTGGTATTTGTTTAGGAATGCAACTTGCAACTGTTGAATTTTCAAGAAATGTATTAGGTCTTGAAGGTGCACATTCTGCAGAATTAGATCCAGCAACGCCATATCCAATTATTGACCTATTGCCTGAACAAAAAGATATTGAAGATTTAGGTGGTACATTACGCTTAGGCTTATATCCATGTTCTATTAAAGAAGGCACATTGGCACAAGATGTTTATGGTAAAGCGGAAATTGAAGAGAGACATCGTCATCGTTATGAATTTAATAATGACTATAGAGAACAATTAGAAGCAAATGGTATGGTGATTTCTGGTACAAGTCCAGATGGGCGTTTAGTAGAAATGGTAGAGATTCCGACAAATGATTTCTTTATTGCTTGTCAATTCCACCCAGAATTCTTATCTAGACCAAATCGTCCGCACCCGATTTTTAAATCATTTATTGAAGCTTCATTAAAATATCAACAAAATAAATAAATTTGCTAATAAAACCGGTACTTTCATTGTTAAACATTGAAAGTACCGGTTTTTCGTATAATTTTAATATTATGTTAGCGACAAGGTATTAAATAACAATAGTGACTTTTATAATTCTAAGTCTCTTGTCATTTCAATCATTTGTGTATAAATGTCATAGTATACATAATTAAATGCCATCGCATGTGGCTGAACAATCTTATCGTAATCTTCAGTATAGACTATAGGTCTTGGTGTAGATAAATCGATAAAATGTACGAGATGATCAGGAAAATCATCTGTTTTAGGCTTGTTGCTTATTAAGACTACATCGATATCTAAGTCGATAAGTTTTTGAATATCTAATGCAACTTGATCATTATAAAATGGTGCGAATAATAATACACGATCAGTTGAGTCAATTTCTTTAAAGTCTTTAATAGCGTCAAGTTTCCGGCTAGATTTTAAACGCTCATCACTATGTAGAATGAAACTTTCGAAAAACTGTAAATCATCATAACCTTTTACATAAACATAACCTTCGCCACCAATTGCTTGAATTAAACATTGCGCGGCCATTTGAATTTCTAAAGATTGTTTTTCTAGCCTATTAAAGATACCTATTAGTTGTGTGTTTAAGATTTTTGACATCTTTATCCTCCAATCTACTTATAAAATATTGTAATTAATGACTACATATTATGCAACGGCTTAAATTGTATAAAAATGTATACGTTTGCATTTAGTATAACTATCGCATTTTTCAAAAAATACACATTTAATCTGCAGTATTTCAATGCATTGACGCTAGTTTTTTGATATAATTACTTTGAAAAATACGTGCGTAAGCACTCAAGGAGGAACTTTCATGCCTTTAGTTTCAATGAAAGAAATGTTAATTGATGCAAAAGAAAATGGTTATGCGGTAGGTCAATACAATATTAATAACCTAGAATTCACTCAAGCAATTTTAGAAGCGTCACAAGAAGAAAATGCACCTGTAATTTTAGGTGTTTCTGAAGGTGCTGCTCGTTACATGAGCGGTTTCTACACAATTGTTAAAATGGTTGAAGGGTTAATGCATGACTTAAACATCACTATTCCTGTAGCAATCCATTTAGACCATGGTTCAAGCTTTGAAAAATGTAAAGAAGCTATCGATGCTGGATTCACATCAGTAATGATCGATGCTTCACACAGCCCATTTGAAGAAAACGTAGCAACAACTAAAAAAGTTGTTGAATACGCTCACGAAAAAGGTGTTTCTGTAGAAGCTGAATTAGGTACTGTTGGCGGACAAGAAGATGATGTTGTAGCAGACGGTATCATTTATGCTGATCCTAAAGAATGTCAAGAACTAGTTGAAAAAACTGGTATCGATGCATTAGCACCAGCATTAGGTTCAGTTCATGGTCCATACAAAGGTGAACCAAAATTAGGATTCAAAGAAATGGAAGAAATCGGTTTATCAACTGGTTTACCATTAGTATTACACGGTGGTACTGGTATCCCAACTAAAGATATCCAAAAAGCAATTCCATTTGGTACAGCTAAAATTAACGTAAATACTGAAAACCAAATCGCTTCAGCAAAAGCGGTTCGTGACGTATTAAACAACGACAAAGAAGTTTACGATCCTCGTAAATACTTAGGACCAGCTCGTGAAGCTATCAAAGAAACAGTTAAAGGTAAAATTAAAGAGTTCGGTACTTCAAACCGCGCTAAATAATTAATATTTAGTTTTTAAGTTATTAATAACGTAGGGATATTAATTTTAAAAGAGGCAGACAGAATGGTGTTTGCTTCTTTTTTATGTTGTTAAGGCCCGAACTAATACAGCGCATTTTAAAAGTTGAAGCTAAAAATGATGAAATATATTAAAAATGATTATGCTATAATTATATAGAAAATGCTGTAGTTGATGAAAAAATACATACAAAAGCAATCCCACTAAAGCTGAATTGGCTGTCAAAATAATGTCAATATTTGAGCGAACAATCAGACTTTAGACCATGGTCAAGCGGGTAATAACATCATATATTAATTAAGGTGAATGATGCGTTATTAATCAATCGTATGTGTAAAGGCAAGATTTTAACGATTAAAATAAAGTATTTTACAAATAAAGTAAAATTAATTTATAATGCTAATAATGCAAAAAATTAAAAAGTAATGGACAAAGGAGATAAATGATATGGCTCAAGAGGTAATAAAAATAAGAGGTGGACGCACACTAAATGGGGAAGTTAATATCAGTGGCGCGAAAAACAGTGCTGTAGCTATCATTCCTGCAACATTATTAGCTCAAGGACATGTGAAATTAGAAGGGTTACCGCAAATCTCTGATGTTAAAACTTTAGTGAGTTTATTAGAAGATTTAAATATTAAGGCATCACTAAATGGTACGGAATTAGAAGTTGATACAACTGAAATACAAAATGCTGCATTACCAAATAATAAAGTTGAATCATTGCGTGCTTCATACTATATGATGGGTGCCATGTTAGGTAGATTTAAAAAATGTGTGATTGGTTTACCGGGAGGATGTCCACTTGGGCCACGTCCAATTGATCAACATATTAAAGGATTTAAAGCTTTAGGTGCTGAAATTGATGAATCAAGTACGACATCAATGAAAATTGAAGCTAAAGAGTTAAAAGGTGCACATATTTTCTTAGATATGGTAAGTGTAGGTGCAACAATTAACATTATGCTAGCTGCAGTTTATGCAACTGGACAAACAGTTATTGAAAATGCAGCTAAAGAACCTGAAGTAGTTGATGTTGCTAACTTCTTAACTAGTATGGGAGCTAATATTAAGGGAGCAGGTACATCAACAATTAAAATCAATGGTGTCAAAGAATTACATGGTTCTGAGTATCAAGTTATACCTGATAGAATTGAAGCAGGCACATATATGTGTATCGCTGCAGCATGTGGAGAAAATGTTATATTAAATAATATTGTTCCGAAACATGTAGAAACATTAACTGCTAAGTTTAGTGAATTAGGTGTGAATGTAGATGTGCGTGATGAAAGAATTCGCATCAATAATAATGCACCATATCAATTTGTTGATATTAAAACACTAGTATATCCAGGTTTTGCTACTGATTTGCAACAGCCTATTACACCATTATTATTTATGGCAAATGGTCCTTCATTTGTAACTGATACGATTTATCCGGAGCGTTTTAAACATGTTGAAGAATTAAAGCGCATGGGTGCAAATATTGAAGTTGATGAAGGCACAGCAACGATAAAACCATCAACATTACATGGTGCTGAAGTTTATGCTAGCGATTTAAGAGCAGGAGCTTGTTTAATTATTGCTGGTTTAATTGCTGAGGGTGTAACTACAATTTACAATGTTAAACATATTTATAGAGGTTATACAGATATTGTAGAGCACTTAAAAGCTTTAGGTGCAGATATTTGGACGGAAACTGTATAGATTTATCTTATTTTGTGGTATAATAATTATACTGATTAAAAAAGGGTGTTCGTTTACATTCTAAATTTATTGATGAGAGGTGAAGATGATGGAAGTATGTCCGTATCTCGAAGAAACTTTTAAAATACTTGGTAGAAGTTGGAATGGATTAATCATTAATTATCTCTCAAGATGTAATGACTGTTCAGCACACTTTTCCGATATGAAAAGAGATTTGAAAACAATAACACCGCGTGCTTTAAGTCTTAAATTGTCAGAGCTTGCACAATGGGAGTTAGTTGAGAAGCAAATCATTTCTACGAGTCCAGTACAAATTATTTATGTGCTAACTGAAAAAGGTAAAGCGTTAGCAGAGGCTTTACATCCAATTGAAGCATGGGCGCAATCATATGTCGATTTAACAGATCAACGTACTGCTAAATAATTACATGACGTTTAAACATAGCATTGATTATAACTATTTCTAAATCTTCGCATTATTTGCGATGATGTGGGAATAGTTATTTTTATTTGAAAAGATAGACAGAATTAGATGCAGCAAAATTTTAAAGCATTTTATTTTGAACATATTAAAAGGGAGCGTATCATAATGGAATGTAATGTTTATATCGTATGCATTACGGATAAATAATATATAAATCATTCTTGAGGAGTGAAAGAATAATGAGAGACTACACAAAGCAATACATTAATGGCGAATGGGTAGAAAGTAATAGTAATGAAACGATAGAAGTTATAAATCCAGCAACCGAAGAAGTAATCGGGAAAGTTGCTAAAGGTAATAAAGCTGATGTTGATAAAGCCGTCGAGGCGGCAGACAATGTTTATTTAGAGTTCCGTCATACATCTGTGAAAGAAAGACAAGAATTATTAGACAAAATTGTAAAAGAATATGAAAACAGAAAAGACGATATTGTACAAGCTATTACGGATGAGTTAGGTGCTCCTTTATCATTATCTGAGCGTGTCCATTATCAAATGGGACTAAATCATTTTATTGCAGCGAGAGACGCATTGGATAACTACAAATTTGAAGAACGCCGCGGAGATGATTTAGTTGTTAAAGAAGCAATCGGTGTATCTGGCTTAATTACACCGTGGAACTTCCCTACAAACCAAACATCATTAAAATTAGCAGCAGCATTTGCGGCTGGTAGTCCAGTTGTACTTAAACCATCTGAAGAAACACCATTTGCAGCTGCTATTTTAGCTGAGATTTTTGATAAAGTCGGTGTTCCTAAAGGTGTATTTAACCTTGTTAATGGTGACGGTGCTGGCGTTGGGAATCCTTTATCTGAACATCCTAAAGTACGCATGATGTCATTTACAGGATCAGGTCCTACTGGTTCTAAAATTATGGAAAAAGCTGCTAAAGACTTTAAAAAGGTATCATTAGAGCTTGGTGGCAAATCACCATACATCGTCCTAGATGACGTAGATATTAAAGAAGCGGCTAAAGCAACAACAGGCAAAGTTGTTAATAATACTGGTCAAGTATGTACAGCTGGTACACGTGTTTTAGTGCCTAACAAAATTAAAGATGCATTCTTAGCTGAATTAAAAGAACAATTTAGCCAAGTGCGTGTCGGTAATCCAAGAGAAGATGGTACACAAGTAGGCCCTATCATTAGTAAAAAACAATTTGATCAAGTACAAAATTATATTAATAAAGGTATTGAAGAGGGTGCTGAATTATTTTATGGTGGTCCTGGGAAACCAGAAGGACTTGAAAAAGGGTACTTTGCACGTCCGACAATTTTTATTAATGTAAATAATCAAATGACGATAGCACAAGAAGAAATTTTTGGGCCAGTAATGTCAGTTATCACTTATAACGATTTAGATGAAGCGATTCAAATTGCAAATGATACAAAATATGGTTTGGCAGGATATGTTATTGGTAAGGACAAAGAAACATTGCATAAAGTAGCTCGTTCTATTGAAGCAGGTACAGTAGAAATAAACGAAGCAGGTAGAAAGCCAGACTTACCATTTGGTGGCTATAAACAATCTGGTTTAGGTCGTGAATGGGGCGATTATGGTATTGAAGAGTTCTTAGAAGTGAAATCTATAGCTGGCTATTTTAAATAAATTTGATTTTTGAATTAAAAATCGCAATAAAACAGTGCACATGACTAATTAAGTTTTGTGTACTGTTTTAATTTTGCAATTTTTATAAATAGATTTTGTAATTAAAATAAAAATTTGCTATAGTTATTCATGTATTTAAAAGGTTGGGGATTAGCATAATGGGATTGTGCTAGCACAGTTATTTATGCATTGTCATGCCTATCTATTACTTACTAACTAAAAAATAATGAAATGGGTGTAAACTATATGCCTGAAAGAGAACGTACATCTCCTCAGTATGAATCATTCCACGAATTGTACAAAAACTATACTACTAAGGAACTCACTCAAAAAGCTAAAACTCTTAAGTTGACGAACTATAGTAAATTAAATAAAAAAGAACTTGTTCTAGCTATTATGGAAGCACAAATGGAAAAAGATGGTAACTATTATATGGAAGGTATCTTAGATGATATACAACCAGATGGTTATGGTTTTTTAAGAACAGTGAACTATTCTAAAGGGGAAAAAGATATTTATATATCTGCTAGCCAAATTCGTCGTTTTGAAATTAAACGTGGGGATAAAGTAACTGGGAAAGTTAGAAAACCTAAAGATAACGAAAAATATTATGGCTTATTACAAGTTGACTTTGTCAATGACCATAACGCAGAAGAAGTGAAGAAACGTCCGCATTTCCAAGCTTTGACACCACTTTATCCAGATGAGCGTATTAAATTAGAGACAGAAACACAAAATTATTCAACGCGCATCATGGATTTAGTAACACCGATTGGTTTAGGTCAACGTGGTTTAATAGTGGCGCCACCTAAAGCAGGTAAAACATCGTTATTAAAAGAGATAGCGAATGCAATCAGTACGAACAAACCAGATGCAAAGCTATTTATTTTGTTAGTTGGCGAGCGTCCTGAAGAGGTAACAGATTTAGAACGCTCAGTAGAAGCTGCTGAAGTCGTTCATTCAACGTTTGACGAACCACCAGAACACCATGTTAAAGTAGCTGAATTATTACTTGAACGTGCAAAGCGTTTAGTAGAAATTGGGGAAGATGTCATTATTTTAATGGATTCTATAACGAGATTAGCGCGCGCTTATAACTTAGTTATTCCACCAAGTGGTCGTACATTATCAGGTGGTTTAGATCCTGCATCTTTACACAAACCAAAAGCATTCTTCGGTGCAGCGAGAAATATTGAAGCGGGTGGAAGTTTAACAATACTTGCAACTGCATTAGTTGATACGGGTTCACGTATGGACGATATGATTTACGAAGAATTTAAAGGAACAGGTAACATGGAGTTACATTTAGATCGTAAATTGTCTGAACGTCGTATCTTCCCTGCAATTGATATTGGCAGAAGTTCAACGCGTAAAGAAGAATTGTTGATAAGTAAATCTGAATTAGACACATTATGGCAATTAAGAAATCTATTCACTGACTCAACAGACTTTACTGAAAGATTTATTCGCAAACTTAAAAAGTCTAAGAATAATGAAGATTTCTTCAAGCAGCTACAAAAGTCTGCAGAAGAAAGTACTAAAACGGGTCGACCTATAATTTAATAAACATTATATAGGGGCTTGCGTTTTGAATTAATTACCTTTATAATTACACAGTATTGGGTAAAAACTCACAAATAACTCTGTTCCAGATGGTTCAGGGCAAAGGAGCTGAAAATAATGAAACAAGGAATTCATCCTGAGTATCACCAAGTAATCTTTTTAGATACTACTACAAACTTCAAATTCTTAAGCGGTTCTACAAAAACATCTTCAGAAATGATGGAGTGGGAAGATGGAAAAGAATACCCAGTTATTCGTTTAGATATTTCATCTGATTCACATCCATTCTACACTGGACGTCAAAAATTCGCTGCTGCGGATGGACGTGTGGAACGTTTCAACAAAAAGTTTGGTCTTAAATCAAACAACTAATATAGTAATCGTTAAGCTGTCTGCATCCAATAATGGAATTGTAGACAGCTTTTTTATTTATAAGCGTAGTAAGGGTATTTACTTACGACTGTGTTCAAAGAAGTGACTCAATACCATCTTGTTAATACATAATGATAAAATTCGCCTTTATTAAAGTTTGTATTGAGTAGAAACATCGCACGAATAAGAAGCAACAAATTAGAATAGCTGTATATAAATATGCATGACAAATTTATAAAATAATTGTTCATGTACAATATCGATATAATTATGAAAAAGACATTTATGAATATTTGAAATATGATATAATAAAGCGATTATGTTTTGAAAAAGGTGGAACTCTCAATGTATGAAACTTACCATTCCGGTTGGATAGAATGTATTACAGGTAGTATGTTTAGCGGTAAATCCGAAGAACTAATAAGACGTCTAAGAAGGGGTATATACGCTAAACAAAAAGTCGTTGTATTTAAACCGGCGATTGATGATCGATATCATAAAGAAAAAGTGGTCTCTCATAATGGTAATGCCATTGAAGCGATTAATATTTCTAAAGCAAGTGAAATTATGACGCACGACTTAACTAATGTTGATGTAATAGGAATAGACGAAGTGCAATTTTTTGACGATGAAATTGTAAATATAGTAGAAAAACTATCATCGGGTGGACACCGTGTTATTGTTGCTGGATTAGATATGGATTTTAGGGGCGAACCGTTCGAACCGATGCCTAAATTGATGGCTGTCAGTGAACAAGTAACGAAACTTCAAGCAGTTTGTGCCGTTTGTGGTTCTTCATCTAGTAGAACGCAACGATTAATAAATGGTAAACCAGCTAAAATTGATGATCCGATTATCTTAGTAGGTGCCAATGAAAGTTATGAACCACGTTGTCGCGCGCACCATATCGTAGCACCTAGTGATAATAATAAGGAGGAATTATAAGTGTTTGATCAATTAGATATTGTAGAAGAAAGATACGAACAGTTAAATGAACTGTTAAGTGATCCAGATGTTGTAAATGATTCAGATAAATTACGTAAATATTCTAAAGAGCAAGCTGATTTACAAAAAACTGTAGATGTTTATCGTAACTATAAAGCTAAAAAAGAAGAATTAGCTGATATTGAAGAAATGTTAAGTGAAACAGATGATAAAGAAGAAGTAGAAATGTTAAAAGAGGAAAGTAGTGGTATTAAAGCTGAACTTCCAAATATTGAAGAAGAGCTTAAAATATTATTGATTCCTAAAGATCCTAATGACGACAAAGACGTTATTGTGGAAATAAGAGCAGCAGCTGGTGGTGATGAGGCTGCGATTTTTGCTGGTGATTTAATGCGTATGTATTCAAAGTATGCTGAATCACAAGGATTCAAAACTGAAATAGTAGAAGCGTCTGAAAGTGACCATGGTGGTTACAAAGAAATTAGTTTCTCAGTTTCTGGTAATGGTGCGTATAGTAAATTGAAATTTGAAAATGGTGCGCACCGCGTTCAACGTGTGCCTGAAACAGAATCAGGTGGACGTATTCATACTTCAACAGCTACAGTAGCAGTTTTACCAGAAGTTGAAGATGTAGAAATTGAAATTAGAAATGAAGATTTAAAAATCGACACGTATCGTTCAAGTGGTGCAGGTGGTCAGCACGTAAACACAACTGACTCTGCAGTACGTATTACCCATTTACCAACTGGTGTCATTGCAACATCTTCTGAGAAGTCTCAAATTCAAAACCGTGAAAAAGCAATGAAAGTGTTAAAAGCACGTTTATACGATATGAAAGTTCAAGAAGAACAACAAAAGTATGCGTCACAACGTAAATCAGCAGTCGGTACTGGTGATCGTTCAGAACGTATTCGAACTTATAATTATCCACAAAGCCGTGTAACAGACCACCGTATAGGTCTAACGCTTCAAAAATTAGGGCAAATTATGGAAGGCCATTTAGAAGAAATTATAGATGCACTGACTTTATCAGAGCAGACAGATAAATTGAAAGAACTTAATAATGGTGAATTATAAAGAGAAATTAGATGAAGCAATTCACTTAGCACAACAAAAAGGATTTGAACAAACACGAGCTGAATGGTTAATGTTAGATGTATTTCAATGGACGCGTACGGACTTTGTCGTACACATGCATGACGACATGCCAAAAGCAATGATTATGAAGTTTGATTTAGCATTGCAACGTATGCTTCTAGGAGAACCTGTACAGTATATTGTTGGGTTTGCTTCGTTTTATGGTAGAACGTTTGAAGTGAATACCAATTGTTTAATACCAAGACCTGAAACTGAAGAAGTAATGTTGCATTTCTTACAACAGTTAGAAGATGATGCAACAATCGTAGATATCGGAACGGGTAGTGGTGTACTTGCAATTACTTTGAAATGTGAAAAGCCGGATTTAAATGTTATTGCTACTGATATTTCACTTGAAGCAATGAATATGGCTCGTAATAATGCTGAGAAGCATCAATCACAAATACAATTTTTAACAGGGGATGCATTAAAGCCCTTAATTAAAGAAGGTATCAAGTTGAACGGCTTGATATCTAATCCACCATATATAGATGAAAAAGATATGGTTACGATGTCTCCAACGGTTACGAGATTCGAACCACATCAGGCATTGTTTGCAGATAACCATGGATATGCTATTTATGAATCAATCATTGAAGATTTACCTCACGTTATGCAAAAAGGCAGCCCAGTTGTTTTTGAAATTGGTTACAATCAAGGTGAGGCACTTAAATCAATAATTTTAAATAAATTTCCTGACAAAAAAATCGACATTATTAAAGATATAAATGGCCACGATCGAATCGTTTCATTTAAATGGTAATTAAAAGTTATGCCTTTGCTATGATTAGTTAAGTGCATAGCTTTTTACTTTGTATTATGATAAATAAGAAAGGCGTGATTAAGTTGGATACTAAAATTTGGGATGTTAGAGAATATAATGAAGATATACAGCAATATCCTAAAATTAATGAAATAAAAGACATTGTTTTAAACGGTGGTTTAATAGGTTTACCAACTGAAACAGTTTATGGACTTGCAGCAAATGCGACAGATGAAGAAGCTGTAGCTAAAATATATGAAGCTAAAGGCCGTCCATCTGACAATCCGCTTATTGTTCATATACACAGTAAAGGTCAATTAAAAGATTTTACATATACTTTGGATCCACGCGTAGAAAAGTTAATGCAGGCGTTCTGGCCGGGCCCTATTTCGTTTATATTGCCGTTAAAGCCAGGCTATCTATGTCGAAAAGTTTCTGGAGGTTTATCATCAGTTGCTGTTAGAATGCCAAGCCATTCTGTAGGTAGACAATTATTACAAATCATAAATGAACCTCTAGCTGCTCCAAGTGCTAATTTAAGTGGTAGACCTTCACCAACAACTTTCAATCATGTATATCAAGATTTGAATGGACGTATAGATGGTATCGTACAAGCTGAACAAAGTGAAGAAGGATTAGAAAGTACGGTTTTAGATTGCACATCTTTTCCTTATAAAATTGCAAGACCTGGTTCTATAACAGCAGCAATGATTACAGATATACTTCCGAATAGTATCGTCCATGCTGATTATAATGATACTGAACAGCCAATTGCACCAGGTATGAAGTATAAGCATTACTCACCCAATACACCACTTACAATTATTGCAGATATTGAGAGCAAAATTGGAAATGACGGTAAAGATTGGTCTTCTATAGCTTTTATTGTGCCGAGTAATAAGGTGGCGTTTATACCAAGTGAAGCGCAATTCATTCAATTATGTCAGGACGACAATGATGTTAAACAAGCAAGTCATAATCTTTATGATGTGTTACATTCACTTGATGAAAATGAAAATATTTCAGCGGCGTATATATACGGCTTTGAGTTGAATGATAATACAGAAGCAATTATGAATCGCATGTTAAAAGCTGCAGGTAATCACATTATTAAAGGGTGTGAACTATGAAGATTTTATTCGTTTGTACAGGTAACACATGTCGTAGCCCATTAGCGGAAAGTATTGCAAAAGAGGTTATGCCAAATCATCAATTTGAATCAAGAGGTATATTCGCTGTGAACAATCAAGGTGTTTCGAATTATGTTGAAGACTTAGTTGAAGAACATCATTTAGCTAAAACGACCTTATCGCAACAATTTACTGAAGCAGATTTGAAAGCAGATATTATTTTGACGATGTCGTATTCGCACAAAGAATTAATAGAGGCACACTTTGGTTTGCAAAATCATGTTTTCACATTGCATGAATATGTAAAAGAAGCAGGAGAAGTTATAGATCCATACGGCGGAACAAAAGAAATGTATGTACATACCTATGAAGAACTTGTAAGTTTAATTTTAAAATTAAAAGATATTATTTGCTAGTAGGAATTCTGTATAATTAGTATATGTTAACAGTTAAATAAGTTATAATAGAGGAGTGTAGCACTTTGCTATATTCCTTTTTTATTTTTAGGAAGGGTGGGCTTTTATGAAAGATTTGACAATGTTATTAGACGAATTAAAAGATATGTCCTTTTTTAATAAAGGAGATATATGTTTAATTGGATGTTCAACATCGGAAGTTATTGGCGAAAAAATAGGGACTGTCGGTTCGATGGAAGTTGCAGAAACTATTTTTAATGCATTAGATGTTGTGAGTAAAGAGACAGGCGTTACTTTTGCTTTTCAAGGATGTGAACATATCAACAGAGCGATAACAATAGAAAAATCTCAGTTTAATCCATTAACAATGGAAGAAGTTTCCGTCATTCCAGATGTACATGCTGGAGGGAGTTTGGCAACATACGCTTTTCAGCATATGAAGGATCCGATCGTGGTCGAACATATTACTGTTCCTTGTGGCATTGATATTGGTCAAACGTTAATAGGCATGCATATTAAACATGTATGTGTACCTGTTAGGACTTCAGTAAAGCAAGTAGGACAGGCAATTGTAACTATTGCCACATCTAGGCCGAAAAAGATTGGTGGCGAACGTGCTAAATACCAATAAGTTTTTTTGAAAGAAGGGGAGATTTTATGTCTTATATCACCAAGCAAGATAAAGTTATCGCAGAAGCAATCGAGAGAGAATTTCAGAGACAAAATAGCAACATAGAGTTAATCGCATCGGAAAATTTTGTATCGGAAGCGGTTATGGAAGCACAAGGTTCAGTATTGACTAATAAGTATGCTGAAGGCTATCCAGGACGCCGATATTATGGTGGCTGTGAGTTTGTAGATGTTACTGAAAGCATCGCAATTGATCGTGCTAAAGCATTGTTTGGAGCTGAGCATGTCAATGTTCAACCACATTCAGGTTCACAAGCGAACATGGCTGTTTACTTAGTTGCATTAGAAATGGGCGACACAGTTTTAGGTATGAATTTGAGTCATGGTGGTCACTTGACACATGGAGCGCCTGTTAATTTTAGTGGTAAATTCTACAATTTCGTTGAATATGGAGTAGATAAAGACACAGAACGAATCAATTATGATGAAGTTCGTAAATTAGCGTTAGAGCATAAACCTAAGCTTATTGTGGCAGGAGCATCAGCATATTCAAGAACAATTGATTTCAAAAAGTTTAAAGAAATCGCAGATGAAGTAAACGCTAAGTTAATGGTAGACATGGCACATATTGCAGGATTAGTAGCGGCAGGTTTACATCCAAATCCAGTAGAATATGCTGATTTTGTAACAACTACAACACACAAAACATTACGCGGACCACGTGGTGGTATGATTTTATGTAAGGAAGAATATAAAAAAGACATAGATAAAACAATTTTCCCTGGTATTCAAGGTGGACCTCTTGAGCATGTTATTGCAGCAAAAGCAGTTGCTTTTGGAGAAGCGTTAGAAAATAATTTCAAAACGTATCAACAACAAGTGGTTAAAAATGCAAAAGTTCTTGCAGAAGCATTAATTAATGAAGGATTTAGAATTGTTTCTGGCGGTACAGATAATCACTTAGTAGCTGTTGATGTAAAAGGGTCTATAGGACTTACTGGTAAAGAAGCTGAAGAGACTTTAGATTCAGTTGGTATCACATGTAACAAAAATACCATTCCGTTCGATCAAGAAAAACCATTTGTAACGAGTGGTATACGTTTAGGTACACCTGCTGCAACAACGCGTGGATTTGATGAAAAAGCTTTTGAGGAAGTTGCAAAAATCATCAGTTTAGCATTGAAAAATAGTAAAGATGAAGAAAAATTACAACAAGCTAAAGAACGCGTTGCGAAATTAACAGCTGAATATCCTCTATATCAATAAACATACACAAAGATAGGAGTAATTTTTATGAGTAAAGTACACGTTTTCGATCATCCATTAATTCAACACAAACTAAGCTATATTAGAGATGTAAATACAGGTACTAAAGAATTTAGAGAACTTGTAGACGAAGTTGGTATGTTGATGGCATATGAAGTAACTAGAGACTTAGAGCTTCAGGATGTTGATATTGAAACGCCTGTAACTAAAATGACGGCTAAACGATTAGCTGGTAAAAAATTAGCTATCGTTCCAATTTTAAGAGCTGGTTTAGGTATGACTGATGGTATTTTAAGTTTAGTACCTGCAGCGAGAGTTGGACATATCGGTTTGTATCGAGATCCCGAAACATTAAAGGCTGTAGAGTATTTTGCTAAGTTACCTCAAGATATTACTGAAAGACAAATCATTGTTGTTGATCCTATGTTAGCAACAGGCGCATCAGCAATTGAAGCTATTACTTCATTGAAGAAACGTGGCGCTAAAAATATTCGCTTCATGTGTTTAATTGCAGCACCAGAAGGCGTAGAAAAGATGCATGAAGCACATCCAGATGTAGATATTTATATTGCTGCACTTGATGAAAAGCTAAATGACAAAGCATATATCACACCAGGGTTAGGTGACGCTGGAGATAGATTGTTTGGTACTAAATAGAAGAATCGGAGATAAGTAGTTTGATGAAAAAGATTATGACCATATTTGGAACAAGACCCGAAGCCATAAAGATGGCTCCTTTAGTTAAAGCTTTGGAACAAGAAAAAATGCTCGAGCCAATTGTTGTTGTTACAGCACAGCATAGAGAAATGCTTGATTCAGTATTAAGTACCTTTGAAATCAAACCAAAATACGATTTGAATATTATGAAATCAGGACAGACACTTTCTGAGATAACTTCTAAATCAATCACTCAATTAGAACAAGTGATTCAATTAGAAAAACCAGACATGGTACTTGTACATGGTGATACGATGACGACATTTGCAGGTGGTTTAGCGGCATTTTATAACCAAGTGCCGATTGGACACGTTGAAGCAGGGCTTAGAAGTTATGATAAATATTCACCTTTTCCGGAAGAGGTGAATAGACAATTAGTTGGTGTATTAGCTGACTTACATTTTGCACCTACTAAAAATGCTGCATCGCATTTGTTAAATGAAGGGAAATATTCAGAAAGTGTTGTTGTCACTGGTAATACAGCGATTGATGCTATGAAATATACAGTTGATGACAATTATAAATCTAACATCATGGATAAATACCATGACAAAAAGTTCATTCTTATGACAGCACACCGTCGTGAAAATTTAGGTCAACCTATGGAAAATATATTTAAAGCAGTTAGACGCTTGATAGATGAGTACACCGATTTAGCGTTAGTATATCCAATGCATAAAAATCCAAAAGTCCGAGATGTGGCTCATAAGATTTTAGGGGGGCATGACAGAATTGAATTGATTGAACCCTTAGATGTAATAGACTTCCATAATTTTGCTAAAAAATCTTATTTTATTTTGACGGATTCAGGAGGCATACAGGAAGAGGCACCATCTTTTAATAAGCCTGTCCTAGTATTGCGAAGCGTTACAGAACGCCCTGAAGGTGTTGATGCTGGTACGTTGAAAGTTGTTGGTACGCATGAACAAGACGTATATCGAGCTGCAAAAGAATTAATTGATGATGAGAGGTTATATCATCAAATGTCCGAAGCGCTTAATCCATATGGTGATGGATTCGCTTCAGAAAGAATAGTTAATCATATTAAGTATTATTTGAATTTAATCACTGAAAAACCAAGCGATTTCAAATAAAAAAAGACTTTTTGTCTAAATGTGTCTAAATTGTGTCTGAACATGCTTATTTTTTTACAACAATTTGAATAGAATTGACACCACAAATCGCCTATATTATCATTTAGTTTGTATGAGTGGAACGGTTTTCATGATTGATATCAGTCACACGGAGGCATATAAAATGAGTCGTTTCTACAACATTTTTAAACAGTTCATTCAATATTATTTGTATTTATTAATAATATTGGGAGGATTATACCTTTTTACACACCATGCATTTATCTTAGGATTAATCATTGGTGTTACTGGTTCTGCAATCAATACTGTTATATTTGAGAGCTACTTAGCCAAAGCTAAAAGACCAGACACTATGCATATTTCAACTGGAAATATGTGGCGATACTTAGTTGCAATTATTGCTTGTATGATTTGGTACTTTAATAAATCGCATGTAAGTATAATCGGTATAATTATTGGTTTAATGATTTCATATGTTGTAGTTATCATACGTCCTTTACTAAAGGTGAGCAAATAAATTAAGAAAGAGGTGAGATTATGGATCACAAATCCCCGCTCGTGAGTTGGAATTTATTCGGTTTTGATATCGTTTTCAATTTATCAAGTATATTGATGATACTTGTTACGGCGTTTCTTGTTTTTCTACTTGCTATCATTTGTACGCGTAATTTGAAAAAAAGACCAACTGGCAAACAAAATTTCGTTGAATGGATTTTTGATTTCGTGAGGGGAATCATTGAAGGTAACATGGCTTGGAAAAAAGGTGGTCAATTCCACTTCTTAGCAGTAACGCTGATTCTGTACATTTTTATAGCTAATATGTTAGGTCTTCCGTTTTCTATAGTAACGAAAGATCACACATTGTGGTGGAAATCACCAACAGCTGATGCAACAGTGACTTTAACGTTGTCTACAACGATAATACTGTTAACTCACTTTTATGGAATTAAAATGCGTGGTACGAAACAATATCTTAAAGGTTATGTACAGCCGTTTTGGCCATTGGCAATCATTAATGTTTTTGAAGAGTTCACTTCAACATTAACGCTTGGTCTGCGTTTGTACGGTAACATATTTGCAGGTGAGATACTATTAACATTACTTGCTGGCTTATTCTTTAACGAACCAGCATGGGGTTGGATTATTAGTATCCCAGGATTAATTGTTTGGCAAGCATTTTCAATATTTGTAGGAACAATCCAAGCATATATCTTTATTATGCTTTCGATGGTTTATATGTCACATAAAGTGGCAGATGAACACTAAAAATTTCAATAATTATATACAATCACAGGAGGAAATTAAATTATGAATTTAATCGCAGCAGCAATCGCAATTGGTTTATCAGCATTAGGAGCAGGTATCGGTAACGGTTTAATCGTTTCAAGAACAGTTGAAGGTGTAGCACGTCAACCAGAAGCACGTGGTCAATTAATGGGTATCATGTTCATTGGTGTAGGTTTAGTTGAGGCATTACCTATCATCGGTGTAGTAATTGCATTCATGACATTTGCTGGATAATTAACAGATAAAAGAGGTCGGGACAAAGCGCATAGGACAAAATTCGTGATGCATATATAGTAATATCTTTGAACTTTATTAAATAGTTGAGATATGAACGCACCGTGCCTATCGCATAAATTCAGTAGGTCCTAACCTCGTCGTTTTTTTCTATATAACACTAGCGATTATTTTAATGAAAGGAGTGTCATGAACCCGTGACTGAAACAGCTAACTTATTCGTTCTTGGTGCAGCTGGAGGCGTTGAGTGGGGTACTGTGATTGTACAGGTCCTAACTTTCATCGTGTTACTTGCGTTACTTAAAAAGTTCGCATGGGGTCCATTGAAAGATGTAATGGATAAACGTGAAAGAGATATTAACAGAGATATCGATGACGCAGAACAAGCTAAGTTAAATGCACAGAAACTTGAAGAAGAAAATAAACAAAAACTTAAAGAAACACAAGAAGAAGTTCAAAAGATTTTAGAAGATGCTAAGGTTCAAGCACGTCAACAGCAAGAACAAATTATTCATGAAGCAAACGTACGTGCAAACGGTATGATTGAAACAGCACAAAGTGAAATCAATAGCCAAAAAGAACGTGCCATTGCAGATATTAATAATCAAGTATCTGAACTATCAGTGTTAATTGCTTCTAAAGTTCTTAGAAAAGAAATTTCTGAACAAGACCAAAAAGCATTGGTTGACAAGTATCTAAAAGAGGCAGGCGATAAATAATGGTAAAAGTAGCTAACAAGTATGCTAAAGCATTATTTGACGTGTCATTAGATACAAATAATTTAGAAACTATTAATGAAGAATTAACAGTTATAAATGAAGCAGTAAAAGATAAAATTGAGCAATTGAAAATGGTTGACAGTAATCCAACTCAAACAGCAGAACAACGTCGTGAGTTGATTAATGGTGTATTTACTGACATTAATCCATACATTAAAAATATGATGTACGTGTTAGCAGATAATAGACATATCTCATTAATAGCTGACGTATTCAAGGCGTTCCAAAGCTTATATAACGGACACTACAATCAAGATTTTGCAACAATTGAGTCAACATATGAATTGAGTCAAGAAGAGTTAGATAAGATTGTCAAACTAGTAACTCAACAAACAAAGTTATCTAAAGTAATTGTAGATACTAAAATTAATCCAGATTTAATTGGTGGATTTAGAGTTAAAGTCGGCACAACTGTATTAGATGGTAGTGTTAGAAATGATCTTGTCCAATTACAAAGAAAATTTAGAAGAGTTAATTAATTATAAAGAGGAGTGACATAGATGGCCATAAAAGCTGAAGAAATCAGTGCATTACTTCGCTCACAAATTGAAAATTATGAGTCAGAAATGTCCGTAACTGATGTAGGTACTGTATTACAAATTGGTGATGGTATTGCATTAATTCACGGATTAAATGACGTTATGGCTGGTGAGCTAGTAGAATTCCATAACGGCGTACTTGGTTTAGCCCAAAACCTTGAAGAGTCAAACGTGGGTGTGGTTATTTTAGGACCATACACAGGTATTACTGAAGGTGACGAAGTTAAACGTACTGGTCGTATCATGGAAGTACCAGTAGGTGAAGAACTAATCGGAAGAGTTGTTAATCCATTAGGACAACCTATTGATGGACAAGGACCGATTAACACAACTAAAACACGTCCAGTAGAGAAAAAAGCTACTGGTGTAATGGATCGTAAATCAGTAGATGAGCCATTACAAACAGGTATCAAAGCAATTGATGCTTTAGTACCAATTGGTAGAGGTCAACGTGAGTTGATCATCGGTGACCGTCAAACAGGTAAAACAACAATTGCAATTGACACAATTTTGAACCAAAAAGATCAAGGTACGATTTGTATCTATGTTGCTATTGGTCAAAAAGATTCAACAGTAAGAGCAAATGTTGAAAAGTTAAGACAAGCAGGCGCTTTAGACTACACTATTGTTGTAGCAGCATCAGCTTCTGAACCTTCACCATTATTATATATTGCACCATATTCAGGTGTAACAATGGGTGAAGAATTCATGTTTAATGGTAAACATGTTTTAATTGTTTATGATGATTTAACAAAACAAGCAGCAGCTTATCGTGAATTATCATTATTATTACGTAGACCACCAGGTCGTGAAGCATACCCAGGTGACGTATTCTACTTACATAGTAGATTATTAGAAAGAGCAGCAAAATTAAACGATGACTTAGGTGGCGGTTCAATTACTGCATTACCAATTATCGAAACACAAGCTGGTGATATTTCAGCTTATGTACCAACAAACGTTATTTCAATTACAGATGGACAAATCTTCTTACAATCTGATTTATTCTTCTCAGGTGTAAGACCAGCGATTAATGCCGGACAATCTGTATCTCGTGTTGGTGGATCTGCACAAATTAAAGCAATGAAGAAAGTTGCTGGTACGTTACGTCTTGACTTAGCGTCATACAGAGAGCTTGAATCATTTGCACAATTCGGTTCAGACCTTGATGAATTTACTGCAAGTAAATTAGAACGTGGTAAACGTACTGTTGAAGTCTTAAAACAAGATCAAAACAAACCATTACCAGTTGAACACCAAGTGTTGATTATTTATGCATTAACAAAAGGATATTTAGATGATATTCCAGTTGTAGATATCACACGTTTTGAAGACGAGTTAAACCACTGGGCAGAATCAAATGCTACTGAACTGTTAAATGAAATCAGAGAAACTGGTGGCTTACCAGATGCTGAGAAGTTTGACACAGCAATTAACGAATTCAAAAAAAGCTTTAGCAAATCTGAATAATAAACAAGTTTAGTATAAGGTGGTGAGATAGTGGCTTCTCTTAAAGAAATAGATACTCGAATAAAATCAACCAAAAAAATGAAGCAGATTACGAAAGCGATGAACATGGTATCAAGTTCAAAACTTCGTAGAGCTGAAAAAAATACAAAACAATTCACACCATATATGGATAAAATGCAAGATGCAATTACTGCAGTTGCAGGGGCAAGTAGCAATACAAACCATCCAATGCTAAGACCTCGTAAAATTACTAGAAGTGGATATTTAGTTATCACGAGTGATAAAGGTTTAGCAGGTGCATATAGTGCAAACGTGCTTAAAAAATTGATTACTGATATTGAAGCGAAACATCAAGATAGTAGCGAATACAGTATTGTAGTTTTAGGGCAACAAGGTGTTGATTTCCTAAAAAATAGAGGTTATGACATTGAGTATTCTCAAGTAGACGTACCTGATCAACCTTCTTTCAAATCTGTTCAAGCACTAGCTAACCATGCTATAGACTTATACAGTGAAGAAGAAATTGATGAATTAAATATATACTATAGTCATTATGTCAGCGTTCTTGAAAACAAGCCTACATCTAGACAAGTATTACCATTATCTCAAGAGGATTCTAGTAAGGGACATGGTCATTTGTCTTCTTATGAATTTGAGCCAGATAAAGAATCTATCTTAAGTGTAATCTTGCCTCAATATGTTGAGAGTTTGATTTACGGAACAATATTAGACGCAAAAGCAAGTGAGCATGCAACACGTATGACTGCGATGAAAAATGCCACTGATAATGCAACTGAACTTATTGATGACTTATCATTAGAATATAACAGAGCGAGACAAGCAGAAATTACGCAACAAATTACTGAAATTGTTGGTGGTTCCGCAGCGCTTGAATAATATTTAAAGGAGGAAAATAGCATGGGAATTGGCCGTGTAACTCAAGTTATGGGTCCTGTAATTGATGTTCGATTTGAACATAACGAAGTTCCTAAAATTAATAACGCCTTGGTTATTGATGTGCCTAAAGAAGAAGGTACAATACAACTAACATTAGAAGTTGCGCTGCAATTAGGTGACGACGTTGTTCGTACAATTGCGATGGATTCAACTGATGGTGTTCAAAGAGGCATGGATGTAAAAGATACAGGCAAAGAAATTAGTGTACCTGTTGGTGACGAAACATTAGGTCGTGTATTTAATGTACTAGGTGAAACAATTGACCTTAAAGAAGAAATTAGTGAGTCTGTTCGCCGCGATCCTATCCATCGTCAAGCACCAGCATTCGATGAACTTTCAACAGAAGTTCAAATTTTAGAAACAGGTATTAAAGTAGTAGATTTACTAGCACCTTATATTAAAGGTGGTAAAATCGGATTGTTCGGTGGTGCCGGTGTAGGTAAAACAGTATTAATCCAAGAATTAATTAACAACATCGCTCAAGAGCACGGTGGTATTTCTGTATTCGCCGGTGTAGGTGAACGTACTCGTGAAGGTAACGATTTATACTTCGAAATGAGTGACAGTGGTGTAATTAAGAAAACAGCCATGGTATTCGGGCAAATGAATGAGCCACCTGGTGCACGTATGCGTGTTGCATTATCTGGTTTAACAATGGCTGAATATTTCCGTGACGAACAAGGTCAAGACGTATTATTATTCATCGATAACATTTTCAGATTTACACAAGCTGGTTCTGAGGTATCTGCATTATTAGGTCGTATGCCTTCTGCAGTAGGTTACCAACCAACACTTGCTACTGAAATGGGACAATTACAAGAACGTATTACGTCTACAACAAAAGGATCAGTTACTTCTATTCAAGCGGTATTCGTACCTGCCGATGACTATACTGACCCAGCGCCAGCGACAGCGTTTGCCCATTTAGATGCAACTACAAACTTAGAACGTAAATTAACTGAAATGGGTATTTATCCAGCCGTGGATCCATTAGCGTCTACATCAAGAGCATTGGAACCATCAATTGTAGGTCAAGAACATTATGAAGTAGCTCGTGATGTACAATCAACACTTCAAAAATACCGTGAATTACAAGATATCATTGCTATCTTAGGTATGGACGAATTATCTGATGAAGATAAACAAACAGTTGAACGCGCACGTAGAATTCAATTCTTCTTATCTCAAAACTTCCACGTAGCGGAACAATTTACTGGTCAAAAAGGTTCTTATGTACCTGTTAAGACAACAGTTGCAAACTTTAAAGATATCTTAGATGGTAAATATGACCATATTCCAGAAGATGCATTCCGTTTAGTTGGTAGCATGGATGATGTTATTGCAAAAGCTAAAGATATGGGTGTTGAAGTATAACAATTAGGAGGAATGGATAATGAATACATTAAACCTAGATATTGTCACTCCTAATGGTTCTGTTTACAATCGTGATAATGTTGAACTCGTTGTTATGCAAACAACAGCTGGTGAGATAGGTGTCATGAGTGGACATATTCCAACTGTAGCTGCTTTAAAAACAGGCTTTGTAAAAGTGAAATTTCACGATGGAACTGAATATATTGCTGTAAGCGATGGCTTTGTTGAAGTTAGAAAAGATAAAGTTTCAATCATTGTTCAGACTGCAGAAACTGCAAGAGAAATTGATGTTGAAAGAGCTAAATTAGCCAAAGCAAGAGCAGAGTCTCACTTGGAAAATGATGACGACAATACTGATATTCATAGAGCCGAAAGAGCTTTAGAGAGAGCAAATAACCGTTTGCGTGTGGCTGAATTAAAATAGTAAATAAAGGGTCGAAGATGTGATTTCATATCTTCGACCCTTTTTTGAATTATATTGATTTAAAGATACAAAACATGAGAGGGCGGGAGGAATTGATAAAGAACCATTAAAGATTTATGATGTAGTGTTCTTTATCATTAAACACAGCTAATGTGTATTTAAAAATAGGAATGGGAGTGGGACAGAAATGATATTTTCGCAAAATTTATTTCGTCGTCCCACCCCAACTTGCATTGTCTGTAGAAATTGGTGTTCCAATTTCTCTATGTTGGGGCCCCGTCAACTACTACTAAATACAACACTATAGAGTCTAGACATTGATTTATGTCCGACTCTCAAGAATAGTTTTACTTTTTACAATCGCTAATAGATTGCTAAAATCAAAATTTCCTTTCAGCACTACCTACAGTCGACATTTCATTTTTTGAAAGTAGCTACATTTTTTCATGCCAAGATACTTTATAGTTATGATATTTATGCAAAAAGAATTATATAGCAAGTTAGCTTAAACATTACTAAAAACGGGTATTAAACTTTGTATCATTATTTAAATTTTTCATGTACAATGTAATACAGTAATCTTATGAGGTGATAAAATGGATTATATCGGACAATATGCAGTTATCCATTTAGTGTTACATGTTGTATGTATTTGCATTGCCTATTGGGCTTTACAATCAATTAGATTAGATCAATTTTTTAAAAAAGGATACGCCACTCAATTACAAGTGTGTATGATATTTGTTGCTATTTTATTAGGCACTGCAGTAAGCAATTTTATTGTAGATTTGTTACAATACTCGACGCAGGTAAAATATTTAATAAAATAAGTCTAACTCTATGATTTGTAATCAAAACTAGATATAATTAAATAATGACTTAAAATAATTTTAAAATAGGGAAATGTAAAGTAATAGGAGTTCTAAGTGGAGGATTTACGATGGATAAAATAGTAATCAAAGGTGGAAATAAATTAACGGGTGAAGTTAAAGTAGAAGGTGCTAAAAATGCTGTATTACCAATATTGACAGCATCTTTATTAGCTTCTGATAAACCGAGCAAATTAGTTAATGTTCCAGCTTTAAGTGATGTAGAAACAATAAATAATGTATTAACAACCTTAAATGCTGACGTTACATACAAAAAGGACGAAAATGCTGTTGTCGTTGATGCAACAAAGACTCTAAATGAAGAGGCACCATATGAATATGTTAGTAAAATGCGTGCAAGTATTTTAGTTATGGGACCTCTTTTAGCAAGACTAGGACATGCTATTGTTGCATTGCCTGGTGGTTGTGCAATTGGAAGTAGACCGATTGAGCAACACATTAAAGGTTTTGAAGCTTTAGGCGCAGAAATTCATCTTGAAAATGGTAATATTTATGCTAATGCTAAAGATGGATTAAAAGGTACATCAATTCATTTAGATTTTCCAAGTGTAGGAGCAACACAAAATATTATTATGGCAGCATCATTAGCTAAGGGTAAGACTTTAATTGAAAATGCAGCTAAAGAACCTGAAATTGTCGATTTAGCAAACTACATTAATGAAATGGGCGGTAGAATTACTGGTGCTGGTACAGACACAATTACAATCAATGGTGTAGAATCATTACATGGTGTAGAACATGCTATCATTCCAGATAGAATTGAAGCAGGCACATTACTAATCGCTGGTGCCATTACTCGTGGCGATATTTTTGTACGTGGTGCAATCAAAGAACATATGGCTAGTTTAGTGTATAAATTAGAAGAAATGGGCGTTGAATTGGACTATCAAGAAGATGGGATTCGTGTAAGAGCTGAAGGAGATTTACAGCCTGTTGACATCAAAACATTACCGCATCCTGGATTCCCAACGGATATGCAGTCACAAATGATGGCATTATTATTAACAGCAAACGGACATAAAGTAGTAACTGAAACTGTATTTGAAAATCGTTTTATGCATGTTGCAGAGTTCAAACGTATGAACGCGAATATCAATGTTGAAGGTCGCAGTGCAAAACTTGAAGGCAAAAGTCAATTGCAAGGAGCGCAAGTTAAAGCGACTGATTTAAGAGCAGCAGCGGCCTTAATTTTAGCTGGATTAGTTGCTGATGGTAAAACAAGTGTCACTGAATTGAATCATTTAGATAGAGGATATGTTGACTTACATGGCAAATTGAAGCAATTAGGTGCAGACATTGAACGTATTAACGATTAATTCTGTAAATTAATATAATGGAGGATTTCAACCATGGAAACAATTTTTGATTATAACCAAATTAAACAAATTATACCTCACAGACAACCATTTTTATTAATTGATAAAGTTGTTGAATATGAAGAAGGTCAAAGATGCGTAGCAATTAAACAAGTATCAGGCAACGAACCATTCTTTCAAGGACATTTTCCAGAGTATGCGGTAATGCCAGGTGTATTAATTACTGAAGCATTGGCTCAAACAGGTGCGGTAGCTATTTTAAATAGTGAAGAAAATAAAGGTAAAATCGCTTTATTTGCTGGTATTGATAAATGTCGTTTTAAACGTCAAGTAGTACCTGGTGATACTTTAACGTTGGAAGTAGAAATCACTAAAATTAAAGGGCCAATCGGTAAAGGTAATGCTAAAGCTACTGTCGATGGTCAACTTGCTTGTAGTTGTGAACTTACATTTGCAATTCAAGATGTAAAATAAAACAAAAAACATTCAAAGATTAATGCGTTGGCATAATCTTTGAATGTTTTTTATTTTACTCTTCTAATTTTTCATCCTTTAACTTTGGTTTAGACTGCATCATTCGATTAAATGATTTTTTTAATTCTTCACCAGATAATCCATCATCAATAAGTTGTTCTAATAAGCTTTCTGCATACTGTTGACGTAAAGTGTAAATATGACATTCAAATACGATAGACATTGTTGTTTTAAAATTTTTAATACTTTTCACAGTAGATTCAAATAAAGCTGGATCATTGGCTGGACGCGTGATTACGACACGAATATCCAATAACTGTTCATTGTCTTGATATTCCCTAAATGTTTCATAATGCTCATTAGAAATGACAATTTCAAGCAACCAACCCGTGCCACTTTCCTCTTTATTAATTATTACGCCATCTTCTAATTCATATTCTATAATTCTGCCGTGTTCATTCACAATTTGAAACCTTACTGCTTTAAAAGTTTTCATATTCCCACATCCCATTAGTTTAATATTTATGATTTTTGAATTATTTAGAAGATTTAAGGTCATTTCATGACTAATTTCTTTAAATATAACAAATAACGAGATGCTATAGCTATTAATTATATAAAATTTGCCATTTTGACCATTTTCAAGCTAGTAATTAAGATATAGGCATAGGAGGTGAATCACACACTACATGCTAAATAAAATCGTAATTGTCGGGAGACTGACGAAAGACGCACAAATATTTGAAAAGGAGGATAGAAAAATTGCAACGTTTTGTGTTGCAACGCACCGAAATTATAAAGATGAAAATGGAGAAATCGTCTGTGATTACTTATTCTGTAAAGCATTTGGCAAGTTAGCTTCTAATATAGAAAAATATACTAATCAAGGTACATTGGTTGGTATAACTGGTCAAATGAGATCAAGAAAGTATGATAAAGACGGACAAACACACTTTGTCACTGAATTATATGTTGAAACTATAAAATTTATGTCCCCTAAATCCCAAAATAATGAAATTCTCTCAGATAGTATTTTAGATATTGACTCTCAAAATATAGATAATCATGACTTATTAGAAATTTAAATCCAATTATCCTAAACATCCTTAATATACATTTAATCCATCCTAAATTTTTTATAGATCTAATTAACTTGAAATATACTCACTTAAAAACGACTTACATGACTAGTACTGTTGTGTAGGTCGTCTTTTTGTGTAGTTTTTCTAATAGAAAATAGACATAGATTGCAAAACGATTACATAAAAAATTGCAAATGAAAAACATTTATACTGTCATGACAATTCTCGATAGAATCATATCTGAAATTATGGGGGATTTCGTTGTAATCACTGTGTAAAAAACATGGCTATTTTTTTATTTTGTTGTAACCTGCACGGATTTTACAGATGTTATAGTAGTCTCTGTAAAACTTTTAGAGAAACAAATTACTTGTAGGAGGATTTTAAGATTATGAAGAAAACATTACTCGCATCATCATTAGCAGTAGGTTTAGGAATCGTAGCAGGAAATGCAGGTCACGAAGCCCATGCAAGTGAAGCGGACTTAAATAAAGCATCTTTAGCGCAAATGGCGCAATCAAATGATCAAACATTAAATCAAAAACCAATTGAAGCTGGCGCTTATAATTATACATTTGACTATGAAGGGTTTACTTATCACTTTGAATCAGATGGTACATACTTTGCTTGGAATTACCATGCAACAGGTGCTAATGGAGCAGACATGAGTGCACAAGCACCTGCAACTAATAATGTTGCACCATCAGCTGATCAAGCTAATCAAGTACAATCACAAGAAGTTGAAGCACCACAAAATGCTCAAACTCAGCAACCACAAGCATCAACATCAAACAATTCACAAGTTACTGCAACACCAACTGAATCAAAAGCATCAGAAGGTTCATCAGTAAATGTGAATGATCATCTAAAACAAATTGCTCAACGTGAATCAGGTGGCAATATTCATGCTGTAAATCCAACATCAGGTGCAGCTGGTAAGTATCAATTCTTACAATCAACTTGGGATTCAGTAGCACCTGCTAAATATAAAGGTGTATCACCAGCAAATGCTCCTGAAAGTGTTCAAGATGCCGCAGCAGTAAAACTATATAACACTGGTGGCGCTGGACATTGGGTTACTGCATAAGCCATTTATGCATAGCTAACCAATAGTTATATAAGTAACTTTTAGATTGGAATATATCGGGGAATTCTCGATATGTTCCGGTCTTTTTTATTTCGCAAATATATATGTCATTATATAATTATTATTTAAAGATAATAATACAACTGAGCAACAATAATTGAAAATGTTGAAACCGTTTGCTAAGATTAATTTGCAATTGAATACTAAGGAACTACTAGGGGAGCCTAATGATATGGCTGAGATGAATTGTTCAGACCCTTATGACCTGATTTGGTTAGTACCAACGTAGGAAAGTAGTTATTGAAGTGATGGGGCTAGTATAGCAACATTGCCATCAAACTACTTTCATGTTGGAAGTAGTTTTTTTATTTAGGGAGGATTTTTACAATGGAATTTTCACAAAAATTGTACCAAGCTGCAAAGCCAATCATTAATGATATTTATGAGGATGACTTTATTCAAAAAATGTTATTAGGCAATATACAAGCTGATGCATTACGTCATTATTTACAAGCTGATGCAGCTTATTTAAAAGAATTCACAAACTTATATGCTTTGTTAATTCCAAAAATGAATAGCATGAATGACGTAAAATTTTTAGTAGAGCAAATAGAATTTATGGTTGAAGGTGAAGTACTTGCGCATGATATTTTAGCGCAAATTGTTGGTGAATCATACGAAGAAATCATTAAAACAAAAGTTTGGCCTCCATGTGGCGACCATTACATAAAACATATGTATTTCCAAGCGTATAGTCGTGAAAATGCTATTTATACAATTGCTGCAATGGCACCTTGCCCATATATTTATGCAGAATTAGCTAAGCGCTCTCAAAGTGATCATAAGCTTAATAAAGAAAAAGATACGGCAAAATGGTTTGATTTTTATAGTACTGAAATGGATGACATAATTAACGTATTTGAGGCATTAATGAATAAATTAGCCGAATCAATGTCTGACAAGGAATTGGAACAAGTAAAGCAAGTATTTTTAGAAAGTTGCATACATGAGCGTCGATTTTTCAATATGGCTATGACACTAGAACAATGGGAATTTGGAGGAAAAGTAAATGATTAAACCTAAAATAGCATTAACCATTGCAGGTACTGATCCAACAGGTGGTGCCGGCGTAATGGCTGATTTAAAATCATTTCATTCATGTGGTGTATATGGTATGGGCGTCGTTACAAGTATTGTTGCTCAAAATACATTGGGCGTACAACATATTCATAATTTAAATCATCAATGGGTAGATGAACAACTTGATAGTGTCTTCAATGATACCTTACCGCATGCTATTAAAACGGGGATGATTGCTACAGCAGATACTATGGAAACGATTCGTCATTATTTAATGCAACATGAATCTATTCCGTATGTAATTGATCCTGTTATGTTGGCGAAAAGCGGTGATTCATTAATGGATAATGACACAAAGCAAAACTTGCAGCATACGTTATTGCCATTAGCTGATGTAGTAACACCGAATTTACCAGAAGCTGAAGAAATAACGGGACTAGCCATTGATAGTGAAGAAAAAATTATGCAGGCTGGCCGCATCTTTATTAATGAGATTGGTAGTAAAGGTGTCATCATTAAAGGCGGTCATTCAAATGATACTGATATAGCAAAAGATTATTTATTTACTAAAGAAGTTGTTCAAACATTTGAAAATGAACGATTTAAAACAAAACATACGCATGGAACAGGGTGTACATTTTCAGCAGTTATAACGGCAGAACTTGCAAAAGGTAGACCATTATTTGAGGCTGTATACAAGGCTAAAAAGTTTATTTCAATGAGTATACAATATACGCCTGAAATCGGCCGTGGTAGAGGTCCAGTGAATCATTTTGCATATTTAAAGAAAGAGGGATTAGACGATGAATTATCTAAATAAAATACGTATTGAAAACCCATTAACAATTTGTTATACAAACGATGTAGTTAAAAATTTTACAGCGAATGGTTTATTAAGTATTGGTGCGAGCCCTGCCATGAGTGAAGCTCCCGAAGAAGCTGAAGAATTTTACAAAGTTGCACAAGCGCTATTAATCAATATCGGTACTTTAACAGCACAAAATGAACAAGATATTATTGCGATTGCTCAAACGGCAAATGAGGCAGGCTTACCTATTGTATTTGACCCTGTAGCTGTTGGTGCTTCTACATATCGAAAGCAATTTTGTAAATTATTATTGAAATCAACGAAAGTATCAGTAATTAAAGGCAATGCATCTGAAATATTAGCGTTGATTGATGATACAGCAACTATGAAAGGTACAGATAGTGATGCTAATCTTGATGCGGTTGCAATAGCGAAAAAGGCTTACGCAATATTTAAAACTGCAATAGTAATCACAGGTGAAGAGGACGTTATTGTTCAAGGTGATAAAGCCATTGTATTAGCTAATGGATCTCCATTATTAGCACGAGTAACTGGAGCTGGTTGTTTATTAGGAGGCGTTATTGCTGGATTTTTATTTAGAGAAACAGAACCTGACATAGAAGCGTTAATTGAAGCGGTAAGCGTATTTAATATTGCTGCTGAGGTAGCTGCTGAAAATGAAAATTGTGGTGGTCCTGGTACGTTTTCACCATTATTGCTTGATACGTTATATCATTTAAATGAAACAACCTATCAACAACGGATTCGCATTCAAGAGGTGGAATAATATGTTTAACCAATCGTATCTAAATGTGTATTTTATTTGTGGAACCTCCGATGTTCCGAGTCATCGAACTATTCATGAAGTATTAGAAGCAGCATTAAAGGCAGGGATTACACTTTTCCAATTTCGAGAAAAGGGTGAATCAGCTTTAAAAGGAAACGATAAACTTGTATTAGCTAAAGAATTACAGCATCTCTGTCATCAATATGATGTGCCTTTTATCGTTAATGATGAAGTATCCTTGGCAAAAGAAATTAACGCGGATGGTATACATGTCGGTCAAGATGATGCGAAAGTCAAAGAGATAGCACAATATTTCACTGATAAAATTATTGGACTTAGTATTAGTGATTTAGATGAGTATGCAAAATCTGATTTGACGCATGTTGATTATATAGGTGTTGGACCAATATATCCTACGCCGTCGAAGCATGACGCGCATACACCAGTAGGTCCAGAAATGATTGCAACATTTAAAGAAATGAATCCGCAACTACCGATTGTAGCTATTGGCGGTATAAATACTAGTAACGTGGCGCCGATTGTAGAAGCAGGTGCCAATGGAATTTCAGTCATTTCAGCCATTTCTAAAAGTGAAAATATTGAAAAGACTGTTAATCGATTCAAAGATTTTTTTAATAATTAGTTAAATTTTTCCACTTATTGTTTCATACGTACTCATTAATGTGATAGAATAAATCCTATGTGAATATAATGATAGAGGTGGAAAAATGAAGAAAAAAGCGTTACTACCATTATTTTTAGGTATTATGGTCTTTTTGGCTGGTTGTGACTATTCTAAACCTGAAAAACGTAGTGGGTTTTTCTACAATACATTCGTAGATCCAATGAAAAATGTATTGGATTGGTTGGGAAATAACTTATTAAACGACAATTATGGTTTAGCTATTATTATCCTTGTATTGGTAATTCGTATTATTTTATTACCATTCATGTTGTCAAACTATAAAAATAGTCATATGATGCGTCAAAAAATGAAAGTTGCAAAGCCAGAAGTTGAAAAAATTCAAGAAAAAGTGAAACGTGCGCGTACACAAGAAGAAAAAATGGCTGCAAACCAAGAATTAATGCAAGTATATAAAAAGTATGACATGAACCCGATTAAGAGTATGTTGGGTTGTTTACCAATGCTAATCCAATTGCCAATCATCATGGGATTATACTTTGTACTTAAAGACCAACTTGTAGATGGTTTGTTTAAATATCCACACTTCTTATGGTTCGATTTAGGACGTCCTGATATTTGGATTACAATTATTGCCGGTGTTTTATACTTTATCCAAGCATATGTATCAAGTAAAACGATGCCAGACGAACAACGTCAAATGGGTTACATGATGATGGTCATTTCACCAATTATGATTATCTGGATTTCATTAAGCTCGGCATCAGCACTTGGTTTGTACTGGTCAGTCAGTGCGGCGTTCCTTGTAGTTCAAACACACTTTGCGAACATTTATTATGAAAAAGTCGCTAAAAAAGAAGTACAGCCTTTCATTGAAGCGTATGAAAGAGAGCACAACGGCGGCAGCAATAAAAAAGGCAAAAACACACAAGTAGTGTCTAAAAAGAAAAAGAAATAACCTTAGCAAGTCCAAATAATGTGCCCCCTAAAAGTTGAAGATAATTTTAACTTTATAGGGCGCACATTATTTTTCGCTTCAATAGCGAAACTTAGTGTCACATTATACAACGTGTGATAAATAGAAACAGCAGTAAGATGATTTCAAATGTGAAAGTCATCCTACTGCTGTTTTTATTTGAAATAATATTAACGAGATTTCAGTATGTAAAAAGAGGTTAATAACAGAGTAGCCTCTCTTCATTGCAATGTCATCTTGACACAATGATTCATCAGTGTAGCAATATATGTCGCAACATTTCCACAGCAATTCACTAATACATGTAACAGTGTGAAATAATAACGTCACAACGGCATAATACACATTGCAACGTCCCAACAACATATCATAGAATCGTAACGGCATGGCATCAACACTAAACCGGGCTCTAACACCATAACACCGCAACGTCGCATCGTAGCACCAGCACATCAAAGTAACATGGCATCAACATCAAGCTCCCACAACAACATGCTATTTCATGGCATCATCATACTACAAATCCAATGTCTAGTCGTGATAATTCCATTCCGTAAAAAACTGTTTCAAGTACATCATCATAAAGTCGTGACGTTCTTTAGCAATCATCTTCGCCGTATCTGTATGCATTAAAGATTCTAACTTAAGTAATTTTTCAAAGAAATGTTTAATTGCAGATGGTGGCAACTGTTCAACTAAATCATCATTAATCTTATCTAGTGACATTTGTTCTGTCCACATAGGTTCACCAAAGTGTCCTGCAAATTGAAATGTTCGTGCAACACCTATAGCGCCTATAGCATCAAGACGATCTGCATCCCTGACAATTTGACCTTCTAAAGATAAAGTAACATGATCGTTTTTACCATTGCGATAGCTCATATTATTAATAATAAATAAAATGTGCTCTTGATCTTCGGTTGATAGTGATAAAGAAGATAAAAATGACTTCAATTCAACATATTGTATGTTAGCATCTACAACTTTTTCGTCAACGGTATCATGAAGCAAACATGCGAGTTCAATGACTAAAGTATCATTAACACCTTCATTTTCAGCGATTGATTTAGCTAAAGCAGTGACACGATATACATGCGCAATATCATGGCCTGTAAAATCATTTTGATGAATAGATTCCATATATTGTTTGGCTGCACTAATGATGTCTGATTGTTGCATTAAAGTTACACTCCCCATATTTCTATTTTATAAGATAGGTGACAATAATTGTGAAATACCTTCTTTAAATTTAATCCAAAGACTTCGATTAGCATAACGTGCTTTTGTTAATTCAGAAGATACTGCTAAATCATCTATAAAAGCTTGTTTTAATTTTTTGGCAATTTGTTGGTCATAAATAAAGGCGTTGACTTCGAAATTCAATGTGAAACTGCGATGGTCCATATTAGCTGTTCCAACACTTGCAATTTCATCATCTATAACAAGTGTTTTTGAGTGTAAAAAGCCATTGTCATAGTGAAATACTTTAACACCGGCATCTAATAAGGATGCTGCATTTTTTAAAGTAGCCCAAAAAACAAACGGATGGTCAGGTTTATTAGGAATCATGATATTGACATCAACACCGCCTAATGCCGCAATTTTAATAGAATCTAAAAAGGCTTGATCAGGTATGAAATAGGGAGATTGAATATAAATCGATTTTTTAGCAGTTGAAATCATTTTCAAGTAACCATATTTAATCTGTTCCCATTCTTCGTCAGGACCACTAGACGCTATTTGAACGCCAATTGTTCCGCCAGAATTTACATCTGGGAAATAACGATCATCATAGGAGATGTGGTCACGTGTGGCTTGTGAATTCCAATCTAGAATAAATCGTAATTGCAATGCATTCACTGCATCCCCGACAATTCGTAAATGCGTATCTCGCCAATAGCCGAATTTTTTTGATTTACCTAAGTACTCATCACCAACATTAAAACCACCAACATATCCAATTTGTCCATCTATTACAACAATTTTTCGATGGTTTCGATTGTTCATACGCAAGTTAATTAAAGGTAATTTTGATGGGAAAAATGCTTCAGCATGTCCACCTTTATTGCGAAACGGGCGTAAGCCTTTTTTACGCAGTCCACGAGAACCCATGTCATCATAAAGAATTTTAACTTCTACACCTTGTTCCGCTTTTTTACCAAGTTCGTTTAAAATGGTACGACCTAATTCATCATTTTGAATAATGTAGTACTGAAAATGAATATAATCAGTAGCATTACGGATGTCTTGTATTAAGTCATCAAATTTTTCTTGGCCGTCTGTGTATACTTTTAAATCGTTGTCTGTTGTTAAAAATGCTGCGTTATTATATAACAACATTTGAATCATTTCTTTGAATTTTACAATTTGATAATTGGAATTTGAAAAGTTTTCATTTTTTAAAGCGGCTAATTGCTCATCAACAATTAACTCTAATCCTTTTTTATCTTCCTTATCAATTTTGAAAATTTGGTCACGTTGAATTTGTCGTCCTAATAGTAAGTATAAAATGAAGCCGAATAAAGGCAAGAAAACTAAGACTAGTAACCAAGCCCAGATAGAATTGGCAGAACGTCTTTCCATGAAAATAATGGTAAAGGCGAATAATAAGTTTAAAATAAATGCACCAATAAATATTGAATTTAAAATAATATTAGAATGCTTGAGTGCAATGGATAATAACTCTATCATTTGAAACCTCCCATCGAAAATCTTAAACGAGTAGTATATCTTATTAATTGTATCATGAAGCAATTTAAATATCATGACAATTTAGTTTGAAAAACACACTTTGTGTTGACGTTGTGTTTTATGGGATATAGTATAGTAAGGAATGTAAATGAAGGAGTGAATGCTATGACTGAACAAGATAATGCACATCATTCTGAACAAATAAAAACGAATCTTAAATCACGTTTAAATCGAATTGAAGGACAAGTGAAAGCGATTAATCGCATGATTGAAGAAGATGTCTATTGTGATGATGTCCTTACGCAAATAAGAGCGACACGTTCGGCATTAAACAGTGTTGCGATAAAGTTATTAGAACAACATATGAAAAGTTGTATTATGAATAAAGTTAATCAAGGTGCTCAGGAAGAGGCAATGGAAGAGTTATTAGTGACTTTTCAAAAATTGATTAAAGACTAAAGGAGTTTAAGATGATACATCAAAATACGATTTACACAGCGGGAATTGAAACAAAAGAACAAGTAAGTCAATTGACAGAACGCATTTCAAATATGATAGGTGTTCATCAAGTGAATATTAATATAATTGATGGTCAAGTAACGGTATCGTATGAGACACCAGCAAATTTGAATAGTATTGAAAAAGAAATCTATGATGAAGGATACAAAATTGTATTTTAGGGTATAATGTAGAGTGCGCTATAGATTTTAATTTTGAAAATAAATTAAAAATTTTGTAAATGATGTAGTAAAGGTATGTCGAATAGGGTAAGATAATATAGAAAGCGATCCAAACGAGGTGATAATAATGAAACGTCCTGAAAAGATTCAAAATGTAGTCAAACTATTGTCATCATTAGGTGTGAATATTAAAAAAACTAAATCTCGTTTAGACATTATTAATACTTTGCCAGCATCTAATAAAGTAAGTCACGAATTAAAATAATTGACTGTGATTGTGAATCACACACCGTTAAAGCTATCGTCGGACTATTCGATGATAGTTTTTTTGACTGGATTTACTAAAATGAAAGCAAGTACTATATAACAAAATCCCTCTTTAGAGTGTACATTTTACAATGTGTACTTCAAAGAGGGATTGTTATTATCGAGTAATATCTATATATGACATTTTAAATCGACGACATAAATAGACTATGTAACGTCGTCTTGAAAAGTTATGATATTTGAAACTCAAAATAGTTTAAATTAATTACTTTTTGGATGGTATAAATCTACATAACGTTTTGGTTCATGATAATAAATTGATAAGACTATACCTATTCCAGTCATCATACTCCATAGCGCACTACCACCATAACTAATAAATGGTAATGGAATACCAGTGATTGGTAACAACTGAATTGTCATACCAATATTTTGTAAAATATGGAACACAAGTAAAGTGACGAAACCAACGATAAAGATTTTGTTAAATTGATCTTCAATTTTCGCAGCTAATCTTATTAGATGGAAGATTAAAAATAAAAATATTAAGATCAATATGACAGAACCGATAAAACCAAGTTCCTCTCCAATCACTGAAAAGATAAAGTCAGTATGATTTTCAGGTATATAAACCTCACCGTGATTGTATCCTTTACCTAGTAACTGCCCAGAACCGATAGCTTTAAGTGATTCAGTTAAATGATAGCCATCACCACTACTATATGTATAGGGGTCAAGCCATGAATTGATTCGTCCCATTTGATACAGTTGGACACCTAATAAATTTTCAATTAATGCGGGTGCATATAGAATACCTAAAATGACTGTCATTGCACCAACAATACCTGTAATGAAGATAGGTGCTAAGATACGCCATGTTATACCACTTACTAACATCACACCTGCAATAATTGCAGCTAATACTAATGTAGTTCCTAGGTCATTTTGCAGTAATATTAAAATACTTGGTACTAACGAGACACCAATAATTTTGAAAAATAATAACAAATCACTTTGGAATGATTTATTGAATGTGAATTGATTATGTCTAGAAACGACACGCGCTAATGCTAAAATTAAAATAATTTTCATGAATTCAGATGGCTGAATACTGATAGGGCCAAACGTGTACCAACTTTTGGCACCATTGATAATAGGTGTAATAGGTGACTCAGGAATAACGAGCAAGCCTATTAATAATAGACAGATTAAGAAATACAATAAATATGTATAATGTTTAATCTTTTTAGGTGAAATAAACATGATGATACCTGCAAAAATTGCACCTAAAATGTAATAAAAAATTTGTCTGATACCAAAATTAGCACTGTATTGACCACCGCCCATTGCCGAGTTAATAAGCAGAACACTGAAAATTGCTAAAACAGCTATAGTGGCTACTAATACCCAGTCTACTTTGCGAAGCCAATGCTTATCCGGCTGTTGACGAGATGAATAATTCATTGCAAACTCCTTTTATACTCACTAATGTTTATATCAATTTTACATGACTTTTTAAAAATTAGCTAGAATATCACAGTGATATCAGCTATAGATTTCAATTTGAATTAGGAATAAAATAGAAGGGAATATTGTTCTGATTATAAATGAATCAACATAGATACAGACACATAACGCCTCGTTTTTAAAATGCAAAATAGCATTAAAATGTGATACTATTAAGATTCAAAGATGCGAATAAATCATTTAACAATTGGACTAAATCAATATTAATTTATATTAAGGTAGCAAACCCTGATATATCATTGGAGGAAAACGAAATGACAAAAGAAAATATTTGTATCGTTTTTGGAGGGAAAAGTGCAGAACACGAAGTATCGATTCTGACAGCACAAAATGTATTAAATGCAATAGATAAAGACAAATATCATGTTGATATCATTTATATTACCAATGATGGTGATTGGAGAAAGCAAAATAATATTACAACTGAAATTAAATCTACTGATGAGCTTCATTTAGAAAATGGAGAGGCGCTTGAGATTTCACAGCTATTGAAAGAAAGTAGTTCAGGACAACCATACGATGCAGTATTCCCATTATTACATGGTCCTAATGGTGAAGATGGCACGATTCAAGGAATTTTTGAAGTATTGGATGTACCATATGTAGGAAATGGTGTATTGTCAGCTGCAAGTTCTATGGACAAACTTGTAATGAAACAATTATTTGAACATCGAGGGTTACCACAGTTACCTTATATTAGTTTCTTACGTTCTGAATATGAAAAATATGAACATAACATTTTAAAATTAGTAAATGATAAATTAAATTACCCAGTCTTTGTTAAACCTGCTAACTTAGGGTCAAGTGTAGGTATTAGTAAATGTAATAATGAAGCGGAACTTAAAGAAGGTATTAAAGAAGCATTCCAATTTGACCGTAAGCTTGTTATTGAACAAGGCGTTAACGCACGTGAAATTGAAGTAGCAGTTTTAGGAAATGACTATCCTGAAGCGACATGGCCAGGTGAAGTCGTAAAAGATGTCGCGTTTTACGATTACAAATCGAAATATAAAGATGGTAAGGTTCAATTACAAATTCCAGCTGACTTAGACGAAGATGTTCAATTAACGCTTAGAAATATGGCATTAGAGGCATTCAAAGCGACAGATTGTTCTGGTTTAGTCCGTGCTGATTTCTTTGTAACAGAAGACAACCAAATATATATTAATGAAACAAATGCAATGCCTGGATTTACGGCTTTCAGTATGTATCCAAAATTATGGGAAAATATGGGCTTATCTTATCCAGAATTGATTACAAAACTTATCGAGCTTGCTAAAGAACGTCACCAGGATAAACAGAAAAATAAATACAAAATTGACTAACTGAGGTTGTTATTATGATTAATGTTACATTAAAGCAAATTCAATCATGGATTCCTTGTGAAATTGAAGATCAATTTTTAAATCAAGAGATAAATGGAGTCACAATTGATTCACGATCAATTTCTAAAAATATGTTATTTATACCATTTAAAGGTGAAAATGTTGACGGTCATCGCTTTGTCTCTAAAGCATTACAAGATGGTGCTGGGGCTGCTTTTTATCAAAAAGGTACATCTATAGATGAAAATGTAAGCGGGCCTATTATATGGGTTGAAGACACATTAACGGCATTACAGCAATTGGCACAAGCTTACTTGAGACATGTAAACCCTAAAGTAATTGCCGTCACAGGGTCTAATGGTAAAACAACGACTAAAGATATGATTGAAAGTGTATTGCATACTGAATTTAAAGTTAAGAAAACGCAAGGTAATTACAATAATGAAATTGGTCTACCTTTAACTATTTTGGAATTAGATGATGATACTGAAATATCAATATTGGAGATGGGGATGTCAGGATTCCATGAAATTGAATTTCTGTCAAACCTCGCTCAACCAGATATTGCAGTTATAACTAATATTGGTGAGTCACATATGCAAGATTTAGGTTCGCGCGAGGGGATTGCTAAAGCTAAATCTGAAATTACAATAGGTCTAAAAGATAATGGTACGTTTATATATGATGGCGATGAACCATTATTGAAACCGCATGTTAATGAAGTTGAAAATGCAAAATGTATTAGTATTGGTGTTGCTACTGATAATGCATTAGTTTGTTCTGTTGATGATAGAGATACTACAGGTATTTCATTTACGATTAATAATAAAGAACATTATGATCTTCCAATATTAGGAAAGCATAATATGAAAAATGCGACAATTGCCATTGCGGTTGGTCATGAATTAGGTTTGACATATAACACAATCTATCAAAATTTAAAAAATGTCAGCTTAACTGGTATGCGTATGGAACAACATACATTAGAAAATGATATCACTGTGATAAATGATGCCTATAATGCAAGTCCTACAAGTATGAGAGCAGCTATTGATACACTGAGTACTTTGACAGGACGTCGCATTCTAATTTTAGGAGATGTTTTAGAATTAGGTGAAAATAGCAAAGAAATGCATATCAGTGTAGGTAATTATTTAGAAGAAAAGCATATAGATGTGTTGTATACGTTTGGTAATGAAGCGAAGTATATTTATGAATCGGGTCAGCAACATGTCGAAAAAGCACAACACTTCAATTCTAAAGACGATATGATAGAAGTTTTGACAAGCGATTTAAAAGCGCATGACCGTGTATTAGTTAAAGGATCACGTGGTATGAAGTTAGAAGAAGTCGTAAATGCTTTAATTTCTTAGAGATTAGTCGAGCGACATTTTACTTATAAAAATGATTTGAATTAATACTAAAAGATTACAAAGAAGAGGTGGTTTTGTGTGTAAATACAAAATTGCCTTTTTCTTTTTATGTTAAATCTATAAATTTGAAACTAAATCCAGGTTAATTCAATATACACACTTTATATAGGAAGTAGTTTGCATGTTTATATAATATTTCACAAAAAGATGTAGTATTATAATGTCTAATTTCACATGTGTTTCAGTAAAATTTGTTGTGGAATGTTAACGATATACGTATTTTATAAAAAATTTTTTATAATGATTATTCGAATGATGCGTAACGCTTACATCTTATCTAATGCTAGCTTTTTGACAAAAATATGACAATCAATTAATGTGATTCTAATAAATATTCGCAAATTGCTTTATTGCGATTAAATTTTTTTGGTGGTACTATATAGAAGTTGATGAAATATTAATGAACTTATATGCAAAAGTATATTGAGAAATAAACAGGTAAAAAGGAGAATTATTTTGCAAAATTTTAAAGAACTAGGGATTTCGGATAATACGGTTCAGTCACTTGAATCAATGGGATTTAAAGAGCCGACACCTATCCAAAAAGACAGTATCCCTTATGCGTTACAAGGAATTGATATCCTTGGGCAAGCTCAAACCGGTACAGGTAAAACAGGAGCATTCGGTATTCCTTTAATTGAGAAAGTAGTAGGGAAACAAGGGGTTCAATCGTTGATTTTAGCACCTACAAGAGAATTGGCAATGCAGGTAGCTGAACAATTAAGAGAATTTAGCCGTGGACAAGGTGTCCAAGTTGTTACTGTATTCGGTGGTATGCCTATCGAACGCCAAATTAAAGCCTTGAAAAAAGGCCCACAAATCGTAGTCGGAACACCTGGGCGTGTTATCGACCATTTAAATCGTCGCACATTAAAAACGGACGGAATTCATACTTTGATTTTAGATGAAGCTGATGAAATGATGAATATGGGATTCATCGATGATATGAGATTTATTATGGATAAAATTCCAGCAGCACAACGTCAAACAATGTTGTTCTCAGCTACAATGCCTAAAGCAATCCAAGCTTTAGTACAACAATTTATGAAATCACCAAAAATCATTAAGACAATGAATAATGAAATGTCTGATCCACAAATCGAAGAATTCTATACAATTGTTAAAGAATTAGAGAAATTTGATACATTTACAAATTTCCTAGATGTTCATCAACCAGAATTAGCAATCGTATTTGGACGTACAAAACGTCGTGTTGATGAGTTAACAAGTGCTTTGATTTCTAAAGGATATAAAGCTGAAGGATTACATGGTGATATCACACAAGCGAAACGTTTAGAAGTATTAAAGAAATTTAAAAATGACCAAATTAATATTTTAGTCGCTACTGATGTAGCAGCAAGAGGACTAGATATTTCTGGTGTAAGTCATGTTTATAACTTTGATATTCCTCAAGACACTGAAAGCTACACACACCGTATTGGTCGTACTGGCCGTGCTGGTAAAGAAGGTATCGCGGTTACTTTTGTAAATCCAATCGAGATGGATTACATTAGACAAATTGAAGATGCTAACGGTAGAAAGATGAGTGCATTACGTCCACCACATCGCAAAGAAGTACTTCAAGCACGTGAAGATGATATTAAAGAAAAAGTTGAAAACTGGATGTCTAAAGAGTCAGAATCACGCTTGAAACGCATTTCTACAGAGTTGTTAAATGAATATAACGATGTTGATTTAGTTGCTGCACTTTTACAAGAGTTAGTAGAAGCGAACGATGAAGTTGAAGTTCAATTAACTTTTGAAAAACCATTATCTCGTAAAGGTCGTAACGGTAAACCAAGTGGTTCTCGTAACAGAAATAGTAAGCGTGGTAATCCTAAATTTGACGGTAAGAGTAAACGTTCAAAAGGATACTCAAATAAGAAGAAAAGTACAAAAAAATTCGACCGTAAAGAGAAGAGCAGCGGTGGAAGCAGACCTATGAAAGGTCGCACATTTGCTGACCATCAAAAATAATTTATAGATTAAGAGCTTAAAGATGTAATGTCTTGAGCTCTTTTTTGTTTTCAATAACTGATTCTCTTTAGATATCAAAATACTAACGTTTTAAAGGTTAAATATTTAATTGGATTGAGAGCTGTGTGCGGTTATATCATTCTGTTTAAATATAAATATGAATTTAGAATATAACAACCACTAAAACTAAGAATAATCGACCATAAATAAATTTTATGAAAGTAATTTCGGTATCATGTGCTTGTAAAAAACAATAGGGCATTTTGCTGACACTAGTGCGCAATAAATAATAAGTTGAATATAAAAAAGATCACTGCCAATCATTCGTTTAATGGCAGCGATCTTTTTTATTTAATTATTTCTCTTTCCACTGCAACATTTGATAACCAATACGTGGATGTGTTTTAATAATATCTTTTGCGTCCTCATGACATTGTGAAAGTTTTTGTCTTAATGATGTCATATGCACTCTTAAACTAGGCATTTCAGTCTTATTAACATAGCCATATATTCGTTTTAATATCATCTCATAAGTGAGTACTTTTCCTTTGTGATTTGACAATAGTTCTAACAAGCTAAATTCATTTGGCGTCAAATGTACCTCCTGATTATTAATAACAACAGATTTGGAACCAAAGTCGATGCTTAACAAACCGTTAGTAAATACAATGTTAGTTTCTTGATGTGACTTAGCGATTCTTTCGATGACTCGAATTCGTGCCCGAAGCTCATCAACATTAAAAGGCTTAGTCATATAGTCATTCGCACCGTTATCTAAAGCTTGAATAATTGTTTGTTCTTCTTGTCTTGCACTTATTACAATGATAGGAATGTCAGTATGTTGCCTGATTTCTGAAATCAAACATAATCCATCTTTATCTGGTAAACCTAAATCTAATAAAATGACATCTGGTTTATCAATTTGAATTTTAAAGTGTGCTTGTGTGGCATTTTCGGCTGTAGTTACATTGTAATAATCTAAAGTTAATGCAACATCAAGTAAATGTGTGATTGCGTGATCATCTTCAATTATCAATATTTTAGATTGCATTATATGTCTCCTTCATTAAAGTCTGTATCTATATTGAAATAGAATATACTGCCGTGTGGTTGGTTCGGTTTATATTGTAAGTTTGATTGATGTTTGTGTAGGATAGTCTGTACTAAATATAAGCCTAGTCCCATGCTTTCTTTTTGGTTATCTTTAAAATATTTATTTGATCCTGTGTAAAAAGGCTCGAATATCTTTTGTTGTTCTTCTAAACTAATTCCAGGTCCTTCGTCTGTAACGGCAAATTCGATTTGTTCATCGCTAGCATAACGAATAGATAAATTGATTTTGGTGTCAGTAGAAGTGTGTTTAACTGCATTTTCAATCAAATTGAATAAAGCTTGTAAAATCAACTTACTGTCAATGTGTATAAACTGTAAATCAACTGAGGATGATACAGTTATACGCTTTTTTAAATGACGACGTTCTAAAATCATATCGATTTCTTCTACTAATTCACTAACGAGATAAGGTTGCAATTTTATCTGAACATTTGATGACTGTAATTTTGTTAATGATAAAATATTTGTCACTAATAGATATAAATACTGACTTTCTTGAAAACTATGCACAAGTAATTGTTTCTTTTCTATGATAGACATATCTTTACTATGTGATACTAAAATATCTAAATTTCCCATAATTGTTGTTAACGGTGTACGTATGTCATGCGAAATTGATCTTAAAAAATTTGAATGTGTCAGTTGACGTTCAGCCTGTAACATGGATTCTCTCGTTTGTTTAAGTAACATCACATTTTCAACGGCGAGAGAAAGTTCATTTAACATTGATTCTAATATTGATGCATCATATGGATTAATCACTTGAGAACTTTGGTAATCAATGGCTAGAATGCCTTTAATCGGAGATGTGCCAATTGGTATCAACCATTTATTAATGCCTGGAAATGTATCTGTTGTTGCACCAGCTTGTCTTTCATTTTTAATTACCCAGCTTAATGCTTGTTCATGCTGTTGAGTCGTATTATTGATATGGTTTTGCAATGGTATTGTTTTAATTACTTTGGATTGATTGATAACGTATATAGTAATTGATTGTTGCAATAATTGATTAATTTGGTATCCAGCATTTATTAGTAAGTTTTCAACTGTATAAGTTTGTTTAATCGAATCATTAAATTGAAATAATAAATCTGTACGATAAAGTTGCCTTTTAGTAATGGCGTATTGGAATTTAATTTGTTTTAATAAAGCACTCGTTAAAATACTTGTTAAAATGCTAACGATAAATGTAATAGGATAGTCAAAGCGGTATACTTCAAATGTATATCTAGGTTCCGTAAAAAAATAATTAAAAACAAATACGTTAATAATTGCTGCTAAAAAGCCAATGATGTAGGACCGCGTCCAAATGGATAATAAAATGATGCCGATGAGAAAAATCATTAAAATAATCGTGCTAGACTCATGCTTATCAAGTTGATAAATCCACAGTCCCATCATTACACAAATTATTTGAATCAAAATCATTTTAAACATATCTATAGCGAAACGTTTGCCTTTAGGACGATAGGGTGACTTGTTCATTTTCAATTCAACAGGTATTTGTTTGATTGGAACGATTTCGATTTTATAGCTATGTTCAAAGGACATTAAATGGTCAATTAAAGGTTTATTGAAAAAGTCTCGCCACTTATTTCTAATATGTTGTCCGATAATTAATTTGGTTACATCTTGATTTTTACACCATTCGTCTAATCCTAATGCAACGGTTTGGCTATAAACTACTTTTACTTTTGCTCCTAATGATTTTGCAAGCATGAGATGTTGATGCACTTGCTTTTGACTATCTTTATATTGCCTGTTTTTTTCGAATACATCTATATAAATAGCAGTGAATTTTGCATGTTCTTTTTGAGCAATATGGAATGCCTCTTTAATTACTGCTTCATTATAAATGCTCCCACTAATTGCCACAGCAATATGAGGTTTGAGTGACGTTTTATGGTTGTGTCGGATTTTTTCTTTATCACTCATCAAGTCGGCAACTGTTCTTAACGTCAATGTACGCAGTTCGCTTAGGTGGGCATACGTAAAGAAATTACTAAATGCTACATCTAGCCTATCCTTTTTATATACCTTGCCAGCTTTTAAGCGTTTAATTAATTGTTCAGGTGAGATATCTACGACTTCTAATACATCGGCGCTCATTATGAAATAGTCGGGTACACGTTCTTTAACATGTACACCGGTCATCAGTTCAATTTGACTACTTAAACTTTCAATATGTTGAATGTTCAAAGTAGTATGAACATCGATACCATGATTTAAAATTTCTTCAATATCCATATATCGTTTCTCATGACGATCTCTAGAAATGTTCGTATGTGCTAACTCATCGATAAGTACTATTGTCGGCGATTCTTCGATTATGCGGTCGACATCTAAATATTGAAAATGATGACTACCATGTTTAGTAAAATTGGTTGCGATTTTAGGTAATTGTTCAGCTAATGCATTTGTTTCATCACGTTGATGCGGTTCAACATATCCTATTTTAATATCAACGTTACTTTGAAATAGTTCAATGGCATTTGAAAGCATCTCAAATGTTTTACCAACACCTGGACTGTAACCGATGTAAATTGTTAAAGATCCACGCTTTTTTCCTATGTTTAGCGATTCAGTGTTTGACATAACCTTCACCTCGATAGCAATATCATAATATTCTTCACAATTAAATGCTATAAAATTTATTTCTGCATACACATCTTAATGATTTCTTAATAACTGAGTTTGAAAATTAATATTTCTCTCATAAACAAGTTGTTACGATGTTGTTGTGTTGTAAGGAGGTTATGGCAATGCTCATCGTTTTATTATTAGTAGTTATTGCATTAGTTTTGTATTTATTTTATGCCTTAATTCGTAGTGAAAAATTTTAAAAATATATTAAGTGAGGGTTATCATGGAAATAATTTTGTTTCTAACAATGATGGTTATGATTGCGTATGTTTTTAGTGGATATCTATATCGCGTAGCATTGGTGCAATCGTCAAGAGTAGATTTAATATTTACTAGATTTGAAAATATGTGTTTTAAAATTATCGGCACAGATTTAGAACACATGTCAGCTAAAACATATGTTAAACATTTTCTGGCATTCAATGGATTTATAGGGGTTATAACATTTGTATTGCTAATAGTTCAACAATGGCTTTTTTTAAACCCAAATCATAATTTAAACCAATCGATAGATTTAGCGTTTAATACAGCAATATCTTTTTTAACAAATAGTAATTTACAACACTATAACGGTGAATCAGGTGTGACATATTTAACGCAAATGATTGTAATGACATATTTAATGTTTACATCTAGTGCATCAGGTTACGCCGTTTGTATAGCGATGTTGAGACGTTTAACCGGATTGACTAATATCATTGGTAATTTTTATCAAGATATTGTTCGGTTTATTGTCCGAGTGCTTTTACCATTATCATGTTTAATTAGTATTTTATTGATGACTCAAGGTGTACCACAAACGTTGCATGCTAATTTAATGATTCGGACTTTAAGCGGACATATTCAACATATTGCATTTGGACCTATTGCATCACTTGAATCAATAAAACACCTTGGTACGAATGGTGGAGGATTTTTAGCAGGAAATTCTGCAACACCTTTTGAAAATCCAAATATTTTGAGCAATTTTATAGAAATGGGCAGTATGATGTTACTTCCTATGTCAATGTTGTTCTTATTTGGTCGCATGTTAAGTAGACATGGTAAACGAGTGCATCGTCATGCGCTGATATTATTTGTCGCAATGTTTTTTATTTTTATAGCAATTCTTACATTAACTATGTGGAGTGAGTATCGTGGTAATCCAATACTAGCGAATTTAGGCATTCATGGACCGAATATGGAAGGTAAAGAGGTACGGTTTGGAGCAGGTTTGTCAGCACTATTTACAGTTATTACGACGGCATTTACAACGGGTTCTGTTAATAACATGCATGATAGCTTAACGTCTCTAGGTGGATTAGGACCAATGGTATTAATGATGCTAAATGTTGTATTTGGTGGCGAAGGTGTAGGACTCATGAATTTATTGATATATGTCTTACTGACGGTGTTTATATGCAGTTTGATGGTTGGTAAAACACCAGAATATTTAAATATGCCAATTGGCGCCCGTGAAATGAAATGTATTGTCTTAGTCTTTCTCATACATCCAATTTTAATTTTAGTATTTTCAGCACTTACTTTTATGATTCCTGGAGCAAGTGAAAGTATAACGAATCCGTCTTTTCATGGTATCTCACAAGCTATGTATGAAATGACGTCAGCTGCTGCGAACAATGGATCAGGGTTTGAAGGACTGAAAGATGATACAACATTCTGGAATATCTCTACAGGAATCATTATGTTGCTTTCTCGTTATATACCAATTATTTTGCAATTAATGATTGCATCAAGTTTAGTGAATAAAAAATCATACCACCAAGATAAATATACTATAGCGATTGATAAACCTTATTTTGGTGTATCACTCATCGTATTTATCGTTTTACTAAGTGGTTTGACATTTATTCCAGTACTATTACTTGGTCCTATTGGTGAATTTTTAACTTTAAAATAAAGTAAAGGGATGGAAAAAATGCATCATGTAAATAAATATTTCAATCAAACAATGGTGATAGAAGCTTTGAAAATGAGTTTTTATAAGCTGAATCCTAAACAATTAATAAAAAATCCGATAATGTTTGTCGTCGAGGTTGGAATGATTTTAACGTTGATATTAATATGTTTTCCTGACATATTTGGAACTAACTATCTATCGCGAGGTTATTTGATTACAATTTTCATCATATTATTAATAACTATATTGTTTGCTAATTTTTCAGAAGCCTTTGCTGAAGGTCGTGGAAAAGCGCAAGCTGATAGTTTAAGACAAGCACAATCAAATTTAACTGCTCGATTGATAGAAGAAAATGGAGCGTATCGGATAGTGAACGCCACAGAGTTAAAAGCCGGCCAAACTATTCGGGTAGAAAACGGAGAAACAATCCCTGCTGATGGCGTTGTAATAAATGGATTAGCAACCGTTGATGAATCTGCAATTACTGGTGAGTCTGCACCTGTGATAAAAGAATCAGGTGGTGATTTTGATGGAGTCATTGGCGGTACACTTGTAACATCTGATTGGTTAGAAATACGTGTTGAGAGTGAAGCGGGTACATCTTTTTTAGATAAAATGATTGCCTTAGTTGAAGGGGCAGAAAGAAATAAAACACCCAATGAAATTGCACTTTTTACATTATTAACAACGTTAACAATTATATTTTTAGTCGTTATTGTAACGTTATATCCAATTGCATCTTACCTGCATTTAATTTTACCTATTGCGATGCTCATTGCGTTAACAGTATGTTTAATACCAACGACAATCGGTGGTTTGTTATCGGCGATTGGTATTGCAGGCATGGATCGTGTTACTCAATTCAATGTATTAGCGAAAAGTGGGCGTGCTGTAGAAGTATGTGGAGATGTCGATGTAATGATTTTAGACAAGACAGGGACAATCACTTATGGCAATCGAATCGCTAGTGAATTTTTACCAGTGAATCAACAAATGATGGAAAAATTGATAGTCGCTGCTTATATGTCATCAATCTACGATGATACGCCAGAAGGAAAAAGTATTGTGCGATTAGCAAAGCAGATGTATATAAATGAGCTGCCTAAAGACATTGATGGCACATATAAGCCTTTTACAGCTGAAACTAGAATGAGCGGAATCATTACAAATGAAATATCAGTATTCAAAGGTGCACCTAATAGTATGATAAATCTTGTCAAACAACAACAGGGCAATATTCCTCATAATATTGAGTCTATCTGTATGGATGTATCGAGTAAAGGTGGCACACCATTAATAGTCATTGAAAACAACGTCATGCTTGGCGTGATTTATTTAAAAGATGTGATTAAAGATGGTCTAGTAGAACGATTTGCTGAATTGAGAAAAATGGGCATTGAAACAGTTATGTGTACGGGCGATAATGCTTTAACAGCAGCTACAATTGCAAAAGAAGCGGGTGTTGATAGATTTGTTGCAGAGTGTAAACCCGAAGATAAAATTAAAGTCATCAAAGATGAACAAGCGAAAGGCCATATTGTTGCGATGACAGGAGATGGTACAAATGATGCACCTGCGCTAGCACAAGCGAATATAGGATTAGCTATGAACTCAGGGACAATTAGTGCTAAAGAGGCGGCCAATCTAATTGATTTAGATTCGAATCCTACAAAGTTAATAGAGGTTGTAAAAATAGGCAAACAATTATTAATGACGAGAGGTGCATTAACGACATTTAGTTTGGCTAATGACGTAGCAAAATACTTTGCAATTTTACCTGCGCTAATGATGTCAACGATTCCAGAAATGACTTCACTAAATATTATGCATTTATCGTCACCTAAATCTGCAATCATATCAGCTTTGATATTCAATGCATTAATCATTGTTGCCTTAATTCCAATTGCCATGAAAGGTGTAAAAGTAAAGGGTTACAGCATTGATAGAATTTTTATAAATAATATGTTGATTTATGGATTAGGTGGATTAATCGTCCCGTTTTTAGGCATTAAATTAATAGATATGATTGTACAATTTTTTGTGTAAAGAGGAAGGAGCCTGTACCATGAATACGATAAGAAATAGTATTTGTTTAACGATAATAACTATGGTATTATGTGGATTTTTATTCCCATTAGCTATCACGTTAATTGGTCAAATATTTTTTTATCAACAAGCAAATGGTAGTTTAATTACGTATGACAATCGTATAGTTGGATCAAAATTGATTGGACAGCACTGGACAGAGACACGATATTTTCACGGGAGACCGAGTGCAGTTGATTATAATATGAATCCTGAAAAATTATATAAAAACGGTGTATTATCAGGTGGAAGTAATGAATCGAATGGAAACACCGAATTAATAGCACGCGTGAAACATCGTGATAAATTTGGTAATTCAAATGTAACAATAGATGCTGCAACAAGTTCTGGGTCGGGCTTAGATCCGCATATTACGGTTGAAAATGCATTGAAGCAAGCACATCGTATTGCTGATGCTCGTCATATATCTACTTCAAGAGTGGCCGACTTGATTCAACATCGTAAGCAGCGTGGTGTGTTAACAAATGATTATGTGAATGTGCTTGAACTAAATATTGCTCTTGATAAGATGAAAGATTGATTATAGATGAAAGGCATCATGTTGATAAAATTATAACATGGTGTCTTTTTAGCAATTCAAGCACTTTCTGCTTAACTAAATTTTTAGATGTACCTTTAGGAAGAATAAATTAGCATGAAATATTCCATATGCTATAATTATCAACATATAAAAATAAAATGAAATAGATTATAAATCCGTATAATTTTTATTTGGGGAGAGGGGTATATGTCAGATTATACTAAGTTATCTAAGAGTCCTAAGTCAGCATTGTTGTATTACTACATTACGAATGGCTTAGAATTTATATTGAGTGTAGCTGTGTATGTCATTTTTTATTTTATATGGATAAGATTTGAATGGCCACATTACCTACTTTATATTTTGTTGGTTTTAGGTGCTCTGAGCACAATAAAATTATTTATTAAGCCTTTATGGCAATATCACTGTCGCTATTATCAAGTTGATCAACTCAGTGTACAATATCGTACATCATTTTTAATTTATAAAGAAGAGACGAGTCGAATTGAACGTTTACAATACTTGTCGATTAAATCTAATCCAATTAGTAAAATACTTAATTTGTATAAAGTTGGATTTATGACTGCAGGTCATACTATTTATTTACCGATGATGTCTCATGACGATGTTAAAATAATCGAAGCGAGAACTATGTCGAATTTGAGAGGGGTTGAAAGTGATGTCTGAACCTCAAAAATTACATCCGATTTCATATTTTAATGGCATAATCAATGCTATCAAACAAAACATAGTCGTCTTTTTTATTTTCGTTATCTTTCAATTGAAAGATTTTGATTATACGAATCCCGAATCATATTTATGGATAGGTATTGTATTTGTATTCTTTTTAATATCATACATTTCTCAAATTATCGGAATTATGAACACGCGATATTGGATTGAGGATAATTATTTCATTTTAACAACAGGTATTTTTAATAAAAAGCGTAAAGAATTAAATATAAAACGTATTCAGTCCGTTGATATGACACAAGGGATCGTCAATCAAATTATTGGTGGTGTGGATTTACAAATCAAAACACCAAGTGATGGTATTGTCTTAAGCGTTATTTCGAAAAAGCAAGGTGAATATCTTGAACGCTATATTGATCAATTGCAAACAGAGTTGAAGACAGAAGTGGCGCAAAAGTCTAGTACTGAGCAGAATGACAACTGTAATCATGCCATTGAAGGTAATGTGGAGGACATCGCAAAAGGTCGCTTAGATGAAGTGCAGAACACTGAAAGTATGCTTAAACAGAAAAACAAACGCATTCCTATATATCAGATGAATTTTAAAGAATCACTATTTATGGCAATGACCAGTGGCGCCATTGGTGTAACGTTAGCAGCTTTAGTACCGATTTACGGCGCTGTAAGAGAGTTGATCCCATGGTCGAAGTTAAACCATGAAATTAGTCAATGGGTTCAAATTGTAAGTATTTCAGTATTAATCATCACTTTACTAGTATTAATAGCGGCATATATTATTGGAACGATTATAACGATGATAAGATTTTATGGCTTTTCGGTGATGCTTGAAAATGAACAACTTAAAATTGAATATGGTCTCTTTAACAAGAAGAAAGTGACTGTACCAACGAAACGATTGCAAGCTGTTGTTGAACGTCAGTCATATATACGAAGATTATTTGGCTACACAGCAATACATTTTATCATCACAAGTGATTTTGAAAATAAAAAAATCGAAGATGATGACAATGATTCAGGTAGTGTGACAATATTGCCGTTTATTAAACGAGACAAAGCATATCAAATTATCCAGAATTTAGTACCAGATTTATCTTATCAACAAGTTAATGAAGGTATGCCTTTGTCAGGTTTTCACAGACACTTTTTAATACCTAGTATTATTGTCATAGCTATGGCAGGAATTGGCTGTTATTTTTGGAATCAATTATTATTGTTATTTACGATTATAACAATAGTCATTATTGGTTTATTTGTGATCAAAGGATATCTTTATGTCAAACATGCGGGTTTTAAAATGACAGAAGAACAAATTACTATCCAGAATTTCGTGCTATTGAAACGAAACATTTATTATTTTAAAGCGCATCACATTATAGGATTTGACACTTGGCAACATACATTACTTAAACGCAACAATTTAAATAATTTTAGTTTTATAGTTGCTAAAGGTGTGGGAGCCCAATCGATTAACTTAAAATACGCAAGAAGTGAAGATGCAAATAAATTGAAATCATGGTATTTGAGAGGTAAAAATGATGAGGGATTATAATTTTATGTCACCACATGCTAAAAAAGTGATGAGGTTAAGTGCTGTGCTGTTTTGGATACCAATAGCGCTTGTACTTTTAATAGCATTTAATATTTTGAACTGGCTATTTTGGGAGATATTAGATAACCATATATCCATTGTTAGTAGTGTGATTATTATATTACTTGTTGCTGTTTTCACGCTTGTCATAGCGCCAGTCTATCGATATAAGCACTGCAGATATGCATTTGAAAAACACCATTTGCGTGTACGAAACGGCATTTTATTTTTGGATGAAAAAGTAATACCATATTTTCGTATTCAAAATATTGATATCGATGTTGGTCCTATAATGAGACGCTATCGATTAGCAACTTTGACACTTTATACAGCGGGTGGTCAAGCTGAAATTGAATTAATAGATAGAAGTGAAGCACGTAGATTGAAACGCTGGTTAAATAACGAGAGACATTTAGAAAACAATAAAAATGAGGAATAATCAATGATACATGGAATTGGTGTAGATTTAATCGAAATCGATCGAATAAAAGTGTTATATAGTAAGCAACCAAAATTGGTTGAGCGGATTTTAACTAAAAATGAACAGCACAAATTCAACAATTTCACACATGAGCAACGTAAAATTGAATTTTTAGCTGGCAGGTTTGCTACAAAAGAAGCGTTCAGTAAAGCATTAGGCACAGGCTTAGGAAAACATGTAGCTTTTAACGATGTAGACTGTTACAACGACGAACTTGGCAAACCAAAGATTGATTACGAAGGGTTCATCGTACATGTTAGTATCTCACACACTGAGCATTATGCGATGAGCCAAGTGGTTTTAGAAAAGTCAGCATTTTAAATTTGTTATACAATGATAATTAAGATCTAGTTTTAAAACGTGTGGGAATTACAGGAGGAAGTAATATGTCAGATAAATATTATAGATCTGCGTATATGAATGTAGATTTAAACGCTGTTGCATCAAATTTCAAAGTATTCAGTACATTGCATCCAAATAAAACAGTGATGGCTGTCGTTAAAGCCAATGCCTATGGACTAGGTAGTGTTAAAGTAGCACGTCATTTAATGGAAAATGGTGCCACATTTTTTGCTGTAGCAACGTTAGATGAAGCGATAGAACTTAGAATGCATGGGATTACTGCTAAAATTTTAGTCTTAGGTGTGTTACCAGCTAAAGATATTGATAAAGCGATACAACACCGAGTTGCCTTAACGGTTCCGTCTAAACAGTGGTTGAAAGAAGCAATTAAAAACATTTCTGGTGAGCAAGAGAAAAAGTTATGGTTGCATATTAAATTAGATACAGGAATGGGACGTTTAGGTATTAAAGATACTAAAACGTATCAAGAAGTGATTGAAATCATTCAACAATATGAGCAACTTGTATTTGAAGGCGTGTTTACACATTTTGCCTGTGCTGACGAACCAGGAGATATGACAACTGAACAATATCACCGTTTTAAAGATATGGTCAATGAAGCAATTAAACCTGAATATATACATTGTCAGAACTCAGCAGGTTCTCTATTAATGGATTGCCAATTCTGTAATGCAATAAGACCAGGAATTTCTCTTTATGGATATTATCCATCAGAGTATGTACAGCAAAAAGTTAAAGTACACCTTAAACCAAGTGTGCAATTAATTGCTAATGTAGTTCAAACAAAGACGCTACAAGCTGGTGAGTCTGTAAGTTATGGTGCAACTTATACAGCTACTGATCCAACAACAATAGCATTGTTACCTATTGGATATGCAGATGGCTATTTACGCATTATGCAAGGTAGCTTTGTAAATGTAAATGGTCATCAATGCGAAGTTATTGGTCGCGTATGTATGGATCAGACAATTGTAAAAGTGCCAGATCAAGTTAAAGCTGGAGATTCGGTGATTTTAATAGATAATCATAGAGAAAGTCCACAGTCGGTAGAGGTGGCAGCTGAAAAGCAACATACTATTAATTATGAAGTGCTTTGCAACTTGTCGAGACGTTTGCCGCGAATCTATCATGATGGTGATCAACGTTTTGTAACAAATGAATTGTTAAAATAATATGGTCAGTGCATATAAAATTTGTTATCATTAGAGTAATTAAAGGTCATTTAATAACTTTTGGAATCAATTGGAGGTTCTCATATGTTATCTTTTAGTCAAAATAGAAGTCATAGCTTAGAACAATCTTTAAAAGAAGGATATTCACAAATGGCTGATTTAAATCTCTCCCTAGCGAACGAAGCTTTTCCGATAGAGTGTGAAGCATGCGATTGCAACGAAACATATTTATCTTCTAATTCAACGAATGAATGATTAGACGAGGAGATGTTTATTTAGCAGATTTATCACCAGTACAGGGATCTGAACAAGGGGGAGTCAGACCTGTAGTCATAATTCAAAATGATACTGGTAATAAATATAGTCCTACAGTTATTGTTGCGGCAATAACTGGTAGGATTAATAAAGCGAAAATACCGACACATGTAGAGATTGAAAAGAAAAAGTATAAATTGGATAAAGACTCAGTTATATTATTAGAGCAAATTCGTACACTTGATAAAAAACGATTGAAAGAAAAACTGACGTACTTATCCGATGATAAAATGAAAGAAGTAGATAATGCACTAATGATTAGTTTAGGGCTGAATGCAGTAGCTCATCAGAAAAATTAGGCGTCTATTATATGTATTTTTCAGAGATAAATAAAATATTGATATAAAAGACAATAACTTTATAATAATTATAACTATTTCTAAATTCTGAACGAAGAATTTTCTTATAAACAAAGATTTTAGCAAATACCAGTTATGATATTCATATTTTTTATTATAAAAGGATGTCTTAAGTTTTTTAGGCTTTAGGTATTCCATCCTAAAGTTTTTTTAGCTTAAAAGTATCATCTACAGCAAAATTGCAAACGACAAAATTGATAAGTGCAATTAAATAAATGTTAGTAAGTGAATCATAATTATCCTTGCTTAAGCATTTGCTTTGTAAGGGAAGTGAGGAGGCAACTAATCGTGGAAGAATTTAAGCAACATTATAAGGGTTTAATTGATGAAAGTTTAACGTGCCAAGATAAAGTAGAATTGATAAAAAAGTGTGAGAAATACACTGACGAAGTGATTCGTAAGGACGTCTTGCCTGAAGACATTGTCGATATTCACAAAAACTATATATTGACGTTAAACTTAACGCGTGAAGATGTGTTCAAGACATTAGATGTCTTACAAGAAATCGTTAAAGGCTTTGGTTATAGTTATCGAGATTATCAAAGATTGGTAGATAAACTTCAAGTTCACGATAAAGAGATAGACTTAGCTTCTAGCTTACAACAAACAATGCTTAAAACAGATATTCCACAATTTGATAGTATTCAAATTGGCGTTATTTCAGTGGCGGCACAAAAAGTAAGTGGAGATTATTTTAATTTAATTGACCATAACGATGGCACAATGAGCTTTGCTGTTGCAGATGTCATTGGAAAAGGTATACCAGCTGCTTTAGCAATGAGTATGATAAAGTTTGGCATGGATTCTTATGGACACTCACAATTACCGAGTGATGGCTTAAAACGTTTAAATCGTGTTGTTGAAAAGAATATTAACCAAAATATGTTCGTCACAATGTTTTATGGTTTATATGAAGAAATGAACCATTTATTGTATTGTAGTTCAGCTGGTCATGAGCCTGGATATATTTATCGCGCTGAAAAAGAAGAGTTTGAAGAAATTTCAGTTAGAGGTAGAGTGTTAGGAATCAGTTCACAAACACGATATCAACAACAAGAAATTCCAATATACCTTGATGATTTAATTATCATTTTAACGGATGGTGTGACTGAAGCTAGAAATAGTGAAGGTACCTTTATAGATAAACAAAAACTTTTAGAATATATTAAAAAACATAAACATATGCACCCACAAGATATTGTTCAAATTATCTATGAAGCAATTTTAAAACTTCAAAACCCAAATAAAAAAGATGATATGACTATTTTGATTATAAAAAGAGTAAATTAATTTAAAAAAGAAGATTAGAAATTATTTCGATGGGTATATAATAATTTGAAATATAAATATGGTGGATACAGCGCTTAAAATGAAGATAAATATTTTTAATAAGTAGGAGTGTAATGAAATGAATCTTAATATAGAAACAACCACTCAAGATAAATTTTACGAAGTTAAAGTCGGTGGAGAATTAGATGTTTATACTGTGCCTGAATTAGAAGAGGTTTTAACACCTATGAGACAAGATGGAACTCGTGATATTTATGTTAATTTAGAAAATGTGAGTTATATGGATTCGACAGGTTTAGGTTTATTCGTAGGTACATTAAAAGCATTAAACCAAAATGATAAAGAACTATACATTTTAGGTGTGTCAGATCGTATCGGTAGACTATTTGAAATTACTGGTCTTAAGGATTTAATGCATGTTAATGAAGGAACGGAGGTCGAATAACATGCAATCTAAAGAAGGTTTTATCGAAATGCGCGTGCCAGCATCGGCAGAGTATGTAAGTTTAATTCGTTTAACACTTTCTGGCGTTTTTTCGAGAGCTGGTGCTACATATGATGATATTGAAGATGCCAAGATTGCAGTTAGTGAAGCTGTGACAAATGCAGTTAAACATGCATACAAAGAAAAAAACAATGTAGGCATTATTAACATATATTTTGAAATTTTAGAAGATAAAATTAAAATTGTTATTTCTGATAAAGGTGACAGTTTTGATTATGAAACAACTAAATCAAAAATAGGTCCTTACGATAAAGACGAAAATATAGACTTTTTACGCGAAGGTGGCCTAGGTTTATTTTTAATCGAATCTTTAATGGATGAAGTGACAGTATATAAAGAATCTGGTGTGACAATCAGTATGACTAAGTATATAAAAAAAGAGCAGGTGCGAAATAATGGCGAAAGAGTCGAAATCAGCTAATGAAGTTTCACCTGAGCAAATTAACCAATGGATTAAAGAACACCAAGAAAATAAGAATACAGATGCACAAGATAAGTTAGTTAAACATTACCAAAAACTAATTGAGTCATTGGCATATAAATATTCTAAAGGACAATCACATCACGAAGATTTAGTTCAAGTTGGTATGGTTGGTTTAATAGGTGCCATAAATAGATTCGATATGTCCTTTGAACGGAAGTTTGAAGCCTTTTTAGTACCTACTGTAATCGGTGAAATCAAAAGATATCTACGAGATAAAACTTGGAGTGTACATGTTCCGAGACGTATTAAAGAAATTGGACCAAGAATCAAAAAAGTGAGCGATGAACTAACCGCTGAATTAGAGCGTTCACCTTCTATCAGTGAAATAGCTGATCGATTAGAAGTTTCAGAAGAAGAAGTGTTAGAAGCAATGGAAATGGGACAAAGTTATAATGCGTTAAGTGTTGATCATTCCATTGAAGCTGATAAAGATGGTTCAACTGTTACGCTATTAGATATTATGGGACAACAAGATGACCATTATGACTTAACTGAAAAACGTATGATTTTAGAAAAAATATTACCTATATTATCTGATCGCGAACGAGAAATCATACAATGTACGTTTATTGAGGGTTTGAGTCAAAAAGAGACAGGTGAGCGTATCGGTTTAAGTCAAATGCATGTATCACGACTTCAGAGAACGGCAATTAAGAAATTACAAGAAGCAGCACATAAATAGAATTTGCTTATTAATGATGCGTTTTATAATGAAAAATCCATATAATTATCCCTTGATTATTAAATTGAAATCGAGGGGTATTTTTAATTTAATTAAGATTTTCAAATTAATACATTTTTAACGTAGTTTAATGTGTATCCACATAAATGTCACGATATAGTATTAATAATTTAAGTGAAGAAGATATCTAATTGTCGGCTTAAATAGGTGGATTGCTATTAGAATAAAAAAGTAGGCTTAGATTATGAAATTTTGCGAATGATGGTGCGTCATTTTCAATAATCTACGTGCGATTTAAAATATAGTATGACCTAATCATGTGTATATAATGTTTTGGAAGTGAAAATTGCATTAAGTATCATACCTTAATAGAAGTATTTTAGAATATGTTAAAATAAATGAGTAAATTTAAGAAAAAGTGTGGGTTAAGTAAATGGACAATCAATTGATTAATTCAATCATAGAGAAATATCAATTTAGTAAAAAACAAATTGAAGCAGTGTTAACACTGCTTGAAGAAAAAAATACAGTACCATTTATTGCGAGGTATCGAAAAGAGCAAACTGGTGGACTAGATGAAGTTCAAATAAAGCAAATTGATGACGAATACCAATATATGGTCAATTTACAAAAACGTAAAGAAGAAGTTATCAAAAATATAGAACAGCAAGGATTACTTACTGAGGAATTAAAGAAAGATATTTTAAAACAGAACAAATTACAACGTGTTGAAGACCTATATAGACCTTTCAAACAAAAGAAAAAGACAAGGGCAACTGAGGCGAAACGTAAAGGATTAGAACCATTAGCGATATGGATGAAGGCACGTAAACATGAAGTCTCAATTGAAGAAAAAGCACAACAATTTATAAATGAAGAAGTGCAATCGGTTGAAGATGCTATCAAAGGTGCGCAAGATATTATTGCGGAACAAATTTCAGATAACCCTAAATATAGAACAAAAATTTTAAAAGATATGTATCATCAAGGTGTGTTAACTACATCTAAAAAGAAAAATGCTGAAGATGAAAAAGGTATTTTTGAAATGTACTATGCATACAGTGAGCCAATTAAACGCATTGCTAATCATAGAGTTTTAGCTGTGAATCGTGGTGAAAAAGAGAAAGTATTATCTGTAAAGTTTGAATTCGATACGGCATCAGTAGAGGATTTCATTGCACGTCAAGAAATCAATCATAATAATGTAAATCGCAGTTATATTTTAGAGGCGATTAAAGATAGCTTGAAACGCTTAATTGTCCCTTCGATAGAGCGTGAAATTCATGTTGATTTAACTGAAAAAGCTGAAAATCATGCAATAGATGTTTTTAGTGAAAACTTAAGAAATCTATTACTGCAACCTCCAATGAAAGGTAAACAAATATTAGGCGTAGATCCAGCATTTAGAACAGGTTGTAAATTAGCAGTCATTAACCCATTCGGTACTTTTATAGCAAAAGGTGTGATTTATCCGCATCCACCAGTTTCTAAAAAAGAGGCAGCAGAGAAGGATTTTGTACAAATGGTTAAAGCGTATGATGTGCAATTAATTGCAATTGGCAATGGTACTGCAAGTCGTGAAACAGAACAATTTGTTGCAGATTTAATTAAAAAGCATCAGTTGCCAGTACAATTCATCATTGTCAATGAAGCGGGCGCTTCAGTATACTCAGCATCAGAAATTGCTAGAGATGAATTTCCTGATTTTCAAGTGGAAGAAAGAAGTGCCGTATCAATTGGACGACGCGTTCAAGATCCATTAAGTGAATTAGTTAAAATCGATCCTAAATCTATTGGTGTCGGACAATACCAGCATGATGTTAATCAAAAAGCACTAGAAAATGCATTAACTTTCGTTGTTGAAACAGCAGTTAACCAAGTAGGTGTTGATGTCAATACAGCATCATCATCATTATTACAATATGTGTCTGGTCTAAGTTCGCAAATTGCTAAAAATATAATTGCATATAGAGAAGAAAATGGCGCAATAAAGCATAATAAAGAGTTAAGCAAGATTAAGCGTTTGGGTGCTAAAACTTTTGAGCAGAGTATAGGATTTTTAAGAATAGTAGATGGGTCAGAGCCACTGGATAATACATCGATTCATCCCGAAAGCTATAAAGTAACGTATCAGTTATTAGATAAACTCGGATTTGGTGGCAATGATTTAGGTAGTGATGCATTAAAAGCTAAATTAAATTCATTGGGTATGGATGAACTGGCGATTGAATTACAAGTCGGTGTACCTACATTAGAGGATATTATTAAATCCTTGAAAGCACCTAATCGAGATCCTAGGGACGAGTTTGAAACACCAATCCTTAAATCCGATGTGCTATCAATTGAAGATTTAAAAGAAGGTATGAAATTAAGTGGGACAGTTCGAAATGTAGTAGATTTTGGAGCGTTTGTTGATATAGGTGTTAAGCAAGATGGTCTTGTGCATGTATCGAAGCTGTCTAAGAAATTTGTGAAAAATCCAATGGATATAGTGAGTGTTGGTGATATTGTTGACGTTTGGATTTATAGTATCGATAAAAATAAAGACAAAGTATCTTTAACAATGATTGATCCACATGAATAATGAAATATTGCAAAAAATGGTTGAAAAGCTTTCTGAAGAAAAATTTGGACGTAAGTTTCGACATTGTGCATATTTCAATAAAAGGTTACGTACAACAGGCGGACGTTATCTTTTAAAGTCCCATGATATTGAAATTAATCCAAAACAATATGAGCATTATGGAGAAGATGCTGTTGTAAAAATTATACTGCATGAATTGTGTCATTATCATCTGCATATTTCTGGTAAAGGTTATCAACATAAAGATCAAGACTTTAAACGATTGAGCCAACAGGTTGGAGCGCCTAGATTTTGTAACAGCATTGAAAGCTATCAACAACGGGCAAATTATGAATATTATTGCACTAAATGTCATGCAAAATATATACGTATCCGTAAAGTTGATACGAATCGTATGCGTTGCGGACATTGCAATGGAAAATTAAGAATGAAAAGACAATTGAAATAAGTACAATACAAATAGAGCTAATTCGAGTATATTTAAGATTATTTATGAGGTGTATGGAATTTATATAGAATTTATCAATGAATTATTTTGATTGGTAAACATAGTAATTGAATAAGAAGAAATTGTGTTTATAAAATGTTTAAAGCCGAGATTGTCGTAATTTAATACTTCGCAATCGCGGCTTTTCTACTTTTGATATAGGTAAAGGCATAAATTGTGACTTGATAGGATAGAATGAAATTGATTAGATTAAAAATCTTGGCGTATTTTAGTAATGAATAATATATAAACTTTACCCAATTAAAGCTTTAAAGTAGCACAAAAGATAATTATACATTTTTAATGACATTTTGATTGAATTTATCTATTGACTGTACAGCTTATAGTTAGTATGATTAAACACGTTCCTTAAAAAAGAACAAATTAAATAAACTTTGATTTGAAAGACAGTCAATTCTAAATTAAATTTATAAAATATGTTGACAATAAGTTCTTAATGCTTTATTATAAATAACGTTGTGTTAACAACTGATAACACAAATTAATTTAATGTAAAAAAACGATTAAAAGTTATTGACAAATATTTTTAATCATAATATAATGAATAACGTTCTGAAAAACGAAGATGTTTTAAATGCCTATATCCGCGGTCGTGGCGGAATGGCAGACGCGCTAGGTTGAGGGCCTAGTGGGAGAAATCCCGTGGAGGTTCAAGTCCTCTCGGCCGCATCAAAATTCTTAATTAAATAAGCGGGTGTAGTTTAATGGCAAAACCTCAGCCTTCCAAGCTGATGTTGTGGGTTC
>OKEG01000031.1_pt1 | contig 110287 bp, 93 predicted proteins | sample 1614111 | NCBI WGS metagenome assembly OKEG01 (sample SAMN04436907, study PRJEB24849) | human gut metagenome | biome: human gut; feature: NICU; material: stool | host: Homo sapiens | place: USA: Saint Louis, MO | collected 2012-04-09 | reverse complement strand
CAAACCCCAAACCCCAAACCCCAAACCCCAAACTGTTCCGCAGGCCCTTGCAGGTGGGTAAGCTGACGTAAAAAACTACCTTCATCACATTTTTCTCTTTTCTACTCAGCGGGTTCCGTTTCAGCATCGCTGGCGTTTTTGTGATATTCATCACGCGAATTTTGTTAAGTGAACACATTCTTTGTGGTTATGTGAAATGAATCACACCTGCCGCCGTTCTTTCCACTTCGAAGTGGAAAACAACTCGCTACAAACTCTTTCTCCCCGGCATTAGTGTTATCTCCAGAGACATCAACGGGGTAATTCAAGTGAATAACGGAGCGGTAACACACGTCCCAGAGGAGCAGGCCACGCTAACCGAGCAGCTGGCCGATAAGATGCTGCAGCAGGTTTTCGCGCTATTAAGCCGCCGCAACATCGTCCCCAACGACGTGCAGGAGCAAATGCTGACCTCCCACGTTCGGGCGATGGCCCATCGCTCAATCAGCGGCGAGCCGCTGCCGGAAGTGGATGCCAGCCTGTTCGAAGAGATCTCGGTAGATTCAATGATGCTGGCCCGCGAAGTGGTCGCACAGTTCGGCAATCTGCCAGATGAAGAAGCCTGGCTGCTGTCTGTCCACTTCGAAGTCGCGAAAGATAACCTGTAAGGAGCACTCAAATGGAACAAATCACCGTTGTTATTGGCGATCGCCTGGGTAAAGGACAAAAAGTTGCCGCAGGTGCGGAAAAAGCCGGCGCTCGCGCCGTTGTCGTCCCGGGCGTCGCCGCGGATATGAAGCTGGGCGACATGATGAAAGCCGAAAACGCCACCTTCGGTATCTCTTTCTGCGGCAGCGGCGGCGCAGGGGCGATCACCGCGCAGAATAAGCACGGCTACAAAGCAAAATATGGCATGCGTTCCGTTGATGAAGGCGTCACCGCGATCAACGAAGGCTACAACGTTCTGGGCTTCGGCTTTATGGATAAAGAAGAGCTGGGCGAACGCCTGGTTGAGGCCTGGAAGAAGAAGTACGGCGCGTGAGCATGAAAGAGCAATTCACCACCACGGTGAGCGTTACCGGCAAAGGCGAGAGCAAAGCGCGCGCTTTCGCCGATGCGCTGAACCATGTTCAGGCGGCGGTGATGAAAACGTCGCCGCACATTCTACTGCGTATTGAACCACAGGATGTGGAGGTTGTTCATGCGCGTGAAGCGGTACGGAAAGAGGCGTTTTTATTCTTCTTTCTGCGCCGCGAGCGACGGAGCTACAGCGTGGAGCTGAAGGTCACCGTCACCGTGACCGCCATTAATCTCGATAAAGTGGATTTCGTCACGCAAACCTGATTTTCACCAAAGGGTCAGACTATGTTCCTGATAATTTTAATAAAATCGCTCATCATCGGCGGCCTGGTCGGCGTCGGCGTTGGCGCCGGAGCGGCACGCATGTTTCATGCGCCCACCACGCAGGGGATGGGGGCGTTTCGTACATTGGGCGAGCTGAATTCATGTGAAGGCGATCCGGCTTCCCACTTTTCTTTTGGCCTGGGCTTCTTCTTCAACGCCTGGGCCTCTTCCGTCGCGGCAGGCTCCTTCACGCAGGACGTTGACCACCGCATCATCCCCAACTGGGGGGCGGCGGCCCTGATGATCAAAAACCGCAACGTCGGCGAGACGCTGCACGATCCGAAAAAGATGGCCATCGCCTGCGGCATTATCGGCATGATCGTGGTCGCTTTCCTTAACCTGACCGCCTCTTCAGTACCGGAAGCGCTGCAGGTGACGGCGGTCAAAGTCCTGGTTCCGGCGGCAAACCTGCTGGTGAACACGGTGATGCCGGTTATCTTCTGGCTGGCGGCGATTGATGCCGGTAAAAAATCGGGCTTCTGGGCGACGATTTTCGGCGGCGCGGCGCAGCTGATTATGGGTAACGCCGTACCGGGCCTGGTGCTGGGCATCCTGATTGGTAAAGGCGTAGAAGAGAGCGGCTGGCACCGCGTCACTAAAGTGATGATGGTGGCCATCGTCGCGCTGTTCGTCCTGAGCGGCTTCTTCCGCGGTTTCGACATGAAGATGATTGAATCCTTCCATCTGACCGTGCCGAACTGGCTGGAACTGATCCACAACTCGCTCAGCGGTAAATAACAGGAGCCTCTCATGGAACAAAATAAAGGTTTTTGGTATGCCGACTGGTCGTTCCCGATCTTTGTTGGCCTGCTCTCCTCCGGCGTCTTTGCCGGGACGCATATGTACTACCTCTACGGCATCGGCGCGTTTAACGAAGTCGCTTTCGTGGCGATGCTGAAAGCGGGGATCGATACCGGGGCCTACGGCGCGGTGGCGGCGTTCGGCGCCAGCTTCCTGTTCGCGCGTATTATCGAAGGCTCGCTGGTGGGGATTCTGGATATCGGCGGAGCGATTCAGACCGGCGTCGGCCTGGGCGTTCCGGCGCTGCTGCTCGGCGCGGGCTTTGTTTTCCCGGTCGCCAACTTTGCCGCCTCTCTGGCCACCGGCCTGGTGCTTGGCCTCGCCATTGGCTACATCATCATCCTGGCGCGTAAATTCACCATCAACCAGAGCGACTCCACCTACGGTGCGGACGTCATGATGGGGGCCGGTAACGCCTCCGGCCGCTTCCTCGGGCCGTTGATTATTCTCAGCGCCATGGCCGCTTCTATTCCTATCGGCATCGGTTCTCTGGCGGGCGCGCTGCTGTTATACATCTGGCAGAAGCCGATCACCGGCGGCGCGATCCTTGGCGCGATGCTCCTTGGGTCAATTTTCCCGGTGGCGATTAGTTAAGTCCTGCGGGCGCATCGGCGCCCGCGTTAACAGGAGAGAGATATGTTTGATTTACTCCTGCGCCGTGCGCGCCTCGTCGACGATACCCTGACCGATATCGCCATCCGGGACGGTAAAATCGCGGCGCTTGGCGAGATTAGCGCCCCTGCGCGCAAAACTATTGCGCTGGACGGCAGCTGTTACGTCAGCGCGGGCTGGATTGACTCCCACGTTCACTGCTATCCGAGCTCGCCGATATACCATGATGAGCCGGACAGCGTGGGGATTGCTACCGGCGTGACCACCGTGATTGACGCGGGCAGCACCGGCGCGGACGACGTGGATGATTTCTACCAGCTGACCCGCGAAGCCGCGACCGAGGTTTATGCCCTGCTTAACATCTCCCGCGTCGGGCTGATTGCCCAGAATGAACTGGCCAATATGGCGAATATCGACGCGGAGGCGGTGAAGCAGGCGGTCAACCGCTATCCGAACTTTATCGTCGGCCTGAAGGCGCGGATGAGCAGCAGCGTGGTGGGCGAAAACGGCATTACGCCGCTGGTGCGCGCGAAGGCGATGCAGCAGGAAAACGGCGGCCTGCCGCTGATGGTGCATATCGGCAACAATCCGCCCGACCTGGATGAAATCGCCGATCGGCTGACCTCAGGCGACATCATTACCCACTGCTACAACGGTAAACCCAATCGTATTCTGACGCCGTCCGGCGAGCTGAAAAGCGCGATTACCCGCGCGCTACAGCGCGGCGTGCGCCTTGATATCGGCCACGGTACCGCCAGCTTCAGCTTTGAGGTGGCGCGTCGGGCGATTGCTATGGGCATTCTGCCGCACACCATCAGCTCCGATATCTACTGCCGCAACCGTATCGACGGCCCGGTGCGCTCGCTGGCGCTGGTGATGTCGAAATTCCTCGCCATCGGGATGTCGCTGCCGCAGGTCATCGACTGCGTGACCGCCAACGCCGCAGACGGCCTGCGTCTGACTCATAAAGGGCGGCTGGAGGTGGGCTACGACGCCGATCTCACGCTGTTTACCCTCGCGCAGACGCCGACGGTGCTGGTGGATGCGGAAAAAGAGAGCCTTCAGACCGACACGATTCTGCAGCCGCTTGCCGCCGTTCGCGCGGGCAAGGGCTATCTGACCGAACAAGGGAGCGCGGAAAATGCCTTCGATTTTTGAGAAATATGATTTAAAACAGGTTATTAATACCTCCGGTCGTATGACCATTCTCGGCGTCTCCACGCCGCGGCCGGAAGTGGTGGAAGCCGCGATGGCGGGCATGAACCAGTACTTCGAGATGAAAGATCTGGTCAATAAAACCGGCGCGTATATTGCGAAGCTGCTGGACGTGGAAGGGGCGACCGTCGTCTCCTGCGCCTCGGCGGGCATCGCCCAGTCGGTGGCGGCGGTGCTGGTAAAAGACAGCGACTGGCTGCTGGAAAACCTGCACGTGACGCCGATCGAAAACAACGAAATCGTGCTGCCTAAGGGCCATAACGTCAACTTCGGCGCGCCGGTGGGCACCATGGTGGCGCTGGGCGGCGGCAGGCTGGTGGAAGCGGGTTACGCCAATGAATGTTCCGCCGGGCAGCTGGCGGCGGCGATTACCCCGCGCACCGCGGCCATTCTGTATATCAAATCCCACCACTGCGTGCAGAAAAGCATGCTCAACGTGGCGCAGGCGGCCGCGGTGGCGCAGCGCCATAATCTGCCGCTGATTGTCGACGCGGCGGCGGAGGAAGACCTCCAGGCCTACTATCGCGCCGGCGCGGATCTGGTGATTTATAGCGGCGCGAAGGCGATCGAAGGGCCGACCAGCGGGCTGGTGATCGGCAAAACCCAATACGTTGAGTGGGTCAAACGCCAGTCGAACGGCATTGGCCGGGCGATGAAGGTGGGCAAAGAGGGGATTCTCGGCCTGACCTGCGCCATCGAACACTACCTGACGGCGAGCAAAGAGAGCGGTGAGCAGATGGTGGCGAAGATGACGCCGTTTATTCAGCAGCTTAATACGCTTAATGGCGTGACGGCGCGCGTGGTCTGGGACAGCGCCGGTCGCGATATCGCGCGGGCGGAGATTAAGTTTGATGAAGCGGTGACCGGCGTCAATACCGGTGATTTGGTCAACGCGCTGAAGCAGGGCGAATACGCCATCTACTTCCGCGGCTATAAGGCCAATGAAGGCATTATTGAAGCCGATGTCCGCAGCGTGAACGCGCAGCAGCTGGAGATTGTCTCCCGTCGGATTGCAGAGGTTCTGAACAAGGAGAAAAACGCATGAAACTGACCCCTAATTTTTACCGTGACCGCGTCTGCCTGAACGTGCTGGCGGGCAGTAAAGATAACGCCAGCGAGATTTATGAGGCGGCGGAAGGTCATGTACTGGTGGGCGTGCTCTCCAAAAATTACCCGGACGTCGCCAGCGCGGTGGCCGATATGCGGGAATACGCGCTGCGGATTGATAACGCGCTCTCCGTGGGGCTGGGAGCCGGCGACCCGAACCAGTCGGCGATGGTCAGCGAAATCTCGCGCCAGGTGCAGCCGCAGCACGTTAATCAGGTATTTACCGGCGTAGCGACCAGCCGCGCGCTGCTGGGGCAGAACGACACCGTGGTCAACGGCCTGGTGTCGCCAACCGGTACGCCGGGGATGGTGAAGATTTCCACCGGCCCGCTCAGCAGCGGCGCGCCGGACGGCATCGTACCGCTGGAAACCGCGATTGCGTTGCTGAAAGATATGGGCGGCAGCTCGATTAAATACTTCCCGATGGGCGGGTTAAAACATCGCGACGAGTTTATCGCGGTTGCCGAGGCCTGCGCCCGTTATGATTTCTGGCTGGAGCCGACCGGCGGGATCGATCTGGAAAACTACGGCGAGATCCTGCAGATCGCGCTGGACGCCGGCGTGAGTAAAATTATCCCGCATATCTACAGTTCGATTATTGATAAAGCCAGCGGTAACACCCGCCCGGCGGACGTGCGTCAGCTGCTTTCGATCACCAAACAGTTAGTCAAATAGCGCCGTTGCCCCTTACCCCGGCCCTCTCCCAAAGGGTGAGGGAGAATACCGAACTGTACCCTCGCCCCTTTGGGGAAAGGGTTAGGGTGAGGGGAAACCCTTAGCGAACCATCAAGGAGCCACCATGCCAACCGCTCGTCACCTGCTTGTTGCTTCACTCTCTCTACTCGCCGCCGGCGCCGCTGCGCAAACCCACTACGCCTGGGTCGGCACCTACAACCCCAATGGCGAAGGACTGTACCGCTTTACCGTTGATAGCCAGACCGGGGCGCTGCGCGATAAAGCGCTGGTTGCTAAGCTGCCTAATCTTGCCCAGCTCGCCGTCTCGGCGGATGGCAAAACCCTGTACGCCGCCAGCGAAGTGGACAAGGGCGTGGTTCAGGCGTGGCGCATCGGCAGCAACGGCGAATTGAGCGAGCTCAATCAGGTCGCTTCCGGCGGCGCCGGGCCGGTTTATCTCTCCCTGACCCCCGATGGCCGCCATCTGCTGGTGGCAAACTACGTCAGTGGCAGTATCGCGGTGCTCCCGGTGAAGGAAGAGGGTAACCTGGGCGAAGCGGTGGATATACATCAGGATCAAGGGCCTGCGGGTGCGGAACGCCCGGCGGCGGCCGTCGAAGGCAGTTTTGCCATTAGCGATCATAACGGCCCCCACGCCCATATGGTCGCCGCCGATCCCAGCGGTAGGTTCGTTTACTCCACCGATCTGGGGCTGGACCGGATCTATCAGTACCGGCTGGATAACGCCAGCGGCAAGCTGACGCCGAACGATCCGCCGTTTATTGACGCCTCATCTCCCGGCGCCGGGCCGCGCCACTTTGTGTTTACGCCGCAGGGCGACGGACTATGGCTGATTAACGAAGAGGCATCGACGCTTACCTTCTATCATCTTGATAAGCAAAGCGGCCTGCTGCGCGAGGGGAAAACGGTCTCGGCGCTGCCTGAAGAGTATAAGGGCACCAGCTTTGCCGCCGGCCTGGTCCTGAGCCGCGATGGCAAGCAGCTGTACGTCGCCAACCGGCTGCATAACAGTATCGCCCACTTTACGGTGCTGGCCGACGGCAGCCTGAGTCACCAGGAAGATATCTGGACCCGCGGCGACTACCCGCGCACGCTGACCCTGGACAGTCAGGAGCAGTGGCTGTACGTCATGAACCAGCGTAGCGACAACATTACCCGTTTCCGCGTCGCGCCGAAGGATGGCAGGTTGACGTTCTCCCCGGACTACACTCCGGTCGGCGGCCCGTCGCAGATGGTGATATCCGCTCAACCCTGAGCCGTAAGAAAAAGGAACTGACATGCGATTTCCCAATCAACGTTTAGCGCAGCTGTTTACTCTGTTGCAAAACGAAACGCTGCCGCAGGAGGAGCTGGCGCAGCGGCTGTCGGTTTCTACACGCACGGTGCGCGCGGACATTACCGCGCTGAACGCGCTGCTGCAGCACTACGGCGCGCAGTTCACCCTCACTCGCGGCAGCGGTTATCAGCTGGTGATCCACGATCCGTCGCGCTATCAGACGCTGGAAGAGAGCGCGCCGAAAGCGCAGCACATCCCGCGAACCGCGGCGGATCGCAGCCACTTTTTGCTGGTGCGCTTTTTAACCTCCGCGTTTTCTATCAAGCTGGAGGACCTGGCCGATGCGTGGTTCGTCAGCCGCGCCACCTTACAGGGCGACATGGTTGACGTACGCGAACGTTTTCAGCGTTATCAGCTTACCCTCGAGACCCGTCCGCGCCACGGCATGAAGCTGTTCGGGAGCGAGGTCTCCATTCGCGCTTGCCTGACCGATCTGCTGTGGGAGCTGAGCCAGCAGGGGCCGCTGAACCCGCTTATCGGCGAAGAGGCGTTTGACGCCAGCGTACCGGCGCTGCTGGCGGGCGTGCTGCAGGAGACGTTGACCCGCCATCATGTGCGCCTGACTGACGCGGGAGAACGTTTTGTCTGCCTGTACGGCGCGGTTGCCGTGCGCCGCGTGAGCGAAGGGTATCCGCTGGCCGACTTTAGCGCCGAGGATGTGGCGCAGAACGTGCGCGACGCCGCCCGCGAGCTGGCGAGCACCCTGCAACAGCTGGCAGGTAAACCGCTTGCCGCGGCGGAAGAGGAGTGGCTGTGCGTCCATCTTGCCGCCCGTCAGGTGCAGGACGTCGATCCGGGCACCATCAGCGCCGACGACGACGAAGCGCTGGTGAACTACATCCTGCGCTATATCAATCAGCAATATAACTACAATCTGCTGGACGACGCCCAGCTGCATGCGGATTTACTGACCCATATTAAGACCATGATCACCCGCGTGCGCTACCAGATAATGATCCCCAATCCGCTGCTCGATAACATCAAGCAGCACTATCCGATGGCGTGGGATATGACCCTGGCGGCGGTATCCAGCTGGGGAAAATATACCCCCTACGCCATCAGCGAAAATGAGATCGGCTTTCTGGTGCTGCATATCGGCGTCGGGCTGGAGCGCCATTACAATATCGGCTACCAGCGTCAGCCGCAGGTGCTGCTGGTGTGCGATACCAGCAACGCGATGGTGCGGATGATTGAAGCCATCCTGCAGCGGAAGTATCCGCAGCTGGAAATTGCCGCCACCCTCTCGCAGCGCGAATATGAACAGCGGCAAGAAGTCGCGGAAGATTTTGTCATCTCCACCGTGCGCATCAGCGAGAAAGATAAACCGGTGGTGACCATTGCGCCGTTTCCTACCGACTATCAGCTCGACCAAATCGGCAAGCTGGTGCTGGTGGACCGCACGCGTCCGTGGATGCTGAATAAGTATTTTGATGAGGCCCACTTTCAGGTAATTGATGCTCCGATGGATCGGCAGACGCTGTTTGCCACGCTGTGCCAGCAGCTGCAGCGGGAGGGGTTTGTCGGCGCGGAGTTTCATGATTCGGTGGTGGAGCGTGAGGCTATCGTCAGCACCATGCTCGGCGACGGCATCGCGCTGCCCCACGCCCTTGGGCTGCTGGCAAAAAAGACCGTGGTTTATACCGTGATTGCGCCGCACGGCATTGCCTGGGGCGATGAAACCGCGCATATCATCTTCCTGCTTGCCATCAGCAAAAGCGAGTATGAAGAAGCGATGGCGATCTACGATATTTTCGTTACCTTCCTGCGCGAACGCGCTATGGCCCGCCTGGCCGTCACCCGCAGCTTTGATGCGTTTAAAGCGGTGGCGATGGAGTGCGTCAGCCGATTTTGATTTGGCCCTTCGCCGCGTTTTCCGTATCTGTCACCGTTCACAACATCACGCCACGACCGTCGTCATCTGCCCAGGAAAACGAATCTGAATCACGCCGCCCCATATGCACATCAACTGTGACTGGGCGGTGAGGGCGGGTATATTCCCCACCAGCACCGTGGGTGAGCCTGGCATCCACGGCGCGGGCGTTGTCGGAATACAGGGCATCGGCGTCAATACCCCAAGCGCTGCGGCGGTAGCGGCGGCCACCGTCGGGTTGGCGATACTGTTGCAGATCCCGAACGGCAAAATATTCACAAACGGTTTGTTATCCATAATATTCGCCATCGGCATGTTGCTGACGAGGGTGGGGCTGGTGAGCAGTACGTTCAGCATCGACGGCGCAACGCCAAATGAGCACTGCAATAATGCGCCGGTACAAACTCCGGGACAACTCATGGTAATACCCCCAGTTGCCGCCACAGTCGGCGGATGATGACTCGCGGAATAAACTGATGCGCTTTTATAACATTCAGCGCCCGTTTATTAGTTTGAACAGATACTACATAGCCAAAGTAATAAATAAAGTAGATGCGTTTTTTGATGCATATCACTATTCATAATTTAACCTGTTAAAGAGTTGATATCAGCGAGCGGTTTTCATCGATGTATATTTTGTTGGTTGTTTTACATCTAATTGATTTTGGTTAATTAATTGTTTTAATTTGATTTTTATCAATTATCATTCGTTGATTGGCAGTAAAGAATTTGATTGATATTTATTTGTGGTTGTGTTTTTTATATTGCTTATGGTTATCCTGAAAAAATACTATTTGAATAGTGGGGCGACAGAATTAGCACTACGAATATTCTCGTAACAGGAATGGGCGAATATAGGCGAAGACGCTTAGCATAAAAATCATTGTATTAGTTCAATGTGCCTAAAAATAATAGGAATGTGAAAAAAAGCGGTGCGATTCGGCTGATGGCGGAACTGCCGCTACCGGTTGCCGGCTGATTGATAAGGAGCAAAAGATGGATGCGATTTTTTTAAAGCTCGACGATATCGAAGGTGAAAGTCAGGCCAAAGGATTTGAAAAACAGCTTGAGATCATGAGCTACAGCCATAACGTGGCGATGCAGATCGCTAATGACGTCAGTAACACTGAACGTACCTCAGGGCGGGCGCATGTCGGTGAAATGTCGTTGACCAAGTTTGTCGATCTCGCGACGCCAAAGCTCAATGAGTACTACTGTAGCGGGAAACCGATTACAGAAGCCGTGCTGACGTTGTGCCGTAATGATAACGGAAAAATGCTGCCATTTATCGTATATACCATGATGAACGTCGTTATCTCACATCTGAGCGTTAGCGGCGGTTCCGGCGGCAAACCGGTCGAAACGATGTCGCTGAACTTTACCAAAATTAAATGGGAAATCACCGCTCAGAAATCGGATGGTCAGAAAGAAGGCAACGTCTCTTCCGTTTGGGATGTGGCGATGAATAAGAAAGGTAGCTGAGGGTGGAAGCTTCGCACCGCCTGCCTTTGCGGCAAATTATACCGTTATAAAATCAAGCTACGTAGCGCCGGGTATCAGGTCGTGGATCAGGAGGCTGGTGTTCCTGCGATTGCCGTAGGTAGGTGCGATGGTGATGATGTTTATCATCAGGCTGACCGGCGTTAGCGCTGCTGCTGAAAAGGAATTTCCCATGCCCGAAACCACCATCATCAAACTCACCCTGACCGGCCTTACCGCCGCGACCGCGCGCACCGACTCCCAGCTTAACGGCCTGACCACCGCCACTGTCGCAGGAACCACCTCCGTGCCGTTAATCCTTGATACCGTGCTGGCGACCCATCTAACAACAACGATCAACAATGCCGACTATGACGGGCTGATTGCCGAGGCGCGCCAGCTTCCGGCGACCAGCAACGCCGATCGCTATCAGTTTGTGCTGCGCCCCTGGCTGTGGTGGCTGACGCTCTCCAGCAACAACCGCGTTTTTCAGAATCTCAACGCGCAAGAAATTGTCGAGAAGGTGTTTAAGGACGGCGGATTTACCGACTACAAGTTCCAGCTGAAAAGCAAACCGGCGAAGCGCGAATACTGTCTGCAATATAAGGAAAGCGACTTCAATTTTATCTCGCGGCTGCTGGAGCAGGAGGGGATCTTCTGGTTCTTCACCCATAAAGAAGGCAAGCATACGCTGGTGCTGACGGATGATAACAGCGCCTGCCCGCCTATTCCCGGCGAGAAAAAAGTCAAGTATCAGGCGGCTCAGAACGGCGGGCGGGAAACCGGAATGATTCGTTCGGCGCAGCTGCGTTTACAGGCTACCGCGCAGGGGGCTCACCCTGGCAATGATAAATCTGAGCAGCCGAAACAGCTGATCGGCGAAAGCGACTGCCCAGCGCTGATGGCAGGGCACTGGTTTACCCTCGCCGATCATGACGACAAAGCAACCAATATCGACTGGCTCATCACCACCGTCAGCCAGGAATATGACGGCGAACGCTACCGTAACCGTTTTACCGCTATCCCGAAAGCCACCCCGTATCACCCACCGTGCGCCACGCCGAAGCCGTTTATGCCTACGCAAACCGCAACGGTGGTCGGCAAAAATGGAGAAGAAATCTGGACCGACAAGCTCGGACGGGTAAAAGTGCAGTTTCCGTGGGAGCGGGAAGGCAAAAACGATGAGATCGGCTCCTGCTGGCTGCGGGTCGCCACCGCCTGGAGCGGCAACGGCTTCGGCGCGCAGTTTATCCCGCGCATTGGTCAGGAAGTGGTCGTGAGCTTTATCGACGGCGACCCGGATAAGCCGCTCATTACCGGCTGTGTGTACAACGGCGCGAATGCCCTGCCGTATGCGCTACCGGCGAATCAAACTCAGTCGGGCATTAAAACCCACAGCGAACAAGGCTTTAACGAACTGCGCTTCGACGACAAAAAAGATGCCGAGCTGCTGGCGATGCAGGCGCAGAAGGATTTTCAGGTCACCGTGCTGAACGACAGTACAACCATCGTTGGTCATGATGAGATCCTGAGTGTGAAAAATAAACGCAGCGTAACGGTGAAGGGCGATCAGGAACACGCTATCGACGGTAATGAGACGCATAAGGTAAAAGGCAACTACACGCTCAATGTTGACGGTAATCTGACGATTAAGGTCAGCGGCACGCTCACCCTCGAGAGCGGCAAAACCCTGGACATAAAGAGTGGGGCGGGTCTTAACGCCAGCGCGTCAGGCAGCATGAAGCTGGATGCCGCCAGCATCGCCAGTGAAGCCAAATCCTCACTGTCCCAGAAAGCCGTAACCATCAGCCAGGAAGCAAGAGCGACGCTTACCAGCAAAGCCAGTGCCACCCAGACCGTTGACGGCGGCGGGATGCTGGTGATTAAAGGTGGCCTGGTGAAAATTAACTGATGAACGCCATGCTGGTATTAACGCAAATGGTGCACAACCTGGTTGCTGCTGCCGCGCCAGATTAGCGCCGGGTCTTTGAGATCCTGCACAAATTTGCCATCAACCAGCACGTTGATGAGATCCACCACCTGCATCTGCGCGTCGTTAAGTTCGGAAAGCGTGTAGCCGGTCCATACCCAGATGTCTTTACCGGGGCACTCGGCGCGAACGCGCTGAACCAGTTTAAGGATCTCCGGGACGTTCTGCGGATGCAGCGGGTCGCCGCCGGAGAGGGTGATCCCCTGGCGCTTAACGCGCGTGTCGTTGAGGTCGGCAATGATGCGGTCAGCCATCTCGGCGGTGAACGGCATGCCGGAATTTAGCCGCCAGGTGCTTTTGTTGTAGCAGCCGGGGCATTCGTGAACGCAGCCGGAGACAAATAGGGTGCAGCGGGTGCCCGGACCGTTAACGATATCTACCGGGTAGTACTGATGGTAATTCATTGTTTCCTCTTCTCATTTGACGCTGTAGCGGCGTTGGCTGCGCTCGTGCGCCCAGGTCACTTACTACAGTAAGCTCCCCGGGACTTGCTCGCTTGCCGCCTTGCTACAACGCCAACTGATTTGAGGAAACCCATATAGTGGCGGTAGCCCTGGATAAAAAGCGCGTTGCGCCGCGATCCGGGAACGGCTCCTGAGGGGCCAAACGGCTACTGGTCGGTACCCTCTCCTCGTTGGGGAGAGGGCTAAATCGCGCGGAATTAACCGATCTGCCCGTTACCCAAATGCTTCACGCGGCGCTTCACTTCTTCCTGCTTGCCGGCGTTGAACGGACGCGCGTCCGGGCTCCCGAGGTAGCCGCACACGCGGCGGGTTACCGATACGCGAGAAGCATCGTGGTTGCCGCATTTCGGGCAGGTGAACCCTTTGCTGGTGCACTCGAACTCGCCGGTAAAGCCGCACTCGTAGCATTCGTCGATTGGCGTATTGGTCCCGTAATAGGGTACGTGCTGATAGCTGTAATCCCAGACGTCTTCCAGCGCTCTCAGGTTGTGCTGAATATTCGGGTACTCGCCGTAGCAAATAAAGCCCCCGTTAGCCAGCGGCGGATAAGGCGCTTCAAAATCGATTTTATCGTACGGGTTCACCTTCTTCTCCACGTCGAGGTGGAAGCTGTTGGTGTAATACCCTTTATCGGTCACGCCTTCAATGACGCCGAACTCAGCGGTATCCAGACGGCAGAAGCGGTCGCAGAGGTTTTCGCTCGGCGTGCTGTACAGGCTAAAGCCGTAGCCCGTCTCGTCTTTCCACTGGTCTACCGCTTCGCGCAGGCGCTGAACGATGGCGACGCCTTTCTCACGCAGCGCAGCGCTATCGTACATATGCTTGTTGCCGAACAGCGCGTTGATGGTTTCATGGATGCCGATATAGCCCAGCGAAATCGACGCGCGGCCGTTTTTGAAAATCTCCGAAACGTCGTCGTCCGCTTTCAGACGCACGCCGCAGGCCCCTTCCATATACAGAATCGGCGCCACGCGAGCCTTTACCCCTTCCAGGCGGGCGATGCGGGTCATCAGCGCTTTACGCGCCAGCTGCAGGCGTTCGTCGAGCAGTTTCCAGAACTCGGTTTCGTCGCCTTTCGCTTCCAGCGCGATGCGCGGCAGGTTGAGGCTGATAACGCCGAGGTTATTGCGGCCATCGTGCACCTGTTCGCCGTCCTCGTTTTCCCACACGCCGAGGAAGCTGCGGCAGCCCATCGGGGTTTTGAACGAGCCGGTCACCTTCACGACCTGATCGTAGTTGAGGATGTCCGGGTACATACGCTTGCTCGCGCACTCCAGCGCCAGCTGTTTAATGTCGTAGTTCGCATCGCCGAACTTGTGATTCAGGCCGTCGCGAATGGCGAAGACCAGCTTCGGGAACACCGCCGTTTTGCGGTTTTTACCGAGGCCCGCGATGCGGTTGCGCAGAATGGACTGCTGAATCAGGCGCGATTCCCAGCTGGTGCCGAGGCCAAAACCGAAAGTCACGAACGGCGTCTGACCGTTGGCGGTATGCAGGGTGTTCACTTCATATTCCAGCGACTGGAAGGCGTCGTAGCACTCTTTCTCGGTGCGGGAACGGGCGTAGCCTTCGGCGTCAGGGATGTGCCACTCTTCGGCAATTTTACGGTGCTTATTGAAGCTTTCGGTAACAAACGGCGCCAGTACTTCATCGATGCGGTTGATGGTCGTACCGCCATAAATATGGCTGGCGACCTGAGCGATAATCTGCGCCGTCACCGCGGTAGCGGTAGAGATAGACTTCGGCGGTTCAATCTCGGCGTTGCCCATTTTAAATCCCTGGGTCAGCATGCCTTTAAGATCGATCAGCATACAGTTGAACATCGGGAAGAACGGGGAGTAGTCGAGATCGTGATAGTGGATCACGCCGCGCTCGTGGGCCATCACCACGTCATGCGGCAGCAGGTGCTGGCGCGCGTAGTGCTTGGCGACGATGCCTGCCAGCAGATCGCGCTGGGTAGGGATGACTTTGCTGTCTTTGTTGGCGTTCTCGTTGAGTAACGCCGAGTTGGTCTGCTCAACCAGGCCGCGAATTTCCTGGTTCAGACGACCGCGCTTTTCACGTTGGCTATCGCGGTCGTGGCGATATTCAATGTAGGCGCGCGCCAGCTGCTTGTACGGCCCGGACATCAGTTGGTTCTCAACGGCGGTCTGGATCTCGCTGATATCCACCTGGGCGCGGCCCTGCATTTGCTGGCTAACGACTTCTGCGACGGTGGCGCAATAGTCTGCGTCATCGACTCCCGCTGCTTTAGCTGCACGTAGAATTGCTTCATTAATGCGCTCTGACTTGAACGGCACTTTACAGCCATCGCGTTTCATCACATGCGGTGTCATGATCACTCCATAATTTTTACAGAACAGGTTATCCACAGAGGCGGAAGGACAATCGAAGCCACGAGGCGCTATAGCTGCCGCCGTTTCCCTCCGATCCCGGCCCTTTTTATCCACATCCCATCACCGCCTGAGTACGATGGGCGTGGTGACATAATAGACTATTAATACAATATGTGGGGCCGGGACGCATTTTAAGTTCTATATGTAGTGCTTTGCATCAAAGATGTTTGCAATTTTATTGATGCAGAACAAAGTAAAAAGAGGAGAGCAGGAATGATGGGCGCTTGCGCTTAATGTAAATTTATCCGCTTATAAAATAAGCAAAAATGGGGCCTGAACGCAGGAAATTCAGGCCCGAAAGGGATAACGTCAGGCGAGCAGCGCGTCGTTAAGCAGGTCGACCAGCAGTAGCAGGGCGTAACGCGCGGCCTGCGCATTCTCAGGCAGGGGCAATAGCGCGGAGGCCATATTGCTCAACGCGTGGTTGGCCGGGGTGAGGGCGAAAATCGTCGCTTCCTGTACCCGGGCCAGCAGGGTGGCGCCCTGCAAAATCGCGTCGGCCTCGCCGGTTGCCAGCACCAGCAGGAGATGGTCGTCGCTGAGGGTACTGGCTATCATCCGCATCAGGGCGCTGTCCTGGCAGAGATTCATCACGATACCGATGGAGAGCAGCTGGTGCTGAAGCAGCGTCGCCAGCGCGATATCCTGCGCGCCGAGGGCAAAACAGTGCACGGCGCGGGCATTTTGCAGGCGCGTGCGCAGCTTTTGCAGCGTCGACTCGGGCGTGCTGACCAGCTGCTGCTCCAGATTTGCGCTAATCAGGCTTAACTTGTCGCGCCACGCGGCGGGCAGCGCGGCGCTCTCCTCGTTTAGCCAACTGGTGCGACGTTCGCAGGCCTGCGCCAGCTGCTTGCGCAAATCACGAATATCTTCGCAGCCGACGGAGCGGGCAAAGCGGGTAATTGTGGCTGCGCTCACGCCAGCGCGCACCGCCAGTTCATCAATCGAAGCGCTGGCGGTAAAGCTTAAATTCTGCAGAATAAATGCCGCGACTCTTGATTCCTGAGCGCTAAAGCGCGCCATGCCTTCCTGTAACTGCCCTACGATATCCATGCTTTCAGCCTCTTTCTCCGCCACCGCCTGATTGAAAATATTTTTCAAATAATGCTGGCTTTTTATACCACTTAATCACGCGCAACGCCTGAGATTATTGCCGGTTTCGCTTATATGGCGGGGTAAAGAGGTGAAAAATAACGCTCCGATCACGTACGTGAAAAAAATTTTCATATAGCCTTCACCCATACCGGCACCTCGTCTTATAGTCGATGGTGTCTATTTAGCGCTCGCTCAAGCAAAACCCATTGGGAGGAATTATGCCACGTATCGTCCTGTGCTGCGCCGCCGGAATGTCCACCAGCATGCTGGTTAACAAAATGACAGCCGAGGCGCAGCAGCGCGCGCTGGCGCTGGAGATTTATGCCGTGCCCGTTGCCGAGTTTGAACGCGAGTTGCCGAATGCCGACGTGATTTTACTGGGGCCACAGGTGAAGTACGAAGCGGCCCGACTGACCGAGCTTGCTGCCCCGCACGGGAAAGCTGTTGCGGTAATCGATATGGCGGATTACGGCATGATGCGCGGGGCCGCCGTTCTTGATAAAGCGCTCGCTCTGCTGAACCACTAACGCTTTCCCATCAACGCGTTCATTTCGCAAAGCCGCTGCGGCCTTGCGCGGGGATCTGTACGCCAAAAATGAGGCCACTATGCAAACATTGAAAATTGCCGTCATCGGCGGCGGCAGCAGCTATACGCCGGAACTTATCGAAGGCATTATCCTTCGCCATCAGCAGATTCCGGTCACGGAACTGGCGCTGGTCGATGTCGAAGCCGGGCGCGAGAAAGTGGCGATTATCGCCGCGCTGGCCCAGCGTATGCTCAAGCGCCATGACCTCGAACAGGTTAAGGTCAGCGTCCATTTCAGCCTGGATGAGGCCATTCGCGGCGCTAAATTCGTCCTGACCCAGCTGCGGGTCGGGCAGCTGGCGGCGCGGGCGGCGGATGAGCGGCTGGGGCTGAAATATAACCTGCTGGGCCAGGAAACCACAGGCGTCGGCGGATTCGCCAAAGCGCTGCGCACCATTCCGGTGATGTTGCAGGTCGCGCGCAAAGTGGAGGCGCTGGCACCCGACGCCTTTATCCTCAACTTTACCAATCCGGCGGGGATCGTGACGGAGGCGGTGAGCCGCTACAGTAGCGCCAAAATCATCGGCCTGTGCAACGTGCCGATCAACATGCAGCATACGATCGCCGGCATGCTGGAGGCAAAAGCAGAGGAGGTCAGGCTGAGCTTCGCCGGGCTGAATCATATGGTCTGGGTACACAAAGTGATGCAGGGGCGGGAGGATGTCACCCGTAAGGTTCTCGACATGCTGTGCGACGGTCAATCGCTGTCGATGAACAATATTAAATCGTTGCCGTGGCCGGCGGAGTTTCTGCGGGCCCTGAAGGCGATTCCCTGTCCCTATCACCGCTATTTCTGGCTGACGCCGGCCATGCTGGCGGAAGAGATTGAGGCGGCGAAAACCAAAGGCACCCGCGCGGAGCAGGTGATGAAGGTGGAACAGGAGCTGTTTGATATCTATGCCCGACCTGAGCTGGATGAAAAGCCCGAACAGCTTAGCTTGCGCGGCGGGGCTTACTACTCCGAAGTGGCGGTGGAGCTGATTAACGCCATCTACAACAATCTTGGCAAAGAGATGGTGGTGAATACCCGCAACAACGGCGCGATCCACGGTTTTGATGATGATGCGGTGGTGGAAATTAACAGCCTTATTGACGCGCAGGGCGCGCGACCGCTGGCCTTTGGCGCGCTGCCGCCGATCATGAACGGCCTGACGCAGCAGGTGAAAGCCTTCGAGCGCTTGACGATTGAGGCCGCGGTCCACGGCTGCCGGGATAGCGCGCTGCTGGCGCTGGTCAGTAACCCGCTGGTCGGGAATGTGACCGATGCCCGGGCGCTGCTTGATGAGGTGTTAACCATCAACCGCCCCTGGCTAACGCAGTTTAACTAAACTTTTCCGCCTTCGGGGATACCATTATGTCTCGTACTTCATTTATTGAACGCTATGTCATGCCCGCCGCGCTGAAAATCGGCGGCCAGAAGCATGTCCTGTCGGTACGCGACGGCATTATTCTCAATATGCCGTTTATGCTGATTGGTTCGTTTTTCTTGATATTCGCCTACCTGCCGATTCCCGGCTACGGTGAGATGATGGCCAGCGTATTTGGCGATGCCTGGCGCGACAAAATGCTGTACCCGGTCAAAGCGACCTATGACATCATGGCGCTGCTCTCGGCCTTCGGCATTGCCTACCGGCTGGCGGAAAAATATCGCACCCTGGACCCGCTTAGCGCCGGGGCGATGTCGCTGGTGGCGTTTGTGATGACGATCCCGCAGGTGACGCTCTTTACGTCGGCAGATGGTTCAGCGGCGCAACTTGTCAAAGGCGTGCTGCCGGTGGGGATGATTGGCAGCCAGGGACTGTTTGTGGCGATTGTGATTTCGCTGCTTTCCACGGAGATCTACCGCCTGGTGGCCAGCCGTAATCTGGTGATCCGCATGCCGGACGGCGTACCGCCGGCGGTGGCGAAATCCTTTCTTGCCCTGATCCCCGGCTTCTGCGTGCTGGCCGTGGTGCTGGCGCTGCGCCTGATCGTCGAAGCCTCGCCGTTCGGCGATATCAATAGCATGATCACCACGCTGATTGGTATTCCGATGTCGCACGTCGGCGGTTCGCTGCCGGGGATGATTATCTCGGTGATCCTGATTGGCATTCTGTGGACCCTGGGGCTGCACGGCGACACCATCGTGCTGGTGTTTATTCGCCCGGTCTGGCTGTCGAATATGTCGGAGAACCTGGAGGCGTTTCAGAACGGACTGCCGATCCCGCATATCATCACCCAGCAGTTTTATGACCTATGGATTGCGCCCGGCGGTACCGGGGCGCTGCTGGGGCTGGTGATTTTTATGCTGCTGCGCAGCCGTAGCCAGCAGATGAAACAGCTGGGGAAAATTGCCGCGCCGGGGGCGCTGTTCAATATCAGCGAGCCGATGGTATTCGGCATTCCGCTGGTGATGAACCCGTACTTCTTCCTGCCGTTTATTTTGACGCCGGTCCTGTTGGTGATTGTCTCGTATACCGCGATGGCCACCGGGCTGGTGATGAAGCCGGCGGGGATTGCGCTGCCGTTTACCACGCCGATTTTTATGAGCGGCTATCTGGCGACGGGGGGACATATTTCCGGCGCGGTGCTGCAGGTGGTGAACCTGGCGATCTCGCTGGTGATCTATTATCCGTTTTTCCGGGTATGGGATCGCCTGAAGGCAAAAGAAGAGCAGGCGTCAGCGCAGCCGGAAGCCAGCCCGACGCTGTCTGCGGCGGAGCGTATTTAAAGCGTATTCCCGGAGGCGGCGCTTGACGCGCCTGTCCGGGCTACCGGCCCGCAGACGGCTGTGAATCGGTAGCCCGGCTAAGCGTAGCGCAAGCCGGGGAGGGGGTTACTCCTGCAGCCACCATACCGCTTCAAACGGACGCAGGGTCATAGCGGCAGGACGGTTTGCCGCTTCCGCGTAGTTGCTCATCAGCATCCCCCATTCGCCGCTCATCGCTTCCGGCTGCCAGCGCTGAAACTCGCGGCTCAGGTTCGCCACGACGACCAGCGTTTGTCCCTGCCACTGACGGCGGTAGCACCACAGCGACGGATGTTCCGGCAGCAGGTCCTGATAGTCGCCCCAGGTCAGCACCGGCGCGCTCTTGCGCAGCGCAATCAGCTGCTGATAGGTATAAAACACCGATTCCGGGTCCGCCAGCGCCGCTTCGGCGTTGATCTCGCGATAGTTATCGCACAGCGCAATCCACGGCTCGCCTGCGCTAAAACCGCCGTGATCAGCGCTGTTCCACTGCATTGGCGTACGGCTGTTATCGCGCGATTTGCTGGCCAGAATCGCCAGAAGTTCATCCGGGTCCTGACCCTGCGCCGCGCGTTCGATAAACATGTTGTGGCTCTCAACGTCGCGATAATCGGTAATGCGCGTAAAGTGCGGATTCGTCATGCCGATCTCTTCGCCCTGATAGATATAGGGCGTGCCCTGCATACCGTGAAGCACCATCGCTAGCATTTTCGCCGCCGGGACGCGGTACTCCCCCTCGTCGCCGAAGCGGGAGACGATGCGCGGCTGGTCGTGGTTACACCAGAACAGCGCGTTCCACGCGCGATTGTGCATCCCCTGCTGCCAGTGCCTGAACAGCGATTTCAAGGCCACAAAATCCGGGCGCGCCAGCGTCCACTTCTCGCCGCCGGGGTAGTCAACCTTCAGATGGTGGAAGTTAAAGGTCATCGACAGTTCGCCGCCGTCGAGCGCCGCGTACTTCTGGCAATGCGCAAGCGTGGTGGAGGACATTTCGCCGACCGTCATCAGGTTGCGCGGGGTAAAGACATCGCGGCTCATCTCCTGCAAAAATTCGTGCGCTCGCGGGCCGTCGGTATAGAAGCGGCGGCCGTCGCCATCCGTATCGGACGGAAAGGTCTGGTCTTTGGAGATCAAATTGACCACGTCGAGGCGCAGGCCGTCGACGCCGCGATCGGCCCAGAACTCGCACACTTTTTTCAGCTCCGCGCGCACCGCCGGGTTTTCCCAATTCAGGTCCGCCTGCTCAACCGCGAACAGATGCAGATAGTACTGCTCGCTTTCGGCGTGCCACTGCCAGGCGTTACCGCCAAATTTAGAGCGCCAGTTGTTGGGCGGCGTGGTGGGTTCACCGTCGCGCCAGATATAGAACTGGCGATACGGACTCTCTTTATTGAGCGCTTCGCGGAACCACGCGTGTTCGGTCGAAGTGTGGTTCAGCACCATATCCAGCACAATGCGGATCCCGCGAGCGTGCGCCTGAGCGACCAGTTCGTCGAAATCGTCCAGCGTGCCGTAGGTTGGGTCGATAGCGGTATAGTTGGCGACGTCGTAGCCATTATCCACCTGCGGCGAGACGTAGAACGGCGTCAGCCAGATGGCGTCAACGCCGAGCTTTTGCAGATAGTCGAGGCGGGAGGTCACGCCGCGCAGATCGCCGGTTCCGGTCCCGGTCGTGTCCTGGAAACTCTTCGGATAGATTTGATAAATAACGCCGTTTTGCCACCAGAGGGGAAGGGTATTCATATCGCGTTCCTGCTACAGCAAGGGGGCGCCTGGGCGCCCCGAAAATAAGAAGTCAGACAATCTGTAAGGTGCCCTGGCGGAATTTGCGCTGGTAGACGACCGTCGTCAGGACAATCGGCACCACCACGGCGATGGCCATCGCCAGCGCGTAAACCTGCCAGTAGGTTGGCTGGATAGAGAGGATGCCCGGCAGGCCGCCGACGCCGATACCGTTGGCCATTACGCCATTCAGACCGCACAGTAGCCCGGCAAGACCGGAGCCGACCATCGCGCACAGCATCGGGAAGCGGTACTTCAGGTTGATACCGTACATGGCCGGCTCCGTGACGCCGAGGTAGGCGGAAATGGCGGCCGGAACGGAGATTTCGCGTTCATTCTGCTTGCGGCTGGCGATGATGATTCCCACGACCGCCGACGCCTGGGCGATATTGGACAGCGCAATCAGCGGCCATACCGGCGTCCCGCCCATGCTTTGAATCATCTGCATATCGATGGCGAGCGTGGTCTGATGAACCCCGGTAATCACCAGCGGCGCGTACAGGAAGCCGAACAGCGCGGCGCCAATCGGCGCGAAGCTGCCGGTTAACAGGTGACGCACGGCCCAGGCCACGCCGTCGCCAATCAGGCGGCCAAACGGGCCGATAAAAGCGTGCGCGAGGAAGACCGCCAGAATCAGCGAACAGACCGGTACGATCACCAGATAGAGATAGTCAGGCACGATGCGTTTCAGCCGCGTTTCGATAAAGCCGAGCGCCAGTCCCGCCAGCAGGGCCGGGATAACCTGCGCCTGGTAGCCGACTTTCTCAATCGTGAACAGACCAAAGTTCCAGACTTCCGGCACCTGCTGGCCCAGCAGGTAGGCGTTCATCAGCTGCGGAGAGACCAGCGTGACGCCCAGCACGATGCCGAGGATCGGCGTGCCACCCATTTTCTTGACCGCGGACCAGCAGATGCCCACCGGCAGGTAGAAGAAGATCGCCTCGCCAATCAGCCACAGGAAGTCATAAATAGTTTTCAGCGACGGGTGCATCTGCGCCAGCGTCTGGCCGTTGCTCATCGGTAGATCGCCGATCACGTTGCGGAAGCCTAAGATCAGGCCGCCGCTGATCAGCGCAGGCAGCAGCGGAAAGAAGATCTCCGCGAAGTGTGAAATGAGCTGTTCATGCCATTTCATATTTTGCCGTGCGGCTTTTTTGGCCTGCTCTTTGTCGGCGCTGGCCTGGCCGGTGGTCGCCAGCAGCGCTTTATAGTAGTCGCCAACCTCGGTGCCGATCACCACCTGGAACTGTCCGGCGTTGGTAAAGCAGCCCTTCACCATGCGTAGCTGTTCAATGTCTTTCGGTTTGGCGATGGCCGGATTATTCAGCACAAAGCGCAGACGGGTAATACAGTGGCTGACGGTGGCGATATTGTCGCGCCCGCCCACCAGTTCGATAAGTTTATCGATGTCCTGCTGATTCACTTTACTCATGATGAGGCCTCATGACCGAGGGGAGAGATAGCATATTTAACTTGAGCTGAATCCTAACCGCTTCGTTTGAATTGCAAAATGGGAACGTTCCCGAAACGCAGCGAAGATCACATAAATCGCTCAGGCGGACTTAATTCAGTACGGCGGGAATGACGATTTGACGGGGCTCACGGTGGCCGGCGATCTGCTCGATCAGCTGCTGTGCCGCATGGCGTCCGGATTCGGCATAGCCGGGATCGACCGTCAGGATCTCCGGGTGGAGAAACTTCATCAGCGGCGTGCTGCCGACGCTGGCAAGCTGGAGACGATCGATTCCCTGCTGCTGGAGATACTTGCTGGCCCCCAGCGCGAGGGTATCGGTAGCGCAGACCAGCGCGCTGGTCTCTGCCGATAGCACCTCTGCGACGCTTTCGTAGCCCTGTTTCATGCCCAGACCCGGCAGCGCGGCGAGGGGAGTGAGGCGTTTTTTCAGACAGAAATCGAGATAGGCCTGGTGGCGGCGCTGCCCGGTGGTCACATCGCTATGCGGCACGCCGAGGAAGCTGATATGGCGATGCCCGCGATCGTAAAGACGCTGCATCAGCATCCTGATCGACCCTTCATCGTCATAGCAGACGGAGGCGATGCCCGGCGCGTCGCGGGCCAGCAGCACCAGCGTCTCCCGCCAAGGGGTGAGCATCTCTTGCTGGATGCCGGTAAAACCAAATAGCACCACGCCGTCGATATTGCGCCGGGCGAGCATGCCGAGATGCTCCTCGACCAGCGCCGGGGAGAACTGACTTTCCATCATAATCGGATCGTAGCCCTGGGCGTAAAAGGCGGGGAGCATGGTCTGAACGGCGAGGTTTTCCGACAGCGAATCCAGACGGGTGACGATGATCGCCACCACTTTATCGCTCTGGCCGCGCATCGCCCTGGCGGAACGCGAGGGCGAAAATCCGTGCTGCTGCATCACCGCTTCCACTCGCTCGCGAGTGCGTTCGCTAACGCCGCTTTCGTTATTAAGCACGCGGGATACCGTCGATTTCCCGACGCCGCTTAAGCGCGCGATATCTTTGATGGTCAGCCGGTTTTGCATGCAGGGTTCTCGTTGTGGTCCGATTAAAGTCAGCCTAATGCTACTCAAGGAAACCACAATGAGCAAAGTCTGGTTTACGTCTGGTTTAGCTACCCGGGGGTATCATCGCCATAATAGCCACAAATAGATTATCGGTGACGATATAATTCGCGCCGTTTGTATTCATTTACCGGAGATTTTATGGACCCCGAACCCACTCCCGACCCTCGATGGAGCCATCTTTTTTTCCGGTAATCCCGCTTAGCGCTGCTTTACCGGAAGCGTAAAGCAGCGACGTCCTTGATGTCCCTGCCATAAAAATAATATGCCTGACAGGTAAGGTTGACCCGCGCCTGTCGGTAGCGCTGCGTTCGCTCGCGCGAGCGCGGAGGGACTGTTTATGTTGAAAAATTTTACCCGCCAGCTGTTTGCCCAGCTTGGCCGTCATTTACCGCGTCGTTTAGTGCAACGCGATCCGCTACCCGATGCCCGCAATCTGGCGAGCGCGCCGATCCCGGATTCTCTCGGCAAGCAGTGCCTGAACGTGGCGGCAATGGATGAGAATGAAATCTGGCGCGCTTTCGCCAGCCATCCGGAAGGGCTAAACGAAGGCGAAGTGGCGCAGAAAATCGCGCAGTACGGCGAAAACCAGATCCCGGCGCAGAAGCCGTCGCCGTGGTGGGTGCATCTGTGGAGCTGCTATCGCAACCCCTTCAACCTGCTGCTGACCGTCCTGGGTATCGTCTCCTACTCGACGGAGGATCTGTTTGCCGCGGCGGTTATCGCCCTGATGGTGGGGATCTCCACGCTGCTGAACTTTATCCAGGAAGCCCGCTCGACCAAAGCGGCGGACGCCCTGAAGGCGATGGTCAGCAACACCGCGACGGTCCTGCGGGTGGTGAACGAGCAGGGCGAGAGCCGCTGGTGCGAACTCCCTATCGACCAGCTGGTGCCGGGAGATATCGTCAAGCTATCGGCGGGAGACATGATCCCGGCAGATCTGCGCATCATTCAGGCGCGCGACCTGTTTGTCGCCCAGGCCTCGCTGACCGGGGAATCGCTGCCCGTCGAAAAAGTGACCCGCACCCGCGACCCGCTACAGACGAACCCGCTGGAGTGCGACACCCTGTGCTTTATGGGCACCAACGTGGTGAGCGGATCGGCGCAGGCCATCGTTTTCGCCACCGGCGGCGGCACCTGGTTTGGCCAGCTGGCCGGTCGCGTCAGCGAGCAGGAAAGCGAGCCGAACGCCTTTCAGAAAGGCATCAGCCGGGTCAGCATGCTGCTGATCCGCTTTATGCTGGTGATGACGCCGATAGTGCTGCTGATTAACGGCTACACCAAAGGCGACTGGTGGGAGGCGGCGCTGTTCGCGCTCTCCGTCGCGGTGGGCCTGACCCCGGAAATGCTGCCGATGATCGTCACCTCGACCCTGGCGCGCGGGGCGGTGAAGCTGTCGAAACAGAAAGTGATCGTCAAGCATCTCGACGCGATACAGAACTTTGGCGCGATGGACATTCTGTGCACCGATAAAACCGGTACCCTGACGCAGGATAAAATCGTGCTGGAGAACCACACCGATGTCTCCGGCAAAGTGAGCGAACGCGTGCTGCATACCGCCTGGCTCAATAGCCATTATCAGACCGGACTGAAGAATCTGCTCGATACCGCAGTGCTGGAGGGAGTGGAACTGGAGCCGGCGCGCGGGCTGGCGGAACGCTGGCAAAAAGTGGATGAGATCCCGTTCGATTTTGAGCGTCGCCGTATGTCGGTGGTGGTGCAGGAGCAGGACAACGTCCATCAGCTGATCTGCAAAGGCGCTTTGCAGGAGATCCTCAACGTCTCGACCCAGGTGCGCTATAACGGCGACATCGTACCACTGGACGACACCATGCTGCGGCGCATCCGTCGCGTGACCGATACCCTCAACCGTCAGGGATTGCGCGTGGTAGCGGTGGCGACGAAGTACCTGCCCGCCCGCGAAGGCGACTACCAGCGCGCGGATGAGTCAGACCTGATCCTCGAAGGCTATATCGCCTTCCTCGATCCGCCGAAAGAGACCACAGCCCCGGCGCTGAAGGCGCTGAAGGCCAGCGGCATTACGGTCAAAATCCTCACCGGCGACAGCGAGCTGGTGGCGGCCAAAGTCTGCCACGAAGTGGGGCTGGACGCGGGGGATGTGGTTATCGGCAGCCAGGTTGAAGCGCTGAACGATGATGAGCTAGCCGAGCTGGCAAAACGTACGACCCTGTTTGCGCGCCTGGCGCCGCTGCACAAAGAGCGTATCGTGACCCTGCTGAAACGCGAAGGACACGTGGTGGGCTTTATGGGCGACGGCATTAACGACGCCCCGGCGCTGCGCGCGGCGGATATCGGTATTTCCGTCGACGGCGCGGTGGATATTGCCCGCGAGGCGGCGGATATCATCCTGCTGGAGAAGAGCCTGATGGTGCTGGAGGAGGGGGTTATTGAAGGCCGCCGGACCTTCGCCAATATGCTCAAGTACATCAAAATGACCGCCAGCTCCAACTTCGGTAACGTCTTCAGCGTGCTGGTGGCCAGCGCCTTCCTGCCGTTCCTGCCGATGCTGCCGCTGCATCTGCTGATCCAGAACCTGCTGTACGATGTATCCCAGGTCGCGATCCCGTTTGATAACGTTGACGATGAGCAGATCCGTAAACCGCAGCGCTGGAACCCGGCGGATCTCGGGCGCTTTATGGTCTTTTTTGGGCCGATCAGTTCGATATTCGATATTCTGACGTTCTGTCTGATGTGGTGGGTGTTCCATGCCAATACGCCGGAACATCAAACGTTGTTCCAGTCTGGCTGGTTCGTGGTTGGCCTGCTGTCGCAGACGTTGATTGTGCATATGATCCGCACGCGCAGGATCCCGTTTATTCAGAGCCGCGCGGCCTGGCCGCTGATCGTGATGACGCTGCTGGTGATGGTGGTAGGGATTGCGCTGCCGTTCTCGCCGCTGGCAGGCTATTTGCAGCTTCAGGCGTTGCCGCTAAGCTACTTCCCGTGGCTAATTGCCATCCTGGCGGGCTATATGACGCTGACGCAGATGGTGAAAGGTTTCTACAGCCGTCGCTACGGCTGGCAGTGAGCGGGGAGCTTTACGCGCAGAAACAACAAAGGCAGCCGTTGGCTGCCTTTGTTCATACCGCATCCGATTAGCGACGAATGGCGATCGCTTCAATCTCAATCTTCACGTCTTTCGGCAGACGCGCCACTTCCACGCAGGAGCGCGCCGGGAAGGTGGCGTCATGTTCAGTGAAGAAGGCTTCATAGGCGGCGTTCACGGTGGCGAAGTCGTTCAGATCTTTCACGAAAACGGTAGTTTTAACGATATCGCCCACTTTCAGACCCGCGGCTTCAACGATGGCCTTCACGTTGTCCAGCGACTGACGCGCCTGAGCGGCGACATCTTCCGGCACGCTGCCGGTTTTCGGGTCTACCGGGATCTGGCCGGAAGTGATAATCATGTTACCCAGATCAACACCCTGAACGTACGGGCCGATAGCTGCGGGTGCATTTTCCGTCGCGATAGTTTTAGACATGAGTTCTCCTGAATCACAGCATTATATAAATCTTTCGCGTCGCTAACTGCGAAAGATGAGAGGTAAGAGACCCGGCCATTATAGGGAGCCGGGTACGCAATACCAACCTCAATTAGTTCGCCAGAACCACATTATGTGAGAACTCTTTTTCACAATATTTGCACTTCAGCGCGATATCGTTTTCACGTTTTTTTACCGCAAAGCTGGAAGAGACCGGCTCGGCGTGGCTGATGCAGTTGCTGTTGGGGCAAACCAGCACGTTGTTGATGCGATCCGGCAGATGCGGACGGGATTTACCGACCACTTCATAATCATCAATGCGGTTCACCGTCGCCTGCGGCGCATACAGGGAGAGCTGGTTGACCTGCTCGTCGGTCAGGAAGGTGTTTTCGATTTTGATTAAATCTTTGCGGCCCATTTCGCCTGACGGCAGGTTCAGGCCGATGGTGATGCGCTGATCCGTTTCGGTCAGTTTGAACAGGGTTAGCAGCTTAAAGCCGACCTGCGCCGGGATATGGTCGATAACGGTGCCACGTTTGATGGCTTCTACCTGTAATTTGTTGTCGTGTGTCATCTCTTTTTCCCCTTACAGTGCCAGATCGCTATTCAGTACCAGCGCCAGTAACGCCTGGCGCGCGAAGATGCCGTTGCCCGCCTGCTGGAAGTACCAGGCATGCGGCGTTTTATCGACATCGGTGGTGATTTCATCAATACGCGGTAGCGGGTGCAGCACCTTCATGTTGGCGCGAGCGCCTTCCAGATCGGCGGCGCGCAGGACAAACTGCGCCTTCACGTTGGCATATTCCGACGGGTCGAGGCGCTCTTTCTGCACCCGGGTCATATACAGAATGTCCACCTCTTCCATCACCTCTTCAATGGCGCTATGCAGGCTCCAGGCAATGCCTTTGTCGTCGAGCATGTCGAGGATGTACTGCGGCATGGCCAGCGCGTCCGGCGCGATAAAGTAGAAGCGGTTGCCGTTAAATTTCGCCAGCGCCTGGGTCAGGGAGTGAACGGTGCGGCCGTATTTCAGATCGCCGACCATCGCGACGTTAAGATTTTCCAGACGGCCCTGGGTCTCCTGAATGGTGAACAGATCCAGCAGGGTCTGCGTCGGATGCTGATTCGCGCCGTCGCCGGCGTTGAGTACCGGAATACCGCCGGAGAACTCGGTCGCCAGGCGCGCCGCGCCTTCCTGCGGGTGGCGCATAACGATGGCATCGACATAGGTGCTGATGACCGAGATGGTATCGGCCAGGGTTTCGCCTTTTTTGCCCAGCGAGGTGTTGCTGCTGTCTGAGAAACCGACCACGCTGGCGCCCAGGCGGTGCATCGAGGTTTCAAACGACAGGCGGGTGCGGGTCGACGCTTCAAAAAAGCAGCTGGCAATCACTTTATGCTTCAGCAGCTCAGGCTGTGGATGGGCTTTGAGCTTTGCTGCGGTTGCCAGTACCAGTTCAAGGTCTTCGCGGCTGAGATCGTTTATAGAAATGATATGTTTTTGATACAGCGGATTAGCCATGTTTATCTCCTGACGCCTGGGCAAAAAAAAAGCCCCTTAAATAAGGGGCTTTACGAATACGGATGCAACGGAAAGAAAAAACGGCAGGCCAGCGCCTGTTTTCAGACGCGGTAAGACGCGATGTCGTACACACTGAACCATAATTCCTCCCGGCAAAACGGGTGGCATTATACGCAGCTCAATTTTCGGATCAAGCGATTAATCCACAAAAGGTAAACGTTTGCCTGGAGAAGAGTGCGGTAATGCAAAAAAACCTGAAAAAGAGGTGGTATGGCAGTGCGAAGGGGGGTATAAAACGGAAAATGAAAAGCTGTTTTATAATCAGAGGTTATTATGATCGTTGGGAACATTCACCATCTGCAGAGCTGGCTGCCGGCGTCTCTGCGCGAAGCTATCGAACACGTTAAGGCCCACGTCACCGACGCGACGCCGCTGGGTAAACATGATATTGACGGCAACAATCTGTTCTATCTCATATCCGAAGATACCACCGAGCCGATGGCTGACCGCCGCGCCGAGTATCACGCCCGTTACCTCGACATCCAGATTGTACTCAAAGGCCAGGAGGGCATGACCTTTAGCGTTCTTCCCGCCGGTGCGCCGGATACCAACTGGCTGGCGGATAAAGACATCGCCTTCCTGGCGGAGGGGGCGCAGGAAAAAACCGTCATCCTCAGCGAAGGCGACTTTGTGGTGTTCTATCCCGGCGAAGTGCATAAGCCGCTGTGCGCCGTCGGCACGCCGGCGAAGGTGCGCAAAGCGGTTGTGAAGATGCTGATGGCGTAAAAAATATCCCGGGCTGCTCGCCGAGGCTATGGTTGTTGCGGTCCGGTAGCCCGGACAGGCGCGTCAAGCGCCGCCTCCGGGAACGCCCACGGGCTGCGGCTGGCACCTTGCCCGGGCTACAGATCCGTGCGGTTTGGGGGCGGATAGCCCGGATAAGCGCAGCGCAATCCGGGGAAATATCGTGAGAACGCTTACTTACCCAGCGTCGCCACCATCACCGCTTTGATGGTATGCATGCGGTTTTCCGCCTGATCGAAAACGATGCTGGCCGCGGATTCAAATACCTCGTCGGTCACTTCCATCCCGCCGTGCAGGCCGTACTCCGCCGCCATCTGTTTGCCGAGCGTGGTCTGGTCGTCGTGGAATGCGGGCAGGCAGTGGAGGAATTTCACCTGCGGATTGCCGGTCAGCGCCATCATCTCGCTATTCACCTGATACGCGCGCAGCAGCGCGATACGCTCAGCCCACTTCTCTTTGGCTTCGCCCATCGATACCCAGACGTCGGTATAGATAAAGTCAGCGCCCTTCACGCCCGCGGCGATATCTTCGGTCAGCGTAATATTGCCGCCGTTTTTCTGCGCCAGCGTCCGGCACTGCTCGACCAGCTTCTCTTCCGGCCAGCAGGCCGTTGGCGCGACCAGACGCAGATCCAGACCGGTCAGCGCGGCGGCTTCGAGCATGGAGTTGCCCATATTATTCCGCGCGTCGCCGGCGTAGACCAGGGTCATCTGGTTAAAGGCTTTGCCCGGCAGGTGCTCTTGCATGGTCAGCAGGTCCGCCAGCAGCTGAGTAGGGTGGAATTCATTGGTCAGGCCGTTCCAGACCGGAACGCCGGCATATTCGGCAAGAGTTTCCACCACTTCCTGGCCATGACCGCGATATTGAATACCGTCGTACATGCGTCCCAGCACGCGGGCGGTGTCTTTAATCGACTCTTTGTGGCCAATCTGGCTGCCGCTTGGTCCGAGATACGTGACGCGAGCGCCCTGGTCAAATGCGGCAACTTCGAAAGAGCATCGGGTGCGGGTAGAGTCTTTTTCGAAGATGAGCGCGATGTTTTTGCCGGTGAGATGCTGAATTTCGATATTGTTTTTCTTATCAGCTTTGAGCCTGGCCGCCAGTTCAAGCAGGGCGGTAATTTCTGCAGGAGTAAAATCAAGCAACTTTAAAAAATGCTTCTGATAAAACGCGGACATGGTTCCCTCACATGGCTTAGACCATTTGTTGAATTAAAATTCACTTTATATGTATGAATATTCATTTGCAACCCCGTGTCATAAATCTTTCGCTCAGAAGGTGGAGGCAATCACGGCGGTATGTGACAATAGAAGCATCTGCGACACATTATGAGGAACGAGCCATGGCCAACCCGGAATTACTGGAAGAACAGCGTGAAGAAACGCGTCTGATTATTGAAGAGCTGCTCGAAGACGGCAGCGATCCGGACGCGCTGTATACCATTGAGCACCATCTCTCCGCCGATGATTTCGAAACGCTGGAGAAAGTGGCGGTAGAAGCCTTCAAGCTGGGCTATGAAGTGACTGAGCCAGAAGAGCTGGAAGTGGAAGAGGGCGATACCGTTATTTGCTGCGATATCCTCAGCGAATCCGCGCTGAATGCCGAGCTGATCGATGCCCAGGTTGAGCAGCTGATGACGCTGGCGGAAAAATACGACGTGGAATACGACGGCTGGGGCACCTACTACGAAGATCCTAACGGGGAAGACGAAGAAGGCGATGACGACGAAGATCTCGTTGATGAAGACGACGACGGCGTTCGCCACTAGGTAGCAGAGGTATACGGCGGTGCGTTATGCCGCCGTATAGCAAGGAATTTTAATGGATTACCCGCAAATACTCGCCCCGATTTTAGGTTTTCTGCATTGCCCAACTCCTCAGGCGTGGATTGATGAAGCCCGTAAACCGGAAAATCTTCCGCTGCTGTTGACCGACCATATGGTGTGCGAGCTGAAAGCGGCGCAAAACGCCATGCTGCTGGTACGTCGATACGTCGCGGATAAAGACGGCGCCGATGAGCTGCTGGCCTGCCTGAAGCCCTATGAGGACTTCACTTACCGCTGGGGCCCGGAGCCGGATTTCGTCGCGCTGCATAAGCAGATAAACAAAAGCGCCATGCCGCAGACCGACGATCCCTGGGGACGTCAGCTGCTCGACAGCATGATTTTGCTGATCAAAGAGGAGCTGCATCACTTCTGGCAGGTGCGCGAAATCATGCTTTCCCGCGATATTCCCTACGTCAAAATCACCGCCAGCAATTACGCCCGCGGGCTGCGTCGGGAAGTGCGTTCTCACGAACCGGTGATGCTGATCGATAAACTGATTTGCGGCGCCTACATTGAAGCCCGTTCCTGCGAGCGTTTTGCCGCGCTGGCGCCATGGCTGGATGACGATCTGCAGAAGTTTTATCTGTCGCTGCTGCGCTCCGAAGCGCGCCACTATCAGGACTATCTGGACTTAGCGCAGAGGATTGCCGCGGACGATATCAGCGAACGCGTGCGCCAGCTTGGCGAGGCGGAAGCGGCGTTAATTAACGCGCCTGAAGCGGAGTTTCGTTTTCACAGCGGCGTGCCGGTCTGAGCGCCAGGCCGCAGCTTCACCGCAGCGGCCTGCGCCCATCACCGATTAGCGTTGTGGTCTTTGTCTGATGCTGTGGCCGGTACAAGGAACACTCAGGAGCTACAATACTTTCAGCATCGTGACTTCGCAGTCAACGTGGCCGGTGCAGCCCAGCGGCCCGTCGATATGCTCAAAGCCGAGATGCTCATATAAACCGACCGCTTCTTTAAGGAAGGCGGTGGTTTCCAGATAGCAGCGTTTGAAACCTTGTTCACGGGCGTAATCCAGGGCCATCAGCGCCAGCTTTTTCGCCAGCCCCCGGCCGCGCGCGGAGGTCATAAAATACATTTTCTGCAGTTCGCAGATATCGGGCTCGCTGCAGGAGAGCGGCGCCACGCCGCCGCCGCCAACCACTTCACCATTCAGCTCAACGACCCAATAGGCGGAACCCGGTTGGCTATAAAGCTCATAGAGTTGATCCAGATTCGGATCGGCGACCGTATAGCCTTTATCGGCGGTCAGACCATATTCGGCGGAAACCTGGCGGATAACGTTAGCTATCGCCGGATTATCATTAGCCGTGATGCGGCGCAGGGTTAGCGGTAGGGTTGCGCTCGTATTCATGTGAAGACTCATTGCAAAATGATGACGGATAATGTTGTTAATAACATTGCGGAAGGGGAGAGTGCAAGCGAGGATCTTTCACAGAAAACGCCCCTTACCCGGATGGGATAAGGGGCGAGTGAATTACAGCGCGGCGATAACCGCCTGCTGCTCAATCAGCTTCGCTTTCGCTTCCGCGTAACCTTCCAGCTTCTCACGCTCTTTGGCGATCACCGCTTCCGGCGCGCGCGCCACAAAGCCTTCGTTGGAGAGCTTGCTTTCGATGCGGCCAATCTCGCCTTCGATTTTTGTCACTTCTTTCGCGAGGCGCGCCAGCTCATCTTCTTTGTTGATAAGACCAGCCATCGGGATCAGCAGCTCGGCGCCGTCAATAATTTTGGTCACCGAAACCGGACCTTTATCATCGGCGGGCAGCACGGTGATGCTTTCCAGACGCGCCAGGTTCAGCAGGAAGCTACGGTTGTCGTTCACGCGACGAACCGCGGCTTCGCTGCAACCGCGCAGCAGCAGCTCCAGCGGCTTACCTGGGGCGATGTTCATTTCCGCACGGATGTTACGCACGGCGACGATCGCCTGCTTCAGCCATTCGGTATCGGCCAGCGCCGCTTCGTCAACCTGAGACGCATCGTACTGCGGGAACGGCTGCAGCATGATGGTATCGGCAGTGATACCGCAAATGACCTTCACGCGCTGCCAGATGGTCTCGGTGATGAACGGGATAATCGGGTGCGCCAGGCGCAGCAGACCTTCCAGAACGGTTACCAGCGTGTGGCGGGTGCCGCGCAGCTCAGACTCGGAACCGCCGGCCATCACCGGCTTGGTCAGCTCCAGATACCAGTCGCAGAACTGGTTCCAGGTGAACTCATACAGAATGCCCGCGGCGATATCGAAACGGAAGCCGTCCAGCGCCTCGCGGTAGGCTTTTACGGTCTGGTTGAATTCCGCGAGGATCCAGCGGTCCGCCAGCGACAGGGTCATTTCACCGCCGTTAAAGCCGCAATCCTGATCTTCGGTGTTCATCAGCACAAAGCGGCTGGCGTTCCACAGTTTGTTGCAGAAGTTACGGTAACCTTCCAGACGCTTCATATCCCAGTTGATATCGCGGCCGGTAGAGGCCAACGCCGCCAGAGTAAAGCGCAGGGCGTCGGTGCCGTGCGGCTCAATGCCGTTCGGGAACTGTTTCTCGGTGCGTTTGGCGATTTTTTCCGCCAGCTGCGGCTGCATCATGTTACCGGTGCGTTTTTCCAGCAGCTCCGGCAGGGAAATGCCGTCGACCATATCCAGCGGGTCGATAACGTTGCCCTTCGATTTGGACATCTTCTGGCCTTCGTCATCGCGGATCAGGCCGGTCATGTAGACGGTTTTAAACGGCACCTGCGGCTTGCCGTTTTCATCTTTGATGAAGTGCATGGTCATCATGATCATGCGGGCAATCCAGAAGAAGATGATGTCGAAGCCGGAAACCATCACGCTGGTTGGGTGGAACTGGCGCAGGGCATCGGTATTTTCCGGCCAGCCGAGGGTGGAGAAGGTCCACAGCGCGGAGGAGAACCAGGTATCCAGTACGTCTTCGTCCTGGCGCAGCGCCACGTCGGCGCCGAGGTTATTTTCCTGACGTACTTCGTCCTCGGTGCGGCCAACGTAGACGTTGCCGTCGTTGTCGTACCATGCCGGGATGCGGTGACCCCACCACAGCTGGCGGGAGATACACCAGTCCTGAATATCGCGCATCCAGGAGAAGTACATGTTTTCGTACTGTTTCGGCACGAACTGAATGTCGCCGTTCTCAACCGCCTCTACCGCCGGTTTTGCCAGCACGTCGGCGCGCACGTACCACTGGTCGGTCAGCATCGGTTCGATCACCACGCCGCCGCGGTCGCCGTACGGGACGGTCAGGTCGTGCGGTTTGATCTCTTCCAGCAGGCCCAGCGCGTCAATAGCGGCAACTACCGCTTTACGCGCGGCAAAGCGCTCCAGCTTCTGGAACTCCGTCGGGATGGCGTTTGAGTAGACGTCAGACTCGTTGCCTTTGGTATCGTAAACTTCCGCGGTTTCGCGGATGTCGCCGTCAAAGGTCAGGATGTTGATCATCGGCAGGGCGTGACGCTTGCCCACTTCATAGTCGTTAAAGTCGTGCGCCGGGGTGATCTTCACGCAGCCTGTGCCCTTTTCCATATCGGCGTGTTCATCGCCCACAATCGGAATGCGGCGGTCAACCAGCGGCAGGATCACGAATTTGCCGATAAGGTCTTTATAGCGCGGATCTTCCGGGTTAACGGCCACGCCGGTATCGCCCAGCACGGTCTCCGGTCGGGTGGTGGCGACGACCAGATAATCTTTACCGTCAGCGGTTTTCGCGCCGTCGGCCAGCGGATAGCGGATATGCCACATCGAGCCTTTAGACTCGCGGTTTTCCACTTCCAGATCGGAGATAGCGGTGCGCAGTTTCGGGTCCCAGTTGACCAGGCGCTTGCCGCGGTAGATCAGATCTTCTTTATACAGGCGGACAAAGACTTCTTTGACGGCGTTGGACAGGCCTTCGTCCATGGTAAAGCGCTCGCGCTCCCAGTCCACGGAGTTGCCCAGGCGGCGCATCTGGCGGGTAATGGTGCCGCCGGACTCCGCTTTCCACTGCCAGATTTTATCGATAAAGGCGTCGCGACCGTAGTCGTGGCGGGTTTTACCTTCTTCGGCGGCAATCTTACGCTCAACCACCATCTGGGTAGCGATACCCGCGTGGTCGGTACCTGCCTGCCACAGGGTGTTTTTACCCTGCATGCGCTGGTAGCGAATCATGGTATCCATGATGGTTTGCTGGAAGGCATGACCCATATGCAAACTGCCGGTGACGTTCGGCGGCGGGATCATGATGCAGAAGGACTCTTTGCTTTCATCGCCGTTAGGCTTGAAATAGCCCTGCTTTTCCCAGTGCTCGTAAAGCGGCTGTTCGATATCTTGGGGGTTGTATGTCTTTTCCATTATTTCCAGGTTGCCGTGTTCAGGTTGAAACCAGCCATGCGGTACGCTTTATAACGTTCGCGCGCCAGTTGTTTCAAAGAATCTTCATAAGGGACGAAGTCTATCACTTCTGTGAAAGCGGTGGCAAAATCTGCAAAGTTTAGCCGCAGGCTAATCAGTATATCCCGCGGGCTACTGTTGCGCTTTTGCGGCCAGGCGATCTCCACCGGCGCGCCGCCGCGCGGACCTTCTCCCGCCAGATTATGCGGAACAAAACTTTCCGCTGGCCGCGCCCACAGCGCCTCGTCCAGACGAATGGCCTGCTGCTCATCTTCGCAGGCGATGAGCACTCGCTTGCCGCTGCGCCAACGTTCTGCGGCAATGTCACACACCAGTTGTTCAACGGCGCTCAGACCGTCTTGTTGTGTGTCGTTGTCCAGAAGGTAGAACGTTGCGTTTTTCATATATGGGGCTTCTTGTGATGACTTTAAATGCTTAAGCCGGGCGGACCCGGCCTACGGTGTACTGTCGTTAGTAGGCCGGGTACACCCGGCACGTTGCATCACTCTTCGCCGGTAAATCCAGCGCGGTTGAGCAGGAACTGCGACAGCATCGCCACCGGACGACCGGTCGCGCCTTTGGCTTTCCCGGAACGCCACGCGGTACCGGCGATATCCAGGTGCGCCCAGTTGTACTTGCGGGTAAAGCGCGCCAGGAAGCAGCCCGCGGTAATCGCTCCGCCTGGACGGCCGCCGATGTTCGCCATATCGGCGAAGTTAGACTCCAGCTGTTCCTGGAACTCGTCGCCAAGCGGCAGACGCCATGCGCGATCGCCCGCCAGTTCGGAGGCGCCGATCAGCTCGTGGGCCAGCGGATTGTGGTTCGACATCAGGCCGGTGATGTGATGGCCCAGCGCTATCACGCAGGCGCCGGTCAGCGTCGCCACGTCGATTACCGTCTCCGGCTCGAAGCGCTCGACGTAGGTCAGCACATCGCACAGCACCAGACGCCCTTCGGCATCGGTGTTCAGCACTTCAACCGTTTGCCCGGACATCGTGGTCAACACGTCGCCTGGTCGGTAGGCGCGACCACCCGGCATGTTTTCACATCCGGCAAGCACGCCGACAACGTTCAGCGGCAGCTGAAGTTCTGCCACCATGCGCATTACGCCGTACACCGCCGCCGCGCCGCACATATCGTATTTCATCTCGTCCATGCCTTCGGCTGGCTTGATGGAGATGCCGCCGGAGTCAAAGGTCAGGCCTTTACCGACCAGCACGATAGGACGCGCATCCTCCGCCGGGCTGCCTTTGTATTCGATAACCGACATCAGTGATTCGTTCTGCGAACCGTTGCCGACCGCCAGATAAGAGTTCATTCCCAGCTCTTTCATCTGCTGTTCGCCGATAACGCGGGTAATGACGTTCTTACTGTAGGTATCGGCCAGCTGGCGCGCCTGAGAAGCCAGATAGGCAGCGTTACAGATGTTTGGCGGCATATTGCCGAGATCTTTTGCCGCTTTAATACCGGCGGCAATCGCCAGACCGTGCTGAATGGCGCGTTCGCCGCTGGTCAGCTCGCGACGGGTCGGGACGTTGAAAACCATTTTACGCAGCGGGCGGCGCGGCTCGCTTTTGTTGGTTTTCAACTGGTCAAAGCTGTACAGCGTCTCTTTGGCGGTCTCGACCGCCTGACGCACTTTCCAGTAGTTATTGCGGCCTTTGACGTGCAGCTCAGTCAGGAAGCAGACGGCTTCCATCGAGCCAGTATCATTCAGCGTATTGATAGTTTTCTGAATGACCTGCTTGTATTGACGCTCATCCAGCTCGCGCTCTTTACCGCAGCCAATAAGCAGAATGCGCTCCGACAGAATGTTCGGCACATGGTGCAGCAATAAAGTCTGGCCAGGTTTGCCTTCCAGCTCGCCGCGACGCAGCAGGGCGCTGATATAACCGTCGCTAATTTTATCAAGCTGTTCGGCGATGGGGGAGAGGCGCCGTGGTTCAAAGACGCCGACCACGATACAGGCGCTCCGCTGCTTCTCCGGGCTACCGCTTTTTACACTGAACTCCATGCACTACGCTCCTGAATCTTAAAGACAACGACGGTGGCTACGGATAGAATTGAAAGCTTTCGTAACTCATGTCCGCTGTTGTGGTGACTTCGTGTTAATCTTAACGTTATTACGGCCTTGGTTCGTCAGAAAAGATCCTGATACGCAGAACCAGCGAGTCATTTAATCTTAGCGATGTTTTCGACGACCAAAGAGAATAAATGACGTTTAAGCCATGAAACAAGCAATTTTCCTGCAATAAAACGGGTTTTTACGGGCGTATTTATAGTGATAATCATAAGATATCTGGTTCGTGAGACGCTGAAAAGCCAGTTGGCGATCCTATTCATCCTGCTACTCATTTTCTTCTGTCAGAAACTGGTCAGGATCCTCGGCGCCGCTGTTGATGGCGATATCCCGACCAATCTGGTGCTCTCGCTGTTAGGGCTGGGCGTACCTGAAATGGCGCAGCTCATTCTGCCCCTGAGCTTATTCCTCGGGCTGCTGATGACGCTGGGCAAACTGTATACCGAAAGCGAAATCACGGTGATGCACGCCTGCGGCCTGAGCAAGGCCGTGCTGGTGAAAGCCGCCATGATTCTGGCGCTCTTTACGGGCATCGTCGCGGCGGTCAACGTGATGTGGGCCGGCCCCTGGTCTTCTCGTCACCAGGATGAAGTGCTGGCGGAAGCGAAAGCGAACCCCGGCATGGCGGCGCTGGCTCAGGGCCAGTTCCAGCAGGCCAGCGACGGCAGCGCGGTGCTGTTTATTGAGAACGTCAACGGCAACCGCTTCAGCGACGTTTTCCTCGCTCAGCTGCGGCCGCGAGGCAACGCGCGCCCGTCGGTGGTGGTCGCGGATACCGGCGAGCTCTCGCTGCGTAAAGACGGCTCGCAGGTGGTGACTATGAATCAGGGTACCCGCTTTGAAGGCACCGCGATGCTGCGCGACTTCCGCATTACCGACTTTAAAAACTATCAGGCGATTGTCGGCCATCAGGCCGTGGCATCCGATCCGAACGATACCGAGCAGATGGATATGCGCACCCTGTGGCGTACCGATACCGATCGCGCCCGGGCGGAGCTGCACTGGCGCTTCACGCTGGTCGCGACGGTGTTCATCATGGCGCTGATGGTGGTGCCGCTTAGCGTGGTGAACCCGCGCCAGGGCCGCGTGCTGTCGATGCTGCCGGCGATGCTGCTCTATCTGGTGTTCTTCCTGCTGCAAACGTCGATTAAATCGAGCGGCGGTAAAGGCAAAATGGACCCGATGATCTGGATGTGGGCGGTAAACCTGCTCTATTTCGCGTTGGCCGTGCTGTTGAACCTGTGGGATACGGTGCCGATGCGCCGCTTCCGTGCCCGTTTTAACAAAGGAGCGGCGTGATGCAGGCGTTTGGGGTACTTGACCGTTATATCGGTAAGACGATTTTCAACACCATCATGATGACCCTGTTCATGCTGGTTTCCCTCTCCGGCATCATCAAGTTTGTCGACCAGCTGAAAAAGGCCGGGCAGGGCAACTATGATGCGCTGGGGGCCGGAATCTACACGATTCTCAGCGTGCCGAAAGATATCCAAATCTTCTTCCCGATGGCGGCGCTGCTCGGCGCGCTGCTGGGGCTGGGGATGCTGGCGCAGCGCAGCGAACTGGTGGTGATGCAGGCTTCCGGCTTTACCCGCCTGCAGGTGGCGCTGTCGGTGATGAAAACCGCGATTCCGCTGGTGCTGCTGACCATGGCGATAGGCGAGTGGGTTGCCCCGCAGGGCGAGCAGATGGCGCGTAACTATCGTGCTCAGCAGATGTACGGTGGGTCGCTGCTTTCCACGCAGCAGGGGCTGTGGGCGAAAGACGGCCATAACTTTGTGTATATCGAGCGGGTAAAAGGCAGCGATGAGCTGGGCGGAGTGAGCATCTACGCCTTTAACGACCAGCGCCGCCTGCAGTCCGTTCGCTATGCCGCGTCGGCCAAATTCGATACCGAGAATAAGCTCTGGCGGCTGTCGCAGGTGGATGAATCCAACCTGACCGATCCGAAACAGGTCACCGGAACGCAGACGGTCAGCGGGACCTGGAAGACCAACCTGACCCCGGATAAGCTCGGCGTGGTGGCGCTGGACCCGGACGCACTGTCCATCAGCGGCCTGCACAACTATGTCACCTATCTGAAGTCCAGCGGTCAGGATCCGGGCCGCTATCAGCTCAATATGTGGAGCAAAATCTTCCAGCCGCTGTCGGTGGCGGTGATGATGCTGATGGCGCTGTCGTTTATCTTTGGCCCGCTGCGTAGCGTGCCGATGGGCGTCAGGGTAGTGACCGGGATCAGCTTCGGCTTCATCTTCTACGTGCTGGACCAGATTTTCGGCCCGCTAACCCTGGTATACGGCATTCCGCCGATTATCGGCGCGCTACTGCCGAGCGCCAGCTTCTTCTTGCTGAGCCTCTGGCTGATGATGCGCAAATCCTGACGTAACGCGCCCCCTTCCTGAAGTCAGAAAGGGGGCGTTTTTTTAGCGTTTCCGCCCGCCAAGCAAGCTTCCCAGCATTCCCCTGACTATCTGGTTGGTCACCTGACGCACCGCGCTCTTGGCTGCCGTTTGTACGATACCGTCGCGTTTGCCGCCGCGCGGCCCGGTGGTACCGAACAGAATGTCTTTTAATCCGCCGAGCAGGCCGTCGTCATCGCCGTTTTGCTGGCCTTTTACCGGCGGCGACTGCTGTTGCTCCGTTGTGCTCTGAACGCCCTGTTGCAGCATTTCAAAGGCCGATTCACGGTCGATCTCTTCTTCATATTTCCCGTACAGCGACGAGTGGTTAAGCAGTCCGTTACGTTCGTCATCGGTGACCGGCCCCATACGCGAGCAGGGGGCGATAACCATTGCGCGTTCCACTATTGAAGGGCTGCCTTTCTCATCAAGAAAGGAGATCAGCGCCTCCCCCGTGCCCAGCTCCTGGATCGCCTGTTCGGTACTGAACGCCGGATTCGCGCGCATGGTTTGCGCGGCGGTTTTTACCGCTTTTTGATCTTTCGGCGTGAAGGCGCGCAGAGCGTGCTGCACGCGATTGCCCAGTTGACCGAGTACCGCATCGGGAATGTCCGCCGGGTTTTGCGAAACGAAATAAACACCGACGGCCTTAGAGCGAATCAGGCGGATAACCTGCTCGATTTTATCCAGCAGCACCTGCGGCGCATCGTTAAACAGCAGATGCGCTTCATCAAAGAAAAAGACCAGCTTTGGCTTCTCCTGGTCGCCGGCCTCCGGCAGCCGTTCGTAAAGCTCTGAGAGCATCCACAGCAGGCTGGCGGCGTACAGCTTCGGCATCTGGTAGAGCTTCTCGGCGCTCAGGATATTAATCACCCCTTTACCCTCAGCGTCGACGCGCATCCAGTCCTGAATATCAAGCATAGGTTCGCCGAAAAAGTGCTCCGCGCCCTGCTGCTCAAGGGTAAGTAACCCGCGCTGAATCGCCCCAACGGAGGCGCTGCTGATATTGCCGTACTGGTTCTGAAACGCTTTGGCGTTGTCGCCAATGTATTGGGTAATGGCGCGCAGGTCTTTAAAGTCGAGCAGCAGCAGCCCGCGATCGTCGGCGATACGGAAGATGATATTCAGCACCCCGGACTGAACCTCATTGAGGTTGAGCAGGCGTGCCAGCAGCAGCGGCCCGAGATCGGAAACCGTGGCGCGCACCGGGTGGCCTTTTTCGCCGAAAATATCCCATAGCACCACCGGATTGGCGTGCGGCTGCCAGTCCGTTGCGCCGATTTTTTCCAGACGCGCCTGCAGCTTTTCCGAACTTTGGCCCGGCTCGGCGATACCGGTGAGGTCGCCTTTCACATCGGCCATAAATACCGGAACGCCGATCTCCGAGAACGACTCCGCCAGCTTTTGCAGGGTGACGGTTTTACCGGTCCCCGTGGCGCCGGTAATTAAGCCGTGGCGGTTGGCCATAGCGGGCAGTAAATGCAGCTGTTTATCCAGCGTGCGGGCAATCAGCAGAGGTGCGCTCATGATCGATTTCTCCATTTATCCTGCTGCGAGTATAGGCAACCTGATGACAAAAGGAGGGAAATCATGCGCACCTTCGCTTATTCGCTTCAGGCGCAGTGGCGCTGAATTAACGCGATGCTCTGCTCGATTTCGCGGCGGATATCGCCTTCGCTCCAGTTTGCCAGCTCCGGCGCGAAGGGTTCGAACGCATACACGCCCTGATAGCCGCGCGCCTCCAGGTTTTTGACCTGCTCGCAGCTTTGCAGCTGGTCTTTTGCGCTCAGCATGATGCGCTCATTGTCAGTAAGAGCTTCGCGCGGGCGGGTATCCTCTACGCCGGAAAGATGGACCAGACCGATTTCGCCGATATCCACCTGGTTAAACTCCTGCTCCGCCTGCGGATAAAGATGATGATGGAAGGTATCGATCAGCAGCTTAAACGGCACCCGCGCGTCGTGGATTAGCGTTTGCGCCTGCGCCGAGGAGCGCAGCGAGCTCTGCGGGAAACCGAGCGGTTCCACCAGCCCCTGAATGCCGTAGAAGGCGAATAGCGGCGCCAGGTCGCGCAGGGCGTTAAGGGTTTCGCTCGCCGGAACCTCGGTACCATCGTTCAGCGGGCACAGCACCAGCGATTTGGCGCCAACGGCTTTGGCTTCTTTTAACAATGACTCCGTCAGGCTACGAACCTCTGCGGTGCGGCAGTTGAAGGGGTAGACCGCGTTGATCGTGAGGATCTCAATATGGTAGCGGTCAGCCAACTCCCGCACCTGCTGATGGCTCAGGTTGTCGGTTACTTTTCCGCTGGGGAGGTCGTTACGTAGCTCGACTTTGTTCAGCCCGAGGCTGTTCACCAGCCGGAAAAAGGCCTCAATGCTGAGTGACGGGGCGATCTTGCGGTTGATGCAGAAACGTTGCGATGCAATAGCCATTTTGACTCTCCTGAAACGTAGGGATCGAATTCGTTCGAATGCCTCATAGTCAAAACATTTATTCCAAAATTAGCAATGTATGAAATGGCGGTTTTTTGAGCCGACTCGCAAAATATTTTTCTGTTGTGCTTTCATTGCTGCTGGTTCCAGGAGGCGCTACGTCTAATCTCTTTTTAACGGACTTTAGCGCGCAAGGCGGCGTTTCCTTACAATAAATTGCGACCATCGTCACCAAAATTGAATTTCATTAGCTATCAATATTGAAATATTAATTTCATTTTAATACGGTTATAGCACAGCAGATCCAGTAATGGGCCGTACTGCGTTGGCCCCCGATACCCCATACAGATGAGGCGAGAGCATGACTATCACAGGAAACTTTATTGGCGGTAAAACCGTTACCAGCGGCAGCAACAAAACAATGCCGGTATTCGACCCCGCGACGGGCAAAGTGGTCCGCGAAGTCACGTTATCGACCGCGCAGGAAGTCTCTGACGCCATTCAGGTGGCGCGTGATGCTTTTGAGAGCTGGTCGCGCACCACGCCGCTGCGCCGCGCGCGCGTGATGTTCAATTTTAAAATGTTACTGGAACAGCATGCTGAAGAGCTGGCGGGGATTATCGTCAGCGAGCACGGTAAAGTGTTTTCCGACGCGATGGGTGAGCTGACGCGCGGCATGGAAGTCGTCGAGTTTGCCTGCGGTATTCCGCATCTGATTAAAGGGGAGTTCTCATCGGATGTCGGCACCGGCGTTGATAGCTATTCGCTGATGCAGCCGCTGGGCGTGGTGGCGGGCATTACGCCGTTCAACTTCCCGGCGATGGTGCCGATGTGGATGTTCCCGCTGGCGCTGGCCTGCGGCAACAGCTTTGTCCTCAAGCCGCCAGCGCTGGCGCCGACCGCCGCGGTGCGTCTGGCGGAATTGCTGAAAGAAGCAGGGCTGCCGGATGGCGTCTTTAACGTGGTGCACTGCAGTAATGAAGACGCTGAGCAGCTCTACCGGGACCCGCGGATCGCGGCGGTAAGCTTCGTGGGCTCGTCCGGCGTGGCGGAGCATATTTATAAAACCGCCAGCGCCTATGGCAAGCGAGTACAGGCGTTTGGCGCGGCGAAAAACCACGCGATTGTGATGCCGGATGCCGATCTGGATGCCACCGTGAACGCCATTATGGGCGGCGCGTTCGGCTCGGCGGGCGAGCGCTGCATGGCGCTGCCGGTGGTGGTCGCCGTCGGCGATGAGACGGCGGATAAACTGATTGCGCGCCTGAAGCCGCTGGTGGAGTCCCTGAAGGTGGGGCCGGGCTGTATGCGCGGAAAAGAGGAGAACGAAATGGGGCCGGTCGTCTCCGATACCCATCAGAAAAAAGTGCTGGGATATATTGATAAAGGGGTCAGCGAGGGGGCGACCCTGGTGGTTGACGGCCGCAAGCCGCAGGTTCCCGGGTTTGAAGAGGGGTACTACGTTGGCGGAACGCTGTTCGACAACGTTACGCCGGAGATGACTATCTGGCGCGAAGAGATTTTTGGCCCGGTGCTGGGGATTGTCCGCGTGGCGGATTACCACAGCGCGCTGGAGCTGGTGAACAGCCATGAGTTTGGCAACGGCAGCGCCGTCTTTACCAGCAACGGCCACACCGCGCGTGAATTTGTCCATGATGTCCAGGCCGGAATGGTTGGGGTCAACGTACCGGTACCCGTTCCCATGGCCTTCCATAGCTTTGGCGGCTGGAAACGCTCCGTATTCGGCGCACTGAACGTGCATGGCCCGGACGGCGTGCGCTTCTATACGCGTATGAAAACCGCCACCGTCCGCTGGCCGCAGGGTCAGCAAACCGTATCTGAATTCAGTATGCCGACGTTAGGCTAATCGGCGAAGGAGAGCGCCATGTCTTTACTGGCTAAAGCAAAAAAAGAAGGGCAGATTCAGCACATCACCCCACAGAGCGCGGGGTGGAAGTACATTGGTTTTGATGTCTGGATGTTAAAGAAAGGACAAACCGTCACCCTGGAAAGCGGCGATCGCGAACTGTGCCTGGTGCTGGTCGCCGGCCTGGCTTCGGTAAAAACCACGCGGGCGGATTTCCCGAACCTCGGCCAGCGTATGTCGCCGTTTGAGCGGACGCCGCCCTGGTCAGTCTACGTGCCGCCGCAGGATAAAGTCGAAGTGACGGCAGATTCAGACCTCGAGCTGGCCGTATGCAGCGCCCCGGGTAAAGGAACTTTACCGGCTCGAGTTATCTCCCCGCAGGACGTGGGCGTAGAGCATCGGGGTAAGGGGCGCAACCAGCGCCTGGTGCACAATATTCTGCCGGATAGCGCGCAGGCGGACTGCCTGCTGGTGGTGGAGGTTTACACCGAGGAAGGGGCGACCAGCTCATGGCCGTCGCACAAGCACGATACGGCGCTGCCGGGCCAGGAAACCCAGCTGGAAGAGACCTACTATCACCGTTTCGATCCGCCGCAGGGTTTTGCCTTCCAGCGCGTCTACACCGATGATCGCAGCCTCGATGCCTGCATGGCTCCCTACAACCACGATGTGGTCATGGTGCCGCGCGGCTACCATCCGGTGGCGGCGATTGCCGGGTATGACAGCTACTATCTGAACGTAATGGCCGGTCCGGATCGCAAATGGATGTTTACCTGGGAAGAGGATCACGCGTGGATCAACAGCCCTGATTATCCCCGCCACGATTAACATTGGTTGATAATAAAAAGGCCGGTTAGCAACGCTAGCCGGCCTTTTTGATCCTATAGCCCGAATAAGATCGTCGTCGCAATTCTGGCACATCCCCGGCTTGCGCTGCGCTTAGCCGGGCTACGGGTTTACCGTCGTCTGCGGACAAGTAGCCCGGATAAGACGTTTACGTCGCCATCCGGGAGGCATGAAAAATTTAAGCCAGCTGCTTCGTTTCTGCATCCTTGCTGCTGTTCAGCGCCAGCGAGACCGCCAGCGTCTGGGCCAGGCACAGCGAGGCCACCTGCGAACGGAAACCATCAACCTGCGCCTCGCGCACCACAAAGCAGACGTCGCTGAAGGCCGCCAGCGGGCTGACCTGGCTGTCGGTAATCGCTATCTGTCGTGCTTTACGCTGCGCGCCGAGCTCCACCAGTTCAACCACTTCCCGCGCATACGGAGAGAAGCTCACCGCCACCACGACATCTTTCGGCCCGACCAGGCTGAGCTGCTCGGTAAACATGCCGCCCAGACCGTCAATCAGAAATGCTTTACGGTCCAGATGGCGCAGAGCGTAGGTCAAATAGGAGGCGACGCTAAAGGAGCGGCGCAGGCCAATAACGTAGATATTCTCCGCTTCCGCCAGCAGCGCGACCGCGCGCTGCAGATCGTCGCCGGAGGTCTGCATCGCCAGCTGCTGCAGCGCCTGGGTATTGACCATGGTGAACATATTCAGGATTTCGGTCGGCGTTTCCGGCGGGGTTGCGTCATCCGTCGTGGTCTGGCGGAACAGACGCGCGCGCTCGGTATAGTTAGCCGTCTCTTCCATCAGATGCTGCTTGAACATCTGCTTCATTTCGTTGAAGCCGCTAAAACCAAAGGCGTTAGCGAAGCGGATCAGCGTGGAAGGGGGGACATCAGCTTGTTGCGCGATAGAGGCCACGGTGTCGAAAGCCACGCTATTGCTGTTATCGAGAATATAGCGGGCTACCTGTTTCAGGCGTTTGCTTAACGTGTCGTAGCGACGCCTGATTTCATCCTGCAAGATGGTAAGTTGGGTCGGATTATTGGCCATAGATTGCGCTCTGAGAAAATGAAAGGAATATAATTTCCAGTGTATCAAATGAAGCGAATTTTTCATTTACTACGATGAAATACGCGATTCATTTCACGAAGATCCAGAAAAAAGCCCGCATCTTCGAAAGAGGATGCGGGCGGGGGCTGAATCAGCCGCGGGCTTCTCGCCAGTAGCCGATGAGCGTAAGGTAGTTGCGTTTCACTTCGTTAATCAGCGCCTCGTCGCTGAGCTCGCCCTGCATCCAGCGCCGTGAAGGCTGGCCAAAAATGGTGCGTCCTACGGCAAAACCTTTGATCATCGGATGCTTCGCCGCTTCGGCAAAACCGGCGCGCAGACGGTCCGAAGGGGCGTCCAGGCCGAGGATTAAGATCCCGCGGCACCAGCTATCTTCTCGCGCGATCAGTTTGCCGATCCTTTCCCATTCCGCGCTCGACAGCGGCGGCAGCTTCCACCAGTCCGGCTGGATGCCCAGCTGATAGAAGTGCTCCAGCATGTCGTGGTAGTGGCGTTCATCTTTATCCGGGCCGTTTTCCGGCAGGATGATTTCCAGCAGCAGCTCATGCCCGGACTTGTTGCACGCCTGCCAGACCTCCAGCAGCAGCGCATCCTGTTCGGCGCGCAGCTCGGCGGGATCGGCCGGATGATAGAAGACCAGGCATTTCACCACGTGCTCCAGCGGCCAGTCGATCAGCTGGGAACCGATGTTGCCATGTTCCAGGCGCAGCGGGCGCGAGCTCGGCATTTCAATCGGCCGACCAATCCACCAGCCCTTGCCGGTGATGGCATTGAGCGAGCGCTGGCCGTAGGTGCCATCGGCGAGGATGCCGCTGCGACCGTCAAGACCGGCTTCGTCTGCGGCGGCTTCCGCGGCCGCCAGCAGCAGCAGCTTCAGTTGCGGAATGCAGGATTCATCACGCCCGGTTTCCAGCGCCAGATCTGCCAGCTGTTTACGGTGGTCAAAGGCGAAAATGCACAGCTCCGGCCACGCCTGGCGGCGGCTGGTGACGCGATGCAGATGGTTGAGGCGATCGTCGATATCCGGACGCGGGACCGATTCTGCCCGCGACAGATAGTCGTCAAGCTCGGCTTTGGTCGGCATCGCGGGCGCGCAGCCGTGGCGTGAAACCACCAGCGCGCCGCAGGCGTTAGCGTAGCGACAGGCCTGCTCCCAGCCTTCATCGTTAAGCCAGCCGCGCAGCAGGCCGGACATAAAGGCATCGCCCGCGCCCAGCACGTTAAGCACGTCTACGCGTACGCCCTGCTGTAGCGGCACGCTATCCCAGCTGTCGGGAATGGCGCCTTCCAGCACCACGCAGCCCATCGGGCCGCGCTTGCAAACCAGCGTCGCTTTCGTGGCGTTACGCACGTTTTTCAGCGCGGTCAGGGTATCGGTGCTGCCGCCGGCAATATGAAACTCTTCTTCAGTACCGACCACCAAATCGAACAGATGCAGGACTTCCTGCAGTTGGCTGGTCACCTGGCCGGATTCAATGAAACGCGTTTCACCGTCACCTAAAGAGGTTAAACCCCAAAGCACCGGACGATAGTCGATATCCAGCGCGGTGCGCAGGCCGTGACGGCGTGCGTACTCCAGCGCCTTCAGCACCGCTTCGCGCGTGTTGGCGTGCGAAAGGTGGGTGCCGGTTACCGCCAGCGCCCGGGAAGAGGCGATGTACTCTTCCTTAATATCTTCTGGCGAAAGGGCCATATCGGCGCAGTTATCGCGGTAAAAAATCAGCGGAAACGTCTCCTGATCTTTAATCCCCAGCATTACTAACGCCGTCAGGCGCTGCTTATCGGTGATCAGATATTCGGTATCGACGCCGGCGCGGCTCAGGGTTTCGCGAAGAAAACGGCCATTATGCTCATCGCCCACGCGGGCGAGCATCGCCGATTTTAATCCCTGAATGGCGGTGCCGAAGGCGACGTTGCCGGAAGAGCCACCCAGGTATTTAGAAAAACTGGCGACATCTTCCAGCCTCGCGCCAATCTGCTGGGCATAGAGATCGACTGCCACCCGGCCAATACAGATGACGTCGAGTCGCTTTACTGCTGCATTCATAGCTAGGGTTTCCTTTTGCATTTCTGCTGTACGGAAGAGTCGGACTGCCGACAGCGTCTCCGAAAACAGCCTGAGGGTTATTGGTTACCCTTAGTTTGAGAAATAAATATTTCATTTGCAAACTAGATCGAAATTAAAAAACCAAAAATGTGAGGGATATACCACTATGCCGCGCTGAGCCTCATTCTGCCTCGGATCCTGCACAGCGGCTGAAAGTTAAACGGACGTCAGTTGAACATCTATCTTTACCTATGATTTTTAAGGGGATATTAAGAGGTGGACCGCGTAATTTGCGCGTTATCCCCGATACAGGATGCGAATGAAACGGGTGAAATGCATAGAGAGTTTGATCCCTCTCGCAAAATGAAATATTTCTTCTGTATTTCTATTTAATGAAAAAAATGTTTGCCTATAATCCAAAAGTATTCCAGTGACGTTAACGATTTTCCTGACTCATCGCTCGTATCGCTGCGCAAGGCAAAACGCTAACCCACACGCAAATACTGAACAATAAGGATTGGGCAACATGGGCAAACTGAGACTGACAATGGCGCAGGCGCTGGTGAAGTTCCTGGATAACCAGTACCTGGAAGTCGATGGCGAAGAGCATAAGTTCGTCAAAGGCATCTTTGCTATCTTTGGCCACGGCAACGTGCTGGGAATGGGGCAGGCCCTTGAACAAGATAGCGGTGAAATGCGGGTCTATCAGGGGCGTAACGAGCAAGGGATGGCGCATGTAGCTACCGGTTTTGCCAGACAGTCCCTGCGTCGTCAGATTATTGCCTGTACCTCCTCCATTGGCCCCGGCGCGGCAAACATGATTACCGCCGCCGCCACCGCGACTGCCAACCGCATCCCGCTGCTGCTGCTGCCGGGCGATGTGTTTGCGACCCGCCAGCCTGATCCGGTGCTGCAGCAAATCGAACAGAGCCACGATCTTAGCATTACCACTAACGACGCGTTTCGCGCGGTGAGTAAATACTGGGATCGCATCACCCGTCCGGAACAGCTGATGAGCGCCTGCATCAACGCCATGCGCGTGTTGACCGACCCGGCGGAAACCGGTGCGGTCACGCTTTGTCTGCCGCAGGATGTCCAGGGCGAAGCCTGGGATTATCCGGAGTCGTTCTTTACCCGTCGGGTACACCGCCTTGACCGCCGCCCGGCCAGCGCCGCGCAGCTGGCGGATGCCGTGGTGGCGATTAAAGCCAGCCGTAAGCCGCTGATCGTCTGCGGCGGCGGGGTGAAATACTCCGGCGCAGGCGAGGCGTTGACCCGTTTTGCCGAGCGCTACGGCGTTCCGTTTGCCGAAACCCAGGCGGGTAAAGGCAGCGTTGTCTCTTCGCATCCGTATAACGTGGGCGGCGTCGGCGAAACCGGCTGCCTGGCGGCGAACCTGTTGGCGAAAGAGGCGGACTTAGTCATCGGTCTTGGCACCCGTTTCAGCGATTTCACCACCTCGTCAAAATGGATTTTCCAGCACCCGGGCGTGCGCTTCCTCAATATTAACGTCAGCAACTTCGATGCCTGGAAGCTGGATGGGATTCCAATGCTGGCGGATGCCCGCGAAGCCCTCACTGCCCTGGACGGCGCCCTGTCCGGCGAATCCTGGCAGGCTGGCTGGGGCGAGCAGATTGAAAGCGTGCAGAGCCGCCAGCTGAAAGAGACCCAGCGGGTTTACCAGGCGGTGTGGCAGGAAACCGCTTTCGTCCCGGAAATCGACGACCATCTGGATCGGGAATCGGTGTATCGCGAATTTCGCCAGATAACCGACTCCACCCTGACGCAAAGCAGCGTTCTTGGCGTACTTAACGAAACGCTGCCGGCGGATGCGGTGATTGTAGCGGCGGCGGGGAGCCTGCCGGGAGACCTGCAGCGCGTCTGGCGCAACCGGGCCACCAACACCTATCACGTTGAATACGGCTACTCCTGCATGGGGTATGAAGTCAGCGCCGCGCTGGGCGTGAAGTTAGCCCAGCCGCAAAGCGAGGTCTATTCGCTGGTCGGCGACGGCTCGTTCATGATGCTGCACTCCGAGCTGGTGACCTCCCTACAGGAGCGCGCGAAGATCAACATCGTGCTGCTCGACAACATGGCCAACGGCTGCATTAACAACCTGCAAATGGAGCACGGGATGGACAGCTTCGGCACCGAGTTCCGCTTCCGCTGCGCCGAATCGGGCCAGCTGCAGGGCGGCCTGGTGCCGGTAGATTTCGCCACTGTCGCTGCCGGCTACGGCTGCAAAACCTGGCGCGTCACGACGCTAGAAGAACTACGCCACGCGCTGGACGCCGCGCGCCGCGAAACCGTCAGCACCCTGATAGACATTAAAGTGCTGCCGAAAACCATGGTGCACAAATACGGCAGCTGGTGGAACGTCGGCGTCGCGCAGTCTGCGCTCTCCGAACGGATCCGCAAAGTGGCGCAAATGATCAATGAAAAACGCGCTCAGGCGCGGGATTACTAAAACAGAACACAAACCCTGAACCCTACAAATCTCGGGAGAAAACCAACTATGTCACTCAAATTAGGTGTCATCGGTGCCGGCGCTATCGGTAAAGAACATATCCGTCGTTGCACTCAGGTACTGCAGGGAGCCACGGTAGTGGCGGTTTCGGACATCAACGAAGAGAACGCGCGCGCCGCGGTTGCGCTGCCGGGCGTGCATGCCGAAGTGTACGCCGACGGTCATGACGTGATTAAGGCCAGCGATGTGGATGCCATTCTGGTCACCTCATGGGACCCCACCCACGAAGAGTACACGCTGGCCGCCATCGCCGCCGGTAAGCCGGTGTTCTGCGAGAAGCCGCTGGCGATGAGCGCGGAAGGCTGCCGCCGTATCGTTGATGCGGAAATGAAAGCCGGTCGCCGCCTGGTGCAGGTTGGATTTATGCGCCCTTACGACGAAGGCTATCTGGCGCTGAAAAAAGTGATCGATGACGGCGACATCGGCGCGCCGCTGATGCTGCGCTGCGCGCACCGCAACCAGTCGGTGGGCGAGAATTACACCACCGATATGGCGATCACCAACACCCTGATTCACGAGTTGGATGTGCTGCGCTGGCTGCTGAATGACGACTATCGCTCCGTGCAGGTGCGCTTCCCGCGCTCCACGTCCCACACCCATGCGCGCCTGAAAGACCCGCAGATCGTGTCGTTTGAAACCAAAAAAGGCACGCTGATCGATGTGGAAGTCTTTGTGAACTGCCAGTACGGCTATGACATCCAGTGTGAAGTAGTAGGGGAAACCGGAATTGCCCGCCTGCCTGAGCCGTCGGCTGTGCAGATGCGCAAAGCCGCTAACCTGTCGACCGCTATTCTGACCGACTGGAAGGATCGCTTTATCAAAGCATATGACGTTGAGCTGCAGGCCTTTATCAATGATGTTCAGGCCGGCCAGCTGCATGGCCCATCGGCGTGGGATGGCTACGCGGCGTCCGTCGCTGCCGACGCCTGTATCAAAGCGCAGGGAACCAGCGACCCGGTTGAGGTGACGCTGCCTGAATGCCCGGCATTCTACAAACGCTAATCCCGCTTTGCTGACGGAACTTCTTTGCACAGGTAACGACGATGAAAATTGCTTTTGACGTTGATGTTATTAAAGACCTCGGGGTTACCCGCATGGTCCACCAGGTGGCCGAATGGGGCTACAAATACATTGAGCAATCGCCGCACCCGCAGATCAACCCGTTCTACAAGCACCCGCGGGCCAGCCGGGAAATTATGGCTGAGTACAAGCAGGCGCTGCGCGATACCGGCGTGGAGCTCTCTTCGTTTATCTGCGTCTACCGCTGGTCCGGTCCGGATGAGCTGCGCCGTCAGGCGGCAGTGAAAAACTGGAAACGGCTGATCGAAATCGCGGTTGAAATGGGTGTACAGGTGATCAACACCGAGTTTTCCGGCGATCCTAACCAGCCGGAGATTTGCGATGAGATGTTCTATCGCTCCATGGAAGAGCTGCTGCCGATTTTTGAGCGCGAAGGCATCCGCGTTGAAATTCAGGCGCATCCGTGGGACTTCTGCGAAGAGAACAACGAAACCGTCGATATCGTGAAGTCGTTCCGCAGCGATAACGTGAAGTACGTTTACAGCGTCCCGCACACCTTCTTTTATGACAAAGGCGTGGGCGACGTTGAGAAGATGCTGCGCTACGCGGGAAGCGATCTCTCCCACGTGCTGATCGCGGATACCCGCAACCATACAAAACATTGCCGCTATATCGTTAACCCACCGGGCGTAGATGCCGTCGTTCACCAGCACGTGGGCGTCGGGGAAGGGGATGTTGATTTCGACGCGCTGTTCCGCACTCTGCGCGATATGAAATTTGCCGAACAGACCTTCAAGGTCGGCGGTGAGCCGATTGTGGCCACCTCGCTGTTCGGCTACCCGGAAAAAATGAAATACCAGGCAGTGGAAACCCGTGAACTCATCGAACGTGAATTGCTGCGCCGATAAGGCGCAGCGGCAGGAGCCCCTACTATGAACAAAGATAACGTAAAACTGGCCATCGCCCCGATTGGCTGGACTAACGACGATATGCCGGAGTTGGGCAGCGAAAATACTTTCCAGCAAATCGTCAGCGAAATGGCGCTGGCGGGCTTTACCGGCAGCGAAGTCGGCAGCAAATATCCGCGCGATCCGGCGGTTCTCAAGCCGATGCTGGATATCCGCGGCATTCAGATTTGCAACGCCTGGTTCAGCACCTTTTTTGCTAACGGCCAGCGGGAAAAGACCATTGACGAATTCGTTAACCACATGAATTTTCTGCATGCTATGGGCGCGAAAGTCATCGGCTGCTCCGAGCAGAGCGGCAGCATTCAGGGGCTGGAAAAGCCCATCCTGGAGAATGCGAAACCGTGCTTTAGCGAAGAAGAGTGGCAGCGGGTGGCGGAAGGCTATAACACCCTCGGTCGTCTGGCGGCGGAAAAGGGCATGCAGGTCTGTCTGCATCACCATATGGGTACCGGTATCCAGACGACGGCAGAGATCGACAAGTTTATGTCGCTGGTGGATGACAAAGTCTTCCTGCTCTACGACACCGGACACGCCTGGTATTCCGAAGGCGGCGAAGAGCCGATGCTGGCGATTCTGAAAAAATATCTGCCGCGCATTAACCACGTACACCTGAAAGACGTGCGTCCGCCGGTGATCGAGCAGGTGCGTCGCGAAGGGCTCTCCTTCCTTGACGGCGTGAAGAAGGGGACCTTCACCGTGCCGGGCGACGGCGTCATTGATTTCCGTCCGGTGTTCAAACTGCTGGATGAACATGGCTATAAAGGCTGGATGGTGGTTGAGGCCGAGCAGGATCCGGCGCTGGCCAACCCATTCGAATACGCCGTAAAAGCGCGCAAATATATCCGCGAGACGGCAGGAATCTAATCGTTGTTTCATTTTCAGGCCATACGTCGTATGGCCTGCTTTTTTTTCCTCTGTCGTGACGGCGAAAAAGCGACGCTGAACGTTTCCCTCTCCTTTTGGGAGAGGGGCAGGGAGAGGGAAAAGTTTACTTCACTTCCGCCAGCGCGGTCTTATCGACGTAGGGCTTCATCAGCGCATCGGCTTCCTTCTGCGCCGCCTGCACCGCGGCTTCCGGGGTAACGTTGGCATCATTGACCACCGCGGCCAGCTGGTTTTCCATCGCTTTACGCACGGCAACGGTCTCCCAGGTGGAGTACCACGGATGGGCATACTTCAGCTGTTCGAGGGCGATAGCCGCGCGCGGATCCTGCTGCAGATACGCCTTCATTTCCGGCGTATCGTAGGCGGCCTTACGCGGGGAGAAGTAGCCGGTAAAGCGGCTCCAGGCGCCGTTGACCTGCGGGCTCACCAGATACGTCAGGAACTGATACGCCGCTTTTTTCTGCGCGTCGTTGATGCCCTTGAAGCTCACCAGGCTGGCGCCGCCGATCGGTACCGCGCGCTGCTCTTTGGCCGGCAGCATCGCCACGCCCAGCTCAAAATCTTTGCTGTTCTCGCGCATAAAGCCCAGCGCGCCGGTGCTCAGCATCGCCATTCCGACTTTGCCGGAGAAGAAGCTGGCGCCGATCTGTTTCGAATTCAGCACGCCGGAAGGCATGACTTTGTCTTTATAGACCAGGTTCTGCCAGAAGCGCAGGGCGCCGATGGTGGTTGGTGAGTTGTAATAGACTTCGCCCGGATAGTCCTCGTTAAAGTATTTCCCGCCGTTGGCGCGCACCAGCGCCGAGAAGATCCAGCCGCCGTAATCATCGTTGGTCGACGGCAGCATGATCCCCCACTGGCCTTTGCTTTCGTCGGTCAGCTTTCTGGCGTCCGCCAGCAGCTCGGCCCAGGTTTGCGGCGGCTGTTTGATACCGGCCCGATCGAACATTGTTTTGTTGTAGTAGAGGATCGGCGTCGAGTTATGGAACGGGATCGCATAGGTGGTGCCCATCACCTGGGCGTTTTTATGCATTGCGGGCCAGAACGCCTTCACCAGAAAATCCCCCGCTTTTTGATCGCCATACTGGAACAGCTCATCCATCGGCAGGATCTCATCCTTCAGCGCCAGATCGGTGGTGAAGTTGGCGGACATAATCACCAGCGCGGGCGGCTGCCCGGCCTTCTGCGCTGATTCGGCTTTGATCTTGGTGGTGTCGTAGTTACCGGTAAAGATCCCGCGCACTTCGACATCCTGCTGCGACTCGTTGAATTGCTTAATGACGCGGGTCATCTCCATGGTCAGCTTACCGTCCACCGGCGCCGGAAACATGAAGTCGATCTTCTCTTTCGCCAGCGCCGCGCCGCTCAGGGCAAGGCTGAGCCCAACCGCGAGAGCGGTGAGAGGTTTAAACATGGTCTGTCTCCATCAGTAAATTATGCTGTTTCTCAGCATGAAAAAGATGCACATCGGCAGGTGAAAAGCCGAGGATCAGCGAATCGCCTTTCTCCGGCACCGCGCCGCGATGGCGACGGCTAAAGCGTAGGGTGCCGATGGGGGTGCTGACGTGGAGCAGATAATCGGCTCCCATCAGTTCTCGTTGCAGCACGGTGGTGGGCAGGCGCAGATGGCTCTCCTCCACGCGGTCGCTGATATGTTCCGGGCGAATGCCTAACCACACCCGGGATTCTTCACGGTAGCGCGGCGGCAGCGGATAGCGCAGCTCACCCAGTAATACCTCACCATCAGCGCAGGGCAGCGAGAGCAGATTCATCGCCGGAGATCCGATAAACCCGGCGACAAACAGGTTGGCCGGGTTGGCGTACAGATACTCCGGTCGCCCGACCTGCTGTACGTGGCCGCCGTTCATCACCACGATGCGGTCGGCCATCGACATCGCTTCCGTCTGGTCATGGGTGACGTAGACGGTGCTGGTTCTGAGCTGCTGGTGGAGGTCCATAATGCTGTCGCGCACTTCGCTACGCAGGCGGGCGTCAAGGTTGGAGAGCGGCTCATCCATCAGGAACAGGCGCGGATTGCGCACAATCGCCCGCGCCATCGCCACCCGCTGCCGCTGGCCGCCGGAGAGCTTCGCCGGCTTGCGATCGAGCAGGGTATCCAGCTGCAGCATTTGCGCGACTTTATCCACCCGCGGCTGCCAGCTGGTTTTCTCCTCTTTGCGTACCTTCATGCCGAAAGTGATGTTGTCGCGCACCGACAGGTGCGGAAACAGCGCATAGTTCTGAAAGATCATCGCGAAATTACGCTCTCTGGGCGACATGTCGGTGATGTTCTCATCGTGCAGCCAGATCTCCCCCTCGCTGACCGGCTCCAGCCCGGCGAGCAGGCGCAGCAGGGTGCTTTTACCGCAGCCGGACGGGCCCACCAGCACCACGAATTCCCCTTCGCGAATATCCAGCGACAGGGCGCTGAGGGCCGGTTTACCGTCAAACTGTTTACTGATGTTTTGCAGACTAAGCATGGCGTTTAGCGATCTTCCGTTGGGCAGCTGATATTTTCGTCGTACATCCACGGTCCGGCGTAGTGGGTCAGCGGATGCTGATAGCTCACCCACTGCTCGTCGACCTGGCGATGCATCAGGCATGACGCCGGAGAGAGGTCGTAATACGGTCGGGTATCTTCATGAAAGTAGGGCACCTGGTGGACGGTTCCCGGGATGGTGGAGATGATGGCCTGGCGATACTGGGTCATGGTCAGGCTGTGGTTATGGCCGCAGAAAATGCGCGTCAGCGACGGGAAACGCTCAACCAGCGCCAGCAGACGATGGCCGTTTTCGCAGGCGATAGGGTCCATCTGCGCGTTGCCCAGCGGCAGCGGCGGATGATGCATAAACACCGTCGCCGGTTTATCGCCGCCATCAAACAGCTGAGACTCCAGCCACTTGATGGTTTCCTCGGTCAGCCAGCCTTTCGACGTACCCGCGCGGCTGGAGTCGATAAACAGCAGGCGAGTGGCAAAATCGTCTACCGCGTAGTGCATGTTTTGCGCATCGCGGCCGAGCTGCGGGCACAGCGGATGCAGGTATTCCAGAAACAGCGCTTTATCGTCGTGGTTGCCGGGAATGAGATACAGCGGATAGTTCAGGCTGCCGAGGATCTGGCGGGCGACCTCATACTCTTCCGGGCGGCCGCAGTTGACGATATCGCCGCTCACCACCACCGCGTCCGGACGCTCCTGCAGGGCGTTCAACTGGGAGACGACGTCGGCATTAGCGGCGTTGACGTCAATAAAGCCGTACAGCTTCTGGCCGCGGCTGCGGAAATGGGTATCGGAAATTTGCGCTAACAGCATGAAGAGCTCCTTATTTGATCCCGGAGAAGCCGAAGCTTCGCAGGAACTGTTTCTGGAAGAGGATGAACGCGAGCATCAGCGGCAGGCAGACCATCAGCGTGCCGGCGCCGATGATGCCCCACTGACCGCCGGATTCGGCGCCCATGGCGAACGAGACCAGCCCCACGGTCAGCACCTGTTTGTCCGGGTCGTTCAGCATCATCAGCGGCCACAGATACTCGTTCCAGTGGTAGGTAATGCTGACGGTGGCGAAGGCCAGCACCGACGGCCAGGACATCGGCAGCAGCACGCGGAACAGCACCTGCCACCAGCGACAGCCCTCCATCAGCGCCGCCTCTTCCAGCTCTTTGGGTATGGCCAGAAACGCCTGACGCATCAGGAACACGCCGAACGCCGAGGTGAAGTAGGGCATCATTACCCCAGTGAGGGTGTTGAGCAGGCCGAAGGTTTTCAGGGTCAACATGTTCGGCACCATCATCACCACCGGCATGATCATCAGCTGGACGAGGAACATCAGGAACAGCGCCTTCTTGCCGCGGAACTCGTGGCAGGCGAAGACGTAGCCGGCGGTGGTGATGGTCAACAGCTGCGCGAAGAAGGTGCCGAAGGTGAAAATAAGGGTGTTGGCGTAGAGGCTCAGCCAGTCGGCGCTGTCCCAGGCATCGCGGAAGTTATCCAGCGTCAGCGGCATACGGGGCAGCAGGGAGGCCATATCCTCGCCGAAGGTCGTGGCGCTAAACGAGGTTGCCAGCATCCATAAAAACGGGCTCATCCACAGCAGCGCCAGGCAGCACATTAATACCGTGAGCGTAAAGGGCTGCGAGCGGCGCAGGCGCAGCCAGAGCGGGCGGGATGCGCTGTGCGATCGCAGCGCCAGCGGCGAGATTTCAGCGCTCATAGTGCGCTCCTTTCTCCAGCAGTTTGAGGTTAATCAGCGAGAAGGCAAACAGCCCGGCCAGCGTCAGGAAGGTGGCGGCGGAAGCTTTACCTAAATCATGAGTGTCCCAGGCGAGGTTCTGGATGTAGTAGAGCAGCACGGTCGTGGCGTTATCCGGCCCGCCGCGGGTCATCACCGCCACGTGGTCGATCTGGGTGATGGAGTAGATCAGCGCCGTGGTTATCACGAAGCTCAGGGTCGGGCGCAGCAGCGGCAGCGTCACCTTAAAGAACACCTGCGTGCGGGTGGCGCCTTCCATTATCGCCGCTTCGCGCGTGGAGGCCGGAATGCTTTGCAACCCGGCGAGGAAAAACAGCATGTAGTAACCGGCGAACTTCCACACGCCAATCAGCGCCAGCGCCAGCAGCGCGCTATTGCTGCGCCCCAGCCAGTTGTTGTTCATCGGGCCGAACAGCTTCGCCAGATAGTGGTCGAGCAGGCCAAGGCCGGGCATAAAGATAAACAGCCACAGCGCGGCGGCGCTGACCATCGGGATAATCATCGGGAAGAAGAAGGCGGTGCGCAGCCAGCGGTTGACGCGGTGATTCTCGGTCAGGGCGACCGCCAGCAGCAGGGCGAGGGTCACGCCCGGTACCACCGTCAGCAGGATATAAAGCAGGTTATTCACCAGCGACTGCCAGAAGACGCTGTCGGCGAACAGACGACTGAAGTTCTCCAGCCCGACATACTGGCCGCCGTCGCTGACCATGCGGGTATCAAACAGGCTGTCATAAATCGATCGCCCGAGGGGGAACCAGGTAAACAGCAATAAAAACAGCAGGGAAGGCGACAGTATCAGCCAGGGGAGCCAGGTTTTTCTCATGGTGGCGGACGTCTCATTCAGGCGTTTGTAGAAGCCCGGATTGTGAGAAGGATTGACTGCAAACGTATGGCGGGGAGATGACGGTTTAATGACCAGGGAAACAAGCGCCGGGCAGACGGGCCGCCCGGCATCACCCCGGTCAGTGGCGTTCAGGCCGCGCGGCTGCGGCCTGAAGCATGACGAGGAACGATCAGAAGTCGGCTTTCAGCACCACGCGGTAGCGGGCCTTGCCCTCGCGAACGTGCTTCAGCGCCTCGTTGATCTGCGACATCGGGAACAGCTCGGTGGTCGGCGCGACTTTGCTGCGTCCGGCGAATTTCATCAGCTTGCGCAGCTCGGACGGGTTGCCGGTGGCCGAGCCGGAGATGCTGCGGTCGCCGCCAATCAGGGTAAAAGCGGGGACCGGGAACGGCTTCATTACCGCACCGACGGTGTGGAAGTTGCCGCCGTACGCCAGCGCTTCAAAGTACGGCTGCCAGTCGAGGTCGACGGCGACGGTGTTGATAATCAGGTCGAACTGGCCGGCCAGCGCCTTTAAGGCTTCGGGATCGCGGCTGTTCACCACGCGATCGGCGCCCATTGCCAGCACTTCCTGCTCTTTCGCCGGGTTAGAGCTAAAGGCGGTGACTTCCGCGCCCATCGCGTGCAGCAGCTTGATGGCGATATGGCCGAGGCCGCCAATGCCGATGACGCCGACGCGGCTGTTCGCCGTGACGTGATGCATCAGCAGCGGTTTGAAGACCGTGATGCCGCCGCAGAGCATCGGCCCGGCGGATTCGAGATCGACGTTTTCCGGCAGCGGGATCACCCATTGCCAGTCGGCGCGCAGCTTATCGGCGAAGCCGCCGCGGTTGATGATGGTGGGCACCGAGCCTTCCAGACAGTTCACGTGGTTGCCGCTGATACAGGCGTCGCAGTGGCCGCAGCTGCGCGCCGTCCAGCCAATGCCGACCTTCTGGCCAACCTTCAGCCCTTTATCCTGCGCCGCGCTACCCAGGGCCGCCACCCGGCCAATCACCTCATGACCGGCCACCAGCGGATAGCTCGACATGCCCCATTCGTTGTCGATCATCGACAGGTCGGAGTGGCAGATCCCGCAGTACTCCACCTGCACTTCGACATCTTCCGGCTTAAGGTCGCCGGCATCGTACTCCCACAGCGACAGATCGGCGCCCGCTTCTTTGGCGGCGTAACTTTTAATAGTGCTCATGACAGTTTCCTTGGGTTTGGCGTAGTTAAGAAGGAAGTGTAGAGCATGGGGCGAGGGGACGCTTGGCAGAAGGAGGGGGGAAGCTTACACAAGCCGGCTTCTCCGCGAGAGAGAAGCCATCGCGATAGTTCAGCTTTTGAGCAACAGCGCGTTGAGCCAGATTTCGCTCCGCTCCGGGCGCTTATCTACCGTCTGCCACATATTGGCAAGACGGATATCCGCTAGCGGTTCGATCAGCGTCGTCAGCCCTGCTTCATCGAGATCGGTAAACCGCCGTCCCTCTTTTTCTCGCTCGCCTGAACCGTATTTAAATGAGACGTACCAGACGCCGCCGGGTTTGAGGGCCGTAGCCAGTTTGTGCATCACTCCCGGCAGCTCCGCAGCGGGAACGTGCAGCAGCGAAGCGCAGCACCAGATGCCGTCATACCGCGCACTTTCGCTGATACTTTGAAAGGTCGCCTGACGCACGGCCAGCCCGCTGTGTTGCGCAGCCCGCTCGACCATGGCCGGTGAGGCGTCAAACGCCTCGACCCGGTAGCCCATATCGGCAAAGGCTTTGGCATCGCGTCCGGAGCCACACCCCGCATCGAGGATCAGCCCGTTCGGTTCAATCGCCCCGATAAAAGGCGCGTACAGAGAGGTCATATCGACAGCGACGGTTGAAGCCACAAAGCTGTCAGCGTTCTGCTGGTAGTAGTTAATTGTCATCAGAATATATCCGTTCCGGCGGCCTGAGGTTCCCATTCATGAAGGAGCGTAATGCGCGCAGTGTTCCAGATTTTGGCGAGGAAGTCATCGCGGCGGACGGTCGTGTTGCCGGTCTGACGGATTAAGGTTTCACGCAAGGGAAGGTGGCTGGTAATAAAATATTCGTTTCTGTCGCGCAGGCGGCGCAGCAATTTTGCCGACGGTACCCGCATAAACTTGCCTTTCTCCCCGCGGTTGCAGCTCTTGCAGGCGAGAACCAGGTTCCAGACGCCGTTGATATTCGCCACTTCGCCACGCGCCGCCCACGGGATAAAGTGGTCAACGTCGGCCAGGTTCTCATCCCCGCTTTCGAGACTGATCGGCGCATAGCAGTAAAAGCAGCGGCCTTTTTGGTAGCCGTTCAGGCTGTCGCGACAGCTGGAGATGGCAACCCGTCGGGTATTCAGGGTGCTGAAGAGCTGCTGTTCGGCGGCATCATATTCCACGGCGATCAGGCTGCTGGCGATGTTCATCGCCCACGCCTGCTCCACCAGGCGCCAGCGGGCGTCCGTTTCGTGGATCAGATTCTGGTACTGCTGGCGCTCCGTCAGAGAATAAAAGTCGTCGGTCAGACGGATACCTTGATGCGTTTTACGCTCGTCGATAAAAAAGCGCCTGGCGATTTCGCCCTGATTCACGTTATGAAATTTATCCAGCACCACGCTAAAGCCGAGCTTAACCGTTGCCGCGATGAGCTGATCCTGGGTTATCTCCTGGCGATTGAAGCGGCTACAGGCGCTGAGAAACTGGCTTTTTGGTGAAGTGATCTGTTTGGGGGCCTGCTCAAGATGGCGACACAGATGCTGGCTGAACGGCACCGCCAGCTCCTCGAGGCGTATCAGATCGCTACCGTCGCGGCGGATATCGTACAGCGCATGCGCCAGCGCAAACTTATAGGAGGCGACGTTTTTGCCAAAAAGAATAATGCCGCGCCAGTAGTTCTCCAGCGTCGGTTCGATCTGATAGAAGCGCATTGCGGAAATCCTGTTTTGGGAAAGTACCGGCGTTATTACGCGTACTAATAACAGGATCTGATAACAAATTGCCGAAAATGTAAACCGAATTGAGGCGTTTGCAGGATTTTGCGAGCAGGCTCGGAGAAAGAGGAAACCGCGAGTGGGAAAGGTGAGAACGAGGGGTTTACTTGCGGAACGTATTGAATGTTGGCCGAAATGCGGCTTGCGCTGTTTTTTTCAACACTTAGCGTGGCGATCGCACTCTGCCGCTTGCGCGGCAGCCAGTGACAGGTATAATCCAGAACGTTTTCCGTATCCTTTCCGTGCCGGAGTGGCGAAATCGGTAGACGCAGTTGATTCAAAATCAACCGTAGAAATACGTGCCGGTTCGAGTCCGGCCTTCGGCACCATCGGAACATCAATAGACGTCAACGGACGTCTTTTTTTGTGCCTGAAATCCAGTATTTAACCATTATTCCCGCTATATTAACTCTCTCCAGGTCAACCGACTTCAACGTACATCTACCAACAGATGTTGGTACAGATGATGGTATTTCCGGTTCGATAATGCTTGTACCAACAGGGAGGGGATAGGCATGGCTCTAACAGATATCAAAGTCAGAACAGCCAAGCCAACGGATAAGCAATACAAACTGACCGATGGCAACGGTATGCATCTTCTTGTTCATCCAAATGGCTCTAAGTACTGGCGTTTGCAGTACCGATTTGGCGGAAAGCAAAAGATGCTGGCTCTGGGTGTTTACCCTGATGTGTCACTCGCTGATGCAAGGGGTCGCCGTGATGAAGCTCGTAAACTTTTGGCAAACAGCATCGATCCGGGAGATAAAAAGAAAAATGATAAAGTTGAGCAGGAAGAAGCACGTACTTTCGAACAACTTGCTATTGAGTGGCATGCCACAAATAAAAAGTGGTCGGAAGAACATAGCCGACGCGTGCTTAAAAGCTTGGAGGACAACCTCTTTCCAGCCATAGGTAAGCGTAATATTGCCGAATTAAAAACGCGCGACCTTTTAGCACCTATCAAAGTTGTTGAGTTGTCTGGGCGTTTTGAAGTGGCTTCCCGTCTACAGCAGCGCACCACCGCAATTATGCGCTATGCGGTACAAAGTGGTTTGCTTGACTATAATCCCGCGCAGGAGATGGTCGGTGCCGTTGCTTCAAGTAACAGACAGCATCGAGCTGCTCTTGAATTGAAACGTATTCCCGAGCTTCTGCAACGCATTGATAGCTATACCGGTAGACCTTTAACTCGCCTTGCCGTTGAGCTAACCCTGCTCGTCTTCATTCGTTCCAGTGAACTGCGTTTTGCCCGTTGGTCAGAGATCGATTTTGAAACATCTATGTGGACGATTCCAGCTGAGCGAGAAGCAATTGAAGGGGTAAAGCACTCCCAGCGTGGCTCAAAAATGCGTACACCTCATCTGGTACCGCTTTCCCGACAGGCTCTGTCAATTCTCGAGCAGATTAAGATCTTCAGTGGTGATCATGAACTGATCTTTATTGGCGATCACAATCCTCGCAAACCGATGAGCGAGAATACGGTGAACAAATCTTTGCGAGTGATGGGATATGACACACAGGTTGAAGTGTGCGGCCACGGCTTCAGGACAATGGCGTGTAGTTCGTTGATTGAGTCAGGGTTGTGGTCGAGGGATGCAGTCGAGCGGCAGATGAGCCATATGGAGCGTAACTCTGTGCGTGCAGCTTATATTCATAAAGCCGAGCATCTTGATGAGCGTAGATTGATGCTGCAGTGGTGGGCTGATTTTCTTGATGCTAACCGGGAGAGGGCAGTTAGTCCATTTGATTTTGGGAAGATAGGCAGGTGAATAGATTGTAAATCTGCGGCCTGAAGTGCTAGGCCGCAACAAAGTAAATGCTGAGTACCTATGGTAGGCAAAATGGGCAAACAATAACCGTAAAGTGTATGTCGGAATCAGCACGGGATTCAAAAAAGTTATGTGGTCGAGTCGATTGTTCAGTAAAACCTAATACTGTATATTGCAGTACATTTGCAAGCATTCTTCGGGAGTGTGATATGGCTACTACCAAAACCGCGACGCTTACTATCCGGTTGGATCCTGGATTGAAGGACGCGTTGCGAGCTGCCGCACAAGTGGAACATCGTTCTATCGCAAACATGATAGAAATGCTGATCCGCGAGCATTGCGTGAAAAATGATATAGCCATCAAGCAGTCCGAGAACTCGGATCAACGTGGGGAACGTTAAACATGATCAAGACAGTGAAGCAGGCGTGTCGTTTTAATCCTGTTATTAAGGATTACAGAATGAGCCAGGGAATTGAGAATCTGGCTGATCTGATAAACGACGCAGGCGATGGCAAAGAATTCTTTTCAAGAAACTTTGTTACTCACGGTATGGAACAACTTTTCCGAGAAGGGATGCTTCGCCTGTCTGGTAAGTCAGATCAAGCAGTTTTCGAGCTCACTCAAGCCATGGGGGGCGGTAAAACCCACATGATGATTGCGCTAGGCCTGCTTGCAAAACACACACACTTACGCCCTGAGGTCTTATCTGCTGATCTTAATAAGCGCTTAGACTTTGGCAATGCAAGAATTGCTGCGTTTAATGGTCGAAACAACCCTGACAATTATATCTGGGGAGATATTGCTACTCAACTCGGTGAATCAGAGAAGATTAAACAGCACTGGATTAATGGTCCTAAATCTGTTGACCAACAAAAGTGGAAAGAGATCATCGGCGATACTCCCACACTGATAATGATTGACGAGTTGCCACCTTATCTCGATAACGCAAGTACCCAGGTTTACGGTTCAGGAACACTTGCTAACATGGTGGTTTACAGTCTTAGTACCTTGATGAGTGCTGCATTAGAACTACCAAACTGCTGTATTGTCATTGCAAATTTGTCTGGCAGCTATAGTGTCCAGACCAAAGCATTGAAAGAAGCTATTTCAAACCTGCAGCAAGAAACTCGCAGGCAGTCGATGACCATTACTCCGGTACAATTGTCGGGTAATGAGATCTATGAAATCCTTAAAAAGCGACTAATTGATGAACTGCCAGATGAGCAAACTATCAATGAGGTTGCTGAGGAATATGCCCAACAAATTAAAAAAGCAGAAGACGGCGGATATATCGTTGCAGCAAGCATTGAACAAATTGCTGAGCAAGTCAGGGAGACTTATCCCTTCCATCCATCGTTCAAGCACTTGGTCGCTCTGTTCAAAGAAAACGAAGGCTTCAGGCAAACTCGTGGCCTGATGCAATTTACGGCTCGCCTACTAAAAAGCGTGGAACAGCGCCAGACCGATGATGTTTTCCTTATTGGTACACAGCATCTCGACCTCAATGACGAACAAGTCAATGACGAGATTGAACGAATTTCGCCAAAGCTGATTCCTGCGGTAACTAGAGATATTGCTGACAAGGGTGACGCTATTGCTGAAACTATTGATAGCGAACTTAGTAATGATGCGGCCAGCCAATTAATGACTCTGCTGCTTGCATCCTCATTGTCTCGTGCAGTAGGGGGGCGTATAGGTCTGACGGAAAGCGAAGTAATTGAATACTTAGCCGCTCCTAATCGCAAGGCAGATGAGTTCCTTGATGCGCTCCAAAAACTACGCGAGCAAGCCTGGTACTTGCACCGAGAAGATCAGCGTTTCTACATTAAAGAAACAGAAAATCTTTCGCGCCAGATCGAGCGTAACGCTAAGGAATTACCACAGCCAAAAATTGATCAGGCTCTAATTAATCGGCTCAAAGGTATCCTTCAGCCCAATCGTCGTAATGTCTATCAGGAAGTACAGATTCTTCCACGTTTGGACGAACTCAAACTAAGTGGACCTCGTGTCCTTATTGTGATCAAGCCTGATGGTAAAGTGCCGCCTAGCGAACTTACTAATTTCTTTGAGTTTCAGCAGGAAAAAAACAACTTACTTGTGCTCACTGGACAGGACAGCATCATGGCTGATGCAGTAGAAGATCGTCTGCGTGAGCTGTATGCCATCGAACAAATTACCAAACGCCTGAAGGCGGGTGATACCTTATATGAGGAAGCTCGCGACAGGTTAGAAGAAGCGGAAGGACGTTTTATCAAAGCCTTGTCTGCAGCTTATAATACAATCCTATTTCCCGGGATTGATGATATCGATGGTTCTGAACGTTTGCTCAAAGTCACAATTGATCATGGATTAAAAGTTGGGGAAGGTGACCAATCTGCCGAAACTCAAATTGAAAATTTGATGGCAGATCCAAGAGCTAACTATAAATTAGCGTCAGATTTGGAAAAGGAATTCACTCAGTTTTTTGCTATGGCAGAGTCGGAGCTTTGGCCTTCTGGTGCCAATAACCGTCGCACCCCATGGAAGGATGTCGTCAACCGCGCTAAATGCAATTCAGGCTGGCCTTGGATGCCTGGCGGCAGTGGAATGGATACCCTCAGGGCAGCAGCACTCAAGCAAGGGCGCTGGAGAATGGGGGAGGATGGCTATATAGAAAAAGGTCCATTCCCGAAAGAAAAAACCAGTGTTAACGTTACGTTGGTAGGTACTAACCCAGAAAATGGAGAGTCATTGATCTCTTTGACTCCAAGAAATGCGGGCGAGAGTCCAGTTATCTATTTCTCGACTAAACCAGAAGTATTGGATACTGATCCAAAAGTTGATGATTTGGAAAATTTTAGTACGGGGGAAGGTACTCTTTATTTTAAAGTTGCCGATCCGACCGGAAAGTATGAGTGTGGCCCCGCAACGCGCTGGGTTGCAGATCTAAAAATAAGACATCAAATTGAACCTTCCGCAGATAAACGAAAGGTTACCTTACAGTGTACGCCGAAAGCCGAGATGTACTATACCTTGGATGGCTCGAATCCGAAAGATGGGCAACTCTATGTTTCTCCCTTTGAAGTTGGCTCTAATGCTGCTCGCTTGTTGGTTTACGCTAAAGCAGGTGAAGCAACCAAAACAGCAGACTTCCCGATACAGCATAGCGGCGACAAAACTGTACAGATAGATGACACCAAGCCAGCGAGTTTAATCAGTGGCAAGCGTGTACCCCTCGATACCACAGAAAAGGTCTTCAAGGTGTTAAACCGCTTTAAAGATCAAGCAAACACACGCTTTAAAGGTGTTCGCATTGAGATCGGTGAAGGAGAGAACACTGTTGGTATTCGCTTTGGAGAGCGTCAAATCACGGCCGTGATGATCGAGGCGACTATAAATAGCCTGCGGGACGTATTGAACGAAGCTGATGCTAATGTCTCGATTGCTGTAAGAGATGGTATCGATTTTGAAAATGGCTTTGAAGCCAAAGAGTTCGCTAAGTTAGTTGGTATTGAGTTGAAACCTGGTGACATTGCTCAAGAAGAGTAATCCCCAAAAACAGAGACTAGATATATGGCCAAGGCACAATCAAATAAAACCACGACAGGTGTTAAACATCCGACGCTGGGTTTCGGTGTGCCTGCTAGCAGTGATCCTCACCACTTTAAAGTGATCATTCCAAAGTCAAGTACCGGTAAAGTGCAAATTAGTGAGTATCTTGGTTTGCAGGCGCAAAGCGAAGAATTTTCTGTAGTTGATCGTGTGCAGTTAGACCGCACTCGTTGGACAGCGATACGCGCTGAAGTGCAACGCGCGTTTAATGCTCGCTTGAAAAGCTACGGCTTAGAAACTAGCTCTTGGCAAGTAGGCGAAAACATGCTCGACCGTTTGTTAGGTAAGGAGATTTGTGTACTCGCTTGGGCAATAGAGGGCATGGAAATTGACAATATTCCCGTTGCAGTTCGCAATTGGTTAGCGCTTAGCCCAGAAGAACGTTGGTGGTTATTTGGCATGACAGCTAAGAGTACCGGGGGGGTTGAAGATCGCGATGTTGGTTGGCGTATTGCCTTGCGTCACGCACTTGGCGATATCGTACAAACAGAGCAAATACAATTCACTCAAGACAGCAGTGTCTCTTATAGCCGATATATACCAAAATCACACGAAATAAAGGAACCATCGGTTAGTTATGGTGACCTGAAATCATCTGATGATGCATGCATGTTATCTCACGATACTGGTGGTGACGATTCATTATCTCTCGATGCATCAAATGCTCAATTATCTATTGAACCTGCTCTAGACAACTCAAATGTAGAGGAATTCTTATTCTTGTTTGAAGCTAAGCTTGCAAAGGCTATCGGGCAACCAGTTGGTGAAATGAGCAGCCCAGAGTTTTTAGTTAAAAAAGGTTCTACAGCAAATATTGCTCTAGCTAAATCATTACGTCCAGCCATTCGAGAATTAAGGCAGAAGTTGCTAGATGAAGGTGTTCTCGTGAATCAAGGAGATGTTTATTCCTTTGTACATGAATATCAATTTAAAAGTCCCAGTGCGGCTGCCTGTGTGATAGCTGGTAATCCGCGCAGCGGTATGGATGCTTGGCGAGATCTTCAAGGTCGCAGCCTGAAAGAGCTAGGATATGGAAAAAAGATCTAGCTAAAGATTTGGATTCGGGCAGTAAAAGGCCATGTAGTCTAAAAATGTACTTGATAGATTACAGACTGCGCTAGGAAAATTTTCTTTGCTCAGTCTGTTTGGAGATGAAGATAGAATGGCAAAATTAACTCCATTTGCGCTTAAGGATGCGCCATCGCTAATAGAGGCGGTATATCCTGTTCAAAAAATTTCTTTTGAAGCTCAGCAAGAAAGAACATCAGTACAAAGTCAAACTTTGACCGGCCTCGGATCCTACTGGAAAGGCCGAAAACCCCTTATCTTAGTAAGAAGTATCATTTTGGGTTCTTTGCTTCCTCAAACTAATAATAAGGAAAAAGATCTCGAGTTATTTGAAATGTTGCTGGGTTTTGATTCACTGAGCTTAGCAAAGAGAGCAGTTACATTAGGTTCAATCAAACCAGTAGATATTGTTTCGGCTATCAGTTTACATAATCCGTGGGACTATTTTTCCCACAATTTAAAAAATGATGATGACCGCTTTCGTGAGGTTGATACCTTACATGCTCCTTTCGATAGTAATGAGTTAGGTTTGAAACTTAGGTGGCGAAGGGATATTACAGATAATGAAAAAATACCATTATTTAAACAATATTTAGATCGGCTGGTGACATATGAAGAGAAATCTTTGTTATGTAGACGTCCGGAAGAATGCGACCAAACATGGTTGTATAGCCATGTTTGGTCGTGCGTGAATTCACATCTTTCTTCATTTTCCGTAAATGCTGACAGTATTAATTGTCTGGTGGAACAACTAGGCATTCTTAGGTTTGGACACAAGCCAAAGGTTGGAGATGTATTCTCTGGTGGAGGTTCTATACCTTTTGAAGCAGCAAGAATTGGCTGCGATGCATTTGCTAGTGATCTGAACCCTATCGCATGTATGTTGACTTGGGGTACGACAAATATTATCGGAGCATCACTTAAAGAAAGGGAAAAAATAGAAATCGCACAACAAAAACTTGTTGATGCGGTAGATAATGAGATAAAAGTTCTTGGAATTGAACATGATAGCGATGGTAATCGAGCCAAAGCATTCTTGTGCTGCCTTGAGGCGAAATGCCCAGAGACTGGATGGCTAGTGCCACTTATACCGAGTTTGGTTGTTTCAAAAAGCCGCAATGTAATTGCGAAATTACGTCCAGATTTTGATTCAAAAAGGTTCGAAATTGACATCGTTTCTGACGTTCCACCTGATGAGCTTAAAAAGGCAGAAAAGGGAACAGTCCAGGATGGAAGTCTGGTATATGAGCTAGAAGGGAAAACCTATCGCACACCAATCAAAACATTGAGAGGTGATTATAGGCATCAAGATGGAACAACCAAGAATCGTTTGCGCTCTTGGGAAAAAGAAGATATCAAGCCGAAGCCTGATGATGTATTTCAGGAAAGAATTTATGCTATCCAATGGATTACAAAAAGAAGCCTAGACTTAGGAAGACAAGAGACCTTTTTCTCATCTGTTACTGAAAATGATCTTAGAAGAGAAATCAAAGTAGAAACAATAGTTCGCGAAAATTTATCAGAGTGGCAAAATAAAGGTTTCATTCCTGATATGGAAATTGAACCTGGTGCTAAAACTGACGAGCCTATACGAACAAGGGGATGGACATATTGGCATCATATGTTCAGCCCAAGGCAATTGCTTGTTGCTGCTATTGCAAAAAAGAAAATACTTGAGCAGGACGTTGATGTACAGCCAGTTCTAAATCTGTCTTTAGCCAAGATGATTGACTGGTCAAGCAAGCTTTGCCGATATGGCACTGGCGCAGCGAGGGAGTCAATCACTCAAACTTTTTACAACCAGGCTTACAATACAAACTACTCATACGGTGTTCGTTCCTTTGTAACTGGGAAAAATTATTTATTTTTAACCAGTTCAAGCAGCGCCACTAATGGACAGCTACAGATCCTAAATCAACAAGCGGCTGATGTCGCTACTAGCTGTGATTATTGGATTACCGATCCTCCCTACGCAGATGCAGTTAACTATCATGAAATAGCAGAGTTTTTTATCGCGTGGCTTCGTAAGAATCCTCCAAAACCATTTGATGGGTGGGCTTGGGACTCGCGTCGCGCCTTAGCCATAAAAGGCTCTGGAGATGATTTCCGCAAAGGAATGGTGAGTGCCTATAAGGCGATGGCAGAAAATATGCCTGACAATGGTATGCAGTGTGTAATGTTTACCCATCAAGATACCGGCGTTTGGTCAGACATGATCGGTATTTTCTGGGCTTCTGGATTACAGGTCGTCGGCGCGTGGTATATCGCCACGGAGACCAGTACTGAACTGAAGAAAGGTGGTTACGTGCAAGGTACTGTCATCCTGATGTTGCGCAAACGTCTTGCTGGTGAAAATGCTGGATTTAAGCAACGACTTTTACCTGCAGTACGGGTGGAAGTAAAACGTCAGATCGAAAATATGTTGCACTTGAATGATGAAGTGAAAGATAAGCTGGGGGAACCAGTCTTTAATGACTCTGATCTTCAAATGGCCGGTTATGCTGCAGCACTAAAGGTATTAACGTCTTATACCCATATCGGTGGCGAAGATGTTACCAGCTTTGCACTACGTCCGCGTATACGTGGAGAAGTGACTGTTGTGGACGAAATAGTCCAACAAGCTGCTGAAGCTGCAAACAGTTTATTGGTGCCAGAAGGTTTGTCTGCCGATACTTGGCAAAAAATCAACGGCATTCAGCGTTTTTATTTGCGCATGATGGATATTGAAACTACCGGTGCATCTAAACTCGACAACTACCAGAACTTTGCCAAAGCTTTCCGGGTTGAAGATTACGGTAGGGTAATGGGCAATATGACCGCTAGCAAGGCGCAGCTGAAGAGGATACCCGAGTTTGTCTCGCGCGACCTAACGGATAGTACCGAGCTTGGAGCAAGCTGGTTGGGTCATTTGATCATCGGTTTGCAGCAGATAATTAATGAAAAAGACCCTCAAGTCATAATTGGTCAGCTTCAGGGAGACTTGCCAGACTTCATCGAGGTACGGCCAACATTGCTCGATATTTTAACCTTTATCGAAAATAAAGCTCCCGAGAAAGCAACTCGTGAGGCTGCTGAAGTGTTGGGCGCCCGTCTGAAGAATATGCGTGCATTTGGCCAATGACCAACGTGAACAATAACTATGATGAATTAATGAAACGATTAGTTGAGTAATAACTAGGGAGGAGATTCTACATCAATGAGCATTCGGCGATTTTCATCACGCACGCATAGACTCGATAATAGCTTCTTACTCGAGCACCTTCAAGGTGCTCGCAGTTACAAACGTATAGCTGGTTACTTTACGAGCTCACTCTTTGAGGTGGCCAACGAGCTCCTTGATTCTATCCCGGATGTAAAAATTGTATGCAATGTAGATATCCATCCTGACGATCTGAAAGTGGCTCAGCTTCGCGAGTCTAAAATGATAGGGCGCTGGAATGAGCGGGACATTGAAGCTGAAAGTTTACTCAACCGCGACCGCTATCGTCTACTTGACAGTTTCCTGGCCAAGCATGGTCAAGTAATCCGAGTTGCTCCTGACAGCATTTGTGGTTTTTTGCATGGTAAAGCTGGTGTTATTGAGCTTGCTGATGGGAGAAAAGTTGGCTTCATTGGATCTATGAATGAAACCAGCAGTGGCTGGCAGCGCCATTATGAAATTCTTTGGGAAGATGAATCCCCTGAAGGAGTGGAATGGATTGAGCAGGAGTTCAATTTTTTGTGGAACGCAGCTCGCCCACTACCTGAAGCGGTTATTCGTGAGGTGAAACGGCGCGGCTATCGCAGAGAAGTTTTATTTGAAGATATCGTTGAAGATGATGATATAGCTCCTGCAGCGCTGATCGAGTCTCCACTTTATCGACAGGGATTTTCCTTACAGCCATGGCAACAAGGGTTTGTTAGTGAGTGCATTCGTCATTACCACAACCATGGCATTGTACGCTTATTGATTGCTGATGAAGTGGGCCTTGGAAAAACCCTTTCGATGGCTACTGCCGCTCTTTCATTGTGTTTACTTAGCGATCGCGATAATAAGAAGCGCAAGCCCGTTATTATTTTTGCTCCAGCCACGCTCTGTGAACAATGGCAGGTGGAGATGATCGATAAGCTGGGTATTCCTTGTGCTAGGTGGCATACCCAAAGGAAAGCTTGGTTAGATCCTGAAGAGCGGATCATATCGCCAACTGGACAAGAAAATATTGCAAAGTGCCCGCTTCGCGTAGGGATTGTATCCACGGGCCTAATGATGCGAGATTCATTAGAGAAGCAACATCTGTTGGGATTGCATTTTGGTGTTGCTATATTGGATGAAGCGCATAAAGCGCGTAGCAGGCAGGGTTTCGGCAAAGATGCTGGCTCATATAACGAGTTACTCACCTTCATGCGAGAAATCGCTGCACGCTCAGATCATGTCATTTTGGGCACAGCAACTCCCATTCAAACCCGCCCAGAGGATTTGTGGGACTTAATTGGCATCTTACATCAAGGAAGTGGTCATTTCGTTCTTGGTAACGATTATGCAAAATGGCACCGCCCACAAGAAGTTTTACCCATACTATCGGGTGAGCAGCGCGTGACCAAAACAAGTTTTGCTTGGGAGCTTCTTCGGTCACCACTACCAGTCGTAGATTCAACTAACGAACAGTATGCTCGCCGCTTATTCAGCTCTATTCGTCAGGATTTGGGATTAATTTACCAAAATGATAAATGGGATATAAAGAATACGCTTTCTGATATTTCAGAGGACTCAATAGAATATCTTGAAGATGAGTTGGAAAGAAATATATCTGGCGCCAGTTTTTTTCAGCGTGAAAACCCATTAATTCGTCACATCGTTTTGCGCAAGCGTATAACTCTTGAAGATGCTGGTCTTTTGTCCCGCATAGGAGTAGATGTTCATCCTAATCGGGAGTTAGCAAAGGAAGTTCATCAATTTAACACTTTGTTCGAAGGGAAAGCCTTGAGAACAAGCGAGGACTTCCGACAAGCCTACGCAGAGGCGCGACAATTTGGCAAAGCCCTAGCTCAGAATGGTAAAGGCAGCGGCTTCATGAAAAACCTTATGGAACAACGGATTTGCTCGAGCATTGCCGCTGGATTAAATACGGCCCGAATGCTATTGGAAGGTCGGACTGTTCGAGAGGAAAGTGATGAACAGCTGATTGAGATTAAAGCCGAAAGCCCGGATGAAATTGCGGTTCTGGAAAGGATGATAGCCAGACTTGAGCATATAAAAGAAGATCCGAAACTCAACGCTGTGATTCATTACCTTGAGAAGGAAAAGTGGCTGAAATTTGGAGTCATTATTTTCAGCCAGTATTACGATACCGCTAAGTGGATCGCCGACTCACTCGCTGAACGTTACCTTAATCAGGCTGTAGGTCTTTATGCTGGAGCAGGTCGCAGCCGCCTTTATCAAAATGGTGAAAGTGTCAATATTGAAAGGGAAACGCTTAAGCGTATGGTTGCTGAGCATCAACTTGAGATTATGGTAGCTACGGATGCAGCTTGTGAAGGCCTGAACCTTCAGACATTAGGCACGTTGATAAATATTGACTTGCCATGGAATCCGACTCGCTTAGAGCAGCGTATTGGCCGCATCAAGCGCTTTGGCCAGGTTCGTGAAAAAGTCAGTATGCTTAATCTTGTCAACGAGCAAACTGTGGACGAAAAGGTTTATGAGAAATTGTCTGAACGAATGCAGGACCGTTACAACCTGTTCGGCTCATTGCCTGACACCATTCGTGATGAATGGATAGAAGATATTGAAACAATGGGTGAGAAAATGGATGAGTATATTAACGCCCAGAAGCAAGCTAATGGATTTGATCTTCGCTATACAGAGACAATGTATCCATCAGATAAAGATTGGCGTGATTGCTCCAACGTACTCTCGCGTCGTGATTTTACAGAGTTAATGATGTCTGGATGGGGTGAGAATAAATGAGTTCTGGAAAAATGATTACCTACGATCAGCTCATGGTCCCATTAATGAAGGCCTTAGTTAACTTAGGGGGATCGGGTAGTATCGATGAAATATATGAGACTGTGGTTGAGATAGAAAAGTTTGATGAAGAAACATTGGCTATTTTACATAACCCGGAGAAAAGTAGTCAGACGGAGATTGGGTACCGTTTAGCTTGGGCACGCACTTACTTAAAAAAGGCGGGTTATCTAGAGAATTCATCACGTGGTGTATGGGCCTTAACGGACAAAGCGAAACAAGCGTCGGAAATCGATAGTCGTGAGATCGTAAATTTTGTTCGTACATTAGACCGAAAAGCTAGTCAGGCTACAATGGATCCCAGTAAACCTGAATTATCTGTTGATGATTCACCGGAAGAAGTGCTGGCCTGGCGCGAAAAGTTACATCACGTATTGATTGAAGAGATGAGTCCTGAGGCGTTTGAAAGGTTAACGCAAAGGCTTCTACGAGAATCTGGTTTTATCCACGTTGAAGTTACAGGCCGTACTGGCGATGGTGGCATAGATGGTAAAGGTATTGCCAGAATAAATGGTTTGATGAGTTTTCACATTGCTTTTCAGTGCAAAAAATATAAGGGATCGGTTGGGGCTCCAGAGATCCGAGATTTCCGAGGTGCAACTGTGGGACGGGCAGATAGAGGAATGTTTATTACAACCGGGAATTTTACAAAAGCTGCCATTGAAGAAGCAAATCGTGACGGTGTTGCTCCAATAGATTTAGTTGATGGCGATCAGTTAGCTGATAAACTTAAGGAACTAAGTTTAGGAGTCAGAACAGAGCTCGTTGAGAAAGTGAGTGTCGATCCAGATTGGTTTTTAAATCTTTAGTAGCGGCTAGTTAATTTTCCATTGCAGGAACTTGAATGGATGTTTGGTCGTCATGATTATTAGATGTATTTGCTGCTGTAAAATGAATATGGCAAGGAGAAGCCATATTCATTCAAATCTACTTAACCAGACTCAAATATTGAGGGCGTTTACCAGAGGTTTGCTCAGATAAGCCTTCCCCATTGATGGAACCCATAAAGAAGCTATTGCTGAAGGTAAGAGCACTTACTTCATCTGCAGGGAACCGTAGTTGTTCGAGGATCGTACTACGCTTGATCCCACTTGAACGCAGTGCTGAAAACACCTTTTCTAATACAAGTGATCTCTCACGATCGTCCATACCTTGTGGTTCGCTGGTCCGATACCCTCGTCGAGCTAACTCAATTGATAACTGTCGATAATGCCATTCGGTAGATAAACCCACATCGAATGTGCGACGGACCAAAGCTGCGAGTGATACTTTCCAATTTTTTTTCATTGATATAAGTAGATCCAGCGATGGCATTCTTGGGACTGCCGCCAAAACACTACGTTCAGGCATCAAAAAAGCAGATGCAAAGCGGTCGGCATCTAGCTCAGCTTGCCTGCCATTATTGCTCGAATGTTTGTGAAGAACTAAATGACCTAATTCATGAGCTGCATCGAAGCGGCTACGCTCCGGTGTTTTCATTGTGTTCAGAAGAACAAATGGTTTTTCGTCAACCCAAAACGAAAAAGCATCAACTTCAACGCAATTTTCAGCGAGCGAGAACACCCGTACACCATTAGCTTCCAGAAGGTGAATTAAGTTAGAAATCGATAATTCACCGACTCCCCAGTGTTCTCTCACTGCTCGGGCGGCACGATCAGGTTCCGAATAACCATCGAAGCTACAATCAGGAATATTGGGTTTCGGTAGTTTGAATTGTTCTTCAATCCAGATCGATAACTCTTGAGCAAGTTTGCCTGCACCAAGCGCGGAATCTCTCTTCTGTGCGCTTAGCTTAGTCATTGCCCGAAAACTAACCGATTCAGGAGAAAGAGAAGGGACGTCTCCGTCGAGGAAAAACTCAACAGGGTAACCAAGAACAGCAGAGATTTTATCCATACTGTCACTGGCTATAGCGTCAAAGATACCTGCCTTCTCATAGTTCGAAATCGTTCTGCTGGTCAATTCAGCTGCTTCGGCTAAAGCCCTTTGTGTCAGACCTCTTCGTTCTCTTGCTATACGTAAACGCTCTGAATTAAACATGATACATACTTAGCCTACTTTTAAAATGTCGAGGTCGATATCCGGCGTAAATAGTGGTGCATCATTACTCTGGATAATCGGCTCAGGTCCGTGAATATCAAGTATCAAACGCGTAGAAAAGCTATTAACTACATTTTTATCGTTGTACGAGATAGGTCGAGAAAGTTCTGCACGGATACCTACACGGTGAAAGTCATCGATTTCATAAAAATCGTAGAGTAAAAACCATAAGTCCATTCCGATTTTATTAGGCAGGAGAGGGACAACATCACCTTCGGGAAGATCAAGGTCCAACTTAAGCTGGTTATCGTCGAACCTGAGATCTCCTTGCCCTGGGGTATTGTTGTGAATCAACCCCATCAGATCGCAAGTAAAGTCACCTTTCTTCAGGCGAGATTCGGGGTATCCATGAAGAAGCCCAGTTTGATCGCAGCCACGGCATAGGTAAATTGCAACATTATCGCTAACGGTTAATTCAACATTACGAATTGATAGCCGTTTGTACCCTTTTGGCGCAAGAATCTCACGAGCGCCGCTAACACCCTCACCATAAAAATACTGCCCACGTGAAATTGCAGGGTGGTTCTGAGTCGTTGAGTAACGACCTGATAACCCTCGTTCGAGGATACGGGCAAGATCACTTTGGCTAAGATTCATAGGCTGCAGATAGGACTCAACGTCACCAGGATCAGCCAGCACGACAGTTTTTGCGAGATTATGAGAGTACATTGGCAGTGCCTCTTATGAATTTTCTATTTTTTATACCTCATTTGAGGTGTGAAAACAAGAAAATTACTGGATGCAATACCAGTGGAAGCGCATTGCTAACCTGATTATTAAAGCGCGTGAAAAGCAAAAAAATTCGGAAAGTAATAACCATAAAAAATAGTGAGAAAAGTGACCTTTACCTATATGTGAGGCAGAATAGAATTAGTCAATTGCTGCGCCTCAGGAGTCTGCACCACCATGATTAGCCTTGTTTTTTCTTATTCTCATGTAGATGAAGCACTACGCAATGAGCTCGAGAAACATCTTTCGCCCCTCAAGCGGATGGGGAAGATCACTACATGGCACGATCGCTGCATCGATCCTGGGTTGGAATTTGAACATCAGATTGATCATTATTTTTCCGCAGCCGATATTATTCTATTGTTAATCAGTAGCGATTTCATCGCTTCCGATTATTGCTATCAGGTTGAGATGATCAACGCGATGGAGCGTCACAAGCGGGGTGAGGCAGCGGTCATTCCAGTGATCTTACGAGAATGCGCTTGGCACCAGCTGCCGTTCGGCAGCATTATGGCGGCGACAATCGATGGTAAACCCATCACCAAATTTGCCAGCCACGACGAAGGTTATGTTCAGGTCGTTGATGCCGTCTCCCGCGCTATTGCCAGTATGGAAGCGAAAAAACCACAACAGAGTGCGCATATCCCTTCTCCTGTTCGGGGGAATCCAGCAACAGAGACGGTTTTTAATCCACGCTCCGGTAATCTGTCTTTGCCAAAAACCTTTACCGATCTTGATAAAGATCGAGCTAGGCGCGAAGGCTTTGAGTATGTCGCTCGTTTTTTTGCAAACTCGCTGAATGAACTCAAAAAGCGCCATGCGGGGCTAGACGTCGATTTCCATCGGCCTGATACAGATTCTTTCACGTGTGCGGTGTACATCAACGGGAGCAAGGTTGGTCAATGTGGCATCTGGCGTGGCAATCAACATCATGGAATGGGGGATATCTATTATAGCCAGGGTAACGTTGTTCGAAATAGCTTTAACGAATGCCTGAATCTTGCTGATAACGGTCAGACACTCGGTTTTCGTGCTCTGATGGGGGGATATGACCGTAGAAATTCACGAGAACAGTTGCTGACGAATGAAGGGATGTCTGAACACCTCTGGGAAATGTTCTTTGGAGTAATCAAACAACGTATGTCCCGGTGATTCACAGCGATCAGATCGAGTAACTAGTCCGATCTGATCGCTGCCGTCCAAGTGAATGACGGAAGGGATTTAGACATGTAGCAACTTAATCTTGCCAGTATATTGCTACTTCAGTGCATTATCCTCATGTTAAAATCATGGTTGCTCATGTGGCAGACCCAATGAAGCTGTAGTTTGGCATCTCCCCAACAAGCAGGGCAATTTAGGTGTAATTATTCTGCCAGCAGGCTTCCTCAATGCTGTAAATACCGGTCCCGCAGGCGGTGCAGCGTTTTTCCCCGCTGTAATGGTTAGCGCACCAGACGCAGTACCAGGCCTGCGACATTACCGGGGAATCTGGGGTGTTGAAAAGACTGCGTAATGTTCTGCTGCGTATCTCCGCTTTCACTGCCGGGTCAATATGCGCACAGCCCATCAACGCACTGGTAGCTACTGTCCTCTGGTCATGTTCGAACCAGGGTGAATCAGCGTGCGTGCTGGTATGGAAGATGAGTCGGCAGCCACAGGATACGCAGCTCCATACCTGCCCCGGCATGTTTGCCGCTTCACTGGTTGTCACAAAATGCCCACGGTGGTCATTGGCGAGGTAGCATTTCAGCATACGAATTTCGGCGTGCAGATTCTCACTGGTAATGGTCTTAAAATTCATCGGACTGACTCCTTACCGCCATACGACATGCAGGCTATCACCGTCGAGAGATGGCTGTCTGTGTGGAGGATGGCGGGTTACAGGTTGATAATGGATAGCTGGAACTGATGGGGCAGGATTTTCGGCTGCAAGTGGGGCTGGGCTTAGTGTCACAGTAACGCCGCTTTTCATGTTCGTATCGTCAACGGAGTGATATGCAGTTAGCCGTTTGACGGGAGCGATGCTGCCCGGTTGACTTCAGTACCCCGTGAGTTGGCAATAACCTGCTGCATCCAACTCTGGACTTCACTTTTATACCAACGGGAGCTGCGTCCCAGTTTGATGGGTTTCGGAAAGCTGCCATCCTGAATCAACTTGTAAAACCACTTGTCGGTCATCCTAGTGTGTTTGGTGATGTATGCCATATCGATAAGCGGGTCTTCTGCGTTAAATAATGACGCGGCGGATGGTGTTGTACTGGTAGTCATGGAATCTCTCCCTCTGAAAATGAATGTTGGGAGGAGCCCGGTGTGGGTTGAGTTCTGTTGCACACCGGTACTCCTTCAGAGGATAAGGCGTGTATGTAAAATATTACCTAGAGAGGTCAGACAAAGGGCTGAGGACGCCAGGAAGTCAGCCATGACTGCAGCCAAAGTTACGCCCGCCATCACCGGTGACTTTGGTGTGGTCTTTAGCGAGGTAATCAGCCCGAGCTAGGGCCTGTTGAAGTTGTGCGCTGTTCCCCCTGTCAATCCATAGCGCTGGATTCTCAGGGAAATTCGCCAGTGTGGCATGCTGCTGCACGTCCACCTGCAACGCGCTACACCAGGCCTGTTTAATCATCCCGGCCAGCGTGTGCGGTGAATTGTAATCACCAGCTCCACACCAACTCTCTCGGTTCAGCAGTAAAACAGCGTGATAGTGCTTTTTACCGCTACGCTCGCCGAACTCCCGAGCCCAGACATACCGCAGCGTTGTGGGGTGTACCCGCTTGCCCTCCTGCTTTCTACGCAACTGACTGGCGGTAATTTTGGCTTTAAGGGATTCTGTAAAACGGGATATTACAGCGGCGTCAGTGGCGGCAGGGGCATCAGGCAGGCGTAGATCAACTCTCAGCATTAATACTCGTGGATAGGCATCCAGGGCATTCTGAAAGGTAGCGGCAATACGTTGCTGCCAGAAATCGTTAAAGATGTAATACATGAGGAAAGTCTCCGGTTGAATGTGATTCATATCCATTACCGGTGACATAAAAAAAGACAGTTGCGTTAAAACAGAATCGATGACAGCTGCGTATTTAAAACTGCGACTGATACAGCCGTCACTTTGCTGAAGGTATTTTTTTCATGATAATAATCTATGTGCTGAATATAGTCTCAGTGTGTCCGTAACGCGCCAGTAAACGTTAAGTTCTTTTATCTTACGTATACCTAAGTGACTACAGTAAAGCAGTAAGCACTACGATTTTTATGGCCTTAATACAGGAAGGGGTGAGGCTATAAACTAGCCAGAATAACAAATGGGCTGATCGGAGCTCTGATCTTTTTTACATGCGTTTCTAATCAGTTATAGACAAAAAGTATCTTCGGTAAAGATATTGTCGAATAAGCCCCAGATTAGTGTTGATAACTTCATTTAGTCAACTTGTGATGTGTAGGTGATTAAAGACTATGCCTGCTGATTATCCATTATGATATGTACTTATACAGTTACAATGATGATATCAGGTAGTGCATAGTGAGTGGTTGCTGATGATAACACTTGCTTCATTTTTATTAATTAGGGTAATGACTGTAAGAACATTATTATGTCGTTGCTGACACTTCCTTGAGGTCAATATAATCAAGGCGGTTAACCTGCTTTTCGATTAAGATAGTTCATGATACATGCTCTTCTTTATTGTTTATATTACCAATCCGACAAGCAGGGCGATATGACCTTGGTATAGATGGGGTGTACAGACCGGTGGTTTTACTTCATGGTGATATGTTGCCACTCTGGAGTTATGATAGCTATGGCGGACAAGCATCTGTCAACACGGTAAAAATAGCCTTTGGAGTTTACAGCACTGTAACTGGCCGGCTTGGCTTTTCGTTTATCGTGAGCTAAAAAAACCTCTGTAGCGATCCCTACTGCTCTGAGGTGAAGCTTGATAGGTAACCAGCGTAAGAGTCCCGGTATGGCAGGTTTCTTTACGTTATCTGTGTTGTTAAATTACATAATTTGTGTGGTGTGATGGCAGCCTGATCGGCTATCTTCAAAGAACAGAGAAACCAAAATGGTTGTTCTGATGTCTGGCTGATAGCCAGAGTCATGACGACGGACAGGAAAGGAGTCTGACCAGTGGCAGCGTTCAACATGTCTGATGATTTTCGTTTTATATTCCCGAAGAGGGCCGACAAGTATAAGAATGTGATGGTCACATCTGTTGATTTTCGTCGGCTGGAAAAAGAATATTGCATTTGTTTTTATCATAAATCTAATGATAGTAGCATTGGGGATGTTTTCAATCTTATTACTGTTTTAAGGTCTGAGTACGCAGGACTTCAGCATGGGAAACTGATTTTTAATTCAGAAGATAAGGAGAATTGTGAACGAAATAAATGGCTTTTACTGAGGGCGATAAAAAAAGATATAGATAAAAAGATGAGAATGTTCAGTACTGCCAGAGAGTTTCATAACGAGATGAATCGCAGGCATAAGAATTCGGGCACACTCTGTTTCTCTTTATTTGCTGAAGGTGTCTCCGGAGATCCCATTCCGGATCACATGAAAACACTAAAAACGCTAAGCTCCCGATTTTTTAATAATATCCGATCCAGAACCACATTTAAGAACCATGTTCTGGGCTATTTCTGGGTTGTATTAAAGAACAACTGGGATAACCTGCCTTATTTACATGTCAATTTTTATATTGATACTCGGGGTTTTAATAACGTTATTGGTGAGGAAATTAATGCTTGCTGGTTTAATGCACTCAAAGCCATGGAGGACAGAGAAGGAGGGGTATTGCACCTTACTGTGACAAAAGAATATCAGAATGGGTTGCTCTTAAGAAGTACCAGTGGTTACAGGGAGCAGTCCGGAGAGAATCACGCTATTTTTACTCTTTTCAATTCTGATACAAGTGTAATTACTCAAGATTTGAACGCTGCGAATTCAGAAATATACAAGCAGTTTACCAATAATAAAGATAAACAGTATTTCATACATTATCTTTATGCACTCGCTAAAGAGTCTTACTTTATTGCTGAAAACACTCATTTCTTTGGTTCTTCCTCAGCGGTAAAACGGTTGAAATAAATTTCAGATATATATCATCCTGATGAACTGCAACAAACCAGTTGTGCTGGCCCCTTGGTTATTTCTCCCAGAGACACAACCTGTCGTTTAAAGATTTCTTTGCGCAAAAATCCACCATTTCTGATGACATATCCATACAGTTCCCTCCTTTAAAGTGTGGCCTCTCCACCACCCTGATTGAGAAAGAACAATGGCTATCTACCGTAACGACCCTGATTTGAATCTGCTGGGCAAGTGCAGCAATGAAGAGCTGCAATTACTGGTTTCCATCCTGACCACTGACCCACGCGATGGTGACACTCGCTGGACAGAGAGTCTGACCAGTACCCCGGAGTACCGCCTGTTAGCACCAGACCACCGCCGCTACTGGCAACTGACGGTGTTAAGCCTGCCACATTCACGCTGTCCGGGGCGACTAAGGTTTTACCGGCATTCGGGACACACGGCTGCGTGGGTAAAGATGCACTCTAGCCGGCATCTGAGTTTGACGCCTGTTGATTACGTTATTTTAAAAAGGAACAGATTATGAAATTTAAACACATGCTGGTACCCGCACTGCTTGCACTCTCAGCTCATACGCTGGCAGAGCCAGCGCCGACCATCAAAGTGGAGACCAGTAATCAGGTTCATCCTGCCGGAACACGCTATGTCACGGTCGTGGTCACCTCGCTGGATGACAGTATCAAAGTTGAAAAGATAGATGTGAACCGGGGTAACTGTCGTATTGATAACCAGAAGTACCTATATTCCAGCAATAAGGAAACTATTCTGCCCGCCTCCTTGCGCTACGGGGAGTCCGTCAAAGTAAATTTTTATAATAACTGCGTTGCTTCAGAAGTCGTCGTCACCACTGACAAGGGGGGATGGCGTTACACCTACCACTGAGCCACTTTCCTGTATCAGCTTCCTCAAATAAATCTTCACTCCACCAGAGGGCTGCCGCCAGGCAGTCCGGAGCAAACCCTATGACCTTTCTGAAAATGCTGGTGACGGCCCTGAGCCAGGCACTGACCTGGTGCGGCGGGCATCAGGCCCGGCAGTTTATTGAAATTCGCCTGCGTCAGGCAGGCTACGATGACAGCAGTATTGATACAGCCCGGGAAGCGGTCACGTTGCTGGTCACTGCACTTATCACCGCCCTGATGGCGCAGATACTGAAGATTCTGGATACGCTGTAGTCCTGCCCGCCATATCCCTCCCACTGTGAACAACATATCTGCCCCTGCCTCCTCACGGAGCAGGGGCTTTTGCTTTTATGCCTTCAGATTAATCAGATGAGGAATCAACTATGCGATTAGCCAGCCGTTTTGGTCGGGTGAACCAGATTCGCCGTGACCGCCCCTTAACCCACGAAGAACTGATGCAGCATGTCCCCAGCGTCTTCGGGGAAGATAAGCACGACTCCAGAAGCGAAAAGTACACCTACATACCCACGATCACCCTGCTGGAGAACCTTAAACGCGAAGGGTTCCGGCCATTCTTTGCCTGTCAGTCACGTGTGCGCGACCAGAGCAGGCGAGAACATACAAAGCATATGCTGCGCCTGCGTCGTGCCGGTCAGATAAACGGTCAGCAGGTGCCGGAAATCATCATTCTGAATTCGCACGATGGCGCGTCGAGTTTTCAGTTACTGCCGGGGATATTCCGAAGTGTCTGCACTAATTCGCTCGTCTGCGGACAGTCGTTTGGCGAGATCCGCGTGCCACACAGGGGGGATGTCGTCGGGAAGGTGATTGAGGGTGCCTATGAGGTGCTCAGCGTCTTTGACCGGGTGGAAGAGAAACGTGACGCTATGCAGTCCCTGCAACTCCCGTCACCAGCACAGCATGCACTTGCTAAAGCGGCGCTGGCCTACCGTTTTGGGGAAGAGTACCAGCCAGTGACTGAATCGCAAATCCTTGCACCTCGCCGCTGGCAGGACGAGAGCGATGACCTGTGGACTACCTACCAGCGCATTCAGGAAAACCTGCTGAAAGGCGGGCTAAGTGGCCGTACCGCGCAGGGTAAACGTACCCATACCCGCGCAGTAAACGGGATTGATGGCGACGTTAAGTTAAACCGTGCGCTCTGGGTGATGGCCGAAAACATGATGGGCCTGTTGGGCGGGTAATAACCCGCGCCCCGCCACCGAAATCAATCCCCGGCCCGAGTCTTCCATTCAACATCTCCATGCATAAGGAAAAATTAACATGACCGACATGATTAATATTAACGATAAAAATCAGCTACCTCTGCAGGCTGACGATAACGGTTCTGCACATGCTCTGACAGCCGCGCCCGTACCAGACGAACAGCGTGTGGAGTTCTGGCCGCAGCACTTTGGCAACATCCCGCAGTGGATAACCCTTGAACCGCAGGTCTTTGCTTGGATGGATCGGTTCTGCGCTGACTACAGCGGCGGTGTCTGGAATTTTTATACTCTCAGCAACGGCGGGGCCTTCATGGTTCCGGAAACGGACAACGATGTCTTCTGGTCGCTGTTCAACGCCATGAACGGCAACGCCTCAGACATGAGCGCCGAAGCTGCAGGGATTGCAGTCTGTCTTATCGCTTACAGTCATCACGCTTGCCGCACGGAATGCGACTCCATGACGGAACATTACTGGCGTCTGCGTGACTATGCGCTGAACCACGCAGAATGCAGCGCCATCATGCGCATTATCGACTGAGCATCCCGCCATGCCGTATGAACTGTCTCACCTTAATGCCCTGTGGGATACGCTGAGGAATACAACGGTCAGGGATGAGGACGGTGACCTTGTGACCGACGAACCCTTCCTGCATTTCCTGACGGGTACCCCTCTCTTCCATATCTGGTGATGGTTTGAATCCCTGCACGACGAGTTCGTCGTTGCCGAAAAACTGTACAACACATCTCCTCCCAACGCGTCAACAGACAGGAAAAGCAAATGAATATCACCACGTGTCCCCCTGACAGCGGGGGAATATCTCCCACCGCGCAGCGCACCATCAGACGCGCTCTGACCCTGCTGGAACGCCAGTTACGCGAGCCCGGCGAGGCATTTACCTCCAGCCATGCAGTTCGCGACTGGCTTCGCCTGCAGCTCGCCACACTGGAGCGTGAAGTATTCATGGTGCTCTTCCTCGATAATCCACAGGCATTCCCGCAGCATAAACCGTCGGGTCCGTCGGGTGAGGTCACCGCCTTTATCATACCAGTGTTCGACGATATCCCTTGCGGAGCGAATGGAGTCATCACCCGTTGTCGCAGTTTGCCACGACCGCGCCAGAAGCGTTGCGATATCCATGGATTAACGCCGCACCTGCGAAACGGCTGCGGGAGTATTGCGGACACCAGGCAGATAAATATTGCGGACCAGCTTCAGGAGGAAAAAGACATCGCTCAGGTTGCTCACGCCGGATACCAGATGGCGAAAGGCTATCCGCGCACGAAAACGCGCCCGGACCGCCAGCCGGTCATTCACCCTGCGCCGGTACAGGCCCAGAAAATGGCGGCTTTCCACCAGCGCATGCCTGACCAGCGCTCGTCTGACAGATCGGTACTGCGTCTGTGTACTGAGTGCCAGAATATCTGCAATCACGTCGCAATAGCTGAACGCGCGGATATCGTAATAATCCGGGCGGTGGGTAATTGACGCCGGGTTATTCACCCACAGGTAATCCTGTCTGTCAGAGAAATAAAATCGGCCATCTGCGGCGGCAAGCTGTATCGTCCAGAGAATGTCCTTGTGGCTTTTCCCTTCCTGGAATCGCAGGTCATGCTCGCGAATATACGCTGAACGGATTATCTGCAGCCACAGATAATGCGGCCATTCCCTCTGACTGACGCAATGGCGTATCCACTGCTGACCCGTCAGCGTCTGACCGTAAGGCTGTCTGCGGTGAACGGTATGCCGCAGATGTCCGGCGCTGTCTGTATGCCGGGCATTGAAAAGGACGACATCGGCCTGTGCTTCGCGGGCTGTGCGCAGCCGCTCCTGCAGAAAATCTGCCGCAACCCGGTCATCCGCATCCAGGAACACCACCCATTCACCACGGTGAATCACCAGTGCAGCATTACGGGCAGCATACACGCCCTGGTTTTCCTGACGAATGAGAATAAGCCGTTCATCTGTAATGGCGCTGAGTAGCGTCCATGTTTCGTCGGTTGAACCGTCATCCACAACAATGATTTCAGTACTGAGCGTTGTTTCGCCAAGCAGTGTATGGACCAGAGCTCCGATGCTGTCAGCTGCATTGAAGGCAGGAATGATGACGCTGATATCGATGTTGATTTTCATTGATCAAAGGGAATGTAAACAGAGGGAAGCTTCAGAGTTGTTACCCCATCAGGGGCAATAACCTGCCGGGTAAGAAACATCGTCAGGAAGAGCGTTCCGGTGATTTTCGTGCTGGTGTGGACACCACCCGTTTTTCTCTGATTTCCCGGTTAACCACCATCAGACAGTCATCGCAGAATTCTTTATCCAGCCCGAAAATCCGATCCAGAACGCCTCTTTTCTTGTTACATCGGGCACATCTTTTCATTCCATCACCTGCTGTCGCATTCCGGTGCCGTGCCCGCAGGGCAAAAGAAAGCCGCCCGCCAGAAGACAGGAAATAAATTAATAAACAATACGTTAAATGATTTTTTGGGAATTTAGCACAGGGACTACTGGGCTGGATAATTCATTTTGCAGATCAATTTTCACCAATCGATCGGTTTAATCGATCATCTTTTTTACTCTGCTTTACTCGCCCCGTGTTCCTGCACACTCTACTCCGATAAGGACGTGCTTTTACGTTAACGAATATTGCCTCTCGATGTTAAACTCATTTTAGTGTTTTTTACTCATATTTGTGTTTGAATGGCATTCATTACTTCTAAGTGGGAGAGATGTCATCTTGCAAAACAAAATCAAAGAACTTCGTTCCCAACTATCAATCACTCAACGTGAGTTGGCAGATATGGTTGGTACCAGCCAACAGCAGATTCAGCGTATCGAAACAGGGAAAGTTGCGGCCAAGTTGGGGCTGGCGCAAGCGATCAGCGCGGTCTTAAAAAAGCCATTGAGCGCTGTTTTTCCAGATAGCGATAAATTGCTGAAGAAATTGCGCAATCAAGGTAGCCGTAATGACGATGAGCTGGAAAATATCGCCGCTAATGGCATTGAAATGGATGACTGCACTTGGACGGTGAAAATCTGGCTACGAGGGCAACAAGATTATTTGTTGTTACCTATTTCCTCGGCTGATAAGCGTCGTTTTTACTCACACTTTCAGGAAAGTGTAGTGCCAGACCGTGAGTTTTTTTTTGTTTTTGACTCTGAGCAGCATCGTTATGCCTTAAATGCCCGAGAGGTGATTTTTCACCAATTCTTGTTTGATGGTTTTACACCTGTTCCTGATGTTGAGGACAGTGATAGAAGTGAAGGAAGCTATAGGAATGTCCATATCACCTTGGCGAATGGTGGCCCAGTTATTGGGCTGTACTGTGAGCCCGAGGTTTCGGACGGCGAAATCGATGATATTGGTCAATTGAATGTATTTTTTGACATTCTTGAATCAGAGCCGGAATCAACAGAGCGATATCAGTTAATCGACATAGATGGAGAAGATGCTTTCATCCGTATTGGCTCTATTGCGATGGTCCGAATAGATCTTGATGCTTTGGAGTCTGTCGAGGAAGATGATGTGTAACAGATTTCGGTATCTTGACTCGGTTGTATTAGCTTAGATTATAGCTAACGGTTTTCACTGGTAGTACACAATCAAATCTGACAGCCTGAGGTGAGTAGCGAGCGTTGAATGGAATGGGTTGTATGATAGGCTAAAGCTAGCTGATTCAGTTAAGCTGGGTACAAAAGTTTTGGGACGTAAAACGGGAACAAGTTGTTCTGAACAGTGTAATATATGAAGATCTGCTTCCGTAAAACATAATAAGTACCTTAATATTTATATATGAAAAAGCAGTCTCATAGACTGACCCTAATCGACTTACAGATCTTCGATATACTCAGGGAACCAGTGTTTAATAATAAGTCTTAGACAGGCCTTAGACGGTTCAAACACCTGCCGTGACACCAAGGCTCTATCAGGATGATTTTGAACAGGCGAATTACTCACCATGTCATAAAAATTTTGCGTAATTTCTGGAGGAAAAAAGATACTTTTATCCAAAGGTACTGTAGCATTTGGGTTGTAATAAACGTGTAGGCCATCAAAATGTGTTTCTTTATATTCTCTTGAATGACATAACTCAATATCTGCACCAATAACCTCATTATTGTAAAATTTTCGGTACGTTTTTAAATAATGCTCAGCACCAAGTTTTTTCGTATGAGTTCCTTCATTTTTCATACCTTCAGAGGCAATAAAATGATTTGCATCAAGAGTGCGGTATCTTGTTGACCTTATATATCTTTCAACTCCACTTTGAACAACAGCCTTGCCGAAGGTACCAGTTGTTGAGAATATAACAGCACTAATTTCTTTATATGAGTCATTTGTAAATATACCTAATGGTATTTCGCTATGTTCATTTTTTTTAATCGATGATACTCTTCGTTGTTGACCTCTCGCAAGATCTCTCATCGTAGGCTCTTCGATACCAAATAATACTCGATTAATAATCGTATTATTCTGTGTTAGTGATAGTTTTGAATCAAATGGCGCAAGCGCCAGAACGAATGGTTTACCGACTACATGTTCCATTGTTGAGTACGGGAACTTCTTCCCCTTAACACCGGTAAATAGTTCATGCTTATCTTTAATCTTTCCGAGAAGTTTTAACGTGGATTGATGCTTGAACTTTGATTCGCTGAAAAAATCACCAACTGGAGGTTTATGAGGTTTGTCAGAGACCATTGCTTCTACATTGAAAGTATAACCAGATGGAGTGGTAACATTAAAGTCAGGGCTATCTTTTGTATAATCGACGGAATAACCGAGGCGAATAAACATCTCATTCAGATATAACTCCCAAAGTGCAGAGTTGAAAGTGGTCTGAAACTCATTAACAAATTTAGTACTCTCGCCGCTGCGTTGCAGCAATCCGATCCCCCAAGATTGGATCACTTCCCTTACAGAAGCAAGTTTCGGATCTTTGTAAATATGTTTGAAGCTATCATTAAGTTTATTTTTGGCTATTTTTGTTGCAAATAAATCCATTATCAGTATCTCTTTTGTTTTGTAGACTAATGATAAAACATCCCAGTATATTATATGAATGAAAGTCAGATGTGTCTAATTTCATTTTGCTTCCAAGGAGACACAATAACTTGATCTTTAGTGAAATTAAAAGTTGAAATTATTTTGTTTCTTTCATTTTAATTTTTTACATATATGCATCGAACATCATCAGGTGTGAATTTAAGAGGGAAGTTTTTTATTTTTGCATTGTAGAAATTCTTCCGTCTTTTATATGCTGAGAAATTAATGGAAATTAGGTTCTTTTTTATTTGCTCAGTCGTTGGGACATACCGCCACTCCTTCTCATACTCGAAATCGAAATCATTAAGCTGAAAATAGCTGTTATATCCATAGACATGCTTTGTAAAACACTTCAATTGAATGACTGGTAGTCTAAGATTACTAGGAAGTTTTTTCGACTGGCGCGACCTTAATAAAGCTATAAGTCCCATTGCCACTGGAGAGTTTTTCTCTATATAGTTGACAGGTGTTATTCCGTTTTTTCGGGCCCAACTTTTGTGAAGAGATATTCCATATCCACCATAAGTTATGTTTTTTGTTGGTAACTCGCTGGTATTATAACCGCTGAATGAAACCATAGGGTGAGCAGCATTAGAAACCACCTTATCATTCTTGTCACCAAAATATTCACCGCAATACCTTAATATAAATGAATTAGATGAAATGATAGATAATAATTTTTCAAATTCATTAGTGAAGTGTGTAATCATGGTATTGCCACCTATATTTAATGTCAACTCCTCTCTTACTTTATTATATTTACATGCTATATACTTGGCAATATATTTATCCGACAATAGTATTGTATGGTAATAAACAGTTAAACGACATACTGTAGGGTCATACGTCCGCTTCTAGCACAGAGCTGTCAGATTAGGTTTAGATCTGCGCTATAGCTGTGCCAGGTCAAATCAGAGCTAATACAACTCAGCATGTTTGCCCGGGTTCGATGCCTAAGAACAATGAATTTTCGTGTTGGTATCTGTGTTGGTATAAAATGAAAGTGTTTTTTATTAACTATTTTAAATCATGAGGTTGAATGTTATGTGCGAGTCCGGCCTTCGCACCAAATCCCCCAATCAGTCCACTAAAATACTTTTTTGTATCTGCATTTTATCATTTAAAAACCTCTTGTTGAGGCGTCTGTTCTTCTGGCTCCGATGCGGCTAGCACAGCACTCTCCCCACTATCCACCCCCGCTTCCTCCTCACACCACCTTTCAAACAGCCTGGCGAATCTGGCGCTTTGCCAGGTTTCTTCTACCTGACTAATGAAATAGCCAGTGACCACAATAGCGGAAATAAAGTAAAACAGTGAAAATGCGATAGCCGAATTTACGCCCCCGCTGGCCAGTAACGATTGTATTGTCGTCCACCAGGCGTAAGCAAAAATGAGTATTGAAAATAGCCAGAACCCCCCGCTAACGAGGTGAAAATTTTTAATTTTTTTAGCATCTACAGAAAAATCATTTTCTTCACAACGATATAAGTATGGGTTTTTAAGGAAACTCATCAATCGTACATCATATGAGCCGATATTTTTATCAGCGATAAAAGCGATCAGCTGATGGGCGTGCCAGACAGGAAGAGTAATCCCGATCTGCTCATACAAAAACTTTATTTGTACTGTCTGATGTGTCCTCGAGAGTTTAGTGTCGGGTATTTCAGCGTTCGCTATCTCAGCGATTTTATTCAGCACCTCTATTTTCGTTTCAATAGGTACCTTTTCGAAGCGAATTTTTCGCTTTGCTGGCGGGCTGGACATCACTTTTCCCGCCCAGTCGATGATCTTTTTAGCCACATATAAAACCGCGGGTAGCAATACCAGCTTTGCAATATCTATCTCGTTAATGGCTCCCATCGTTATTCCTTTATAAAATGAATACGCAATGAATTTACAACACTGAATTTATTTTATGTAGCCCTCATTATTATGAGGGCTTCGATATGGCGAATTCCTGGGCTGGCTGCTGGTCTGACTTAATGCCAACCGCCCAATACGGCCCTGCCCGGAGGTCGTTATGCTTAAAGACTGAAGCCAATCTCCACTGATGCCGCACTGCGTTCCCCCTCGCCATGGTAAACCGCTTCGATGTTGTTACCATCGGGATCGAGTACAAAGGCCGCGTAGTACCCCGGGTGATAAGTTCGCTCACCGGGCGCTCCGTTATCACTGCCGCCGTGTGCCAGCGCCGCCTGGTAAAAAGCATCCACCGTCTCACGATCCCTTGCCTGGAAAGCCAGATGATGGCGTCCTGTCGGCTTACCTGCGGAACCGGGGCTATTAATGGATGAAACAACAAGCTCATCAGCCCAAAAATAATCGTCGTAGGTATTCACGACAGGGATCTCAAGGACCGCCAGCACGGCTGTATAAAACGCTTTGCTGGCCTCGAAATCATTTACCACAAGCTGGATATGATCGATAAGCCTGCCGCGATGTAATCGGTAAGTCTCCATGATGGTTTCCTCATTCAGTCGTATTAACAGGTATTTATCCGTTATCTAAAAGGAGCGTTGTACGGATTTGATGGATGAGTACAGGTCCGGAGTGGCGATATAGAGAATGGCATTAAAATCCTGTCTGTCACCGCAATCCTGACCCCTCAACTCCGTCCCCCTATCACCCCGATAAACTCTCTGACCTGCTTCTGCTTCCTGGCCGGCAGCTTCTCCACCCTGCGCATCGCGGCTTCCAGCTCCGGTTCCGGCTCAACCACCGTCAGCACAATACAGCCCTCCATCACCCGCACCTCCACCCGGGTGCCGGTCGAAAACCCTGCCGCCGCCAGCCACTCGCCCTTCATTATCAGCGCCGGAACAAGACGACGATCTGGCAAACGCCTCACATAACTCACCGTCAACTGACGCTTATTTTTCGGCGACACTTCTGGACCAAACGAATCTACAATACAATCAGCATTAGTCATGGTTGCTATTCTCGCGAAATAGTAATTGTGATCAGCGGTGCGGGTGTGCGCCAACACATTCGCACCGCGCTAAATAACACCTGTAAACCTAACCAGTAATAAAAATAAAGTCCAGAGTTTAATCGGACATAATTAACGCCTTTAACCATCAATTAAGAATTAACAGAATACATGGTGCTATTAATTCGCGCCTGTGGAAAATGTCTTTCCTGATATTGCTGAAATAACCGCACAGCAGATTAAAAAAAATAAAAGCGAGATAATGCGCGCAACAGAATGCCATGTCCAATTACGGGCACCCCATCTCTTTTGCCAGCGTACCCTTTCGGGACTTCAGGCGGCGGGCGATACCTGCCGGTAGGGCGGACCAGAACGAGAGCGCCGGATGAGTCCGCCGCTCAATCTCCTCCACCGTCACTTGATAATCACAAAAACTGGCGCTTTTGGGCGTCGCCTGATCCAGCAAAAACGCCGCGTATTCGCCCTTATCCGGACTGGAGCCGATAAAAATAATCTTCCAGTAGCCGCTGGGAAGCTCCACCTCGGGCGCGGCGGGCAGGGTGGCGATATGCCGTTCGAACAGCGGCCCGGTAACGGACCACACCGCCGCCACGTCGCTGCGCTCGGCGAGGGCGCGCTCCTTATCCTCCAGCCGCGCCCACGCCCCCTGATTCAGGGCGGATGCCTGCGGAGTGATATTAGAAAGATAGTTTAACGCCTGCCAGTCTGCGCTGGCGCCCAGCCCGGCGAGCGGCGCCTGATGCCCGCGATCGACTGCCAATGCTGCGCTGGCCCCTTTATATGCCGCGGGTGCAAGAGTATCCGCAGCGGGTAAATCCGGATCGCGCTTCCAGCTGCGCGAACGCCCGCTGGCCAGGCTGGCTTTGGTGATTTTATACGCCACCCAATTGGCGAATTTGCGGTGGCTGTTGTTGTTGAGCGTATAGGCTTCGCGAACCAGCGTCTGGTCGCTTCCACCGGTCGGGCAGCCCACTTCACAATTATCTACGTGGGATAACCCGGCAACGCACGCGGCGGCAAAAAATAACGACGGCAATACGCTGAATATTCTGAATAGCTTCATGTTGTTGATGACGTCACAGAGAAGATGAATCGATGCATAAAAGAACCCCCTGAATAATCAGAGCGGAATTCACCTATGAATCGCAAAGATGAAGTGAGAGCGTAAAAAGAGTTAGCCGGTCGCAGCCGCGCGGAATATCACAAGATGATTTAACATCACGGCGGATGTTATTTTGTGATCTCAGAAATGATGTTGAATGAGGTAATCAGACTCGCTGCCCGCTATTTTCAGCCGGGCTGAACGGGCGGGAATATGTCCAGCGAAGCGTAAAGCGGTGCGGCATCCATGTCGTTGTCTGAAAAAATGTCGCGGCAGGGGAAAACGCTTCTCTCGGCGAGGTGGATTACTCAGACTATACGAATGACCGATTAAGGAGAGAAGGTATGAAAAAGGAACTCTGGAGAGGCGTGCTGGCACTGGCCGTACTTAGTCTCCCCGCGCTGGTGAAAGCAGGCGTTTCATTCAGCCACAAAGACTGGGAAGTGGTGTGTGATAACACGCTGACCTGCCGGGCGGCGGGATACAGCGCTGAAGAAGGAAGCGGAGGTTCGGTGCTGCTGACCCGCCAGGCCGGAGCGGGCACCGCCGTCTCGGGAGAGCTGATGCTGGCGGAGGTGACCGACAGCGACGTTCTGCCGGGCAAACTGACGCTGTGGATCAATGGCCAGCCGGCAGGCGATGTGAAGCCCGCAAAAGAGAGCTGGCCGCTGTCGGAGAAACAGGCCCGGGCGATCGTTAACGCCATCAAAGGCAGCGGGAAGGTCGAATTTACAGGCGCGGAGGCGCCGTTTGTGCTTTCCGACGAAGGCGCTTACGCGGTACTGCTGAAAATGGACGATGTTCAGGGGCGAATCGGCACGCCGGGCGCGTTGACCAAAAAAGGCGACAGGCCGGAAAGCAGCGTCCGGGCGGCGATTCCTGCCCCGGTCATTCACCGGGTCATGCCTGAGAAGGCGCAGGAGAGAGCGTTAACCGCGCCTGAGCTGGCGGTGCTCAAGCCGAAGCTTCTGGCCACGCTAAATAACGATGATTGGTGCGATCGCCTCCAGCCTGAGGAGGGGGAGGAGCCTGAAACCATCAGCCTGACGCCGCTGGATAACGCGCATTCCCTGATTTCGGCCTTGTGCTGGCGGGCGGCATATAACGAGGGATACGGCTATTGGGTTGTGGATAGCAAACTTGAGGGTAATCCAACGCTTATTACGGTTTCCGGTTCTGAGTATGGTGACGGCGAGATTTTTATGAGCCAGAAAGGGCGAGGGCTCGGCGATTGCTGGGGGACGGCAAGCTGGCTCTGGGATGGCACAACGTTCCGCAAAAGCCGTGAAGCGACCACCGGGATGTGCCGCTATCTTCGCCTCGGCGGGACGTGGGATCTCCCCACCTGGGTGACCGAGGTTAAACCGGCAAAGTGAAATAGCGCGGCCAGAATCTCTCCCGGCACACACGCCGACAGAGAGGACAGGGAGGATCTTAACGATCGTCCGCGTAGCGGGATCGCGATCGACAGCGCCAGTGGCGTCAGAAAACTGACGCCTTGTTCAAAATAACAGCGCGGCTAATGTATTGCTAACTCGAATTAGTTTATGATTAAGCCGTTCTGTTCGTTATGGAAAATGAGTTTATGGCCAAAACCGTTGAGCAAGTCGCCAGGGCGCTGGAAATCTCGATTACCACCGTGCGCCTGGTGCTGGGTGGCAAAGCTGAGCAGTATCGCATCAGCGCCAAAACGCAGCAGCGTATTAATGATTACATCGCCGAGAACGGGCTGGTCGTTAACCATATCGCCCGCAGCCTGAAGCTCAATAAAACCGAGACCTTAGGGCTGGTGATCCCGCGTTTATCCAACCTGTTTTTCTCCACCCTGGCGGAAAAGCTCGAAGCCTGCTGCCGTCAGGCGGGGTATCAGCTAATGATTGCCTGCACCTACAGCGACAGCGAGCATGAAAACAGTCTGGTTGAAGGACTGCTGGCGCGCAACGTTGACGGGCTCTTCGTGGTGCCCTCTACCCGGGAAACGCAGCTGCATCACCAGAAGGTGGCGCGCAAGCGGCCGCTGGTGCTGCTCGACCGCGATTTTGGCGAGAGCGACGTGTCGCTGGTGGTGAGCGATAACTACAACGGCAGCAAAAAGCTGGTGCAGGCGATGACCCAGGCGGTGGACGTCTCGCCGATTTTTTTTATCGCCGGGGATACCCAGCAGCCGTCGATCCAGCGTCGTCTGCAGGGCTACCTGAGCGAACTGCCCGCGGGCAAGGAGTGGATATTGTCCGCCAGCCATAACCGTCAGGAAGAGGGCAAACAGCTGATGCTCGATTTTCTCCGTCAGCACCGCGAGCCGCCGAAGGCGTTTATCGCCTCCTCTCTGCCCATTCTGGAAGGGACGCTGAGCGCGCTGCGGGAAACTTACGGCTTTATTCCGTCGGATATTCCCATCGGCACCTTCGATGAACATCAGATGCTGGGATTTCTGCCGAACGCGGTGTGGTCGATGCGCCAGGATGAGGACGCCTGGGCGCAGCACGCGTTTCATCTGATGCAGCAGAAGCTGCAGGGCGAAAATGCCGATGTGAAGATCACCGTGCCGATGACCCTGATTCACCGCCCGCTGTCGGTGGAGAAGCAGCGGAGCCAGTAAATGACACGGCTTGTGTGAACACGTCAATCCCCGGCTGCGCTATGCTGGCCGGGGCTACAGATACCGCATCCTGCGCGCGCTGGTAGCCCGGATAAGGCGCGGGCGCCGCAATCCGGGAACCCTTAACGATCCTTCATCAAGTCAATCGCTGAACAAACCGCGCCGCCAGCCCGGCGTCCAGCTCCGGTGGCAGGCCGCTGATCCCGATGCCGCCAATAGCCAGCCCTTCAACTATCACCGGCTCGCCGCCCGGCATCGCCAGCAGCTGCGGGTCGTTAAATACCGCCAGCTGCAGGGTACCGGAGCTGACCTCTTGCGCCAGCGTTGCCGTCGGACGGCGAAAGCGCAGGGCGCTCCAGGCCTTGCGCTGCGCCAGCTGGCGCGGTAGCGGCGGGCAGCAAGCGTGCGCGCCAAAGGCGATGAGCTCGCCCTCAGTCCCGACAACCGCCACTGCCAGCCCCCGGGTTCGCGCATCGCTTTCCGTCTCCTGTAAAAACCGCGAGACCTGCTGGCACACGGCGCTATCGTTCAGGCGGACCTGGGGACAGAGCGCGTCATTGTCCGGCATCGGCGATATACCCCCGTAAGCGCAGATAGAGGTCATCCAGCTCGCCTTTCTGCACCGCCGTCAGCGCCACAAACGGCTCGCGGGTGGGGCCAGTATCGACGGTCTCTTTCGCGGCAAGATACTTCGCCGACTGGAACACGCCGCGCGCGACCAGCTGGTCCACCACCTCGTTGATCTGCTGCTGCAGGCGCTGCGCCCGGGCGATGTCGCCCTGTTGAAAGGCGCTGCGCAGGGCGAGAAACAGCTCCGGCTGCAGGTTAACCGTGGTGCCAACCGTGGCCGTCGCGCCCGCCGCGAGGCTGGAAAGGAAGATCTCATCGAAACCGTTAAAAAAGACTTTCTCCGGGTAGCGGGCGATCATTCGTTCCAGCGAATAGAGGTTATGCGAAGTATGCTTCACCCCCAGAACCTGTTCATCGCCGAGCAGCGCGTCGGCGCTCTGGGCGTCCAGCTCGACGCCGGTAAACTGCGGAATGTTATACAAAATCACCGGAATCGAAATGGCGTCCAGCACTCGACGGTAGTAGGCGATAATCTCCTCGCGGCTATATTTGTAGTAGTAGGGCGGCACCAGCGACACCGCGCTGGCGCCGTCCTGCTCGGCGTGCTTCGCCAGCTCGACGGCATCCCGGGTGCGCGGCGTCCCGACGTGAGCGATCACCGGCACGCGACCGCCCGCCGACTGCACCAGCGTCGCCAGCACCTGCCTGCGCTCATCGAAACGCAGCAACGGCCCCTCCCCGGAGGAGCCGCAGCAGTAAAAGCCCTCAACCCCGCGCGTCAGCTGGGCGCGGGCGAGAGCGTCCAGCGCCGCGTAGTTCACCGTCTCATCGGCGTGCATCGGCGTCACCACGGCGGAGATAATGCCGCGAAAAACCTGCCATTTATCGCTTACCATGCGGTCCAGCCTCCATCCACCACCACGTTGGAACCGGTCATATAGACCGAGGCGTCGGAGAGCAAAAACACCACCGCGCCGTTGTACTCGTGGGCTTTCGCCATCCGCCCGATGGGGATTCGGCTGGTGTAGTTTTTCTGAAAGCGCGGGTCCTGATCGCTACGCTCGACGCCGGAGAGGGTCAGGGTATTGACGCGAATGCCGTCGCGCCCCCAGTAGGTGGCGCAGTAGCGGGTAAAGTTATACAGCCCGGACTTTGCCGCCGAATAGGCCACCGGTTTGACGAACGGAACGCCGGTGTCCTCTTTTTTATAGCTGTAGATATCCTGCACCGGAGAGACCACGCCGTAGATCGAACCGACGTTGATGATCGAGCCGCCTTTGCCGGCCTGCTTCATGCGCTTGCCGACCTGCTGGGTCATCAGGAAGGTGCCGACCAGATTCACTTCTACCACCTCGCGGAACACCTCTTCCGGGAACTCCTCAAACGGCCCGGAGACTTCCGGCGGCGCGCTGGGCTGGGTGTCGACGCCCGCGTTGTTAACCAGGCCATCCGGCACGCCCCACTTCGCTTCAATGCTATCCAGCACCCGGTTAATGCTGGCTTTATCGGTAATATTCACTTCCGCGCACAGCAGGCGGTCGGAGTCCTTAATCGCCCCCAGCACGCGGTCGACGCGCGCGGCATCGACGCGGGTGGCCAGCGCCGCCACCTTCGCGCCGCGGTCGTGTAACGTCTTCACGTACTGCGCCCCCAGCTGTCCCAGGCCGCCGGTCACGATGATGACCTTGCCTTTAACCGAGAATAACGTGTCTTCCATTGTCCTTTCCCCTCACTGCGTGGTTAGATTTTGTGGGTTGCGAGGTAATCACGATCGAGAATAATGCCATGGCCCGGCCGTTCGCTCGGCACGTAGTAGCCGTCCACCTCTTCGCCCGCTTCGGCGATGATGCGCAGATCTTTCCAGCGCCCGCCGTCGGTCATCTCGGCGTATGAGATATTCGGCACCGTCGCCAGCAGGCTGGCGCTGAGTTCCATGACAAAATGCGGCGTCATCGGCAGGTTGTGCGCGCGGGCGACGGCGGCGATATCCAGATAGCCGGTGATCCCGCCGACGCGGCCGAGATCTGCCTGGATGTAATCCGCGCTGCCGCTCTCGATGTACTGCGTAAACTGATTTAAGTTATAGACGTTTTCTCCCAGCGCGATGGGCGTGGCGCTGCGTTCGCGCAGCCGCAGGTGGCCGGCGATATCGTCGGAGGGCAGTGGCTCCTCAATCCACAGCAGGTTAAGCGGTTCGAACAGCTTGAACGCGCGCAGCGCCTGCGGGAAGTTCCAGCCCTGGTTGGCGTCCACCGCCAGCGGGAAGCCCGGCACTGCTTCCTGAATCTTACGCAGCCGCTCCACGTCCTCTTCCAGCGTCGGTTTGCCCACTTTTACTTTCGCCGCCAGATAGCCGGTGCTTTTCCAGCGCTTGACCTGGTCGATCACTTCCTCAATGGACAGATGCAGGTTGATGCCGCTGCCGTACAGCGGAACGCGATCGCGTACGCGGCCAAGAATGTCGATGATCGGCGCGTTGAGGGTTTTGCCTAACAGATCCCAGTAGGCGATATCCAGTGCCGCCAGGGCATGGGTAGTGACGCCCGCGCCGCCGACGTCGTGTACGTGTTTATACGAGCGATGCCACAGGCCGCGCGGGGAGAGCGGCTGGCCAATAACGTCAGGGATAATCTCGGCAATCAGCGCAGAGATGGTTTTCCCGCACCAGCCGGAAGTGTGGCTAAAGCCGGTGCCGACGTGGCCGTTAGAACCGTAGACGTCAACAATCGCCACTTCGATATCGGTGACGTGGTGAATTTGATCTCCCCACGGGCCTTCCGGCAGCGGAACGCGGGCGGTCATCAGTTCGATATTTTCAATCACGGGCATTTTTGTGCTGTTCATCTGATTCCTTCCTTTATGGGTTCAGCGGGGGCCGCCTCTGCGGCCCGGGCGGTTAATGTTTGGAGGCCGGGGATTCATGCCCCTCCAGGGCGATTGCCGGGCTGGCGTCATGTTCTCGATCGTTTTCGTCGCCCACCGCATGGCCGAATACTTCCGGTAGCAGGAAAATGGAGGCGAGGAAGGCGCAGAACGGCGCGATAGCGATAATCATCGAGGCGACGGGTACGCCGACCGCTTCAAACAGGGCCGGGAAGACCAGGGTGGTAACGAAGGCGGTGACCTTGACGATGGTGTAGCCGATGCCGGAAGCCACGCCGCGATAGCGCGGTTTTGCCACCAGCGAGATCACCGTCATGCCGCTTTCGGAATCCCAGTAGTGGCCCCACAGCATCAGCGCCGCGCCGAAGATGATAAATGCGAAGCTGCTGCTGTAGACGCCCCACGCCGAAATTGAGATGCCGATGGTGACCAGCAGGAAGCCGTATTTGCTCAGCCCCTTATGCCCGAGCTTCGGCAACAGCAGCGGGCCGACAAACGCCGAGAGCGCGGCGATACAGTTCACCGCCAGCAGGGCGAGGTTATTCTGGATCTGCCCGGAAATCCCGATGGTGACGAGGATCAGCGGCAGGAAGAAGGAGAAGGCGTAGTTTTCAAACGACTGCACGGCGCAGGAGAACCAGCCGAACAGGGTGGTGCGGCGGGTAAAGGGACGACGGAACAGATCGTGCAGCGTCTCTTTGAGCGTCGGGTCGGCGATGGTGACGTTTTCATTGGGCAGAATGTCGTCCAGTAGACGGCCATCCTGTTCGCCGTAATAGTCACGGGAGGCTTTTTTCGCTTCGATAAAGCGGCCGCGTTCGACGAACCACGCCGGCGTCTCCGGCAGCTCCCGACGCATAAACAGCAGCAGGCAGGCCGGGATCGCCGGGACCGCCAGCACGATGCGCCAGATCATATCCGGGTGAACATCAAGCGCCACCAGCGTGGTGACCAGCAGAATGGCGGCGATAATCCCCAGCGCGAACATAAACTGCCAGCGGTTGGCCATCACTTCGCGCTTGCCCTTCGGCATCACCTCCATAATGTAGGTAAAGCCGTTAGCCACGTCCGCGCCCACCGGGATCCCGGCGAGGCAGCGAATAATCGCCAGCCAGTACATATTGGGCGCCAGGCCCTGAAGAACGGCGAAGATCGCGAACAGGATCATCGACCAGAGGAAAATTTTACGCCGTCCGAGCTTATCGGTCAGCCAGCCGCCGAGCAGCGCGCCGACCACCGCGCCAAGCTGGGTGCCGGCGGCGGTAAAACCGAGCAGCCAGCTGCTGGGCTCATAAATATCTTTCAGGGCGAATAAAATAAACGCCATGGAATAAATATCCCATGACTCAATTAATAATGCGGTGATCATTAGCCATCCCGCTTTGGTGCAGCCGGGGGCCTCCTGCTGATCGAGCCGTTTCTTTGCCTTCTGGATAATAAATTCAATATGTTGCTGCTGATACATATAATCCTCTCTTATCCGGGCAGGCGGAGGGCCCGCCCGGACAGATGCGCGTTGATCCGCTCTTTATGGACGATAAAGAGACGAATGCAGCGGATGTTTGCCAGGATCGCTAACAACGTAAAAATTACATAAGCGAATCAGTTGTTATTTCATTAATAAATGCGCATCGCCTGCGATAAAGACTTTCATATTTTGCGTCAGCGCCTGGGCAATAAAGGCGTTCAGCACTTCGGATAATACCTCCTCTTCTACATAAGCCAGACTGAGATGGTTGCTCTGGTGGCCCGCCATTAAATCGTCGCGCGAAACCCCGTCGAGAATGGCGTTGAGTAATGGCCACTCGTAGTTGGTTGCCCGGCGGCGGCGTTCGAATTCGTCATGCGGCAGTTCGACGGCGGTGCCGGTGCCGATATGCAGGATCACCTGAGTGCCTTCGTAGTGCGCTCGCGCCCAGATAAAGCGTCCGGCTTTGCCCTGACCGGCAATGGTCGAGCCGCCGTAGGGGAAGAACATCGCCGGCTGGCGATAGCCGGTGGCCCCGGCGATCCCGCCCTTCAGATGGGCGAACGGCACCGCGCCGGAGATCTCCAGATCCCAGTAGAACGTGCCGTTGTATTCGCTACCCCAGCGGATATCGTGAAGGGTGGTTTCGCTCGCCATGCCCAGCGCGCCGAGCAGCTTCGCCAGCATCACCTGTGGGATGGCGCTGCCCATATCCACCTCGTTGATGCAGGGGATCGGCGCGTCCGGGCAGACGATCTCGCCATTTTCATCCGGGATCGGGAAACGTTCCGCGTTGCCGATGGCGCCTTCGGCAAAATCCGAGGCGGCGCAGCTGTCTTTGAGCCCCTGCTGATACTGCACGCCCACCGCCGTCAGGCCGAAGCGCTTCACGAAGCGCGCCATGGCGATCATCATCGCGCACTGTTCCAGCACCTGCTCCCGGGTCAGATCCTTCGCCCCGTCGGCGCCGAACCGGAAGCGCATGCCGCGGGTCTCATACCAGTCGAGACAGGCTTCGCGCAGGTCGGTCGGCACCTTGTTCATTTCAACCAGCAGCGCCGATTGCGACAGCGACTCCACCGGCATCCCTACGTCGATCATCGCTTTTTGCGGGAACACGCCGTTGATCATCCCCATACAGAAGGTATCGAACAGCCCGACAATGGCCTTGCGTTTGAGGATCGACTGTCCAACCTTCACGCCAATCTGTCCGGCTTCGCTGGCCAGCAGCGGCGCGCTGGGTGCGACCGGATGCAGATAGCCGAGCTTATGGCTGAGATGGCCGTCGCGCAGCCAGGTGTCCAGGCCGCGAATAAACGCCTCGTCGGCGAAGGTTTCCGACCACAGCCGCGAGTAGTTGCGCTCCAGGCTGGTGAGGCAGCCTGCCATACAGAGCATGCCGACGAGGCCCGGCCAGGTGCCGTCAAAATTGGCGAGCAGCAAAATAGGGCCGCGATGATGTACCAGCGAAGGAGCAAGATGATGGGAGTATTGCCAGGCGGTAAGCAGGACAATAATCGGCGCATCCGGATCGATCCCGGCGAACAGTTCGCTGCCCTCTTTCTGGCTGCTGATAAACCCGTGACCGCGCCGCTCGTTGACCGGATGGGCGCGGCGCAGGCGATAGCCTAATGTTTCCAGCGCCGTTTCCAGGCGCTGTTCAAACTGCTTCTGCGTGGGCCAGCAGGTGACGTTAGCCGGTTCGCGGAGATCCGCATTGGTCACCATCAACACTTCGCCTGGCTGCGGGGTAATAAGTTCGGCTTCCACGGGTAACGTTAAATTCAGCATGTGAATTTCTCCTGTAGGGGATAGGTCGCTTAGTTATCGTTGAGCGTGCTGCGCCGGGGTAAGCGCGGCATCAATCGCTTTATTGCTGGCTAATTTCTTTGGCTAACTCGAATTAGCAAGTTAGGTCAAAAAAAAGACAGGAACAAACTCTTTACCGGGGATTTGTGATGGCTATCAATGTGAAATTATTAACTTATTAATATTTAACTCTTTATTTTAAACGTGAGGTCAGGTGACCGGGAACGCTTGCTGAGGCGGCATCTAGGCGGGCAGAAAAGCGGGCGGGAAGCACAGCGGGGATGGTAAATCAGCGTTTAATATTTAATTAATTGAATTTAATTAATTATTTTCGTTATGTTTTGAGCGATATGTCTCGCGGCGCTGGCGCGGGTGTTAAAATTTAACCGATCCTGGTCACACTCTTTTAGCATTTACGTTGTGAATCTCTGTCTCTTGTTATAATTAGCTAATTCGAGTTAGCTTGCCGGCGATTTTCCCACGCCAACGATGTGTTAGCCAGGCGCTGCCCGACTTAACAATAATGATTCAGGACAGAGGATTTAATGATGACTATGCTTACCTCGCCCGCCATGACCCCTGCAAAAAATGAACAAACATCGCAACAAACCCATGAAAGAAGAAAGCTGCTCACCGTGCTGGGCTCCGGTCTCTCCGGCACAACGATTGAGTTCTATGACTTTTTTATCTACGGCACCGCCGCCGCGCTGGTGTTTCCGTCGCTGTTTTTTCCTAACCTCTCGCCGCTGATGGCGCTGCTGGTATCTTTCCTGACGCTGTCGATTACCTTCGTCAGCCGGCCCATCGGGGCCATCGTATTTGGCCACTATGGCGATAAGATCGGCCGCAAAAAATCGCTGGTTCTGTCGCTGATGATTATGGGGATTTCGACGTTTTTCATAGGATTAATCCCCAGCTACGACACCATAGGTAACGCCGCGCCGTTGATACTTATCTTTTTGCGCCTCTGCCAGGGCTTTGCCATCGGCGGCGAATGGGGCGGGGCGACGACGCTGATCACCGAGTATGCGCCGCGCCATCGCCGGGGCTTTTTCGGCACCTTTGTTCAGTTGGGCAACGTGCTTGGCCTGTTTATCGCCACCGGCGTTTTTGCGCTGGTGGTGATGCTGCCGGAGGAGGACCTGATGTCATGGGGCTGGCGCGTGCCTTTCCTGTTAAGCATCGCGCTGCTGTTCGTCGGGATGTTTATCCGCTCAAGGATCGAAGAGACGCCGGTGTTTCAGGAGAATCAGAAACAGCAGCAGAACGCGCCGAAAGCGGCGGAGCAGAAGTTTCCTATTCTCACCGTGCTCAAACATCACCGTAAAGCGGTATTCCTGGCGATGGGTATGCGCATGGGGGAGATTGTTCTGGGCTGGCTGACGGTGGCATTCTTTATGTCCTACGTGACCCGGGAACTCAACTTTACTCGCGAAACGGCGCTGAACGGGCTGCTACTGGCCAGTTTTGTCGGCATTTTTACCTTTCCGTTCTTCGGTTGGCTTTCCGATAAAATTGGCCGCCGACCGGTCTATCTGGCCGGCGCCGCTATCACGCTGATCTTTGCCTTCCCGCTGTTCTGGATGATCGACTCCGGCTCGGTGAAGATGTTTATGTTCGCCACCACCTTCTGCTATTCCGTGGGGCTGGGCATGATGTTCAGTGTCCAGCCGGCCTTCTTTTCGGAGCTTTTTGACACCAGCGTGCGCTATACCGGCGTGTCGCTCGGCTTCCAGCTGGCGAATATCGTCGGCGGCTTAACGCCGATGATCGGTACCTTGCTGCTGGTGTGGTCCGGCGGCGCATCGTGGCCCATCTCGCTGTTTCTCGCCTGCATGGCGCTGATTACCATCCTGTGCGTCTGCGTGACGCGGGAAAGCTATAACGATGAGCTTAATGAGGTGAAGAAGTAGCCGGGGAGGGTTGCCCCGCCATGAGCGGCGGGGCGGGCGTATCAGAACAGATTAAATTTATATTCGATAATCACTTCCGAAGAGAGCGAATTGGCCCGGCTGTAATGGCCGTCGGTGAGCACCGGCGTTTTGCCATTCATCTTATAGGACCAGCCCGGTCCGAACATCGCCCAGACGGTGAGATTTTTCAGTCTTGGGTGCGTCGGTACCCAGCGGCTGAAGGCGTTAATTTCCCCGGTACGGACGTGGTTGCCGCGGTAGTTAAACTGGGCGATGTTGCCGGCGAGACCGATCGCCAGCTCCGGCGTCAGGTTATAGTCCGACATATTAGAGAGAACCAGTTCACCGTCGCGCATATAGTCGTTGCCGGCATAGGCCATTGAGATAAAGGTTCCGCGCGAGTTTTTACTCATATGGCGCGGGTAGAAGCCTACTTCATTGGCCTTGTTCGCATCGGTATAGCCCAGACCCCACTTGGTGCTCCAGTTGTCCGCCTGCCACTTCACATCCATGGCGATGTGCCAGGCGTCGTCGTCAAAGTCACGCTTATTCGCCGGCATCGCTTTATACTCGTCCAGCGCGTGAGTGGCGTAGACCTGAGTTCCGATGTTCAGCGCTTTTATCGGCTTAATATTGGTGAACAGAATATGGCGGCGCAGATAGTTGTCGCTTTCACCATAGCCGTACTGCATGTTCAGGTGCTCGCTTTGCCACAGAATATCGCCGCTGGCGATATGGTTAATATACTGCCCGCTGTTGGTCTGGAAGCGTTTCTTATCCGGCGAGTTACGATCCATCGCGCTTTCGATGTACGCGCCGCGCAGCGTGAAGGGGCCGTAGTTCACCGCGCCAGTCCAGCCCAAATAGGTGGTCGGGGAGAGGCGGGTCGAGTTGGAGATGACGCCAAAGTTTTTCATCGTCTGCCAGCCCCAGCGGGCGTTCAGTTGAGTGTCCGCCAGGCGATACTGCAGCTTGATGTTGCGTTGACCGAATTTGGAAAAGCCCTCAGCGTTGCTCTTTTTATTCCCGCTGCCGTTGTTATACAGCACGCCGCGGGAGTTAAAGTAATCGCTGGCGCCGAGCTTTACCGCGCCGTAGTAAGTGGCATCAAAGCCAATAATATCGGCAAAATAGCCGGACTGATAATCGACGGCGACGCCCTGACCCCAGGCATTATGGACTTTCTTTGGCTCGGTCTCTTCTTCCTTAAGATATTTCCAGTAGTTTTTAAACGACAAATTCATATGGGACTGGCTGAATAACGGATCGTCGAGCACGGTATCGATATTATCGCGCTCCTTCAGACTGTTAGTGGCCGAAGCTGACCAGGCGCTGGCGGGAATAGCCAGCAGCATAATGGCGACTGTTGTAGTATTGATTTTCATAATAAACCCCAGAGTAGGGATGCAGCGATCCAGGCGAGGTGTTTTCGCCTGAAGTCTGCCGTAATAAATAATTAAGCGTGGGTATTATTTTTTATCGAGAGCCTGTTTTCCGGCGTCGACATATTTCATAGTGCCGATTTCAGGAACGGTATATTTGCCGTCTTTATAAACAATTTTCACCACCGCGGCATTGGCAAGCGGTTTGTTTTTCGCGTTATCGTCGGTTAAATCGGAAATCATAATCTGCATTGCGGTACCGGATGAAATCGCCAGCACGTTTTTATCGCCCCGGGCCTGCGCGTTTTCAACGATAGTGTGCAGCGCTGCCTGGGTACGGGTTTTTATCTGCTGATAGTTTTCCGCCATGCCTTTGGGATCGGCTGCTGCCAGCGCATTCTGGTTGGTATCGACGGCCAGGGTGCCCGCTTTCATCTGGCTGAACAGCGCTGCGCCATCTTTAAGCCCCAGCTGTTTAGCGCCGGCATCGGCCATATCTTTGTTATAGCCGCCTTCAAAACCGCCGAAGAAGGCTTCTCGCAGGCCGCTTAGCTCGGTAAGTGTGTAATCACTTACTCCGGCTTGCTTAAGGATCACCTGCATGGTTTCACGCTGACGTCCGGCATCGCTGGAATAGAAGCTATCAAACGGAATACCTTTAAGCCCCTCGCCGAGATAACGAGCGACGCGAATGCCGTCTTCGGTAAGCGGGGAGTCCACCCAACCCTGCACGCGGTCAAACGTATTCAGCAGCGTTTTGCCATGACGAGCGAAATAGATATTCACGCCATCATCGTTTTTAACTTCCGCCGCAGAGCAGGTTGCCGCGCCTGCCGCCATCATTAATGCTATTAGCCACTTCTTCATATAACGCTCCACCTGAATGGTCTTTTTATAAGCAAAAAAAAACCTACGTCAGATATTCGACGCGAAGCATAAATAAGGTTATGTTCGCTCGAACTCGATGACGTAGGTTTCGCCTGTTCTAAACAGTAACAATCCAACAAGGGCGACGTTAGCACTAATTATGCAAAAAGACATCCTCTATTTATTATTAATGTCAATAAATGTGATCGTCTTCATGCAGGTAATTTTGCTGATTGAGTTGTATCTTAAGTTTAATTTTCAGATTAATTGGTATTTTTTGGCTTAAATAATTATTGAGGATTGATCTCCGTCACAAAATAATGATGTCTGCTCTGGACTCTGCCGCGCACTGGCGTTATTTTCGCTGCACTCTGGGATTGTTACTGACCACAGGCAAAACCTAAGACCCCTGTCCGCCAATGAGGCGTGCGGCAGGAGTCTTAGGTTTTTTTTTGCGCCGAAGAAATACCTCTGCTACCCAACAAGGAGTGATGATGAGAACGAAAATCCTGACTGCCGCCATTCTGGCGTTATCTGCCGCTGGCGTACAGGCTGCTGAAAAACCGTTGAAAATACTGCTGGTTAACGACGATGGCTGCCAGTCTGTGGGAACCACATCGCTGCAGGAAAAACTGGCGGCCAAAGGATATGACGTCTGGATGGTGGCGCCGGCAACGAATCAGAGCGGGATCGGGTCGGCAATTACCTTTAAGACGGGTAAAGTTTTTGATGTCAAAAAAGCCGCTGATAAACGCTACTGCTTCCCCGGAACCCCTGCCGATGCGCTGGATTTTGGCCTGTGGGGCGTCCTGAAAGACGCGCCGCCGGATCTGGTGATTTCGGGCGTCAACGATGGTCCCAATACCGGTATGGCGCAGGTTAACTCCGGTACCGTGAGCGCCGCGGCTCGCGCCATTCGCTATGGCTTCCCGGCGATTGCCGCCAGTATTGGCTACCGATTCACGGAAGAAGAGATGAAGAACAAATGGCCGAGCACGCATAAGTACTGGCCTGACTCGGTGGATTACGTCGTTTCGCTGGTCGATAAACTTAACGCCGCGCATAAACCGGGAAGCCCGATTTTGCCGCAAGGGTCCGGTTTGAGCATCAACTATCCGCCGCTGCCGTCGGCTGAAATTAAGGGCGTTCATTATATTGAGAATGAACAGTTCCCCGCGCCACAGATTGGTTATGAACTGCTGGCGGACGGCACCGCAAAACAGACGATGAATCCGGAAGCGATAAAACCGGCGGAAGGGGATAATGACTCGGGCTGGCTGAACAAGGGGTATATTACTTACACCCTGTTTGATGGCTCATGGAACGCGCCGCAGTTCCAGGCGCAGTATGAGACGCTGCTCGGAAAATAATGCCGTAGTGATATAAAAGAAGAAGGCGCTATTCGCGCCTTCTTTATATGAACCGATGATGAAGCGCTATTCGTCGAAGAACCAATAGCCCTGGTTAATCAAACGGGTCAGCTCGGCGATAAAGGCCGGATTGCGCAGCGCGCGCTCGCCTAGCTCATCCTTACCCAGCAGGGTATAGCGGCACAGCGCATCCAGAGCCGCAGGTTCGGTTGGCTCCAACTGTTCACTATTGACAAAAAAGTCATCGCCGATGTGCAGTACCCGCAGGCCGCTCAGGCGAGTCAGCATTTCGCCTCCCTCCAGCGCGTCGACAATCTCTTCTTCTGCATAAGGCGGTTCAGCTGGCGCAATATCCAGCTCGTGGCGCGGCGTGGTAGCAAATCGTCCAAACCACTGACGGAAATCTTCCGGCTGGCTAATCATCTCGATCATCATGTCGCGCAGACGTTCCAGTTCATACTCTTCAACCCGGCCCGGATGTTCGCGGCAGGTTAAATCTGGATCGCTGTAGTGCTCGCCGCCGAGATCGTTTTCCAGCGCGTAATCGGCAAAGCTGCTGATCAAATCGCGGCCGTTTGGCCCGCGGAAGCCGACGGAGTAGTTCAGCGCCGTTTCGTGAGTGATTCCGTCGTGCGGGAATCCCGGCGGAATGTACAGAATATCGCCAGGCTCCAGATCCTCATCAATAATCGGCGGGAACGGGTCGACGTGCAGCAGCGCCGGATGCGGGCAGAACTGACGCATCGGCAGCTTATCGCCCACGCGCCAGCGGCGGCTACCCATGCCCTGAATAATAAAAACATCATACTGGTCGATGTGCGGGCCAACGCCGCCGCCCGGTACGGAAAAGGAGATCATCAGGTCATCTAAACGCCAGTCCGGCAGTACGCGGAAAGGGCGCACCAGCTCAGCGGCGGGCATATGCCAGTGGTTTACCGCCTGAGCCAATAGCGACCAGCCGGTTTCGCCCAGACCATCAAAATGTTCAAACGGGCCGTTGCTGGCCTGCCATTGACCGTTCTTGAGGCTCACCAGTCGACTATCGACCTCCGGTTCCATGGCCAGCCCGGCCAGTTCATCCGGGGTAATCGGATCGACGAAATTCGCGAAAGCCTTCTTTAATACCACCGGCTGCTTTTGCCAGTACTTTTCTAAAAACTCCGGCCAGTTAATGTTGAGTTGATAAGCCATAGGTTCATACCAATAAGAAGAAACGGGCCTGATTATAGAAATAGGCACCCTTATGCCGCTTTGTCATGGGTCAAGGCTGGTGCTTAATTCATCATTTGACGTAACGGCATGCGATAGAGGGGCGATCGACTGGCGAATATCGTTGATTTTCGCAAAAGTTCGTTTTTGACTGAAATGCCCTACAGGCAGCATGGCGTCTGGGTTTTCTCGATTTTGAGTAACGGGCGCGGGGTGCGAAAAGTTTAAATTATGAGCGTTTGATAAGTTTTTTGTATTTTAAGGGTTGCTATATCCCGGGAGCTCCCTATAATGCGCTCCCACTGACACGGCAGATGTGAATCACTTCACAAACAAC
>OKEG01000011.1_pt1 | contig 166277 bp, 157 predicted proteins | sample 1614111 | NCBI WGS metagenome assembly OKEG01 (sample SAMN04436907, study PRJEB24849) | human gut metagenome | biome: human gut; feature: NICU; material: stool | host: Homo sapiens | place: USA: Saint Louis, MO | collected 2012-04-09 | reverse complement strand
GTCTAAAACTAGTATTAAGACTATCACTAATTTAAGTGATACCAACTGTCTGGAGATTCATGGGGCCAGTCTAATTAGAGCACAAAGTGTCAGGTATCTCTGGTCACTCGTAGACGGTTAACGTCATCATTTGTGAGAAAAATTTATCCAGGTAAAAAGCGCGACAACGATGAATTCACATGATGTACGCGCTGACATCCGACGCTATCGGCGCTTACTTACCCCCTGAGATGTACAAATTTCATCCAGAAACAGAGAAAATAGAGTTGATCTTTCACCCTGTCGCATATACTGTATATGCATACAGTAACCCACAGGCGGGATAGACTATGTTTACATCAGCTCACGCAAATCGTTCACCACTGACTTCTACTTCAGTACGTCGTCGCTCTCATGACGCTGCCGAACAGCCAGCTAACGGGCTGATCAGTGAAATAGTCTATCGCGAAGATCAGCCTATGATGACGCAGCTACTATTGCTTCCTTTATTACAACAGCTTGGTCAGCAGTCCCGCTGGCAGCTCTGGCTGACTCCACAGCAGAAGCTAAGCCGTGAATGGGTGCAGTCATCCGGTTTACCGCTGTCCAAGGTTATGCAGATCAGCCAGCTCTCCCCCGCTAATACCCTGGAATCAATGGTTCGCTCACTGCGCACCGGAAATTATAGCGTCGTTATTGGCTGGCTATCAGAAGAACTGAGCATTGAGGAACATGAACGACTGGTTGCCGCTGCAGAAGAGGGTCACGCGATGGGCTTTATCATGCGCCCGGTAAGAAATACCGATCAGCCAGGCAGACAACTTTCCGGGCTAAAAATTCACTCAAATCTGTATCATTAACCGAGTTTAGGATTAATCCTGGAATTTTTTTTGCCCTGACGCGAGATGGGCTTTCTTGATGGGCATTTTTGTTAAAATGCTTGTCTGATGCGGCTTCGCGACTTTTTTTGCCCCGAACAAGTTCAACCGTATTTGTTAAACATAGCGTACACAACCCTTTTTTTTCATATGCCTGACGGAGTTCACACTTGTAAGTTTCGAACTAAGTTGTAGACTTTACATCGCCAGGGGTGATCGGCTTACGCTGCATGTATCAGCATAGTTAACAACAAGTCACGCCCCGGGTGAAGGATTTAACCGTGAGGTCTTCTGAACCTTCATGGCGAATTTTGGATGATAATGAGGCGCAAAAAATGAAAAAGACAGCTATCGCGATTGCAGTGGCACTGGCTGGCTTCGCTACCGTAGCGCAGGCCGCTCCGAAAGATAACACCTGGTACGCAGGTGCTAAACTGGGCTGGTCCCAGTATCACGATACCGGTTTCTACGGTAACGGTTTCAAAGGTAACAATGGTCCGGTTCGTAACGATCAGCTGGGTGCTGGTGCGTTCGGTGGTTACCAGGTTAACCCGTACCTCGGTTTTGAAATGGGCTACGACTGGCTGGGCCGTATGGCTTATAAAGGCAGCGTTGACAACGGCGCTTTCAAAGCTCAGGGCGTTCAGCTGACTGCTAAACTGGGTTACCCGATCACTGACGATCTGGATATCTATACCCGTCTGGGTGGTATGGTTTGGCGCGCAGACTCCAAAGGTAACTACGCTTCTACCGGCGTTTCCCGTAGCGAACATGACACTGGCGTATCCCCGGTATTCGCGGGCGGCTTAGAGTGGGCTGTTACTCGTGACATCGCAACCCGTCTGGAATACCAGTGGGTTAACAACATCGGCGACGCTGGCACCGTTGGTACCCGTCCTGATAACGGCATGCTGAGCCTGGGCGTTTCCTACCGTTTCGGTCAGGACGATGTTGCTCCGGTTGTAGCTCCGGCTCCGGCTCCGGCTCCAGAAGTGACTACCAAGCACTTCACCCTGAAGTCTGACGTTCTGTTCAACTTCAACAAATCTACTCTGAAACCAGAAGGCCAGCAGGCTCTGGATCAGCTGTACACCCAGCTGAGCAACATGGATCCGAAAGACGGTTCCGCAGTTGTTCTGGGCTACACCGACCGTATCGGTTCTGATGCCTACAACCAGCAGCTGTCTGAGAAACGTGCTCAGTCCGTTGTTGATTACCTGGTATCCAAAGGTATCCCGGCTAGCAAAATCTCCGCTCGCGGTATGGGTGAATCCAACCCGGTTACTGGCAACACCTGTGACAACGTGAAAGCTCGTGCAGCTCTGATTGACTGCCTGGGTCCGGATCGTCGCGTAGAGATCGAAGTTAAAGGCTACAAAGACGTTGTAACTCAGCCGCAGGCTTAAGTTATATCGTCAATAAAAAACCCCGCAATGCGGGGTTTTTTTTGGCTTAAATTCCGCGTTCAAAAAACAGCAGCGGAATCCCGGTGCCTGCATCGCTACTCTTTACCTAACAGCACCTGCAAATCATGCTTCAGGCTGGACATCTTGCTGGCATACTTCTCTTTATGCTCAGCATCCTCAATCAACTGCACGATAGTTTCCGACAGCGTTTTACCCCGTCTTTGCGCCAGACCTGCAAGGCGCTGCCAGACCACGAATTCAAGGTCGATAGACTTTTTACGCGTATGCTGATGCTCCGCGTTGAAGTGACGCTTACGTCGGGCGCGGATAGTCTGCTTCATGCGGTTCACTAGCTCTGGATTCATATGCTGCTCAATCCAGGTATTCACCAGCACGGGTTCATTTTCGAGCGTCAGTAATAAATCGACCGCGGCTTGCGCAGCGCTGGCTTCAATGTAGCGGGTAATAAGCTCACCTTCCCGATGCTTTTTTACCAGATAAGTCCATTTCCAGCCGCTTTCAAGATTTTCCAGTTGTTGATATTTCATTGCGATCTCAATGTGACCGTGTAACTCATTTCAGGATATCAGTTTTTTCCTGATGTGCTGAGAATAAATCATCTTTCGTGATGTTGGTAGATTCGTTATCACCACGACAATCGCAATCCCCCGTGTGCTCAGACGCCGCATAATGTATAATCGCGCGTTTTACATCTGACTAAAAAACAGCGACTTTGACCATTACGAAACTTACCCGAAACGACCTTGCTCCTGATACGGAAAGTTATCAGGCGCTGTTTGCACAAGCCGACCTGGCTCACGCAGAGGAATCCCTCTCAGGCGAACTGCAACCCCGTCTCTTTTATGCCCTGGAGCAGCTACTGGTCACTCCAGCCATTTCGCCATTTATGCTGGTTAAAATTCCGGAAGAACCGGAGTACCTGCAATGGCTAGCTAATGAAACCCGAACTTTACATCAACCGGCAGCAACGCTCTGTGGCGTTCACTATCAGGTTGATGGCGGAAAAATCTCTCTTACGCCAGCGCAGACTGCTGAAGATAATTTCGCCAGCGTTGCTCCGGTCGAAGCCGCTGACTGGATCGAAGCAGAGCAGCTGTTTGGCTGCGTGCGCCAGTTTAATGGCGAGATCACCTTACAACCCGGTCTGGTCCATCGCGCCAACGGCGGCGTATTGATTCTCTCCCTGCGCGCCTTACTGGCTCAGCCCCTACTGTGGATGCGGCTAAAAAATATGGTGGCCCGCCAGCGTTTTGACTGGCTGTCATTCGATGAATCTCGCCCTCTTCCGGTGAGCATCCCTTCTATGCCCCTGAGCCTGAAAGTGATCCTCGTCGGCGAGCGGGAATCCCTGGCTGATTTCCAGGAGATGGAACCCGAGCTTTCTGCGCAGGCTATCTACAGCGAATATGAAGATAACCTGCAAATTGCTGATGCAGAGACGCTGAAGCAATGGTGCCAGTGGGTCTGGCAAAATGTTCAACAGCTTGAACTTCCGGGACTGTCCGCTAACGCCTGGCCGCTGCTGATTCAGGAAGGCGCGCGTTATACCGGCGATCAGGAAACTTTGCCGCTGTGCGTTCTCTGGATTGCCCGCCAGCTTCGAGAAGCTGCCGCGTTCTGTGATGGTGAAGAGATTAGCGCCGAAGAGATACAAACCATGCTGGAGCGTCGTCTGTGGCGCGAGGGCTATCTTGCTGAGCGCATCCAGGATGAAATCCTGCAGGAGCAAATCCTGATCGAAACCGAAGGCGAATGCGTAGGACAAATCAACGCACTTTCTGTCATTGAGTTTCCGGGTCACCCTCGCGCGTTTGGCGAGCCTTCGCGTATCAGCTGCGTCGTGCATATTGGCGACGGCGAATTCATCGACGTTGAACGTAAGGCCGAGCTGGGCGGTAACATTCATGCAAAAGGTATGATGATCATGCAGGCGTTTCTGATGTCTGAACTGGAGCTCGAACAACAGCTTCCCTTCACCGCCTCCCTGACCTTCGAGCAGTCCTACAGCGAAGTGGATGGCGATAGCGCCTCCATGGCCGAACTGTGCGCGCTGATCAGTTCGCTGGCCAATGTACCGATTAATCAGAGCATCGCCGTTACCGGCTCTGTCGATCAGTTTGGTCGCGTACAGCCGGTTGGCGGGCTCAACGAAAAAATTGAGGGCTTCTTCGCTATTTGCCAGCAGCGTGGGCTGACCGGTAAACAGGGCGTCATCATCCCCTCCGCCAACGTTCGTCATCTGAGCCTGGCGCAGGAACTGCAGCAGGCCGTTGCGGATGAACAGTTCTTTATCTGGGCAGTCGATGACGTGTCGGAAGCGCTGCCCATTCTGACCCAGCTGCTCTGGGACGGTGAAGGACAAACTTTACGGCAAACCATTCAGGAACGAATTGCGCAGGCGACACAGCAAGAGAGTCGTCATCGCTTTCCGTGGCCGCTACGCTGGTTAGGCGGTTCAGGTTCGAACTGATCGGACTTGTTCAGCGTACACGTGTTAGCTATCCTGCGTCCCGAACTCAAAATAAGGCTTACTGAAAACATGGTAGATAAACGCGAATCCTATACGAAAGAAGACCTTCTTGCCTCTGGTCGTGGTGAACTATTTGGTGCGAAAGGCCCACAGCTGCCGGCGCCAAGTATGCTGATGATGGACCGCGTCATCAAAATGAGCGAAACCGGTGGTAACTATGACAAGGGTTATGTTGAGGCAGAACTCGATATTAACCCGGACCTGTGGTTCTTCGGTTGCCATTTTATTGGTGACCCGGTAATGCCGGGCTGCCTGGGTCTGGATGCCATGTGGCAGCTGGTTGGCTTCTACCTGGGCTGGTTAGGCGGCGAAGGTAAAGGGCGTGCATTAGGCGTCGGTGAAGTTAAACTCACCGGCCAGATACTGCCAACGGCGAAGAAAGTGACCTACCGTATTCATTTCAAACGCGTGATAAACCGTCGTTTGATTATGGGCCTGGCGGATGGCGAAGTGCTGGTTGACGGGCGTCTGATTTACACCGCGACCGACCTGAAAGTGGGCCTGTTCCAGGACACTTCCGCATTCTGATAAGCAGTGACGCGTTAGAAAAGGCGAAGCCCCCGCGCAGCGGAGGCTTCTTTTTAAAGAGACAGTCAGGCAGTTTGTACCCTGTCCTCCATGGCTTCTCGCCAGCCTCCTAGCCAATAAGACCTTTGGTTTAAGGTCTGGTAAGGACACATTTCCTTCGACCTTCCGGTAATACCGGCCTGGTACCCACGCTGATGTGCCCGTTCCAGGCGATCTCGTTTTTGTCTCTTCATGCCTCGTTTCCCTCATTCTTTGATCTGGTGGAAAAGAAAACAATGGTCACTTAATACGCAACCACGGTTAACGAATACCGCGAATCAGGGATAGCGTCAATGCGCAAAATTCACGCCATTGTCATATTTGTGAGCTACAAGAAAGTTCGTTTGTACAAAAACTGTGAACCAGCACAAGTAACAATCTGATGAGACAAACAAAAAAGCCGCTGCGATTTTCGTTCTCGCAGCGGCTTTTTACTCTTATGAATTTTACTTATGGCAGGCGGTTTAGCTCGCTGGCAATTGCGGTTGCTTCCTGAGTCCAGGCCTGAGCTAAGGTTTTCACCATCGCGTCGTAGCCATCCTCTTGCTGCTTAAGTTCAATATGGAACGGCCGCTTGATCAGCTGCCCCTGATGCTTCAACAGCCACTCGCCGCTGACGATTACCCGGCCATCGTAACGACCGTGAAAACCACTAACGGAGACGTTCAGCGTATCCTGCTCGCTACCCAGCGGTTGAGAAGCGACAACCCATCCCGGTAGCTGGTTGCTAAGGTTCGCCACCAGCGTCGTTCTCAGCTGTTGATCGAGCGGGCTAGCCCACAGATTGTTGTTGGCAATCACATACTGGACATCGGTGGTCTGATAAACCACCCCGTTACCGGCCAGATAATCTGGAATGCTCACCTGCTCGACCCACAGCAAATTTTTGCTTTGGTGGGCGGCGCTTTGCGCGCCTCCCTGCGCCACCGGAAGCTGATAGTAAGTTTTACTGTCGCCGCCGCTGCTGCATGCCGTCAGCGCGCAAACCGCCGCCGCTATTAGCCATTTCTTCATTATTTCGCTCCCTTCGGCTGTGGATCTTTTTTATCCTTCGCCTCAAATACCAGCGCATTGCTCTTATCATTGAGCGTTTTCAGTACCGGCTGCAGTTCACGAAGAACCTGATCGAGACGCTGCATATCCGCAACCATCTTATTGTATGCCGCCGATCCCGGCTGGAAGCCCTGCATACTACGATTAAGTTCACGCAACGTATTCTGCATATCGCCCGGTAGCTGCTGCATCGACTGACTTGACGTTATCTTGTTCAGACTATCCAGCGTCGCCTGTACGTGCTGCATCGTTTTTTCACTTTGCGCCAGCGTACTGGTTGCCTGCTCCAGCAGCGGGTTAATGGGCAGATTATTAATCTTATCCAGCGCGTCCATCAGGCGCTGCTGAATCTGCGCCAGGCCACCGCTCACGGTTGGAATAATCGGATAACCGCCAAACTCCTGGAACTTGCCGCGCGCTGGCGCTTTCGGGTAGAAGTCGAGATCGATATACAGCGCCCCGGTGACCAGGTTACCGGTTTTAAGTGAACCACGCAGTCCACGGTTCATCAGATCATCGATATGCTTACGAATGTCAGGATCGGCGCCTAATTGATTGATCAGGCGTTCAGGCTCAATCCGCACTTCGACCGGAATACGATAGTCGTCGTTTAAGTTCTGCTTCAGGCCAGGAATAAAGAACGGTACTTTACCCACGGTCCCAAGGCGGATACCGCGGAACTCAACCGGCGCGCCGGGCTGCAGACCGCGAATCGAATCTTTAAAGAACATTACGTAGTCAATATGCTGAGTAAACACCGAATCCTGAATGCTGCGCTGATCGTCAAACAGATGATATTCGGTTTTATTCGCCACCGGCTCACCTAGCGGCAGCCCTTCGGGAATATCAAAGCTGACGCCGCCGCCAAACAGGGTCGACAGCGATCCCATTTCAACGCGCATACCCGCAGCGGTTAGATCTACCGCAATACCGCTATCCTTCCAGAAGCGCACGTTATTGGTTACCAGCCGATCGTTAGGCGCGCTGATAAACAGTTGATAAGTAATGTTCCGTTTTTGCGCATCGAAGGTGCTGGTTTCTACTGAACCTACGCGATAGCCGCGGAAAAGCACCGGATCGCCGGGAGAAAGCTGACCCGCTTTACTGCTTTCCAGCAGGATACGAATACCTTTTGCATCAGGGGATGCCAACGGCGGTGAATCCAACAGCGGGTACTGCGCCGGGACAGAACCTTTGGTACCCGGCTGCAGTTCGATATAGGCGCCGGATAGCAACGTCCCCAGACCGCTAATCCCTTCACGACCTACCTGCGGTTTAACCACCCAAAATACCGAATCCTGGTGCAGCAGTTTTTCCATGCCTGAATTCAACCGGGCTTTAACTTCCACGTGGGTCAGGTCATCCGTCAGCGTTGCGCTTTCAATCACGCCGACATCAACGCTGCGGCTTTTGATCCGGGTTTTCCCCCCTTCAATTCCCTCTGCGTTAGTCGTAATCAGGGTCACTTCCGGCCCCTGGTGACTATAGTGATAAAAAAGAATCCAGGCGCCAATGAGCGCCGTTACTATCGGGAAGATCCACACCGGTGACCAGTTTTTCACCTTTTGCACCTTCGCTTCTCCGCTCTTATTTTCCATGCTGCAGTCTTTCCTCACGGCTTGAATCTGGCTCACGATCCCACAATAAACGAGGGTCAAACGTCATGGCCGAAAACATTGTCATTACTACGACCAGCGCAAACATCACTGCTCCTATCGCCGGATAGATATTCATTAATCCACCAATGCGTACCAGAGCGGAGAGGACTGCGATAACAAACACATCAATCATTGACCAGCGGCCAACAAACTCGACGACTTCATAGATCAGATGCATGCGCTCCGAGTCGCGCTCTCCCTTACCGCTGGCGTTCCAGCATAGCCAGCCAATGGCAATCATCTTTAACGTCGGCACCATAATACTGGCGATAAATATCACCATAGCGACCGGATACGATCCTTCACTCCACAGCAGGATCACCCCCGCCATAATAGTTGAGGGCATTTTATCGCCCAGCAGGTCGGTAATCATGATCGGCAAAATATTGGCGGGCATGTAGAGGATCAACGAAGTCACCAGCAGCGCCAGCGTCCACTGCAGGCTGTTTTTACGCCGGGCGGTTCCCCTGGTACGGCAGCGCGGACAAACGGCCTCATCCATAGGCAATACCGCCGTGCAGCATGAACACGAGCGTAGCCCCTGACGTAGACCGGAAACGCCGACTTTTAGCGGCTGTTTAATCGGCGGCATTGGCGCAATGTCATCCCATAACCAGCGGCGATCCACGCACTGGAACGTCCGCAGCTGTAACAGGCAGAACATACACCAGGGAATAAAACTCAGGCCAATGCCAATATCGCCGTAGGCCATCAGCTTAACGAAGCTGACCAGTACCCCGGCGAGGAAGATCTCCGCCATCCCCCAGGTTTTAAGGTGAAACAGGATCCGCGCCAGGAAGGCTTTCAGCCCGGAAGGCATGCCCACCCGGTTGACCAGCAGCAGTATCGTGACCAGGCAGAAAGCCGGCACCAGCTGTACGAACAGTAAAAAGAAAGTCCCGAGGCTGGCGTAATCCTCGGTAAACAGCACATTTGGAATTTCCAGTAGCTCAATTTCGCTGCTGATCCCCCCAACCTTCATATAGATGAAGGGGAAAAGATTGGCCAGCAGCAGCATGAACAACGCGACCAGCGCGTAGGCTGTGGGACGCTGCCGGGGCGCGTCCCATGACGTTGTTAATGTCGTTCCGCAACGCGGACACGTAGCTTTCTGGCGATGCTCCAGCTGCGGCAAAGCCACCAGCAGATCACATTGTCGACACAGGATATGCCGCGCAGCATGATGATGATCGCACATGAAAACTCCTCAGCTTATGCGCCGTTTTTTAATCCTTCGAGATATTCCCAGCGTTCGAAGGCGGTTTCCAGCGCCTGCTCCGCTTCACTCAGCTGCGCAAGCACCTGCTGCGTATGGTCATGCGATTGCCCAAAGAAAGAAGGGTCGGCAACCTGCTCCTGCAACTTCTGCAGCTGGGCTTCCAGCTCTTCCAGTTTCGGCGGCAGCTGCTCCAGCTCGCGCTGCAGGTTATAGCTTAGTTTGCTGGCAGCGCGTTTGACACTTTCTGCTTTCGGTTGAGCAACTTCAACAGACTTTTTAGAAACCGACTGCTTTTTCGCCAGATACTGGGCCTGCTGACCGCGGGCGTCATGATAGCCGCCGACGTATTGACCAATTTGTCCCGCGCCTTCGAAGATCCAACACTCCGTAACCGTGTTATCAACAAACTGACGGTCGTGGCTCACCAGCATCACGGTTCCCTGATAGCCGTCAACCAGCTCTTCCAGCAGTTCCAGGGTTTCGACATCCAGATCGTTTGTCGGTTCATCGAGAATCAACAGGTTGCTGGGCTTGAGGAACAGACGCGCCAGCAGCAGACGGTTACGCTCACCGCCCGACAGCGCGCGCACCGGCGTCATCGCGCGTTTTGGATGGAACATAAAGTCCTGCAGATAGCCCAGGACGTGGCGCGGCTTGCCGTTCACCATCACTTCCTGTTTACCTTCCGCGAGGTTATCCATCACCGTTTTATCCGGATCAAGTTCCGCGCGGTGCTGGTCGAAGTAAGCGACCTCCAGCTTGGTACCCACGTGAATGCGTCCGCTATCCGCCTGCAGCTGACCAAGCATCAGCTTCAGCAGCGTGGTTTTCCCGCAGCCGTTGGGGCCAATCAACGCAATTTTGTCGCCGCGCTGGATTTGGGCGGTGAAATCTTTCACCAGCACCTTGCCATCAACCTGGTAGTTGACGTTCTCCATTTCGAACACGATCTTGCCCGAACGCGCGGCCTCTTCGACCTGCATCTTCGCGCTGCCCATCACTTCACGGCGCTCACCGCGCTCGCGACGCATGGCTTTTAACGCCCGTACGCGCCCTTCGTTACGGGTACGACGCGCTTTGATCCCCTGGCGGATCCACACTTCTTCCTGCGCCAGCTTGCGATCGAACTCCGCGTTCTGCAATTCTTCCACGCGCAGCGCTTCTTCTTTATCCAGCAGATACTGATCGTAGTTACCTGGATAGGTCACCAGCTTGCCGCGATCGAGATCGACGATTCGCGTCGCCATATTGCGGATAAAGGAACGGTCGTGCGAAATAAAAATAATGGTGCCTTTGAACATCTTCAGGAAACCTTCCAGCCAGTCGATAGTTTCAATATCGAGGTGGTTGGTCGGTTCATCGAGCAGCAGCACGCGCGGCCCGCTGACCAGCGCGCGGCCAAGGGCCGCTTTACGCAGCCAGCCGCCGGAAAGCGAGGAGAGCTCGGCGTTAGGATCGAGATTGAGCTGTTCCAGCACTTCATTAATGCGACTATCGAGCTGCCACAGGCCTAAATTATCCAGCTGCTCCTGCAGACGCGCCAGTTCGTTCAGATTCTTATCACTCGGATCGGTCATCACCAGCTGCGAAACATCGTGATAACCCTTGAGGTAAGCCGCTTGTTCCGCAATCCCTTCGGCCACAAAGTCGTAAACGGTGCCGGTAACATTACGCGGCGGATCCTGCTGTAAACGTGCCACAACCAGATCCAGTTCATAGATAATGCGCCCGTCATCAAGACCCTGTTCACGATTGAGGATCTTCATCAGGGTCGATTTACCCGCACCGTTGCGTCCAACCAGGCAGACGCGTTCGTTATCTTCGATATGCAGTTCAGCATTATCCAGCAGCGGCGCATCGCTGAAAGAGAGCCAGGCGCCGTGCATACTAATTAAAGACATTCTTTATTCCTTTCAGGCTGCGGTAATCAGCCAGCAGTTGTGAATCTGACGGTTACGGGCAAAATCCTGAGACAGCGTTTTTTGCGTGATCTCCTGCGCCTTCAGGCCCAGCTGCGCCAGCCCGTCATGATCCATACGGAAACCGCGTTTGTTGTTCGAGAACATAATCGTGCCGCCTTTACGCAGCAGACGTTTTAAATCGGTCATCAGACGCAAATGGTCGCGCTGAACGTCAAACGCATCATCCATACGCTTGGAGTTGGAGAAGGTTGGCGGATCGATAAAGATCAGGTCGAACTGTTCGGTCGTCTCACGCAGCCAGCCCAGCACATCGGCCTGCATCAGGCGATGCGCGCGGCCGGTTAAGCCATTGAGGCGCAGGTTACGTTCAGCCCATTCAAGATAGGTACGGGACATATCGACCGTCGTCGTGGAGCGCGCGCCGCCAAGGCCGGCGTGAACGCTGGCGCTGCCGGTGTAGGAGAACAGGTTGAGGAAGTCTTTGCCTTTGCTCATCTGCCCCAGCATGCGGCGAGCGATACGGTGGTCGAGGAACAGGCCGGTATCCAGGTAATCGGTCAGGTTGACCCACAGACGCGCATTATACTCCTGCACCTCAATGAATTCGCCTTTCTCGCCCATTTTCTGATACTGGTTTTTACCTTTCTGCCGCTCGCGGGTTTTCAGCACCAGCTTGTTCGGCGCAATCCCCAGTACCGCAATGGTGGCGGCAATAATATCAAATAAGCGCTGGCGGGCTTTATGCGCGTCAACGGTTTTCGGCGGCGCGTACTCCTGCACCACCACCCAATCGGCGTAGCGGTCGATGGCGACGTTATACTCCGGGAGGTCGGCATCATACAGGCGATAGCATTCAATACCTTCCTGACGCGCCCACTTCTCGTATTTTTTCAGGTTCTTGCGCAGGCGGTTGGCGAAATCTTCCGCCAGCATCGCGGTTTTGCCGCCTTCGTTTTCTGCAAGATGGTAGTTCTTCTGGACGCAGTCGAGCGGGCCGTTTTTCGCTTTAAACTGTTTATCAGCACGAAGCTGCAGGCAGCTCAGCAGATCCGGCGAGGCGCTAAACAGCGACAGGTTCCAGCCGCCAAACTGGTTCTTCATAATCCGCCCCAGCAGGCTATGCAGGGCAATCAGCGCCGGTTCACTCTCCAGACGCTCGCCGTACGGCGGGTTGCTTATAACCGTGCCGTAAGGGCCCTTCGGCAGCGGATTGCTCAACTGGGCAACATCTTTCACTTCGAAGGTAATCAGTTCGCCAATACCGGCGCGGCGGGCGTTACGCTGCGCGCGTTCGATAACGCGGGCGTCAACGTCGGAACCGTAAAAGCGCGACTCATACGCCGCCAGTCCCTGACGGGCGCGGGTTTGCGCTTCGGCTTTCACTTCTTTCCAGATAGCATCGTCATGCTGCGCCCAGCCGCCAAAACCCCAATGACCGCGGTGTAAACCCGGCGCACGATCGGTGGCCAGCATCGCCGCTTCAATCAGCAGCGTACCGGATCCGCACATCGGATCGAGCAGCGGCGTACCCGTGGCCCAGCCGGAACGCATCACTATCGCCGCGGCCAGGTTTTCTTTGATTGGCGCCATGCCGGTCCCGTCGCGGTAGCCGCGCAGGTGCAGGCCCTCGCCGCTGAGATCCAGGGAAATATGCGCGGTCTCTTTATTTAGCCAGACGTTAATACGCAGATCGGGGTTTTCGCGATCGACGTTGGGACGCGGCAGGTTCTTACGCGTAAAGCTGTCGACGATGGCGTCTTTAACCTTCAACGCCCCGTACTGGCTGTTACGAATCTCTTCGTTCAGCCCGCTAAAGTGCACGGCAAAAGTGGCATCCTGGGTGAAAATCTCGGTCCATGGAATAGCCTGTACGCCAAGATACAGATCCAGGTCGCTGTAGACGCTGCACTGCCCCAGCGGCAGCATAATCCGCGAAGCCAGCCGGCTCCACATCAGGCTTTGATACAGCAACCGCGTATCTCCCTGAAAATGGACCCCGCCCTGGACCAACTGGCAGTCCATCGCGCCCAGTCCTTCCAGTTCAGTTTTTAACAGCTCTTCCAGCCCACGAGCCGTACTGGCAAACAGAGAATTCATATCGTCACTTTTACTAAAAGAAAATTGGTGCGCATTATAGCCAATATGCGCCCCATGTCATAAAGTTAAAGGCTTATTTTTAAAGCCAGGGGCAGCGTATGGTCACCCTTTCGCGTCTTTTTATTCATCCCGTCAAATCAATGCGGGGAATTGGCCTGAGCCACGCTTATGCAGACATCAGCGGGCTGGCCTTCGATCGTATATTTATGGTGACGGAAACCGATGGCACCTTCATCACCGCCCGTCAGTTTCCGCAAATGGTCAAGTTTATTCCGGCGCCGCTCCATGATGGTCTGCATCTGACCGCGCCGGACGGCAGCAGCGCGGTGGTCCGCTTCAGCGATTTCTCGACGCAGCAGGAGCCTACCGAAGTCTGGGGCAACCACTTTACCGCCCTGATTGCCCCGTCCGCGGTCAACCAGTGGCTAAGCGGGTTCTTTAACCGCAACGTTCAGCTCCGCTGGCTGGGGCCGCAGCTTAGCCGCAGGGTGCAACGCCACGATGCCGTTCCCCTCTCCTTCGCCGACGGTTTTCCCTATCTGCTGGCCAATGAGGCTTCACTACGCGATTTGCAAAAACGTTGTCCGGCCAGCGTAAGCATAGAACAGTTTCGCCCGAATCTTCTGGTAACTGGCGCAGCCGCCTGGGAGGAGGATACGTGGAAAGTGGTACGCATTGGCGAGGTCGTTTTTGATGTCGCTAAACCGTGCAGCCGCTGCGTATTGACCACCGTCAGCCCGGAGCGCGGGCAAAAGCATCCTGCCGGCGAGCCCTTAAGCACGCTGCAGCGTTTCCGCACGGCGCTGGACAACGGCGATGTCGATTTCGGCCAGAACCTGATCGCGCGAAACAGCGGCGTAATCCGCGTTGGCGATGAGTTAGAAGTACTGGCCCGCGGCCCGGCGAAGGCCTACGGCGCAGGCGATAGTGATGATACGCCGGCACCTGAAGCGCAGCAGAACGCGACGGTGGAAATAGCGTGGCAGGGAGTGAGTTTTACCGGTAATAATCAGCAAATCCTGCTGGAGCAGCTGGAACAACAGGGAATTCGCATTCCTTACTCCTGTCGGGCAGGAATCTGCGGCAGCTGCCGCATCCGGCTGGAAGAAGGGGAAGTCAGCGCGCTGAAGAAAAACGCGGTAGCCGCCGATGGCACTATTCTGTGCTGTAGCTGCGTACCGAAAACCGCGGTGAGGCTGGCGCCTTAAACCGCCTGGCCCAGGCTGTAGCTGGCGACACCTGGCGCTGGCTGCAGTCTGTCATTCATAATTTTAATCACGTCGCCCAGCTGCATCACGCGGCCGGCAAGCGTCAATCCGGGCTGCGCTAACAGGCATAGCGCGGCGTTTTCGCCGGGTTCAACCACCAGCAGATTGACCTGCTGGCCGGTATCGCTGAGCCATGCGCTGGCGGCATCGCCAACGCCGGGCTGCCAGCTTTCTTCATGAGTATTGAAGTGCCAGCTTTTCGGCATTTGCGGTTTGAGAAAACGAATGGCGACCAGCGCATTAAGTACTAATTCTGCGCGCTGTTCTTTTGTTAATTCGAGGTCGCGGCATTTTTCTTCAAATGAGAAATAGAGCGCAGCGTCATCAACGCAAAATCCGGAAGGCGCGAAGGCGTCGGGCGTCAACATCCGTCGGGCAAAACGCGACCTGAATAACATGCCATTGGCCAGATCGAGCATCATACGGTCATGCTCTTCATCGTAATACCAGCGCCAGTTATCGTCAGGTTTGATCCGCATTTCTACCCCCGTCCTCTTCCACTTCCATCTGTAATAAACAGGTAAACTGCTACAGAATATTTCCAAAATTAAGAAAAGACTAAAATGTTTAAATAAGCAACAATGAAGGAATATAAAACAACCAGGGCTATAAATAAAGCCCTGGTGAAGTATCAGAAGGGGAAAAGATTAGATATGGGTAACAATTTCTTTAATCAGCGGCGGACCTTTAAAAATAAATCCGGAATAAATCTGCACCAGCGTCGCTCCGGCGGCTATCTTTTCCCGGGCGGCAATCACCGAGTCAATACCGCCGACTCCGATAATGGGCAGACGGCCATTTAATTCCGCAGACAGCATACGGATAATTTCCGTACTCTTTAGCTGCAACGGACGTCCGCTAAGCCCACCGGTTTCATCACAATGTTTCATCCCCTGTACCAGCGATCGATCCAAAGTTGTATTGGTGGCAATCACGCCATCTATATTATGCCGGACTAAACTGTCCGCCACCTGGATCAATTCTTCGACGGAAAGATCCGGGGCGATCTTCACGGCCACAGGAACATATTTCTGATGCTTCTCTTGTAGCTCACGTTGCTTATTTTTAATACCAGAGAGCAAATCATCCAGCGCGTCTCCGTATTGTAAAGTACGCAAGCCTGGGGTATTCGGCGAAGAGATATTAATGGCGATATAGCCGGCATAAGCATAGATTTTTTCCATACAAATCAGATAATCATCTTTGCCTTGTTCTACCGGGGTATCTTTATTCTTGCCAATATTAATCCCCAGAATGCCGTCAAAATGCGCCTTTTTTACGTTCTCAACGAGGTTATCAACACCGTGGTTATTAAAGCCCATGCGGTTGATCAACCCTTCAGCATCGACCAGGCGGAAGATCCTTGGCTTATCGTTGCCCGGCTGCGGGCGTGGGGTCACGGTGCCAATTTCAATGGAACCAAAACCCATCGCGCCGAGCGCATCAATGCACTCGCCGTTTTTATCCAGCCCGGCGGCCAGGCCCAGCGGGTTCTTAAATGTGAGTCCCATACAGGTCACCGGTTTTGTCGGCACCTTCTGGCGAACCAACATTTCCAGCGGGGTACCCGAAACACGGCGTAATTGTTGAAAAGTGACTTCATGAGCGCGCTCAGGATCGAGCTGAAAAAGGGCTTTACGAACGAAGGGGTAGTACATGAACTCTCCTGGATTCCCGGTGTGCAAACCGGGGGCGTATTATGTGCGATCCACCCCGGAAAGGGAATTGACCTACGACAAAAAATCTTACCTCCGACGCAAACGTTTACTTTCGCCCCTTCCGTTATGCACTTTCTGACAATCCAACGCCGGATAAATCATTTAGGGAAATAAAAGCGCTCTGTCACACTGCAGCTAAATGTTATCAATTATAGATAAATGCGAATATTTAGTTATAAGGAGTGAGTATGCGAGTCATCACACTTGCGGGCAGCCCGCGTTACCCTTCCCGCTCCAGCGCGCTTCTGGAATACGCCAGAGAGACGCTCTCCGCGGCGGATATTGAAGTCTGTCACTGGCACCTGCAGAATTTTGCCCCGGAAGACCTGCTTTACGCTCGCTTTGATAACCCCGCCCTCCATGCGCTGAATGAACAGCTTGCCGGCGCCGATGGGCTGATCATCGCGACCCCCGTCTATAAAGCCTCTTTTTCCGGTGCGTTAAAGACGCTTCTGGACCTGCTGCCGGAACGCGCGCTGGAGGGAAAAATCGTTCTGCCGCTGGCTACCGGCGGAACCATCGCCCATATGCTGGCGGTGGATTACGCCTTAAAACCGGTACTCAACGCGCTGAAAGCCCAGGAGATCCTGCACGGCGTTTTTGCTGATGATAGTCAGGTCACGGATTATCAGCATAAACCGCAATTTACCCCGAATCTGCAGGGTCGCCTCGACCAGGCGCTGGAAACCTTCTGGCAAGCTCTGCATCGTCCCAGCAGCCGCGCGCCGGCGCTGAAAAATTTACAGCGGGTTGCGCATGTTTAAAAACCCGCGTTGATGCCCCTATCCAGGCAAAACGGTCAAGAATAAAGGAACACTTTATGGCGACGCTTTCGCAAAAATTCCTGATCCGCGTAGCCCCCTGGCTTTTGCCGGTCGGCAGCGTGATCGTCTGGCAATTCGCCTCCTCCGTCGGTTGGCTATCGACCCGTATTTTACCGTCGCCGGAAGGAGTGCTAAAAGCCTTCTGGACGCTCTCCGCCAGCGGCGAGCTCTGGCAGCATCTGGCTATCAGCTCATGGCGGGCGCTTATTGGTTTTAGCATCGGCGGTTCTATTGGCCTGGTTCTCGGGCTGATTAGCGGCCTGTCGCGCTGGGGCGAACGCCTGCTGGATACCTCCATTCAGATGCTGCGCAACGTGCCGCACCTCGCGCTGATTCCGCTGGTGATTTTATGGTTCGGCATCGATGAGAGCGCCAAAATCTTCCTCGTGGCGCTGGGAACCATGTTCCCGATTTATATCAACACCTGGCACGGTATTCGAAATATTGACCGGGGACTGGTCGAGATGGCCCGCAGCTACGGCTTATCGGGTTTTGCTCTCTTCCGCCACGTGATCCTGCCCGGCGCCCTGCCCTCCATTATGGTCGGCATCCGTTTTGCGCTCGGCCTGATGTGGTTAACGCTCATCGTGGCCGAAACCATCTCGGCTAACGCCGGTATCGGCTATCTGGCGATGAACGCCCGCGAATTTCTGCAGACCGATGTCGTGGTCGTCGCCATTATTCTTTACGCTATTCTCGGCAAACTGGCCGACTTCAGCGCCCAGCTGCTTGAACGCGTCTGGCTGCGCTGGAATCCGGCCTATCACCTTCAGGAGGCCAACGCATGACCACCGCGCGTCTTAATCCGGGGATCCCGCTGCTGCTTAACGGCGTAAGCAAACGTTACGGCAGCAAGACGATTCTGAATGAACTCGATCTTCATATTCCCACCGGGCAATTCGTCGCGGTGGTCGGGCGCAGCGGCGGCGGTAAAAGCACCCTGCTGCGTCTGCTGGCCGGGCTGGAAAAACCCAATGCCGGACAGCTGCTGGCGGGTTCGACCCCGCTGGCGCAAATCCAGGACGATACCCGGATGATGTTTCAGGATTCCCGCCTGCTGCCGTGGAAAACGGTGATCGATAATGTCGGCCTCGGGCTGAAAGGCCAGTGGCGCGAGGCCGCGCTCAGGGCGCTGGCGAGCGTCGGCCTTGAAGACCGCGCCGATGAATGGCCCGCAGCGCTTTCCGGCGGGCAAAAGCAGCGCGTGGCGCTGGCTCGCGCGTTAATTCATCGCCCCGGATTATTACTGCTTGATGAACCGCTGGGCGCGCTGGACGCGCTCACTCGCCTCGAGATGCAGGATCTGATTGTCTCGCTGTGGCAGGAACATGGATTTACCGTCCTGCTGGTCACCCACGACGTCAGCGAGGCGGTGGCAATGGCCGATCGCGTTTTGCTGATTGAAGAGGGGAAGATAGGGCTGGATCTGCTGGTGGACATTCCACGTCCGCGGCGCACGGGTTCGGCGAAGCTGGGCGAACTGGAAGCGGAAGTTTTGAATCGGGTAATGCAGCGCGGCCAGAACGAGTCTGCGCCGCGCTTAGCCAGACACGGCTGAACCGCCGTCGTTTTTATAACATCCGGCCACAGCGCAGCTGCGCCGTGGCCGGAAATCACATCACTGTTACGCCAGCGCTTTGCTGATTTTCTCGAACAGATCCCCGGAAAGATTCTCCAGACCTTTCAGCTGCTCCAGCGCCCCGCGCATCAGCGCCTGACGCTTCTCGTCGTAGCGCTTCAGGCGAATCAGCGGTTCAATGAGACGCGAAGCAACCTGCGGGTTGCGGCTGTTCAGTTCAGTCAGCATCTCGACCAGGAACTGATAACCGCTACCGTCTTCGGCGTGGAACGCCGCCGGGTTGCTGCCGGCAAAGGCGCCGATCAGGGAACGGACGCGGTTCGGGTTACCCATGCTGAACGAGCGATGATTCAACAGGCCGCGAACCGTCTCCAGGGCGTTATCCGCCGGGCTGGTGGACTGCAGGATAAACCATTTATCCATGACCAGACCGTCCTGGTGCCATTTGTCGTCATACTCCTGCATCAGCGCATCACGGCACGGCAGCTGGGCCGCTACGGCCGCCGTCAGCGCCGCCAGCGAGTCGGTCATATTGTCCGCTTGATGATACTGCGCGCTAACCAGTTTATCCGCCAGTCCGGCATCGCCAAACGCCAGGTAGCGCAGGCAGGTGTTACGCAGAGAACGCTTGCCGATATCGGCATGCTCAACGCGGTAGCTGTCGAGCTTATTGGCGTTGTAAACCGCCAGGAACTCGTCCGCCAGCTCTTTCGCCAGCGTGCGGGTCAGCGCTTCGCGCACCGCGGCGATGGCGATCGGATCGATAATCGCAAACAGCTCCGCCATTTCATTTGCCGAAGGCAGGGTCAGGATCTCCGCCGCCAGCGCCGGATCGATCTTCTCATCCAGCAGAATCGCACGGAACGCATCGGCTACGTGGATCGGCAGCGACAGCGGCTGCCCCTGCTGGTGACGGTTGACGTTGAGTTTGATATAGGTCGCCAGCAGGCTCTGCGCCGCGTCCCAGCGGGAGAAATCATTCCGCGCGTGGCGCATCAGGAAGGTCAGCTGCTGATCGCTCCATTTGTACTCCAGCTTCACCGGCGCGGAAAACTCGCAAAGCAGCGCCGGGACCGGCTGGAAGTAGACGTTGTCGAAAACAAAAGTCTGCTCCGCCTGGGTCACGTTCAGTACGTGATGCACCGGATGGCCGCCCTTCTGCAGAGGGATCACTTTGCCTTCGTTATCGTACAGCTCGATATCGAATGGGATATGCAGCGGCAGCTTCTCCGCCTGTTCTGACGTCGGCGGCGTGCGCTGGCTGATGGTCAGGGTGTACTGCTCCGTTTCCGGATTGTAGTCGTCATGGACGGTGACAATCGGCGTACCGGACTGGCTATACCAGCGGCGGAAATGGGACAAATCTACGTTGGAAGCGTCTTCCATCGCCTGGACAAAATCATCGCAGGTCGCGGCGCTACCGTCGTGGCGTTCAAAATAGAGCTGCATTCCTTTCTGGAAATTCTCTTCGCCCAGCAGGGTATGCAGCATGCGGATCACTTCCGCGCCCTTCTCATACACCGTCAGGGTGTAGAAGTTGTTCATTTCAATCACGCTGTCCGGGCGAATCGGATGCGCCATCGGGCTGGCGTCTTCGGCGAACTGCAGGCCGCGCATGGTACGTACGTTATTGATGCGGTTGACCGCGCGAGAGCCGAGATCGGAGCTGAACTCCTGATCGCGGAAAACGGTCAGGCCCTCTTTCAGGCTAAGCTGGAACCAGTCGCGGCAGGTGACGCGGTTGCCGGTCCAGTTATGGAAATATTCGTGACCAATGACGCGTTCGATATCCAGATAGTCTTTATCGGTCGCGGTATCGGTACGCGCCAGCACGTATTTGGAGTTAAAGACGTTAAGCCCTTTGTTCTCCATGGCGCCCATATTGAAGAAGTCGACGGCGACAATCATATAAATGTCGAGGTCGTACTCGAGACCAAAGCGGGTTTCGTCCCACTTCATTGAATTTTGCAGCGAGGTCATCGCCCATGGCGCGCGGTCAAGATTGCCGCGGTCAACGTACAGCTCCAGCGCGACTTCACGCCCCGAACGCGTTTTGAAGGTATCGCGCAGGACGTCGAAATCGCCGGCCACCAGCGCAAACAGGTAGCACGGTTTCGGGAACGGATCCTGCCACTGGATCCAGTGGCGGCCGTTTTCCAGCTCGCCCTGGGCCACGCGGTTACCGTTGGAGAGCAGGAACGGGTATTTTGCTTTATCGGCGATGATTTTGGTGGTGAAGCGCGCCAGAACGTCCGGGCGGTCCAGATACCAGGTAATATGGCGGAAGCCTTCCGCTTCGCACTGGGTACACAGCGCTTCGCCGGACTGATACAGTCCTTCCAGCGCGGTATTCGCCGCGGGGCTGATTTCGTTGACGATGGTCAGGGTGAAATGTTCCGGTAAACCGCTAATGACCAGTTGGTTATTTTCTTCCTTGTAGTCGCTCCACGGTTGGCCGTTAACCTGCAGAGAGACCAGCGTCAGGTCTTCGCCATCCAGACGCAATGGCACATCAGACGTAGCCGCCTGGCGGGAGACCTTGCTCTCAGCCGTCACTACGGTTTTCGCGGCATCCAGGTCAAAGGTCAAATCGATATCGCTAATCAGATACTCCGGCGCACGATAGTCGTGGCGGTATTTGGCTTGGGGCTGTTGTGTCATAAAAAACCTTTAGCGTGTCCTGTAAAGTGTCGACTCAGTCTATTCCTGTTGCGCAAATCTCGCTATGCAGAATCTTCATCTTTTCAATGCTAAACATGAAAATTGCTACATTTTGATAACACAAGAGGCACGAAATGCGCTCGACCAGGCGCAAAGCTTGTGGTGTGATGCGTGTTCAATATATTAAACTAGGCCTCGCAAATGACCGTCAGCGTCGCCATCAGCCGTCGCCGCGGGACAGAGTCGGGTATTACAGGTATACTCCGCCTCCTTTTTACCGCTTTGGTTTTGATGGAAACGCTCCAGTGAGAGGATGCTACTGCGCACCATGACCCAATTCACTTCTCCTGTACTGCACTCGTTGCTTGATACGGATGCCTATAAGCTGCACATGCAGCAGGCTGTCTTCCACCGCTACAATGATGTACAGGTTGCGGCGGAGTTCCGCTGCCGTGGGGATGATTTGCTCGGCATCTACGCCGATGCGATTCGCGAGCAGGTTGAGACGATGCGCGACCTGAGGCTACAGGACGATGAATATCACTGGTTGTCGAGCCTGCCCTTCTTTGCGCCAGACTATCTTGAGTGGCTACGCAGCTTCCCCTACGACCCGCGCCAGGTTACCGTCATTAATGACAACGGCAAGCTGAATATCCGCCTTTCCGGGCCCTGGCTTGAAGTCATTATGTGGGAAGTCCCGCTGCTGGCGGTGATAAGCGAGTTGGTGCATCACTATCGCTCGCCGGAAATCAGCGTCAATCTCGCGCTGGACACGCTCGAGCATAAGCTAACTGACTTTAACCGCCTCACGGCTGATATCGATATGTCGGGCTTCCGCCTGATGGATTTCGGTACCCGCCGCCGCTTCTCGCGCGAGGTGCAGCAGGCCATTGTTCAGCGTCTTCAGCAGGAACCCTGGTTCACCGGCACCAGCAATTACGATCTGGCGCGTCGTCTGAATCTGACGCCGATGGGAACCCAGGCGCACGAATGGTTCCAGGCGCATCAACAGATCAGCCCGAACCTGGCAAGCAGCCAGCGCGCGGCCCTCGCGGCCTGGCTGGAAGAGTATCCCGATCGGCTGGGGATTGCCCTGACCGACTGCATTACGATGGATGCTTTCCTGCGCGATTTCGGACCGGAATTCGCGACCCGTTATCAGGGGCTGCGCCACGACTCCGGAGACCCGGTCGAATGGGGCGAGAAGGCTATCGCCCACTACAAAAAGCTGGGCATCGACCCACTGAGCAAAGTGCTGGTATTTTCCGATAATCTCGACCTGACAAAAGCGCTTGATCTCTATCGCCACTTCTCCTCGCGGGTGAATCTGAGCTTCGGTATCGGTACGCGTTTAACCTGCGATATTCCCCAGGTGAAGCCGCTGAATATTGTTATCAAGCTGGTGGAGTGCAACGGTAAGCCTGTCGCCAAACTTTCTGACAGCCCGGGTAAAACAATTTGCCACGACAAAGCGTTCGTCCGCGCTCTGCGCAAAGCCTTCGATCTGCCGCCGGTTAAAAAAGCCAGCTAGGTCATATTAAAGACAAAATGCGTCCGCCAAAACGGACGCATTTTTATTAGCCTCCACTTATCATCCCGAGACTTTATCAAGCGTTAAGAATCCCGTTCGCCCTGCATGGGATAATCGCGATGAACGAATCCCTCTTAATATCAGGCTCTCCCGCAGCAAAGAAGGCGATCTCCTTATTTATTTCCTAAAAGCCCCCTTTCTTGTGCGAAATCTACTTGTCTGATGGAAGATGACAGGTAACATAGATATCCCCCTGCTGAAGGGGAATACAGATTTTTCTATTGGACTAACAAGAGAGACTATTATGAGCGTTGTGCCTGTAGCCGACGTACTCCAGGGCCGCGTTGCCGTTGACAGCGAAGTCACCGTGCGCGGATGGGTGCGTACCCGCCGAGATTCTAAAGCTGGCTTTTCTTTCCTCGCCGTCTATGACGGTTCCTGCTTTGATCCTGTACAGGCCGTTATTAGTAATTCTCTTCCCAATTACAATCAGGAAGTCCTGCGCCTGACTACCGGCTGCTCGGTCGTGGTAACCGGCAAAGTCGTGGCGTCTCAGGGACAGGGCCAGAGCTTTGAAATCCAGGCCAGCCATGTTGAAGTCAGCGGCTGGGTGGAAGATCCGGATACTTATCCGATGGCGGCTAAACGCCATAGCATTGAGTATCTGCGTGAAGTTGCCCACCTGCGTCCGCGCACCAACCTGATTGGCGCGGTGGCGCGCGTTCGCCATACGCTGGCGCAGGCGCTGCACCGTTTCTTCGACGAGCAGGGTTTCTTCTGGGTTTCTACTCCGCTGATTACCGCTTCCGACACTGAAGGCGCCGGCGAGATGTTCCGCGTTTCAACGCTGGATCTGGAAAACCTGCCGCGCAACGACCAGGGCAAAGTCGATTTCGATAAAGACTTCTTCGGCAAAGAGTCGTTCCTGACCGTTTCCGGCCAGCTGAACGGCGAAACCTATGCCTGCGCGCTGTCTAAAATCTACACCTTTGGCCCGACCTTCCGCGCGGAAAACTCCAACACCAGCCGCCATCTGGCGGAGTTCTGGATGCTGGAGCCGGAAGTCGCCTTTGCTAACCTGAACGATGTGGCAGGTCTGGCGGAAGCGATGCTGAAGTACGTTTTCAAAGCCGTTCTCGAAGAGCGCGCTGATGACATGCAGTTCTTTGCCGAACGGGTTGATAAAGACGCCATCGACCGCCTGCAGCGTTTCGTTTCCGCTGATTTTGCCCAGGTTGATTACACTGACGCGGTCACCATTCTGGAAAATTGCGGTAAGCAGTTCGAAAACCCGGTGTACTGGGGCGTGGATCTCTCCTCCGAGCACGAACGCTATCTGGCGGAAGAGCACTTTAAAGCGCCGGTTGTCGTGAAAAACTATCCGAAAGATATTAAGGCGTTCTATATGCGCCTTAACGAAGACGGTAAAACCGTCGCCGCTATGGACGTCCTGGCGCCGGGCATCGGTGAAATCATCGGCGGCTCCCAGCGTGAAGAACGCCTGGACGTGCTTGACGCGCGTATGGCGGAAATGGGCCTTAATAAAGAAGACTACTGGTGGTATCGCGACCTGCGCCGTTACGGCACCGTGCCGCACTCCGGTTTCGGTCTGGGCTTTGAACGTCTGATCGCTTACGTGACCGGCGTGCAGAACGTTCGTGACGTCATTCCGTTCCCGCGGACCCCGCGTAACGCGACATTCTGATTTTTTTCTGCAATTTTTGTCAAAGGCCAGCGCAAGCTGGCCTTTTTTTATGTCAATTTACGTTAACGAATATCAGGAAACTTAAACATCAACCGTCATGATTCACAATTATGTTACGCACTATTTCATTAGCGACCGCTAATTAAAACCGCACCTTTTGTTCATAAACTGGCAAACATGCTGATTATATTGCTCGTTTTTTAACCACACGCAGCACAACTTGCAACGACAAGATTTGAATAAAAATAAAGCAAAATGCAGATGCAAAATGCGCAAACCCTCTCTTATCTAAATTAATCATAATTAATTCATATAGATATATAAAGGAAGGTGATTTTGTCAGCAAATACGACCGGAATGTTGATTGAGTTCACAAAGTTCCCAAAAATACATATTTGGTTACATAGAATTTCCTTTTGTTACTCATATGAGATATTGGTAGCATTTTCAGGCTAGCGAAACGTTGTTCTGAATGGAAAGATGCCTCCAGACACCAAACTATCATCAATAGTTCCGTAAATTTTTATTGACGAAACTTATTGGCGGCAGTGGCAAGTGTTCATAAAAAAATATAAATGAGGGTAATAAATAATGATGAAGCGCAAAATTCTGGCAGCGGTAATTCCTGCCCTGCTGGTAGCCGGTGCAGCTAACGCTGCAGAAATCTATAACAAAAACGGCAACAAACTGGACTTCTACGGGAAAATGGTTGGCGAGCACGTTTGGACCACCAACGGCGACACCAGCAGCGATGATACCACTTACGCCCGTATCGGCCTGAAAGGCGAAACCCAGATCAACGATCAGCTGATCGGCTACGGTCAGTGGGAATACAACATGGATGCGTCCAATGTTGAAGGTAAACAGACCACCAAAACTCGTCTGGCTTTCGCAGGCTTAAAAGCCGGTGAATATGGTTCATTCGACTACGGTCGTAACTATGGCGCCATCTACGACGTCGAAGCGGCAACCGACATGCTGGTTGAATGGGGCGGCGACGGCTGGAGCTATACCGACAACTTCATGACCGCGCGTACCAACGGCGTTGCAACCTACCGTAACTCTGACTTCTTCGGTCTGGTTGACGGTCTGAGCTTCGCGCTGCAGTACCAGGGTAAAAACGACGCTTCTAGTCGTGATGTTAAGAAACAAAACGGCGACGGCTTCAGCACCGCGGCAACCTACGCGTTTGACAACGGTGTTGCGCTGTCCGCAGGCTATGCGAACTCCAACCGCAGCGGCGATCAGAAAGCTGACCGTCAGGGCGAAAAAGCTGAAGCATGGGCAACCTCCGCTAAATATGACGCGAACAACGTCTACGCTGCGGTCATGTACTCCCAGACCTACAACATGACGCCGGAAAACGAAGGCAACTACTTCGCTAACAAAACTCAGAACTTCGAAGCCGTCGTTCAGTATCAGTTCGACTTCGGCCTGCGTCCGTCCATCGGCTACGTACAGACTAAAGGTAAAGACCTGCGCTCTCGCGCTGGCTTCTCCGGCGGCGATGCTGACCTGGTTAAATATGTCGAAGTGGGTACCTGGTACTACTTCAACAAAAACATGAACGTCTACGCTGCGTATAAATTCAACCAGCTGGACGACAACGATTACACCAAAGCCGCTGGCGTTGCGACCGACGACCAGGCCGCAGTGGGTATCGTTTACCAGTTCTAATCTGCAGTACACCCCTTCGTGATATGCCTAAAAAGCAGGACTTCGGTCCTGCTTTTCTGCTTTCCTGAGAGGAAGATCGTAACTTTCAAAAACCTTCTCGCTTTTTGTCGCAAACGGTTGGCAATTAACATAACTCCCGTTAACCTGATAGCGGATTTCCCTTCAGTAATCACAATGGAACCTCGTCATGTTTGAGAACATTACCGCCGCCCCTGCCGACCCAATTCTGGGCCTGGCCGATCTGTTTCGTGCCGATGACCGCCCAACAAAAATTAATCTTGGAATTGGTGTTTATAAAGATGAAACGGGTAAAACACCGGTCCTGACTAGCGTGAAAAAAGCAGAGCAGTATCTGCTGGAAAATGAAACCACCAAGAACTACCTGAGCATTGATGGTATCCCCGAATTTGGTCGCTGCACCCAGGAGCTTCTGTTTGGGAAAGGAAGCGCAATTATCAATGATAAACGCGCCCGCACCGCCCAAACGCCGGGCGGTACAGGCGGCCTGCGCGTCGCCGCCGATTTCCTGGCGAAGAACACCGATGCAAAACGTATTTGGGTGAGCAACCCATCCTGGCCGAACCATAAAAGCGTATTTAATTCAGCCGGCCTGGAAGTTCGCGAATATACCTATTACGACGCCGCTAACCACAAACTCGACTTCGACGGTCTGCTGGCCAGCCTGAACGAAGCCCAGGCCGGCGACGTGGTGCTGTTCCACGGCTGCTGCCACAACCCTACCGGTATCGATCCGACGCTTGAGCAGTGGCAACAGCTGGCGCAGCTGTCGGTAGAAAAAGGCTGGCTGCCGCTGTTTGACTTCGCCTATCAGGGCTTTGCCCGCGGTCTGGAAGAAGACGCGGAAGGCCTGCGCGCTTTCGCTGCGCTGCATAAAGAGCTGCTGGTTTCCAGCTCCTACTCGAAGAACTTTGGCCTGTACAACGAGCGCGTAGGCGCCTGTACGCTGGTTGCCGCGGACCAGGAAACGGTAGACCGCGCGTTCAGCCAGATGAAGTCCGTCATTCGCGCTAACTACTCTAACCCGCCGGCTCACGGCGCCTCGGTAGTGGCGACAATTCTCAGCAATGACGCGCTGCGCGCTATCTGGGAACAAGAGTTGACCGACATGCGTCAACGCATCCAGCGTATGCGCCTGCTGTTCGTGAATACCCTGCAGGAAAAAGGCGCCAGCCGCGATTTCTCTTTCATCATTCAGCAAAACGGGATGTTCTCGTTCAGCGGTCTGACCAAAGAGCAGGTATTGCGTCTGCGTGAAGAGTTCGGGATTTACGCGGTGGCGTCCGGACGTATAAACGTCGCCGGTATGACGCCTGACAACATGGCGCCGCTGTGCGAAGCGATTGTCGCCGTGCTGTAACCTCAAGCTCAGGACAAACAAAAGGCCGCATTTGCGGCCTTTTTTACATTCTGGCTCCGGTCACCAGACCGGCATTTCATCCTGCAGGAAAGGGTTATGCAGACGCTCATAGCCAAGCGTCGACATAGGGCCATGGCCAGGAATAAACGACACGTCATCGCCCAGCGGCAATAGTTTGCGTTTAATCGCATCGATCAGTTGATTATGGTCGCCGCGAGGGAAGTCGCTACGCCCTACTCCGCCTTTAAAAATCACATCGCCGGAAATCAGCAGTCGGCAAGCCGGATCAAAGAAGACTACGTGCCCCGGCGTATGGCCAGGACAGTGCAGCACCTGCAGGGAAATATTCCCCACGCTAACCGCATCGCCTTCGTTCAGCCAGCGATCGGGCTGCAGCGGCTGACAGTCTTCAAGACCAAACATCCGGCTCTGCGCCGGCAATCCTTCCAGCCAGAACTCATCTTCTTTTTCCGGACCAATAATCGGCACGCCATAATGCTGCGCCAGCTCCGCCGCCGCGCCAACATGATCGAGATGACCGTGCGTGAGCAGAATCTGCATCAGGCTAACGCCTGCCGCCGCGACTTCCTGTTTGATTCGCTCAGCGTCACCGCCGGGATCGACCAGCGCCGCCAGTTTGGTTTGTTCACACCAGATTAAAGAACAGTTCTGCGCGAACGCGGTAACCGGAATAATACGATAGTTCATGAGGCTCCTTTCGTTACCAGTGCCGTACCGGCCCGGTATCAATATGCACAAAGTTGCTACGTGGGTAGTATCCTACACCACCTGTGCGCATAGATAACGCCGCTTTGCGAACATTGCTTAACGAAATGCCTTCAATATGGAAATCCATCGCCTGGCCTTTAGTGTGGTAGCTGTGTTTCGCCACCCCTCGGCTGCGGGCGCGAAGCTCATTATTGGTATCAACAGAACGATAACCGGAAATAAGCTGGACAGGCTTGTTGGTGCCAAGTAATCCCTGCAAACGATAGAGTTGATCGAACAAACCGGGATCGATGGATTTAATCTTATTCGCGCGATAGTCGCGGAAAAAATGATTAAGTCTTGCTAATTCATCCTGAATATAGCCTCTGCCATCGAAAAACTCCGCCTTGAGTGATTCACCAGTATGCAGGTTGTTCAGCGTCAAAATACGCGGTCGGGGGGTCGAGAGGGTGGCAAATGCCGGCGCAGGCAGAATGGCAGCAGCACCGAGCGCGGCTCCACCTAACGCCAGCAGTTTGCGGCGATTAGCGTCAAATTTGTCCATGATAATCAGGTCTACAGGTAAATGAATCGTAATATACTTTTCCCGCAATCCGCCCGTTAGCCGCCAGCGCGCGCTCGCTCCCCTAAGGCTAATCAATATCAGCTATGGAGAATGGGCTGCTTACCGCCACAACGCCTTTGCAGGATTATATGTATATGCACTTCTGGCGCACGAAAGGCACCTTACCGGGCATTATTGCCAACGTCAAGGTAGCCTAACCCCAGTAAACTCGGGCCTTGCAGCATGCCAGGCCCGTTTTCACACACAGATAGGACAACCAAATCCGTTGAACTACTTCATTTATCTGATTAATTGTTCAGCTTTAGGCAATATTTGTGCGCTGGATCGCGCGGTGAGATCGTAATTGTAAATATCTGTTCGATATTGTGTACGTCCATCAGCGCCGACAAACGCGGTCAAATAATAGAGATTAACCGGGATATTCTGGCGAATATTAACGTAGCGGGTGTTTCCCTGTTTAAGCGCATCTGAAATACGCGCGTCATTCCAGCCAGCATCCTGCAGTAGCATATTCGCCAGCTCAGAGGCTTTATTGACGCGTACGCATCCGGAGCTCAACGCACGCCCATCCCGCTGGAACAGATTGTGATTTGGCGTATCGTGCAAATAGATAGCGTCCGAGCTTGGCATATTGAATTTATAGCGCCCCAGCGAATTGCGCGCACCGGGAGCCTGCTGGAAGCGGAACGGCAGATTCGATGCGGTTATCGTTTCCCAATCGACCTGATAAGGGTCGATTGTCTCTTTGCTATTCCAGCCGCGCATCATCGTATAGCCGTGCTGCTCAAGGTAGCCTGGGTTATTGCGCACCTTCGGCAGAATATCGTTGCGCGCCAGCGTCGGCGGCACGTTCCACGGCGGGTTGACCACGACATTGTTCAGGGCGCTGCTCATCATCGGCGTTTTACGGTCCGGGCGACCAACGATAACCCGCGATGCCAGCACCTGGCTACCGTCCTGGTAATAGACCAGCGAAAAGGCGGGAATATTCACCATGATGCCGGTCGCCAGATTACCCGGCAGCAAGCGCAAACGCTGAATATTCAATGCCAGCACGCCGGCGCGCTGCGCGGGAGAAACGTTGAGCCAGTCGCGGGTCGCCTGACCAATCACACCGTCAGCGCCCAGCCCCTGCCAGGCCTGGAAGCGCTTAACGCCCTCGACTAACTGGCGATCGTAAACGCCGCGGCCGCTGCTTTTGGCCTTTTTCCCGGCAGATGGGCTCACCACCTCATCGCCCGGCAAAGCAATCTTAGCCGATTCATCCAGCATACCGGTGCGCTGTAAAATTTCGCGCAGCGCGCCGGCATCATTGCTCCATTCGCCCGGGCGCAGCGACGTCTTGCTGGTAAGCTGCGGCCATGGACGGGAATCGGCAACCTGCGCTAATAGCGCCTGATGCATTGCGGCATACTGCGGATGCTGCGGGGCGAGCCCGGCAATAAACTGCGGCAGCGAACCGTTATCCTGCGCCACCTGCCACTGGTTAATGACCGACAGAGGCGGCGTCGACATCGCATACGGTTTGGTGCCGTACAGCCAGCGGTTGCCCTGAGTCGGAATACCGCTAATAAAATGCAGATAGCCCATCATGGCGTCAGAAAGAACAACATCCCGCGCCAGACCGTTCACTGCCGGGTCGGTCAACAGCTCAACCCAGGTGGTGAACTGCGGCTGGAAACCGGCGATAGCCACTTCAGCCAGCTGCTGTTGAAACGCCTGCACCGCCTCGCGTTTATCCCACATCGGTTTCATATCCCTGGCCGCATACAGCGATACCAGCGGATTCATAAATACGGGTTGATAACCGGTCGGCAGCACCGCCTGAATATCGGCACGGCTTTTTGCCGCCGCCTCGGCTGGAAGCGCCTGCTCGCCTGCCATTTTGGCGACCGCCGCAGATTGGTTTGCGCTTTGGCTCAGCGCAGAAGAAAGCTCGCTGATGGCGGTAGCGCTATCCGATGGTACCACTTCAGGCTCTTCGGCCTGGACATTGAACAGTGGAGCAAATGCAAAAGCCAGGCTCAGACTGAGCGCGGACAATTGACGACCATACCGTTTCTTTAGCAACATCCCTTGCCCCCTGTTAACACATTGCTGCCCGCTAAATTGGGGCTTACTTTCAGTATATGAAGACGAAAACGCTTTTGCCTTCCCAAATGTAAAGAAGTTAAAAGATTATACAATCCTAAAATACAGGAACGGATAACAAAAAGGGCGACATCGCGTCGCCCTTTGGCTGGTTATTATACCACCCTATGAAGCATTTGCCGTTCCCGGCAGCGTTTCGGGCAGCTGCGGCGCGAAGCCACGCAGACCGACGACGTGCACGTGCTCGTGATTATTCACGACCTTACGCACAAGCTTATAGGTGGTGCCTTTTTCCGGACTGATATTTTCCGGCGCCGCGATAATCAGCTGCATCTCCAGACGATCGCAGAGCTCGAACAGCGTCGCGATAGAGCGGGCATCCAGACGCGCCGCTTCATCAAGGAATAGCAGACGACACGGCGAAATGTCCTTACCGCGCAGGCGCGAAGATTCATCTTCCCAGCTCTGTACCACCATCACCAGGATCGACATCCCGGTACCGATAGCCTCACCGGTCGATAGCGCACCGGATTCCGCGCGCAGCCAGCCGTCGGAACCACGGTTAACTTCCACTTCCATCTCCAGATAGTTGCGGTAGTCCAGCAGCTCTTCGCCGATGGTCTGCGGCGTACGCTGCCCCATATCAATCTGCGGATTCAGGCGCTGATACAGCTTCGCCAGCGCTTCCGAGAAGGTCAGACGATTGCTGTTGAACAGATCCTGATGCTGTTCATGCTGTTCAGATAGCACGTCCAGCAGCATCGAGTGGGTTTCCCGCACGTTGACGTTCAGACGCACGCTGTTAACCTGGCCGAAGGAGACGCTCTGCAGCCCCTGGTTGAGCATGCGAATACGGTTTTGCTCGCGCTGGATAGTCTTGCGGATAATATTGGCCACGCTGCGGGAGCTGATGGCCAGCTTCTGCTCGCGGTTGGTAAGCTCTTCCGTCAGACGGCTGAGTTCGATCTCCATCTGCTCAATCGCTTCCACCGGATCGTCGGTGCGGATGATATCCTGGCGGATACGCTCGCGCAGATGCTGATACACGGCGACAAAGAACTGGATTTTGCGTTCCGGGCGTTTCGGATCTTCAGAAATACGCAGCACATCGCGCAGATGTTCGTTATCCGAGACCGCCAGACGCAGCGCGCCGAGCGCCTTATCCGACATGGAGCGCAGCTCATCTGCGGACAGGTAAGCCAGCTCGCGACGATGCAGGCGACGCTCCACGCCGTTGTCTTTCACCAGGCGCATGACCGCGCACCAGCCCGCTTTGGCGCTGACCACCTGTTCGCGCATTTCGCAGTAATCGCGCTCCAGCTTGCGCAGTCTGCGGGTCAGGTTATCCATTTCCGCTTCGCAGAAGGTCAACGCTTTCTCAAGTTGATTGCGGCGCGCGCGGTTGTTGCTGAGCTGAGCGTGGAGCTCATCGCGGCGCAGACGGGCGCGCTCTTCGGCGCCGGCGTCGGCGCGTACGCCAATATCCTTAAGCTCTTTATGCAGGTCGTTGAGCAGCTCTTTTTTGGTGTCATACGAGCTTTTCAGCGATGCCAGCACCTGATGGTACTGATTGAGCTGCGCGGCGTGGGTACGCAGCGCGTCGCGGGTGCGGGCGCGTTCCGCTTCCGCCTGCTCCAGGCGATGGCGCAGCTTCTCGTTCAGATCGCTATTACCGCTGAGCATCTCTGCGGAATCAGAGTAGCTAAAGTGGGCGCGACGCTGCACCACTTCGGTCAGCGCAAACGCCTGCTGACGCGCGTCGCGCTGGGTCTGCTGCGAATACGCATAGTCTTCTTTCAGCTGTTCAAACTGCTCCGGGTCGCTCTGAAGAACGGAAACGATCGGCTCCAGCTTTGCCAGCTGATTGCCGTGCTGCTGTACGAAGCGCGCGGCTTCCTGCGCTTCGTCAAGGCGTTCCTGGATTTCATCCACGCGATCGGCCAGCGAGTCGTCGGCCAGTAGATTCAGACGCGGCAGCAGGCGGTTGAGGGCGGATACCCCCTCTTTGGCCTGCTCATACTGCGCCCGGTTCTGCTGGTTATCGCTCTCATGGGCAGTCAGCGCCCGCTCCAGTTCGCCGCGACGCGTATTCAGTTTGCGGATTTCCTCTTCCGGGTCGTCCTCAAAGGCCACCGCCAGATGGTTGCCGATAAAGCGGCTGAACGCCTGATGCAGGCGCTGGGTTTTCTGCACATCAAACGACAGCGTCGCAAAACGCTCGGACAGGCTTTCGCGCTCGGCGTGCAGGGTTTCAACACGGCTTTCGCGGGCCGCGCGGCCAAACAGCGGCAGCGTCGGGAAGCGTGAATAGCGCCACTGGCGATCGGCAATCTTCACGACCACCGCTTTTTCCAGCTCATCGACGCTGAATACGCTGTCATCAAACGACTGCGGATCGCCTTCGATCAGGTAGAGATCTTCGGGACAATCTTCAAGACCTTCCAGCTGATCGGCAATCAGCGACAGATCCGGTACCACGATGGCGTGGCGGGAAGGACCGTAGAGCGCGGAGTAATAAGGCGCATCATCGAGACTCACGTCATCGTAGATTTCCGACAGCAGTACGCCGCCAAAACGTTCCGCCAGCGCGTTCAGGCGCTGATCTTCCGAACCGCCCGGCTGGCTAAGACGCTCAATTTCATCATCGATAGCGCGCTTGCGGGCGCCGACTTCATCGCGCTCCACGATAGCTTCGCGTTCACGCTCCAGCAGCTGCTGGAGATATTCGGTGACTTCCTGGCTGGACTCAAACTGCTCGCCGCTCTGCTCGCACAGCTGGTTAAGGCTGTTCTGCGCCGCCAGCCAGATGGGCGCGCGGCGCATCAGCGTTTGCGTCCGCGACTGCAGCTGTTCCAGCTCCTGGCGTAGGGTCATCCGCCGTTCGCTGGCGGAGGAGACGCTGTCGGAAAGCGACGCGATGCGGGCTTCCAGCTCCTGATGCAGAGCTTCCAGCTCATCGATATCGTAGCGTTTGCCCTGCCGCTTACAGAATTCATTGAGCTGGCGTTCGGCGTCCTGCTGTTCACGCAGGCGCTGTTCGAGCTCGGTCAGGCGGCTGCGCAGCCCGTGCGCCTGTTCAGCCTGATGGCGTTGATTAACGCCTTCGCGCAGCAGCTCGCGCGCTACGTTCCAGGCTTCATTACGCGCCAGCGGGCCGTTGATCTCCGCCACCAGCTGGTATGCCTGTTCAAACTGGCTGTGCGCGGTTTGCGCCACGCTCATTTTCTGTTCCAGCGACAGCATTTTTTCCGTCGCTTCCTGCTCTTTCGCCTGGAACGTTTCCAGCCACTCGTCGGCGCTTTCCGGGGTTAAGTCCGGCAGATGGCAGAGGGTTTTTGCCCGCTCCAGCGCCTGCAGCGCCTGGGTGTACTGAATCGCGCGGGTCTGCTGCACGTCCAGCGCCTGCTGGTAGTCGGCAAGCTGGTTTTTCAGCTCATCCACTTCCAGCTCGGCGGCTTCGGCGCGGGCTTCGTTCTCTTCCTGTAGATCAACCGCTTCCGCGACGACTTCATTTTGCTCTTCGAGGCGAATCTGCAGTTCATCAAGATCCGCTTCATAGCGCTCGATTTTTTCCTGCTGGCGCAGCGCGGTCTGTACCAGGTTCAGATGGTCGCTGGCGGCCTGGTAATCGGCTTCCAGATCGCCTTCCGCGCCGTTATGTTCCTGCAGTTCGCGGGCCATATCGACGTGCTTATACTGTTCCGCCGCGAGCTGAGCGCGGGAGGTGAACAGATCCCGGCGATATTCCAGCGCTTTATCGAGATGAATGCGCCGTTCATTGGCGTGACGCATATAGTCGGCGGCAACGTAGTTGGTGGCTTCGCTGATCAGATGCTTGAAGAGATCGCGGTCCGACTGCGTCACGCGGATAGCTTCCAGCGTCATGCGGTTTTCACGCAGCGCCGCTTCCATATCCTGGAACGCCTTACGCACGCCGCTGTTTTCCGGCAACAGGTAGTCGCGCAGCGAGCGGGTAATGGTGCTCGAAATACCGCCGTACAGCGAGGCTTCGATCAGGCGATAGTATTTGCTACGGTCCGAAGCCGAACGCAGGCGACGGGCCACCACGCCCAGGTCGAACATCAGCGAGTGATATTCGGTAATAGAGTTAAACTGCTTGAACTGCACCCCTTCCATCGCTTCGAGCTTATCTTTCAGCTCGTTGAGCGTCACCACGCGCGCCTGGCGCTCGTTAAGGGTTTCGGTCAGCAGCTGGGTTGGCTGGATGGAGGTTGGCAGGCCCTGGATCGCAAACGGCTTGATATCGACTTTACGATCGCGACCGGCCACCTGCTGTAGGCGAACGCCGACCACCACGCGCTGGTGGCGGGAGTTGATCACGTCCAGCACCGAGTAGCAGACGCCAGCGCGCAGCTTACCGTGCAGGCCTTTATCGCGCGAGCCGCTGGTGGCCCCCGCTTCCGTGGTGTTACGGAAGTGCAGCAGCGTCAGGTCCGGGATCAGCGCGGTGACGAAGGCGGCCATGGTCGTGGATTTACCGGCCCCGTTACCACCGGAAAGCGTGGTCACTAATTCATCAAGATCAAAAGTCCGGGCAAAAAAGCCGTTCCAGTTAACCAGCGTTAGCGAGCGAAATTTACCGCGTTCAATCATTACTCTTCCTCCCCGCTATCCGGCTGATTCTCTTCATTCTCATCATTAAGCTGCAGGCGATTTTCCAGCGCCATCGCTTCACCGTCGCGGATCATACGCAGCTGGGCTTCGCGCGGATCGTCACCGGCGCGCACATCGGCGCCGAAGCGAAATACCGATTCGGTGATGCGGAATTTGCTGCTGTCGTGGCCCATAAACCACACCATGCCGAGACGGCGCAGGCGGTTGAGCGAAGCGCGCATTTTTTCCTGCAGTTTCTGGCGATCAAGGTCGGAGCCGGTAGAACGGTTATTGACCAGCTTCAGCAGCTTGGCTTCATCCGCCAGAGTCAGCAGCTCGTCGTAAAGCTCCTGCTGGGTGAAGATGCCTTCATTCGCCAGGCGCTCCGGGCTGAGGTAGAGATAGCAGAGAATTTTGCCCACCATCATATCCAGCTCGGAGAGCACCGAGCGCGGGATCAGCGTGGTCGACCGCGGACGCAGATAGAAAAATCCTTCCGGGGCGCGAATCAGCTCGACGTTGTAGCGAGCATAAAATTCTTCCAGGTAATCCTGAAAATCCATTAAAAATGCGTGATTATCCAGCTCGTCGAGGCCGATATGGCGGCCCGCGCGCAGGGCGCTATCCAGCGCCGGAAATAACGGATTAGCCAACGCTTGCGCCAGTTTAACCGGCATCACTTGTTCAATATTTGTCGATGACATGCGCCTGTACCTTGGCTCCGTAATCATTAATCGGCTGCCATTTTGCCGGCAGTCCGGTGAAATCTGCTTGCGCTACGCCCAAACGTACCGCCTGGTCGACCACAATGCGCGCGACATCAAAGTGGCGTGCGCGCGGATACTGCGACAGATATTCGCGAACCACCAGGCCAAGATCCAGCGGCAGTCCCTTCTCTTTATAGACCACCAGCTGTCCTTCAATCAGCGCCGCCAGCTGTTCGCGAATTTCGTTAAACTCTTCGTACTCCAGATCCGCCGGAAGTTCCCCGGTGACCTCTTCATCATGCAGCGCCATCTCTTCATCGCGCATATCAAGCAGTCGATCGGCATTCGCGTGGGTGAGCGCCCACGGAGCGTCGAAGTAGGTTTGCACCGACTGACGCAGACGCTGCGCGAAGACACGGTTTTTATCCATATCGATGGCGGTACGGATAAATTTATGCACGTGGCGATCGTAGCCGATCCACAGGTCAATCGCCTGCTGGCCCCAGCTGACGATGCGGTCCAGCTTGCTTTGCAGATCGAACACCAGACGATCGATAAAATTCAAATCGTCGCGCGCCATGGTCGAATCCTGGATACGCAGCAGGTTTGCCTGCAGCTTATCGCCCGCCGCGTCCAGCGTATCCTGCAGTTCGCGCAGGGTGCCGGAGGTTTCCGACAGCAGCAGCTCACAGCTGGAGATCGCCGCTCGCCAGTCCTTGTTCAGCAGTTGGGCAATATCATCTTTCACCAACTGCTGCTGTTCATCCATGATCCGCTGAGTCAGGTCGATGCTGTCAAAAATTTCCGCTACCGAGTACTTCAGCGGGGCGAAAACGTTACGATGCCAGTGGAACTCATCGCCGCCCTCTTCTGCCGAGTCGGCGGCGCGCTTGAGTTCGCCGGCAACGATGGAGAGCTGCATCGACAGGCGCAAGGTGGAGAACTCACGCTGGCGAATATAGTAGTCGGTGATCCCGATGCCCAGCGGCGTCAGGCGATAAATAGCATTACCCTCGGTGATTTCGCTGGTAAAGCGGTTCAGCAGACGCTGGCGCACCATATCGTTAATGGCATTATTGGCGCGCTGGCTGATGGTTTCGCTGGTCTGCTCAAACGCATCACTCACGTGGCGGAACGCGTCCACCAGTTCTCCCTCGGTCATTTCCCCTTCCATCCGCTCGCCGTTCAGCGTGGCGATCGCCAGCAGAAAAGAGAGTCTGTCGACCGGCAGCGAAATAGAAAAATCATTTTTCCTGGCCCAGGCAACCAGTTCGGGGACTGTCTGGGAAAATTCACTCATAGTTTATCCTTGCATCTGCGGCTTAAGCGCGGTGACGTGAATATAACGGCCTAAGCTAATATACGGCTCCTGGCGACAGTAGCGCGTTTCCAGCTCCAGCAGCGCCGCAAATTTGTCGTGCTGTTGGTGTTTTTCACGCAGATAATCATGAAACACCCGTACGCCTGTCTTACCGGTAATCTGCCAGCCAATCTCTTTCAGCCAGCCGTAAACCTGCTGCGGATCGCGCGGATAGTCCGGCGACAGCGTGCGTTTTTTCTTTTTCGGCATGCCGATTTGCACATAGTCGAGATTTCCGGCGACCATATTGTGCATCAACAGACCGTTAGCATTGTAGAACATCAGCGACAACGCGCCGCCGGGACGCAGCATCGCCCACAGCGTACGCAACATCGCCTGAGGTTCGGCTACCCATTCCAGCACCGCATGAAACAGTATCAGATCGACCGGACTTTCCAAATGCTGCTCAATATCCTGAGCCGCGCATTGTACAAAATGCATGTTGTCGATCACACCTTTATCGGCAGCCGCCTGCCTGGCGCGAGCCACCATTTCACCGGAAAGATCGCATAACGTGACGTGATGGCCCATTTCCGCCACTTTGATCGCCGTCTGTCCCTCGCCGCCGCCCGCGTCAAGAACTCGCAATGGCCCAGGCCCCAGCTGGTTCAGCAGCGGTTGCAGATCCTGCCAGAGGATCGCCTGCCGCAGCTGGCCTTTGGTGGTGCCATATATATTGCGCGAAAACTTTTCAGCAATATCATCGAAATTACGATCCTGCACGGGTGACTCCACACGCCAACACAAAGCCGCTATTTTGTCATACCCGCGCGGAGAATGAAGCGATCTGTTGTAAGATCCGGGTATATCTTTAGTTAGATGGTTAAAAAAGGAACCGTACGGCATGCTTTTTACGCTGAAAAAGGTTTTAGGCGGCATGATGCTGCCGCTTCCCCTGCTGCTGTTGCTGATTGCGCTCGGGATCGCACTGCTGTGGTTTAGCCGTTTCCAGCGCACCGGCAAGCTCTGCGTCAGCCTCGGCTGGCTACTGTTACTGCTGTTGAGCCTGCAACCCGTAGCCGATAGCCTGCTAAAGCCGATTGAAGATAAATACCCGACGTGGAGAGATGAAAAGCGCGTGCAGTATGTCGTCGTGCTTGGCGGCGGCTACACCTGGAATCCGAACTGGGCCCCCAGCTCAAATCTCATCAACAACAGCCTGCCGCGGCTGACGGAGGGGATCCGCCTGTGGTATGAAAACCCGGGCTCGAAACTCATTTTTACCGGCGCCGCGGCAAAAACGAATCCAGTCAGCACGGCGGAAGCCGGGGCCAGAGTTGCCGAGAGTCTGGGGATACCGCGCAGCGAAATCATCGTTCTGGATAAACCCAAAGACACCGAAGAAGAAGCCGCCGCGGTGAAGGAGGCGATAGGCGATGCGCCGTTCCTGCTGGTTACCTCCGCCTCGCATCTGCCGCGGGCGATGATTTTCTTTCGCCGCGCCGGGCTAACCCCCCTGCCCGCGCCGGCCAACCAGTTGGCGATTGAGTCACCGCTCAACCCATGGGAGCGGGCAATTCCTTCGCCCGTTTGGCTCATGCATAGCGATCGGGTGGGTTACGAAACGCTAGGCCGCATCTGGCAATGGCTGAAAGGATCCTCAGGCGATCCAGGGCAGGATTGATTTAGCCGCCAGATCAAACCGGGTGCGGTCAAAGCGCCCGGTATTCACCAGATTATCCACTTCGTCCCACAGCAGATACAGCCAGCGCCGCCAGAGAAACGCTTCCGCCACCGGCGCCCGCCGGAGATAGTGCCACAGCAGCTCCTCCTCCTGACCGCTATCGGCCAGACGGAATAGCTCATATTCCCGCGGCGCCCAGAGCATCATACCCGGCCCGACCATCGCAAGCAGCTGATCGCTGCGCGGATCTTTAAGCATGCTGCGCAGCGTGAAGCTACCGTGTACCAGCACGCAGTTATCATTGAAATCTTTAAACAAATCCATAAGGCATTCGCGGGTGCGGAACAGAATGCGTTTATCCTGCATCGTCAGGCCGGTATCATGATAAAGATTCAGCGTGCTCCATAGCACCTCCACGCGCTGGCGATACCAGTACGGCCAGAGGTTTTCCTGAGTACTATCGACCATCCCGACGCAGCCGCCGCTGTCCTGGCGGTGCCAGGCCAGCAGCGCTTCAACGATCTGCTCCTGCAGCTGCTCCCAGCGCTCCGGCGTACGGGCGGGGGCTTCAACCGAGACGCCGCGCAGCCGTTCGATCAGCAGAACATCGGGGCCGGGATGCTCTTCATGCGTCATTACGCCGTAGACAACCGGCATACGCACGGTGCCGCTTCGCGCGAGGGTCGATATTTTCCACGCCAGCTGGCGCGCCACCCCCGGCGTCGTAAAGCTGCGCGCCAGCAGCGGCATTGGGTTTCCCTGTGCATCATATAGCGACCACAGCGCCGACGAGGGTTTCTCGCTGACGCACTCCACGCGGCTTAGTTTTTCACCCAGCAGGTGGCTCAGCTCGGTACGCAACTGTTCCATTTCTGATTACCCCTATGAATACTACCGGATTCATAATGAGCGCCTGCGCCGGGGTTGTCATCGGGTGAGATCAAAATTGACGTAAAAAAGTATGGAATAACGGCCTGGGGATATCCCCTCCTGGCGGAGGGGACGGAGGGATTAACGCAGCTCCGCGCGAACGCGCTCCAGATCTTCCGGTGTATCGACACCCGTACCGGGAACCACTTCCGCCACCGCGACATGGATTTTCTCGCCGTACCACAGCACGCGCAGCTGCTCGAGCATCTCTATTTGCTCCAGCGGGCTCGGTGCCCAGCTAACATAGCGGCGGATAAATCCGGCGCGATAGCCATAAATCCCAATATGGCGCAGCAGCGAATCGCCAACAGCCTCGCGGGATTTGGCGAAACGATCGCGATCCCACGGAATGGTGGCGCGTGAGAAGTAGAGCGCATAGCCCTCAGCATCCATCACGACCTTCACCGCATTCGGATTAAACGCTTCTTCCGCATCGTGGATTGGCACCGCTAAGGTCGCCATACCGCTCGTGCTTGCCGCCAGATTTTCGGCCACCTGCCGCACGATGGCTGGCGGGATCATCGGCTCGTCGCCCTGAATGTTAACGATGATGGTGTCATCGCTGAAGGCGCATTTTTCGACCACTTCGGCAAGGCGTTCGGTACCAGATTGATGATCTTCACGCGTCATGCAGACTTCGCCACCGGCGGCTTCCACCGCATGGGCCACGTCCGGATGGTCGGTAGCAACGATGATACGCTCGGCACCGGATTCGCGCGCGCGTTCCAGAACGTGGACAATCATCGGCTTGCCGTTGATATCCTGGAGCGGTTTCCCTGGCAGACGGGTAGAAGCAAAGCGCGCGGGGATGATAACCACGAAACTCATGACTGGCTCTCTTCTACAGGAAGCGGGCGCGCTTCGGTTTCCAGCAGTACGGGAATGCCTTCACGCAGCGGAAAAGCCAGGCGATCAAGTTTGCAGATCAGTTCTTGCTTATCCTGGCTGTAATACAGCTTACCGTTACAAACCGGACAGGCGATAATTTCAAGTAAACGGTGATCCATGATTCCTCCAGATGGACCGAATAGATTCTTCAGCAGCATATCACACGTGGGCTCAGGCGGCGTCAATTTCCCAACCCTGCTGCAGGCCGGCAAAAAGCGCCGGAGGTAGCCGTCCGCAGGTCACTCGCGCGGCGCCCTGCCAGAGGGCAAAATCATCAATGGCGCGTTTTAGCCCGCTCTCCAGCCCGGACGTCACCTTTACCCCCTCTTCCAGCCACAGGGCGATAATTTCCAGCACGCCAGTTTTACGGTGCATTTTGCTGTCCATTCTGCCAACCAGTCTCCCCTGGTGCAGCAGCGGTAACACAAAATAGCCGTACTGCCGTTTCGGCGCGGGGGTGTAGCACTCCAGGCGGTAGGTAAAGCTAAACAGCTGTTCCGCTCGTTTGCGATCCCATACGACCGGATCGAAAGGCGAGAGCACGGCGCTGTGGCTGGCGGCGAGCCTGCCGCCGGGAGAGGACTCCAGCAGCGTCAGGGCATCACGGTGAAGCCACATTTCGCCCAGCGTCTCAACGTTAACCGGCACCACCAGCCCCTCATCCTGCCAACTCGCCAGCAGCAGCGGCAGCGGGGGCTGACGCAGACGATAATAATCCGCCAGCCACTGCGCGCGAAAAATCCCCAGGCTACGAGCGCTATTGCGTAACATAATGGCTTCAGCCTGCTCCTGAGAGAGCCCATCTCGCGCATCGTCCCAGTTCGGCATCACCCGATGGGTCAGGTCGTAAACGCGCTGAAAATTACGCCGCTCGATAACCATCACTTCACCGGCGGTAAATAAACCTTCAAGATGGCGTTTATGCGGTTTCCACTCCCACCAGCCGCTGGCGCCTTTGCGCGGATGCTCGAAGTCGGCCGAGCGCACCGGGCCATTTTCAGCAATATGGGCCAGCAACTCCTGAATGCCTGCGGCGTGCTCGGTCATCCACGCTTTGTGATATTTCCAGCCCATGTTATCCGGCGCCAACATGCGGTGACGCACCAGCGAAAAGTCGCTGCGCGGTAAAAAACAGGCTTCGTGCGCCCAGTACTCCATCAGCTCGCCGGCGCGGAGCGCCTCGTCCAGCCAGCCCTGAGGATAGCGGCCAAGGCGGCTAAAAAGCACCAGGTAAGGACTGCGGGCAACCACGTTGATGGTATCGATTTGCAGCAGGGACATCTGCCTGATGGTCTGTAGAATGTCCTCGGGCCTGGCGCGACGACGGGGCTTTTTCAGCAGCCCCTGCGCGGCGAGGTGGAGATGGCGGGCATCTTTAAGCGAGAGGGACAATACCGGCATGCAGCTACTCCGTTAAGGGTTCAGGCGCAAGCGGTGATGGACAAAATCAGCGTTGCGCCAGCGTAATTAAGTCAGTGAGCAACCGCTGCGCGCGTTCATCAGTCATTATCGCGTCGACCGGGAGATACCACCAGTTTGCCTGCGCAAACTCGCGGCACTTCACCGCGTCTTTTTCGGTCATCAGCAGAGTTTGCCGCGCTGTCGCCAGGGCGGCGACAGCGCTCTGCGTCAATGCCTGATGATCGGCCAGGGCAACGGTTTTGACCGGCTGTACGCCGCAGCTTTCAAGAGTGGCGAAGAAACGCGGAGGGTGGCCGATTCCGGCCATCGCCACCACGTTGTCAAACGCCGCGACATCCCGGCGTTCACCGGTCAGCAGATTCACCGCCAGTCCGGGGCGAAGCTGCATCGGAATTTCTCCCGGGCGGGCGAGGCCCCCGTTAACAATAACCGCATCCACGCTGCGTAAACGCGAAGCGCGCTCACGCATAGGCCCGGCGGGCAGCCACCAGCCGTTGCCAAAACGGCGCACGCCGTCAATCACCACAATTTCTTTGTCGCGCGCCAGCTTATAGTGCTGCAGGCCATCATCAGTGACGATAAGCTGAAGATCCTTGGCGGCAAGCAGGGCCTGTACCGCATCGCTGCGTACCGGCGAGACGGCAACCGGCGCGCCGGTACGCTGGTAAATCAGTACCGGCTCATCCCCCGCTTCCCCGGTGCGGGTATCCGGATTAAGCAGCAGCGGATAGCTCGCTGCTTTACCGCCGTAGCCGCGTGAAACGACACCAACGCGAATACCGCGCTGCTGGAGCTGTTCCACCAGCCAGACGACAACCGGCGTTTTACCATTGCCGCCTGCGGTCAGGTTACCCACCACCACGACCGGCACCGGCGCTCGCCAGGCTTTTCGCCAGCCCAGTTTATAGCTAAGCCGTATCAACCCGCTCACCAGGCCATAAAGCCAGGAGAGCGGAAGCAGCAGCCGCCATAAGGGCGACTCACCGGACCAGATACGAGCAATCATGCGCCGAACTGCATCTTATGCAGCTGAGCGTAGACGCCCTTGTGCTCAAGCAGATCGGTATGGCTGCCGCGCTCAACGATCTGGCCATCTTCCACCACCACGATCTCATCAGCCTGCTCAATCGTCGACAGACGGTGGGCAATAACCAGCGAGGTGCGGTTTTTCTGCAGTTCGTCCAGCGCGGCCTGAATCGCGCGTTCGGATTCGGTATCCAGCGCCGATGTGGCTTCGTCGAGGATCAGGATCGGGCTGTTACGCAGCAGGGCGCGAGCGATTGCGATACGCTGACGCTGGCCGCCGGAAAGCATCACGCCGTTTTCACCGATAATCGTATCCAGGCCATTGTCCATTTTGTTGATAAAATCCATGGCATAAGCCATACGCGCCGCTTCCTCAATCTGCTCGCGGCTGTACTCTTCGGTACGCGCATAGGCGATGTTATTCGCTACGGTATCGTTAAAAAGATGGACGTTTTGCGACACCAGCGCAACCTGATCGCGCAGGGAGCTCAGGGTGTATTCACGCAGGTCGTGGCCGTCCAGCAAGATCTGTCCATCATCAACATCGTAGAAACGCGTAATAAGGCTGGCGATGGTCGACTTACCCGAGCCCGAGCGCCCGACCAGCGCCACGGTTTTCCCTTCCGGAATATTCAGGTCGATATTGCGCAGGGCGGCGACTTCGCGTCCTGGGTATCTGAAGGTGACGTTTTTAAATTCGAGGTTGCCCTTCGCGCGTTCGATAACCCGCGTGCCTTCATCCTTCTCCTGCTCGGAATCAAGAATGGCGAAAAGGGTCTGACAGGCGGCCATCCCGCGCTGGAACTGCGCGTTGACGTTAGTCAGCGATTTCAGCGGGCGCATCAGCGCGATCATCGAGGAGAAAACAACGGTGATGGTCCCGGCCGTCAGCGTCTCCATCACGCTCGGGAAGCTGGCAGCATAGAGCACGAAAGCCAGAGCCAGAGAGGCGATCAGCTGGATAATCGGATCAGAAATTGACGACGCGGAGACCATTTTCATCCCCTGCAGACGCATCTTATTGCTGACTTTATCAAAACGTTTGGTTTCGACGGCCTGGCCGCCAAACATCAGCACTTCTTTGTGCCCTTTCAGCATCTGCTCTGCGCTGGTCGTCACCTGTCCCATGGTGTTCTGCATATTCTTGCTGATATTACGAAAACGCTTCGAGACCACGCGAATAGCAATAGACACGATCGGCGCCAGCACGATCAGAATCACTGACAGTTGCCAGCTGTAGTAGAACATCATAACGAACAGGCCAATAATCGATGCGCCTTCACGCACAACGGTAATCAGCGCGCTGGAGGAAGAGGACGCGACCTGCTCAGAATCATAGGTAATACGCGATAACAGCGTCCCGGTGGACTGTTTGTCAAAGAAGGCAACCGGCATCCCCATCATATGGCTGAATAAACGACGGCGCATCGTCATCACGACTTTGCCGGACACCCAGGAGATACAGTAGCTTGAAACGTAGCTGGTAATGCCGCGCAGAATCATTAACCCGATCACCACCAGCGGCATCCATATCAGCACGGAGCGATCCGTTTTACCAAAACCATCATCCAATAACGGTTTAAGAAGCGATAGCATGAAGGTATCACTAGCCGCGTTAAGCACTAACGCTACCGCTGCAACGATTAGCCCGGGTTTAAACGGCGCTATAATCGGCCAGAGTCGGCGGAAGGTCTGCCACGTGGAGAGATCTTTATCGTTCTGCATTCAATAAACCAGCTTGTGTTGAAATAGCCGCATATTCTACCCGTTCTACGCCTTCCCGCCAAACCACTGATGATACCAACGAGGTAAAACTTGATCCCGTAAGCCATGGATTTGCCAGCCGTCCGGGGAAAAAACGACCGTAATTTGCCCCTGATGCGGCGTATCGAACCATTGATAACGCTGATTCCGGTAGCGCTGAATCACTTTCGCTGATGGCATACGCCAGGCGTTATAGCGAGAAGCGGAAGCAAGCGCCGCCTTGCCGCCAACGCTCCGCAGTAGGGCTATCCCTGACGAGGTATTACTGCCGTGGTGCGGAACCTGGATAAGTGTAGACGCAAGATGCTGCCAGTAGTGGCTAATCATCGCCAGCTCCGCCGGCGTTTCAATATCCCCGGTCAGCAGAATACTGTACTGCCCATCGTCAATTCGCACCACGCAAGAGCGATTATTTCCCGCTTTTGTCGCCCCAGGCAGCGGCCAAAGCGCGCGAAAGGTTAAGCCTCGCCACTGCCAGGTTTCTCCGCGTCGGCACGCTAAATGACCAGCCCAGCCCAGCGGGCTGCGCACCGCTGTCTGCGGCCATGCTTTTAACACTGAGTTGAGCCCACCGCGGTGATCGAGATGCTCGTGGCTGAGAACGATCCCCTCCAGCTGCAAATGATGCCAGCGTAGCCACGGGATAATAATCTGCTGGCCGCTGTCGCCATCAGGCCAGGCAAGCCCGGTGTCATAGAGAAACGCCGCGCCCTGACGTTCAATGACCACCGCCAGCCCCTGCCCTACGTCCAGCATAGTGGCTCGCCATTCGTCAACTGAGGCGCTTCGCCAGAACGGCCTGCTCAGCAGCACGAGGCAGGTCAAGCAAAATGCGGGCGCCGTCCGCCAGGCGTGAAAGCGCCAGACGATCAGCGCCAGCCACGGCACTATGCTTATCCCAAGCCAGCGAGCGTCAAGCCCCAGCCAGCCGGGCGGCAGCTGGCGTAATAACCAGAATAAGATAGCCAGGATCCTGTCCGCTGATTGCCAGACCGCCATCTCAATGATAGACGGCGCGCAGAGGTGTAAAAACATGGCTGCCAGGATCAACGGGACGACGACAAAGGTCACCAGAGGCACGGCGATAAAGTTGGCGACCACGGACGTTAAGCTTATACCGTGAAACAGAGCGATCTGTAGAGGAGCAAGCAGGAACATCAATCCGATCTGCAGGTGGCATAACGCAAGGCTTTGACGCAGTAGCCAGTTCTTTTTGCCGCCCGGCATCGGCGCCAGTTGATACCAGAAAATAAGCGCCGCTACGGCGAACGCGGATAGCCACAGGCTTTCGGATAACATTGCCAGCGGATCGGCAAACAGTATTGCGCCAATGCAGCAGACCCATAGCTGCCATGGCGACCAGCGTTTTCCGGATAGCCTTAGCGCGCCCCCTGTAGCTAGCGCGACGCAGGTGCGCAGCGCCGGCGGCTGCATGCCGGTTAGCCCAGCGTAAAATATCGCGCTCGCCAGGCCCATAAGCAGCGGCGCCCGCCAGCCAAGCCAGCGGCACGGGAGAAAGAATTGCGCGCCCCTGAGCAGCAACCAGCCCAGAGAAGCCCCCAGCGCGATATGTAAGCCAGAAATCGCCATCAGGTGCGATATGCCGGTTTCCTGCATCAGGGATTTTATCTCGCGAGGTATCGCCAGACGCTCCCCCATGCCTAATCCTAGCATCACCGATTGCCACGGCAACGCGGCCAGCGTGTGATTCAGCGAAGCCAGATAACGCGCTCGCAAACTGCAGTTTCGCTCCCGGATTTCAGCCGTGATAAAGCGCCCGGTTAACGGACGATGCTGCGCTAATGCATAGCGTTGGCTATCGAAACCGCCATCGTTGAGCTGACCGTGGACTGGACGCGCCCGCAGCGTCATGGCCCAAACCTGGCCTGCGCAGGGCGTTTCTGGCAGATAGTTGCCGTAGAGGCTAATCCCCGGAGCAGGAAACAGCCGACGCCCATCCAGACGAATAATTTTGCCCTGATGCGTTGTCTGCCCGTCCGTTGCGGTCAGCTCAACTTCAACCCGCTGATTCCTGTCCGTTAACCTCTCTGTCGGCCATAGCATCTGGCGAGCGCTGAGCACTCCCCAGACAAAAAACAGCGTTATCAATGCCGCGTATTGCGCAGGTCTGCGCCGACATTGCGCAATGAGTAGCGCCAGGACCATTAACCCCCAGGTAACCCACCGCCCGGGCAGAACGGGCAACCAGAGTAGCGGCAGGATACCGATAATCACGCAGCCCGCAAGTTGTGGTAAACGCATGAGCACCTCCCTGTCAGAGGGAGTGTTACGCTAAACAGGCAGGCTGTCTCTGAGGACGGAGAGAAACTGCATCGCGCTATCCAGAGAATTTACTTTTCTGGTGCAACAGAACCTGCGTTTTGCGAGGTAGCTTCAAAGAGAGATTAAAAGTCATAAAAAAAGCACCCGAGGGTGCTTTTTTAACGTTTAAGTATGTTGTCGCCGATCGGCGAAACTTACTCTTCGTAAATATTGGCGCGGTCGCGTAATTCTTTGCCCGGCTTAAAGTGCGGAACGTATTTACCTTCCAGTTCAACTTTATCGCCAGTTTTTGGGTTACGCCCGGTGCGGGGTGCTCGATAATGCAGAGAGAAGCTGCCGAAACCGCGGATTTCAATGCGCTCGCCTTGAGCAAGCGTTGAGGCCATATGCTCCAGCATTTCTTTAACAGCATCTTCCACTGCTTTCGCAGGAATGTGAGATTGCTGGCTGGCAAGTCTTTCTATCAATTCTGACTTGGTCATTATTCCTCCGGTTTCCTTCAAGGCAAAATTAGCTAACAGCTTAAACAAGGGCGGCCGTAGCCGCCCTTTGTGCTTGATTACAGGACGAATCCCGCAATCTGTCAAGTAAACTCGTCGTAATTCAGGTTGTTGTAACCCGAAAGACTAAGATTACTCGCCTTTAGCTGCTTTGAAAGCTTCAGCCATTGCGTTGTTAGAGAAGTTTGCATCTTCCTGTTTGTTAACAGTTGCGATTGCATCTTTCTCGTCAGCTTCGTCTTTCGCACGAACAGACAGGCTGATTGCGCGGTTTTTACGATCAACGCCGGTGAATTTAGCTTCAACGTCGTCGCCAACGCTCAGAACCAGAGTTGCATCTTCAACGCGGTCACGGGAAGCTTCAGAAGCGCGCAGGTAACCTTCAACGCCGTCAGCCAGCTCTACGGTTGCGCCTTTAGCGTCAACTGCAGTCACTTTACCGTTTACGATTGCGCCTTTCTTGTTCAGTGCAACCCAGTTGTTGAACGGATCTTCTGCGAGCTGTTTAACGCCCAGAGAGATACGCTCACGCTCTGCGTCAACCTGCAGAACAACTGCTGCGATTTCGTCGCCTTTTTTGTATTCACGAACTGCTTCTTCGCCTGCAACGTTCCAGGAGATGTCAGACAGGTGAACCAGGCCGTCGATGCCGCCGTCCAGGCCGATGAAGATACCGAAGTCAGTGATAGACTTGATTTTACCTTCAACACGGTCACCCTTGTTGTGGGTTTCCGCGAACTGCTGCCATGGGTTGTTTTTGCACTGCTTCAGGCCCAGGGAGATACGACGACGTTCTTCGTCGATATCCAGAACCATAACTTCCACTACATCGCCAACGTTAACAACTTTGGACGGGTGGATGTTTTTGTTGGTCCAGTCCATTTCGGAAACGTGAACCAGGCCTTCAACGCCTTCTTCGATTTCAACGAAGCAGCCGTAGTCGGTCAGGTTGGTCACGCGACCGGTCAGTTTGGTACCTTCCGGATAACGTTTAGCGATAGCTACCCACGGATCTTCGCCCAGCTGTTTCAGGCCCAGAGATACACGAGTACGTTCGCGGTCGAACTTCAGCACTTTAACAGTGATTTCGTCGCCAACGTTTACGATTTCGCTCGGATGCTTAACGCGTTTCCATGCCATATCGGTAATGTGCAGCAGGCCGTCAACGCCGCCCAGATCAACGAATGCACCGTAGTCAGTGAGGTTCTTAACGATACCTTTAACTTCCATGCCTTCCTGCAGGTTTTCCAGCAGCTGATCGCGCTCTGCGCTGTTTTCGGATTCGATAACGGCACGACGAGAAACAACAACGTTGTTACGTTTCTGGTCCAGCTTGATGACTTTGAATTCAAGCTCTTTGCCTTCCAGGTGCAGCGTGTCGCGCACCGGACGAACGTCTACCAGGGAGCCCGGCAGGAACGCACGAATACCATTCAGCTCAACAGTGAAGCCACCTTTAACTTTGCCGTTGATAATACCGACTACAGTTTCAGCGTCTTCGTAAGCTTTTTCCAGCGTGATCCAAGCTTCGTGACGTTTAGCTTTCTCACGGGACAGCAGGGTTTCACCGAAGCCGTCTTCTACTGCATCCAGAGCAACGTCAACTTCGTCACCAACCTGGATTTCCAGCTCGCCCTGGGCGTTTTTGAACTGCTCTGCCGGAATGGCAGACTCAGATTTCAGACCGGCGTCAACCAGTACTACGTCTTTGTCGATAGCAACAACAACACCACGAACGATGGAACCCGGACGGGTTTCGATTGTTTTTAAGGATTCTTCAAATAGTTGAGCAAAAGATTCAGTCATGTTTAATCTTCAGGTTTCATATTTAACGTCCACCTGGCTCCATGCCGGATGGGGTTGTTTAACATACCCGCTAACACTCCATTGCTGCGGGGGTACTGCTAAAATTCGGAGGCTCTTGTGCTTTTTCGATAAGACAATTAAGCGGAAGCCAGTTTTTCGCGCGCATATTGTAGCGCTTTTTCAATCACTTGCTCAATGTTTAGTTCTGTTGAATCAAGAACTAAAGCATCGGCAGCCGGGATCAGCGGCGCGACTGTACGATTGCGATCGCGATCGTCGCGCTCTTTTATCTCGGATAAAAGGCGATCAAAGTTAACACTAAAGCCCTTTTCCTGCAACTGGAGCATGCGGCGATGAGCACGTTCTTCCGCGGAAGCGTCAAGGAAAATTTTCACCGGCGCATCAGGGAATACGACGGTGCCCATATCGCGTCCGTCGGCGATCAGGCCCGGCAATTCGCGAAAGGCTCGCTGGCGGCGGAGCAATGCTTCACGCACGCGAGGAAAAGCAGCCACTTTAGATGCCGTGTTGGCAACATCCTGAGTGCGAATTTCAGCGCTAACATCCTCCCCCTCCAGAACCACTTCCAGGCTACCGTCAGTAGAGACAAAACGCACATCCAGGTGCGCAGCCAGCGGCACCAGCGCCTCTTCGGATTCCACATCCACATGATGATGTAGGGCCGCGAGAGCAAGCACGCGATAAATCGCCCCAGAATCGAGCAGATGCCAGCCCAGCGTTTCTGCCATTGCCTTGCATAAGGTGCCTTTGCCCGCACCGCCAGGCCCATCAATGGTGATTACCGGAACTGTTGCCGTCATCTTTTTCTCCTTCAGCAGGGCGCATCAATATATAAACGCCGCGCATTATACGCATCTCTACGACAGAAAGTGAGCATTGCTTGTAAATTACGGATAACAGGAAATCTCCTGCGGAAGAATTGTGCAATTATAGCGGGCTGTCAGAGCAACAGCCCGGAAGATGATGTCGTTTTACTGTTTATCTGCGGCGATACGGTCGCGAATATGCTGCGCGCGTTCTGTTGAAGGTGGGTGTGAATCGAACAGAGATTTGCTACGCCCGGCGTCAAGACTGGCCAGTTTTTCGAAGCTTCCCACCAAGCCTTGGGTGCTGATTTTGCGCTTCTTCAGCAAATCGTAAGAGAAATCATCGGCGTCCGACTCCTGCGAACGAGAGAAGGCTGAGTTGATCATCCCCTCGCCAATGTCGCCCAACTGGGATTTTGACAGACTTGCAGCCGCTCCGCCGGTTGCCGAAATGGCATCACGCGCGGCGACGGTTGCATACGCGGTTTGCATCGCTTTACGCGAGTGGCCCAGCGCGACGTGACCCAGTTCATGGCCCAGTACAGCTTCAACTTCATTATCGGTCATCATGTCCATCAGGCCGCTATAGACGCGCACGCAGCCGTTGGCCATTGCCCAGGCATTGACATCTGACGTCATATAAACCTTATAGTTTACCGGGGTACCGTTGATGTTATTTCCAAGCGCTTTGGCAATTTTATTCAGACGTTTGGTGTACTTACTTGAAGCACCGGCCTGTTTATTTTCGCTATCCATTTGCTTACAAGCATCGTCGGAAAGCGCTTTGACTTCAGCGTCAGAAAGCGTTGCCGCTTTGTAGGCCGTCATCCCTGAACTTACGAGGGCGTTGGTGTCCATCCCCTGCATATTTTTACAACCTGCCAACAACGTGGCGGAAACCGCTAAAGCCAGCATTACTTTTGTATTTCTCATATCAATCATCCATTGATTTTCATATTAAATGCTTATAAATCCTGCACTTACAAGCATCCAAGGCTAGCATTTAGTTTCCCGCCCGACAAGCAGACATAAAAAAACGCCGACACGATGGTCGGCGTTTTTACCTTAAACTCACGTCATTCAGGCCGGCGTACTGATTCGCGCCAGCTGCTCGAAGTAGTCCGGGAACGTTTTCGCCGTACATTTCGGGTCAAGGATGGTGACCGGCGTATCGGAAAGTGCCACCAGCGAGAAGCACATTGCCATACGGTGGTCGTTCCAGGTGCCGATCTCAGCAAACTGAAGCTTCGCAGGTGGAGTAATGCGGATGTAATCCTCCCCCTCTTCAACCTCTGCTCCCACTTTACGTAGCTCCGTGGCCATAGCAAACAGACGGTCGGTCTCTTTGACCCGCCAGTTATAGATGTTGCGCAGAGTCGTGGTGCCTTTCGCAAACAGGGCTGCCGTGGCGATCGTCATCGCCGCGTCCGGAATATGATTCATATCCATATCGATGGCGTTCAGTTCACCATGGGTGCAGGCAATAAAGTCATCGCCCCAGGTAACGGTTGCGCCCATTTTTTCCAGCACATCGGCAAAACGGATATCACCCTGTACGCTGTTGCGGCCAATACCGGTGACCTTCACCGTACCGCCTTTGATCGCGCCAGCGGCGAGGAAGTAGGATGCCGAGGAGGCATCGCCTTCCACCAGATAGTCGCCCGGCGCGAGGTAGTGTTGATTGCCGCGCACGATAAAGCGCTGATAAGACTGGTTTTCAACCTCAACGCCAAAGGTTTTCATCAGGTGCAGCGTGATATCGATATAAGGTTTGGAAACCAGATCGCCTTTAATCACGATCGCGGTATCCTGCGGCGCCAGCGGAGCCGCCATCAGCAGCGCGGTCAGAAACTGGCTGGAAACGCTGCCGTCCACTTCAACCTGGCCGCCGCTGAAACCGCCGCGCAGGCGCAGCGGCGGGTAGTTTTCCTGCTCCAGGTAATCAATCTGCGCTCCGCCCTGACGCAGCGCGTCAACCAGGTGGCCAATCGGCCGCTCTTTCATTCGCGGTTCGCCGGTCAGCACAATATCGTTACGGCCTAAACATAACGCAGCCGCCAGCGGACGCATCGCCGTTCCAGCATTACCGAGGAACAGTTCTAGTGCTTCAGCCGCCTGCAGAGGGCCGCCGTTGCCGGTGACTTCACAGCGAGTACGATCGGAAGACAGGGTATAATGAACTCCCAGCGCGCTCAGGGCATTCAGCATGTGGCGTACATCGTCGCTATCCAGCAGGTTGGTCAGCACCGTAGTGCCCCGGGCCAAAGCCGCCAGCAGCAAGGCACGGTTAGAAACACTCTTGGACCCGGGCAGGTTAATCGTGCCATCTACGCGTGCGATGGGTTGTAACGTCAGGGATTCCATTAAACTCAACTCTCAAACAAACAGAATAAAAACCCCGCAGAGCGGCTGCGGGGATGAAAAACACGACAGCGATTAACCGTGACGGCGTTCGAAGTCCTGCATAAAGTCGGTCAGCGCCTTCACGCCCGCCAGCGGCATGGCGTTATAGATGGAAGCACGCATGCCGCCCACGACGCGGTGGCCCTTCAGCGCATGCAGACCGGCGACAAAGGACTCTTCGAGGAACAGTTTATCAAGCGCGCTGTCCGCCAGCTGGAACGGCACGTTCATGCGCGAGCGGTTCGCCGCAGCGACATCGTTGCGATAGAAAGCGCTGTTATCGATGGTGCTATAGAGCAGGTCGGCTTTCTGCTGGTTGATTTTATCCATAGCGGCAACCCCGCCCTGCTCTTTCAGCCATTTAAACACCAGACCTGACAGGTACCAGGCAAATGTCGGCGGCGTGTTAAACATGGAGTCATTGGCGGACAGAATGGAGTAATCCAGAATCGATGGGCAGGCTACGCTGGCTTTACCCAGCAGATCTTCGCGCACAATAATCAGCGTCAGACCAGCAGGGCCGATGTTTTTCTGCGCGCCGGCGTAGATCACGCCATAGCGGCTAACGTCAATTTCACGGGATAAAATCGTCGATGACAAATCCGCCGTGACGACCACATCGTCGCCAAAGTTTGGCGCTTCTTCAATGGCAATACCGTCAATGGTTTCGTTCGGACAGTAGTGCAGGTAGGCAGCGCCCGGAGTCAGCTGCCATTCGCTCATCGGCTTAACCGCGCGCAGGCCGTCAACGGTAATTTTGGCGTCGATCACGTTCGGCGTGCAGTATTTATGCGCTTCTTTTACCGCGCTGGCCGCCCAGTAGCCGGCATCGACGTAGTCGGCAACGGTTTTATCGCCAAGCAGGTTCAGCGGGATACCGGCAAACTGTCCGCGACCGCCGCCGTGGCAGAATAAAACTTTATAATTGGAAGGAATATTGAGCAGGGAGCGAAAATCCTGTTCCGCCTCTTCAGCCACCTTAATGAACTCTTTGCCACGGTGGCTGATTTCCATCACCGACGTTCCCAAACCGTTCCAGTCGCACAGTTCCTTTTGCGCCAGTTTGAGTACTTCCGCCGGCAGCATTGCCGGGCCTGAACTGAAGTTATAGACCTGAGCCATTTCCCCTCACCACTTGCTATGTTATTTACCCGCGAACCGTCGCGGGCATAAGTTATTCCTGTGGCTATCGGTTTTATCATTCAGTGACACGCACCGCAATGGCTAAAACTGAGCGTCGGGGAAATGCGGCCTCGCTCACACAAAAGAATCTGCCAGCTTGACGTCATAAAACCGACATAATTGCTGTCAAGTGACTCTTTTTGCCCGGCTGACCTTCGACCATTCTGCATTTGCGCAGCGAGGGCATAATTGTTTATCCCCGGCGCGTAGCGTAAGGATTGCGCTACAGCGAACGCAGGCATAATGGTCGTCCCGGGGAATAGTGGTAAAACGATCGGTAAAGCGGGAAGGAAGAATGGAGAGTCCGGCTTTAACATCTTCATCCTCGTAGAAATAGAGGCTGATCTGGCCGTTGGTTTCCAGAATAGCCAGCCGCACCTGTCCCAGTTGTTCAACCCCGCTGATTCTCAGCTCCATAAAAAATTCAAATTCGGTCATGTTTTCCGCCTGCAGTTTCTCCCATGCCAGCTCGCCGTTTTCCACAACAATAATCGGCTTGCCTTCCAGCAGATCCTCAAGTTTTTCGCTATGCCCCATCAGCCACATAATCAATCGATACAGCAGCGCCAGCGTAATAAAAACCGCCAGTACCGGCAGCATAGGGACGTCATCGTAAAATGCGACGTCGCCCGCGGCCGAACCGAGAGTCAAAATGATGAGCACTTCGAACAGAGACATCTGACGAACGCCCCGCCGCCCGGTTATCTTGAGAAAAATAAATACCAGTACGAAGGTGTAGAGGCTCCGTAATGCCACCTCGGCCAGAAATTCCATGGGCACTTTATCCAGTGCCATACGATGCCAGTCAAATGTCTTCATGTTTTACGCCTGAACAGTTATTGAGTGACATAAGCATAGCCAGACGATGGAGATAGCACCCGTCATCTAAAACCCGTATCATTGCGCGCTTTACGTACGATAAAAGTGACCGCCATGACTCAAACATTTATACCCGGCAAAGATGCCGCCCTGGAAGATTCCATCGCTCGCTTCCAGCAGAAGTTGCTCGACCTCGGATTTGATATTGAAGAGGCCTCATGGCTCAACCCGGTACCGCACGTCTGGTCAGTGCATATCCGCGATAAAGAGTGCGCCCTGTGCTTCACCAACGGCAAAGGCGCCACCAAGAAAGCCGCGCTGGCCTCCGCGCTCGGAGAGTACTTTGAGCGCCTCTCGACTAACTATTTCTTTGCCGATTTCTGGCTGGGCGAGACCATCGCGAATGGCCCTTTCGTCCATTACCCTAATGAAAAATGGTTCCCGTTAACCGACGATGACGACGTGCCGGAAGGCCTGCTGGATGCCCGCCTGCGCGCGTTCTACGATCCTGACGAGCAGTTAACCGCCAGCATGCTGGTGGATCTGCAGTCTGGTAATGACGAGCGCGGCGTCTGTGGCCTGCCGTTCACCCGTCAGTCTGATGGTGAAACGATCTATATTCCGATGAATATCGTCGGCAACCTGTACGTTTCTAACGGGATGTCCGCGGGCAACACCCGCAACGAAGCCCGCGTTCAGGGGCTTTCGGAAGTGTTTGAACGCCATATTAAGAACCGCATTATCGCCGAGAGCATCAGCCTGCCGGAGATCCCTGCGGAGGTGATGGCGCGGTATCCGGGCGTAGTAGAATCGATCAATAAGCTGGAGGCCGAAGGATTCCCGATTTTCGCATATGATGGTTCGCTCGGCGGCAAATATCCGGTTATCTGCGTCGTACTGTTTAACCCGGCTAACGGCACCTGTTTCGCCTCTTTCGGCGCACATCCCGATTTCGGCGTGGCGCTGGAACGTACCGTTACCGAACTGCTACAGGGCCGCAGCCTCAAAGATCTCGACGTTTTCACGCCGCCAACCTTCGATGATGAAGAAGTCGCCGAACATGCGAACCTTGAAACGCACTTTATCGACTCCAGCGGCCTGATCTCCTGGGATATGTTTAAGCAGGATGCCGACTATCCGTTCGTGGACTGGAGCTTCTCCGGGACCACGGATGAAGAGTTCGCCACTCTGATGGCTATCTTTAAACAAGAAGATAAAGAAGTTTACATCGCCGATTACGAACACCTGAGCGTCTACGCCTGCCGAATCATTGTCCCGGGCATGTCTGATATCTATCCGGCGGAAGACCTTTGGCTGGCGAATAACAGCATGGGCGCGCCTCTGCGGGAAACGATTCTTTCCCTGCCGGAAAGCGAGTGGGAAAAAGAAGATTATCTGGCGCTTATCGAACAAATGGACGATGAAGGCCTCGATGATTTCACCCGCGTGCGCGAACTGCTGGGTCTGGCGACCGGCAAAGACAACGGCTGGTATACCCTGCGCATTGGCGAGCTGAAAGCAATGCTGGCGCTGGCGGGCGGCGATCTCGAGCAGGCGTTGATCTGGACCGAGTGGACGATGGAGTTCAACGCCTCCATCTTTAGCGCCGAGCGCGCCAATTACTACCGCTGCCTGCAAACCCTGCTGCTACTGAGCCAGGAAGAAGAGCGTCAGCCGCTGCAGTATCTGAACGCTTTTGTGCGCATGTACGGCGCCGATGCCGTAGAAGCTGCCAGCGCCGCGCTCAGCGGAGAAGCACCGTTTTATGGGCTGCAGGCCGTTGACAGCGATTTGATGGCTTTCCCGGCTCATCAGTCGTTATTGAATGCCTATGAAAAGCTACAGCGCGCGAAAGCCGCATTTTGGGCTAAATAAAGCGTTTCTTCCGTTAAAATGACGATAACAGGGGGTCGACTGCGACCCCTTTTTCCTGTTTTGCACTATTTCCGCCGATGTTGTAGCTATAAAGTTAATTAGTGGTGAGAAATAATAAAATACTGCCGCAAATATTGTTAATTTTAATAAAAATACCCCATTTTAATTAACCGAAAAACGGGGGCAAAATGAAAATAATCAACATTATTTGTAAATTTTAAAATTTATTTTTTTATTAAAAAACAAAAAGTTAACTAAAAAAATAAGCAAACCCACACACTAAAAAGGCCTATAGTTCCGGTAGGATATGATCTACATCAAATTCCCTTCTATAATGCTTTGTTAGTATCTCACCGCCAACTTACATAAAGAGAGAGTTAGTGTGAAAGCTGACAACCCTTTTGATCTTTTACTCCCTGCTGCCATGGCGAAAGTCGCCGAAGAAGCGGGCGTCTATAAAGCGACAAAACATCCGATAAAGACGTTTTATCTGGCTATCACCGCAGGTGTCTTCATCTCTATCGCTTTTGTTTTCTATATTACCGCGACAACCGGCACGGCCGGGATGCCATTCGGGGTTGCCAAACTGATTGGGGGCATCTGCTTCTCACTGGGTTTGATTCTCTGCGTTATTTGCGGTGCCGACTTGTTTACCTCAACCGTTCTTATCGTTGTCGCGAAAGCCAGCGGAAGAATCACATGGGGTCAACTGGCGAAAAACTGGCTCAACGTCTATGTTGGTAACCTGATTGGTTGCTTACTGTTTGTATTGCTGATGTGGCTTTCAGGCGAATATATGACTGCCAACGGTCAATGGGGACTTAACGTTCTGCAAACCGCCGACCACAAAATGCATCATACTTTTGTTGAAGCCGTGTGCCTGGGTATCCTGGCAAACCTGATGGTCTGCCTTGCGGTATGGATGAGTTACTCCGGCCGTAGCCTGATGGATAAAGCCATGATTATGGTTTTACCGGTGGCAATGTTTGTTGCCAGCGGGTTTGAGCATAGTATCGCGAACATGTTTATGATCCCGCTGGGTATCGTTATCCGCGACTTTGCAAGCCCGGAATTCTGGACCGCAGTTGGTTCAACTCCGGAAAGTTTCTCTCACCTGACCGTCATGAACTTCATCACTGATAACCTGATTCCGGTAACTATCGGGAACATCATCGGCGGTGGTCTGCTGGTTGGGTTGACATACTGGGTCATTTACCTGCGTGGCGACGACCATCACTAAGGGTTGTTTCAGGCAGTAAATAAAAAATCCACTTAAGAAGGTAGGTGTTACATGTCCGAGCTTAATGAAAAGTTAGCCACAGCCTGGGAAGGTTTTGCGAAAGGTGACTGGCAGAACGAAGTCAACGTACGCGACTTCATCCAGAAAAACTATACCCCGTACGAAGGTGACGAGTCCTTCCTGGCTGGCGCAACTGACGCGACCACCAAGCTGTGGGACACCGTAATGGAAGGCGTTAAACAGGAAAACCGCACTCACGCGCCTGTTGATTTTGATACTTCCCTTGCGTCCACCATCACTTCTCATGACGCTGGCTACATCGAGAAAGGTCTCGAGAAAATCGTTGGCCTGCAGACTGAAGCGCCGCTGAAACGTGCGATTATCCCGTTCGGTGGTATCAAAATGGTAGAAGGTTCCTGCAAAGCGTACGATCGCGAGCTGGACCCGATGCTGAAGAAAATCTTCACCGAATACCGCAAAACTCATAACCAGGGCGTGTTTGACGTATACACCAAAGACATCCTGAACTGCCGTAAATCTGGCGTTCTGACTGGTCTGCCGGATGCCTATGGCCGTGGTCGTATCATCGGTGACTACCGTCGCGTTGCGCTGTACGGTATCGACTTCCTGATGAAAGACAAATACGCTCAGTTCGTTTCTCTGCAAGAGAAACTGGAAAACGGCGAAGATCTGGAAGCAACCATCCGTCTGCGTGAAGAAATCTCTGAACAGCACCGCGCGCTGGGTCAGATCAAAGAAATGGCGGCTAAATACGGCTGCGATATCTCTGGTCCTGCAACCACCGCTCAGGAAGCTATCCAGTGGACCTACTTCGGTTACCTGGCTGCCGTTAAATCTCAGAACGGCGCAGCAATGTCCTTCGGTCGTACCTCCAGCTTCCTGGACATCTTCATCGAACGTGACCTGAAAGCCGGTAAAATCACCGAGCAAGACGCACAGGAAATGATTGACCACCTGGTCATGAAACTGCGTATGGTTCGTTTCCTGCGTACTCCTGAATATGATGAACTGTTCTCTGGCGACCCGATTTGGGCAACCGAATCTATCGGCGGTATGGGCGTTGACGGCCGTACTCTGGTCACCAAAAACAGCTTCCGTTTCCTGAACACCCTGTACACCATGGGGCCGTCTCCGGAGCCGAACATCACCATTCTGTGGTCTGAAAAACTGCCGTTGAGCTTCAAAAAATACGCTGCGAAAGTGTCCATCGATACCTCTTCTCTGCAGTACGAGAACGATGATCTGATGCGTCCTGACTTCAACAACGATGACTATGCTATCGCTTGCTGCGTAAGCCCGATGGTTGTTGGTAAGCAAATGCAGTTCTTCGGTGCTCGCGCTAACCTGGCGAAAACCATGCTGTACGCAATCAACGGCGGCGTTGATGAAAAACTGAAAATGCAGGTTGGTCCTAAATCTGAACCGATCAAAGGCGACGTCCTGAACTTCGACGAAGTGATGGAGCGCATGGATCACTTCATGGACTGGCTGGCTAAACAGTACGTCACTGCGCTGAACATCATCCACTACATGCACGACAAGTACAGCTACGAAGCTTCACTGATGGCGCTGCACGACCGTGATGTTATCCGCACCATGGCATGCGGTATCGCAGGTCTGTCCGTTGCGGCTGACTCCCTGTCCGCAATCAAATATGCGAAAGTTAAACCGATTCGTGACGAAAACGGTCTGGCTGTCGACTTCGAAATCGAAGGTGAATACCCGCAGTTTGGTAACAACGACTCTCGCGTCGATGATATGGCCGTTGACCTGGTTGAACGTTTCATGAAGAAAATTCAGAAACTGCACACCTACCGCAACGCTATCCCGACTCAGTCCGTGCTGACCATCACCTCTAACGTTGTGTATGGTAAGAAAACCGGTAACACCCCTGACGGTCGTCGCGCTGGCGCTCCGTTCGGACCAGGTGCTAACCCGATGCACGGTCGTGACCAGAAAGGTGCTGTTGCCTCTCTGACCTCCGTTGCGAAACTGCCGTTTGCTTACGCGAAAGATGGTATTTCTTACACCTTCTCTATCGTGCCGAACGCGCTGGGCAAAGACGACGAAGTGCGTAAAACTAACCTCGCCGGCCTGATGGATGGTTACTTCCACCACGAAGCGTCCATCGAAGGCGGTCAGCATCTGAACGTCAACGTCATGAACCGCGAGATGCTGCTCGACGCGATGGAAAACCCGGAAAAATATCCGCAGCTGACCATCCGCGTATCCGGCTACGCAGTACGTTTTAACTCCCTGACTAAAGAACAGCAGCAGGACGTGATTACTCGTACCTTCACTCAGACCATGTAATGGTATTGACTGAAATCGTACAGTAATAAGCGTACAATAAAGGCTCCACGCAAGTGGGGCCTTTTTAGCAATATCATCCTGCCCCAGTCTCTTTTGTCTGCTGTCTATACTTTATGGATAACAGCCAAAACAGACTCGACATAGCCTTTGAGCTGTGCATCTACATAGGCCCCGGATGGGCCAAATTCGGAGATATCACCGCAATGTCAACAATTGGTCGCATTCACTCCTTTGAATCCTGTGGCACCGTCGATGGCCCGGGGATCCGCTTTATCACCTTCTTCCAGGGCTGCCTGATGCGCTGCCTCTATTGCCACAACCGCGACACCTGGGATACCCACGGCGGCAAAGAGATTACCGTTGAAGAGCTGATGAAAGAGGTGGTGACCTATCGCCACTTTATGAACGCTTCCGGCGGCGGCGTGACGGCATCCGGCGGCGAGGCTATCCTGCAGGCCGAATTTGTTCGCGACTGGTTCCGCGCCTGCAAGAAAGAAGGTATTCATACCTGTCTCGATACCAACGGCTTTGTGCGCCGCTACGACCCGGTTATTGATGAACTGCTGGAAGTCACCGATCTGGTGATGCTCGATCTCAAGCAAATGAATGATGAAATTCACCAGAATCTGGTTGGCGTCTCTAACCATCGGACGCTGGAGTTTGCCCGTTACCTGTCAAACAAAAACATCAACGTCTGGATCCGCTACGTTGTGGTCCCGGGCTGGTCCGACGACGACGATTCCGCGCATCGCCTGGGCGAGTTTACCCGTGACATGGGCAACGTCGAGAAGATTGAACTGCTGCCGTACCACGAGCTGGGCAAACACAAATGGGTAGCCATGGGCGAAGAGTACAAGCTGGATGGCGTCCATCCGCCGAAGAAAGAGACCATGGAACGCGTGAAGGGTATTCTCGAGCAGTACGGTCATAAGGTGATGTACTAAGGTTATCTCCCGGTAGACCTTGCGCTACCGGGTTTCTCCTCCAGCGATAAGCATCAGGACATAAAATATTCCGACAGCTTATTCGCCACGCTCTCAATTGAGAAAATCCGCTTCTGATGCGCTTTACGATATTCCGCATAGCGTTCATCCTGCTCTTCAAGCGCGCTCAGTATCCGGTCAGCCACCATCATTGCCCCGGCAATTTCCGCAAACCCCGATTCGCCTTCCCCTTGTAGGGCCACCGCCGCCTGAAGATTCCAGTCAGACAAACGGGCCAGCGGCGCAAACGTCCCGCGGGTCAGCGACAATATTTTAACACCCTGCTGCTTTGCCAGCGACAGGGCCTGCATCATATCCGCCGACGCCTGTTCGCTATGCACCACAATAATGCCGGTTTTCTGGTTATCAGAAAGCAACGGCATCGCCGCCGGGTAGGAGCGATCGACAAAGCTTGCCGCCTTACCCATATTGATGAGGTTCATCTGCAGGAATAACGCCACCGGCACCGCCGTGCCCACGGCATAGATAGCGATGCTGTTCAGGGCGTTAAGCCAGTCAGCCGCGGCTTTCAGCTCCTGGCTATCGACAATGGCATTACTGTCGCGAATGCTCGCCAGCACCGGCGCAATCTCTTCGCTCTCGTTGCTACCGCTATCTTCCAAACGCGCGGCGCCCTGCTCCATCGCCAGCGCGGTTCTGAAATCCGAGAAACCTTTAAAACCAAAGGCCCGACAAAAACGGGTGATGCTGCCCTCACTGGTATCAATGGAGTCGGCCAGTTCTGAAATCGTGTGACGCATCACAAAGTCAGGATTCTCCGTAATAAAACGGCCCACTTTCTCCAGTATTGGGCTTAGCCCTGAAGCTCCATTTCTTATGCTAATCAACAAGTTGTTGTCTATATAGCTCATTTTTCGCCCTATTTGCTCAAAATGCAAACACAGTCACATCTTTCGGCCTGCGGTAAAGATAATAATTATTATCTCATACAAACAAATAAAAATAATTATTTTTACGCACAGGAGAACATCGAATGAAAGGTCTCATAGTCTGTCGTACCGGTATGGGCAGCTCCTTAATGCTCAAAATCAAAGCCCAAAAAATCATCGACAAACACGGCTGGGATATCGAATTGGAACACGACATCCTCTCAGGCTTACGCACCTGGCGAGACATTGATTTTGTCATCACTATGCGCGATCTCACCGATGAAGTCGAAGCCGCCGGATTCAGAGCTGTCGGCATTACCGACCTGATGAACAGTGAAGAGATGGAGTCTGCGCTCACTGACATCGTTCAAAGCAACTAACCTCTCCCGGAGGCAATATGGATTTCCTCAGATTTATTGTATTCGACATTCTGGGCGTAACCCCACTTTTAGTTGGCTTTATTGCATTAATCGGCCTGTTAATCCAACGTAAGCCGATTGAAAAAGTGCTTTCCGGCACCTTCAAGACCATCGTCGGTTTTCTGGTTTTCGCCGGCGGCGCCGGTCTGGCGGTCACTTCCCTGGGTAATTTTCAGACCTTATTCAGCGATGGATTTGGCCTTAAGGGCGTAATGCCGCTGGCGGAAGCGCTAACCGGACTGGCGCAAACCAAATTCGCCATGTGCGTATCGCTAATCATGGTGATTGGCTTTGGCTGGAACCTGTTCTTTGCCCGCGTGACGCCGTTTAAATACATCTTTCTGACCGGGCAACATAACCTTTATCTCTCCGCGCTGCTTACCGTGACGCTGAAGGCGCTGGGCTACAGCGACATGACGACCATCATTGTCGGCTCCGTCCTGCTGGGTCTCGCCGCCTGCCTCTATCCGGCTATTGCGCAGCCGTGGATGCGAAAAATTACCGGTAACGATGAGATCGCGATGGGGCACTACGTCACCCTGGCCTACGCCGCATCCGGCTGGATCGGCTCAAAGGTCGGCGATCCTAAACAATCTACCGAAAAGCTGAATCTCCCCGGCTGGCTGGGGATCTTTAAAGACTACATCGTCTCGGTGTCGATCTCGGTGAGCATTTTCTATTACATCGCCGCGCTCGCCGCCGGGAAAGCCGCGGTCACCGCTGCGGCCGGCGGGATGCACTGGCTGGTTTACCCGCTCTTTCAGTCGCTGACCTTTACCGCCTCGCTGTACATCATTATTACCGGCGTACGCCTGCTGCTGTCAGAAATTGTTCCGGCCTTCCTTGGCATCTCGGAAAAGTTTATCCCTAACGCCAAACCCGCGCTTGATTGTCCGGTGGTCTTTCCCTACGCCCCGACCGCCACGGTGCTGGGGTTTATCTCTTCGTTTGTCGGCGGGCTGGTGGTGATGGGCTTTCTGGCGATCCTTGGCCAGACCGTGATTATCCCGGTAGCCATCCCCTACTTCTTCATCGGCGCGACCGCAGCGGTATTTGGTAATGCCTCCGGCGGCTGGAAAGGCGCGATTGCCGGGAGCTTCATCACCGGGATCCTGATCGGCATCGGCCCCGCGCTGATTTACCCGATTATGGAGTCCGTCGGTCTTTCAGGCACCAGCTTCCCGGAAACCGACTTCGTCGCGCTGGGTCTGGTCGTGTACTACATCGGCAAAATGCTGCCCTAAGAAGGAAAGAACATGAACATTGATGAACTGAAATCCCACGCGCTTGCCGCCCGCCGCGAGATCGTCACCCTGATTTACGAGTCCGGAATTGGCCATCCGGGCGGAGCATTATCGATAATCGACATTCTTACCTGGCTCTATTATCAAGAGGTCGATCTGGCCGCCTCTCCCCGCTCGCGCGTGGTGATGAGTAAAGGCCACGCCGTCGCCGCGCAGTACGCCATGCTGTACCAAAAAGGGAAGATCGATCGCAGCGAATTCTCTACGTTCCGACAGATCAACTCGCGTCTGCAGGGTCACCCGAGCATAAAGTCGCTACCCGAGGTCGATGCAACGACCGGCCTGCTGGGCCAGGGGCTGTCGATTGCTTTGGGTATGGCGGCCGCCAAAAAGCGGCGCAACGATCCGCACCGGGTGTTTGCCATCGTTGGCGATGGTGAAATGCATGAAGGCCAAATCTGGGAGACGCTACAGCAGGCCGGGCATATGAAAATGGATAACCTGGTCGCCATCATCGATTACAACGGCTTCTCTTCCCACGATCCGGTCAATGAAGTCGTTAACCTCGAGCCGCTGGCGGACAAAATCCGCAGCTTTGGCTGGCATGTACTGGAACTGCATAACGGCAATGATATGCATCAGGTTGCCGATACCCTGATGCTATCCCGCCACCTGAAAGGTAAACCTGTCGCTATCGTGGCGCACACCACCAAAGGCTCCGGCGTCAGCTATATGGAAAACAACGGCGACTGGCACTCAAAAACCCCGAGTAAAGAACAATTTCAGCAGGCAATGGAGGAGTTACAGTGATGAAAGCGCCCCGTGATGAGATCGGTAATGCCCTGATTGACCTTAAAGAAAAGGGCTATCCCGTCGTTGTTATCGACAGCGATTTAGCCAGCTCCACCCGTACTGACCAATTTCAGGCCGTCTATCCAGAGGCTTTTTTCGAAATGGGCATTGCGGAAGGTTCCGCCATGAGCTTCGCGGTCGGCCAGGCGCTGGAGGGCTTTATGCCCTTCTACGTCAACTTTGCCATGTTCGTCACCGGCACCGCCTGGACCCAGCTGCGGCAGGCGTGCTATGCCAAAGCCAATATTAAACTCGTCGGTAGCCACCCCGGTATGGATGATGGTCCGGACGGCGCTTCGCATCATGCGCTGGAGGATTTAGCGCTGACCCGCGTCCTCCCGGGATTAACCATTCTGACCCCGGCAGATGCGGAGGAGATCGCCGAGGCCTTTGAGCAAGCGGCCAAAATAAAGGGCCCTGTCTATATTCGCGTGGCGCGCGAGCCGATGCCGGTTCGCGATAAAAGCGTCGTTCCGCGGGTCAGCGATATCGCCGCCATCGCCGATAGCGGCGCCGATTTCGCGATTCTGTTTGAAGGGACGGTGCTGGAGCAGGCTACCGATGGCTATGAAAAGCTGATCGCCAGCGGCAAAAAAGGCAAGCTTATTCACGTTGCAACCCTCAAGCCCTTTAACGAGCAGGCATTTTATCGGCTGGTTGAAGGCTGCCCGCTTATCGCTACGCTTGAAAATCACACGGTAAACGGCGGCCTCGGCGGACTGATCGCGGAAACCCTGGCGCAAAAGGCGCATCCGGCCCGCCTCACTCGGCTGGGAACGCCGGACACATTTACCGAATCGGGTAATAGCAGGCAGCTAAAAGCGAAATACGGCATCTCGGGAGAAGCGCTATTTAACGCTCTACACTAACCTCCAGGCGAGCCGGTCAGCTCGCGCGTAAAGGGAACATATATGGAAGAGACGCTATTTTCCGCCTGTCAGTTCACCAGCGACAGCCTGAACTGGCGCAGCGCCGTTCAGCTCGCCTGCCGCCCGCTTGAGCAGCAGGGAAAAATCACCGGAAGCTATGCCAGGGCTATTATCAGCGCCACGGAGCAGGATGGTCCCTGGTATATACTGAGCCCGGCGTTTGCGCTACCGCACGCGCGACCGGAAGCCGGAGTGCTGAGCAGAAACAGCGCGCTTTCGCTGCTTTGCTGTCGCAAGGCCGTTGATTTTCCGCAGCATCCCGGTATTCGGCTGATAGTCGTACTGGCGGCGGCCGATAGCGAACAGCATATTCAGACAATCCAGCGATTAGTCAGTTGGCTGGATGAGGAGGACAGACTACGGCGATTCACCGAGGTTCACAATCAGGCCCAGCTTGAAGCGCTTCTCGCTTCGCATTAATCGATAGCCAGGGGCGTCTCTCCTGGCTATTTTCGACCACAATCAGGCGTGAGCAACCGGCGTAGGGTGATGCCCCGCTTTGCGCAGCAGCGTCAGCAGGTAGATGAAGGACACGCTGGCTATCATGATAAACAGCAGATTGTCAGAGAAATTCTGCATCAGCATCGCGGTCAGCGTTGGCCCAAGCAGGCTGCCCACGGTATAGCTCAGTAACAGCGCCTGGTTCATCGCCACCAGCTGATGACGCTCCACTTTTTCACAGGCCCAGGCCATAGCGACCGGATAGAGCGTGAAGCCGGAAGCGCCCAGCACGAACAGCGCAGGCGCCATTGCGGCCTGGCTTAACATCGCCAGACAGCCGAGAATCACCACAAACACCTGGACGCGTAGAACCAGCAGGCGACCGTAGCGATCGGCGAGCCGACCAATCGGCCACTGTCCAACGATGCCTGCGCTCACCATCACCGCCATCCAGAAGCCGATGCCGGAATCGCTGACGCCCTGGTGGTTAAGCCACAGCGGCATCAGGCCATACAGCGAGCCGAGCACGATACCGGAAATAATGCAGCCATTGACCCCGTGACGGGCCTGACGCAGCCTTAACATTGGCCAGATACGCGCCGGTTCGTGCGGCTCATCGCCCCGAGTCGCCACGCGAGCAAACAGCAGCGGCAGAATGGCCGCCAGAGCCAGCGCCGTCACCCACGGCAGGACGCTCATCAAATCCGTCGGCAGTTTGCTGACCATTAACTGGCCCAGCACCGTGCCAACGTAATAAATCATCATATACGCCGCCAGCAGGCGACCGCGGCTCCGCGAAGTGCCGCTACAGACCAGCGCGCTCTCCACCACCACCCAAATCATCGCGCAGCCGACGCCCGCGATAAAGCGCCAGCTGAACCAGCTCCAGAAGCCAAGCGTAATGCCGAGCCCAACGCAGCCCACGGCAAAAATAATGGATGCCAGATAATAGCTACGATTAAAACCCAGACGCTTAATCACCCATCCGGCGAGCAATGTCCCCACCAGATTACCGGTAAAGTAGGACGACCCTACCATGCCGACCTGCCAGGTCGGCATATTTTCATGGGCGAGCCAAAGCGGGACAAGCGTATTTAAAACCGCTATCGCCAGGGTCAACAGAAGCAGGCCACAGAGCAACATTTGCACTGGCCGGGTGTAGATGGTCATGGATATAAACCGTGATGGAGTTCAGATTTCGTGCGCATCATGCCACTGCTGCAAACATTGTCAATCCACCTGAAATCAGGCGTGACGCGGTTTGCGGGCGTACGATAGAAGTTTTTTATCCAGCGGATCGGCAACAGAATAGTTGTTTATATTATTCCATTGTTTTTATTAATTTATTAGGAAAATGAGGTGGGAGTATCGGTAGAAATATTTCATGAATCGACCGCACTTTTTATCGCGCCAGAAAGTAATATCCTGGCGCGATAAAGGGCGGTTAGCTGGCGATTGCCATCCCTACGGTCATATGCAGGCCGTAGAAGACGCCGCGGCCGATCATCTCGCCGACCAGCATTAGCACAAAAGCCAGCCCCAGCATCGGCAATGCGGGCTGATAGCCTTTGAGCTGCGGAGCGATCCAGCAGACCAGGGCCAACGCCAGCGCAACCAGACGCCAGGCCATTAGCGAGCCGTAGTCCGGCACCAGCACGGAAGCTTGCTGGATGGAGCTATGGATTGTCGCCAGCTCGCTTCCCTGCATTAGCCCCACGATCGCGCTAATCACCAGCGCCAGCAGGGTCACCGCCGGCAGCAGGCGCATCGCCCAGCCGGTAACGTCCGCAACGCGCAGCAGCAGATATCCTAGCAGCGGACCGCCGATAAACATCGTCAGGAAGAAACTCAGCGGCGTCCAGACCGTATACCAGGTGGGTACCGTATCAATAGTGTTATAGACGCGGACCATCATCCAGACAAAGATAACCCCCAGCACCATGGTAATAATCAGCCAGAGATGACGCAGTCCCGCCGGTAGCTTATTGACCACCGCCAGCAGCCAGCCAATACCGCCGACAGCAAAGAAAAGCGCCCCGCTGGCGATTTCATTGCTGAGCGACGAGGCCCCTACGCGATTGAGCGAGTTAAACGCGCGCATGGGCGACCCAAGATGCAGGGTTGAGGCAATAAAGCCCACGCCCATCAGCACCCACAGGCCAAACATGCTCCACACCACGCGCTGCTGCTGTTCACGCGATAAGTCGCCTTTCATGAGCGCCAGAGCCAGTACAATAAAGCCGCCCACCACGCACTGACCAAAGACCGTGAAAATAATCAGCGGCCATTCATGCCATCCACTCCCCATCTCACACCTCCTTCGGGTTAGCCAGATAGCCGGTGGTATCTCCACACGGTCGGCTGTTGGCGTTAGGTTTAATCACAATACTTGGTTTAGTGAAGTGGGCCGAAGGCAGCGGCGCAACGGCAGCCAGCTGGCCGTGTTTTTTACGCAGCTCTTCAATCGGGCCAAAATCAAGCGCGCGGAGCGGACAGGACTCCACGCAAATCGGCTTTTTGCCCACGGCGACGCGTTCGTGGCAGCCGTCGCATTTGGTCATATGCCCTTTTGCCGCATTGTACTGCGGCGCGCCGTACGGGCAGGCCATATGGCAATAGCGACAGCCGATACAGACATCCTCATCGACAACGACAAAGCCATCTTCACGTTTATGCATCGCCCCGCTCGGGCAAACTTTGGTGCAGGCCGGATCTTCACAATGGTTGCAGGCGATAGAGAGGTAATAGGCAAACACGTTCTGCTGCCAGACACCGTTATCTTCCTGCCAGTCGCCGCCCGCGTATTCGTAGATACGACGGAAACTCACCTCCGGCGTGAGGTTTTTGTAGTCTTTGCATGCCAGTTCGCAGGTTTTGCAACCGGTGCAACGGGCGGAATCAATAAAAAATCCATATTGAGTTGTCATCGGTCACTCCTTACAGCTTTTCAACCTGGACGAGGTTGGTATGCGATGGATTGCCTTTCGCCAGCGGCGATGGGCGTTGGGTGGTCAGCACGTTAATGCTGCCAGCCTGATCCACGCGACCGGCGTCCGGGTTATACCAGGCCCCCTCACCCAGCGCGACCACGCCCGGTATCATTCGCGGGGTCACTTTGGCTTCGATATGCACTTCACCGCGATCGTTAAAAATGCGGATCCGATCGCCATTGGCGATACCGCGCTTCTGCGCATCAAGTGGGTTGATCCACATCTCCTGACGGCACGCGGCTTTCAGTACGTCAACGTTGCCGTAGGTGGAGTGAGTGCGGGCTTTGTAGTGAAAGCCGGTCAGCTGCAGCGGATATTTTTTAGCCAGCGGATCGTCATAATTTTCAAACCCAGGGCTGTAGATCGGCAGCGGGTCGATAACATCCTCTTCTTTCAGCTCCCATGTCGCCGCGATTTCCGCCAGTTGCGCAGAGTAAATTTCAATTTTCCCTGACGGGGTCGTTAACGGATTGGCGGCAGGATCTTCACGGAAAGCCTTATAGGCAACGTGGTGGCCTTGCGGATCGCGCTGTTTGAAGATCCCCTGCTTGCGGAATTCATCAAACGGCGGCAGCGCCGGGATCGCTTTACGGGATTGCTCATAGAGGTGACGCAGCCACTCTTCCTGAGTGCGGCCTTCGGTGAAGCGTTGCTCAACGCCCATGCGCTTCGCCAGCTCGGTAGTCATCTCATAGATGGTTTTGCACTCAAAACGCGGTTTGATGGCCTGGTCGGCAAAAATCACGTAGGACATGTTGCCGCAGGAAGCATCGAGGGCAAAATCCATCTGCTCCGAGGCGGTACAATCCGGCAGCAGAATATCGGCATATTTCGCAGACGAGGTCATATGGCAATCAATGACCACAATCATCTCGCACTTTTTGTCATCCTGGAGGATGTCATGGGTACGGTTGATTTCTGAATGCTGGTTGATCAAGCAGTTACCGGCATAGTTCCAGACCATTTTGATGGGGACGTCGAGCTTATCTTTACCACGCACGCCGTCGCGTAGTGCGGTCATTTCCGCTCCGCGCTCAATCGCATCGGTCCACATAAACATGGAAATACTTGTTTCAACCGGGTTATCCAGCGTCGGCATGCGCTCAAACGGCAGCGAGTAAGAGCCTTCACGCGCGCCGGTATTCCCGCCGTTGATTCCAACGTTGCCGGTTAAGATCGCCAGCATGGAAATCGCGCGAGAAACCAGCTCGCCGTTAGCATGGCGCTGCGGGCCCCATCCCTGAGAAATATAGGCAGGTTTTGCGCCGGCGATTTCACGCGCCAGCTGCACGATACGCGCCTGAGGAATGCCGGTAATCGTCGACGCCCACTCTGGGGTCTTCGCGATACCGTCTTTGCCCTGACCGAGAATATAGGCCTTATAGTGACCATTGGCCGGCGCGCCTTCCGGCAGCGTTTTCTCGTCATAGCCTACGCAGTACTTGTCGAGGAAAGGCTGGTCTACGAGATTCTCGTTAATCATCACCCACGCCAGCGCCGAGACCAGCGCGGCATCGGTTCCGGGGCGGATAGGGATCCACTCATCTTCGCGTCCGGCACCGGTGTCGGTATAGCGTGGATCGATAATAATCAGTCTGGCGTTGGATTTCTCCCGCGCCTGTTCCAGGTAGTAGGTCACCCCGCCGCCGCTCATCCGGGTTTCCCCCGGGTTATTGCCAAACAGCACCACCAGCTTGCTGTTTTCGATATCCGACGGGCTATTGCCATCGGCCCAGCCGCCGTAGGTGTAGTTCAGTCCCGCGGCGATTTGAGCGGTGGAGTAGTCACCGTAATGGTTGAGGTAACCGCCGCAGCAGTTCATCAGACGGGCAATCAGGGTTTTCCCCGGCGGCCATGAGCGAGTCAGGGTTCCGCCGAGGGTTCCCGTTCCGTAGTTCAGATAGATGGACTCATTACCGTACTCTTTTATCAGGCGCTGCATATTGCTGGCGATAGTATCGAACGCTTCTTCCCAGCTGATGCGTTCGAATTTGCCCTCTCCGCGTTTGCCCACCCGCTTCATCGGATATTTCAGGCGATCCGGGTTGTAGACGCGCCGACGCATCGAGCGACCGCGCAGACAGGCGCGAACCTGGTGCAAGCCGTCGTAGTTATCGTCACCGGTATTGTCTGTTTCAACATATTTAATCTCACCATCAACCACATGCATCCGCAGCGGGCAGCGGCTTCCGCAGTTCACCGTACAGGCGCTCCAGGTGAGCGTTTCGCTGACAGGGTTGAGGTTGTCTGCGGCATGGGCAATGCGCGTGAAGGGTAAGGTAAAAGCGCTGCTGGCCATCACCAGCCCGCCAATCGCCGTGGTTTTCATTAAACCACGCCGGCTCACCTCGGCAGCCAGTAAAGCATCGGGGGTTTTGATTTTCATAGATACTCGCTTCGGTTGCTCACAATGAACTTAAAGCCGTTGTATAGTTATTGATACAACGAAATTAGTCTTTATTAGTTTTTTATGCTGGATAATCCAAAGGGAGTATCTTCGTAATCGCGAAGTCGATTATTGCCCGGTATCAAGAAGGGGGTAAAAAAAAGCGCCCGCAGGCGCTTTTGAGAAGAGTGTTGAAAAATCAGCCGATAAACTCAAGGCCGCGCATATACGGGCGCAGGACTTCTGGGATCGCAATGCGACCATCCGCCTGCTGATAGTTTTCCATCACCGCGACGAGCGTACGTCCAACCGCCAGGCCAGAACCGTTCAGCGTGTGTACGAGGCGAGTTTTCTTGTCAGACTTGCTGCGGCAGCGCGCCTGCATACGACGCGCCTGGAAATCCCAGACGTTAGAGCAGGAAGAGATCTCACGATAGGTATTCTGCGCCGGTACCCACACTTCCAGATCGTAGGTTTTGCATGCGCTAAAGCCCATATCGCCCGTGCACAGAGCCACTTTACGATACGGCAGACCCAGCAGCTGCAGCACTTTCTCGGCGTGGCCGGTCATCTCTTCCAGCGCCGCCATGGAATCTTCCGGACGTACAATCTGCACCATTTCGACTTTGTCGAACTGGTGCATACGGATCAAGCCGCGGGTATCGCGGCCATAGGATCCGGCTTCAGAACGGAAGCACGGCGTATGCGCGGTCATTTTGATCGGCAGATCGTCTTCGTCGATGATCTCATCGCGCACCAGGTTGGTCAGCGGGACTTCCGCCGTCGGGATCAGCGCGTAGTTGCTGCTGTCAGCTTCTTCTTCCAGCGGACGGGTATGGAACAGGTCGCCGGCGAATTTTGGCAACTGACCGGTACCGTACAGCGTGTCCTGGTTAACCAGATACGGGACGTAGTTTTCGCTGTAGCCGTGCTGTTCAGTATGCAGATCCAGCATAAACTGCGCCAGCGCGCGGTGCAGACGCGCCAGTTGGCCCTTCATGACCACAAAGCGAGAACCGGTCAGCTTCACGGCGGCGGCAAAATCCAGCCCCCCGTGCATTTCGCCCAGCGTCACGTGATCGCGAACGTCAAAATCAAACTCGCGCGGCGTACCCCAGCGGCTGACTTCAACGTTGTCATTTTCGTCGCGGCCGGCCGGAACGTCATCGTGCGGAATATTAGGGATGGTCAGCGCGATATCGCGGATTTCCGCCAGCAGCGCGTCCAGTTCGGTCTTAGCGGCATCAAGCTGCTCGCCGAGTTTGTTCACTTCCAGGCGTAATGGCTCAATATCTTCCCCGCGCGCTTTCGCCTGGCCAATGGATTTCGATCGGGAGTTGCGCTCCGCCTGCAGGTTTTCAGTTTGAACCTGCAGAACTTTACGACGCTCTTCCAGAGCGCGAAGTTTATCTACATCCAGCTTAAAGCCCCGGCGTGCCAGTTTTTCTGCGACTGCGTCTGGCTCGGTACGCAGCAGATTGGGATCGAGCATGCTTATCCTGTGCTTATCGAATTAATAAAGAAAAATGGCCGCAGAGCGCGACCACGGAAATAGTGTGACAACCTTACCGCAACGCCTCAATTATCGGTAGCGTTTTATCGGGCTATTTTGATCCTGTTCGGTTAACCAGGCGAGCTTTTCGCCTATTTTGCCCTCCAGCCCCCGGTTTGTCGGCTTATAATAGCGCGTTTGCGCCATTTCCTGCGGGAAGTACTGCTCTCCAGCGGCATAGGCATTTGGTTCATCATGAGCATAGCGATACTCCTGCCCGTAGCCCATCTCCTTCATTAGCTTCGTTGGGGCATTGCGTAAATGTACCGGTACGTCGTAATCGGGGCGTTCGCGGGCATCGGCCATCGCCGCTTTAAACGCGGTATAGACCGCGTTGCTTTTCGGCGCGCAGGCAAGATAAACAATGGCCTGGGCAATCGCCCGCTCGCCTTCCGCCGGTCCGACACGAGTAAAGCAATCCCAGGCGGAGATCGCAACCTGCATCGCGCGCGGATCGGCATTACCGACATCTTCCGACGCGATTGCCAGACAACGGCGCGCGACGTAGAGCGGATCGCCGCCGGCGGTAATAATCCGCGCGTACCAGTAGAGGGCGGCATCCGGTGCGCTACCGCGAACCGATTTATGCAGCGCGGAGATTAAATCGTAAAAACGATCGCCTTTGTTGTCGAAACGCGCGCTGCGCTCGCCGGCGATTTCGGTCAGCAGCTCAACTTTCAGCACGCGATTGCCGGAGGCGTCGGACTCGGCCATATCGGCCATCATTTCCAGGGTATTCAGCGCCCGCCGCGCGTCACCGTTGACCAGGTCGGCGATGGCCTTGCGCGTCTCGTCCGGCAGAACGATATTTTGCCCGCCGTAGCCGCGCGTTTTATCGCTCATCGCCTGGCTGAGCACCTGTTCGATGTCGTCGCTGGTCAGCGATTTCAGCAGATAGACGCGCGCGCGGGATAACAGTGCGGAATTGAGTTCAAAGGAGGGGTTTTCCGTCGTCGCGCCGATAAAGGTGATGGTTCCGTCTTCGATATGCGGCAGAAAGGCATCCTGCTGGCTTTTATTGAAACGGTGAACTTCATCGACAAACAGAATTGTGCGGCGACCCGCGTTGCGGTTTTGTCGCGCGCGTTCAATGGCCTCGCGGATCTCTTTCACCCCGGAGGTCACCGCTGAAATACGTTCAACGTCGGCGCTGGCATAGCGCGCAATCACCTCGGCCAACGTGGTTTTCCCCGTCCCCGGCGGCCCCCAAAGGATCATGGAGTGCAGATGACCGGCTTCAATCGCCCGCGGTAAGGGTTTACCCGGCGCCAGCAGATGCTGCTGACCAATGTACTGCGCTAAATTTTCTGGCCGCATGCGTGCGGCCAGGGGTTGAAACGCGTTGTCGGAAAAATCGAGCGACAGATTGCTCACGTTCGCCTCTACTTACGTTGATCGTCCACCGTAACCCCTTGCGGCGGCGTAAAGGTGAACTTAGATGCGTCGACGGCGCCATTTTGTTGCGACTTCAGCTGATAGCTGCTGCGTTGATCGTCCTGTTCCACGGCGCTGAACTGATGAATCGTGCCGTCACGACCCACGTTAATGGTGAACTGCTTCAGATTACCGCTACCGTTTTTCGGGGTCAGAACAAAATCATCGCCGTTTTGCTTAATATTGTAGTTCTGCCAGTCGCTGGCCTGATTGCGGGCAATCAGCATAAACGGCGTGTTGCTGGTCGCATCTTTCAGCCAGGTGGCGGTAGCCTGCTCAACAAACGGGTTATAGAACCACAGCGTTTTGCCATCGGAAACCAGCACGCTTTCATCCGGCTGGGTCATATGCCAGTTGAACAGATTTGGTCGTTTGACCCACAGGTCGCCCTGCCCGTCCTGCACGGCGTTGCCGCTGCCGTCCGTCACCTTCTGCGTAAAGCTGGAGTGGAAGCTGCTCACTTTATCAAGGCGGCTTTTTAAATCGCTGGCGGCGTCCGCCCATACCTGACTGACGACAAAACTGGACAGTAATGCACAGGTGATTGCGAGTTTTTTCATTGTTATTCCTTAATGTGCGTCACTCCCGACGCGGGAGCCTGATCTGCTGCTAATGTAGAACGGCCAACGGCGGTTAAACAGCAGAACAGGCTGATTTTCACTTATTTACCCAACTTTGCGGTTACTCAAAAGGCGGCGGAGCCAGCACCTCACGGTTACCGTTATGACCCTGCTCGCTCACGATACCCTGAGCTTCCATTTGCTCAATGATACGCGCGGCGCGGTTATAGCCAATACGGAACTGACGCTGCACCCCTGATATGGAAGCCTTGCGTTTCTCCGTCACAAAGTTGACGGCCTGATCGAACAGCGGATCGAGCTCTTCACCGCCCTCGTAGCCACCGCCGCCGCCTTCGCTTTCGCTATCGGAGGTGATGCCATCGACATACTGCGGACGCCCGCGCGCCTTCCAGTCCTGAACGACGGCGTGAACTTCCTCGTCGCGTACAAAAGCGCCGTGCACGCGCACCGGGATCGTGGAGTTAGGCGCGGAGTAGAGCATATCGCCCATTCCCAACAGAGACTCCGCACCGCCCTGGTCAAGGATGGTCCGCGAGTCAATTTTACTCGATACGGTAAAGGCGATACGCGTCGGGATGTTGGCTTTAATCAGGCCGGTGATAACGTCAACCGACGGTCGCTGGGTCGCCAGCACCAGGTGGATCCCCGCGGCGCGCGCTTTCTGCGCCAGACGCGCGATCAGCTCTTCCACTTTCTTGCCGACGGTCATCATCAGATCGGCAAATTCGTCGACCAGCACCACGATATAAGGCTCTTTTTTCAGTACCGGATGCGTCGCATCCATACTGTCGCCAGGCTTCCAGTAAGGATCCGGAATGGGTCGTCCCATACGCGCGGCTTCGGCAATCTTCTCGTTATAGCCTGCGAGATTACGTACGCCCAGCGCGGACATGAGTTTATACCGGCGCTCCATCTCGTTAACGCTCCAGCGCAAAGCGTTGGCCGCGTCTTTCATATCCGTCACGACTTCCGTCAACAGATGCGGTATTCCCTCATAGACCGACAGTTCGAGCATTTTCGGGTCAATCATGATGAATTTCACATCTTCCGGCTGCGCTTTGTAGAGCATGCTGAGGATCATGGCGTTGACCCCAACGGACTTACCGGAGCCGGTGGTACCCGCCACCAGCAGGTGCGGCATCTTCGCCAGATCGGCGGTCACAGGTTCGCCCGCGATGTCTTTACCGAGGACCACCGTGAGCGGTGAAGGATTGTCGCGGAATTTCGCATTATCCAGCACTTCGCGCAGGTAAACGGTCTGGCGCTTTTTGTTAGGCAACTCCAGGCCAACGTAAGGTTTACCCGGAATAACTTCCACCACACGAACCGCCGCCGTGGACAGTGAACGCGCCAGATCTCGCGACAGGTTGGAAATCCGCGCCGCTTTCACCCCTGGAGCCAGGTTTAGCTCAAAGCGGGTGATGACCGGGCCTGGTGAGTAGTTCACCACGTCGGCTTTAATGCGGAAATCGGCCAGACGAGCTTCAACCAAACGCGCCATCTGCTCGAGGGCAAAGGTATCGATCGGCTCAACCTCAGCTGGCGGCGGCGTGAGCAGATCAAGCGAAGGCAGCAGCGTCGTGGGTTTCTGCAACGGGCGACTGTCGCCATTGCGCATCAACAGCGGGTGAATCAGGCTTTCCTGCGGCTGCGGGATCGGTTGCTGCTGCTGCGAAGCCTGCTGCTGCGGATAACCGCCAGGAGCCTGCTGTGGCATCTGCGGATGTTGAACCGGCTGCTGCTGTACTGGCTGATAGGCCTGAGGCTGCGCACTTTGCGGCTGCTGATGCATCTGCTGGTGCGGCATCGGCTGCTGTACGGGCTGCGAATGCTGGGTCGGCTGCGGGGCAGGCTGCTGCACTTCCGGCATCGGCGTGAAGACAGGCTCGCTCGGCGTATCATCAACTAACGTTTTCATTGGCGAGAATTCATAATCAGCCGCAGAGAACGGATGCGATCCCGGCGGCTGCTCGCTGGCGTAACGCTGCTGCTGGGAAGCGGCAAACTGACGGGCAAGTTCGGCTTCAGCGGCGGAATCCTCGTCTACATTATCCTCTTCCGCAGCGTAGCTATCGCCATAGCGCTGATTTTGCGCAGCCGCGAACTGACGCGCCAGCTCGCCCTGCTCAAACTCTGCAACTTCCTCGTCCGTCAGCGCATCATCATCATAGTGCTGATGTTCTGCCTGACGCGCGCGTTCTTCAGCCAACCGCTGCGAAGGCAGCTTAATGCCATAGGATGCCAGCTCACGTCGCGTTGGAACACGAACGCGATTTGGACGAGGCAATTTCGGGCCTATGCCCTCTTTTACCTGCGCACGCGGGCCGCCAGACGCCGGGCTAAACAGCGGCGCGGCGCTGGATGCGACGGAGGCCGCCGCGGCGCTTGCCCCGGTGGCATGATGGACGCCGGCCGCCAGCGCGCTCACCGCGGCAACATCAGCCGCCGGAGCAGGCGGAGGCGAGATCGGTTTTGTCGCAACTGGACTGACCGGTTCTGGAATTGGCTGATACCACGCGGCAAGCTGCTCGCGTTCACGCGCGCGTTTCTCTTCCACTTCTTCGAAGTAGTACATCGGCGGACGCTGTGGTTTCACTTCCTCTGCTGGCTCAGGCTCTACGGCAGAAGCAGGAACGTAAGGTTCAGGCTGCTGGATAGGGGCCTGCTGCGGCGGGTAAGCTGGTTCAGACTGATAAGCGGGCTGCTGAACTGGAGCCTGCGCCGGCTGATAGGCCTGCTGCGGCGGGTAGGCCGGTTCAGGCTGATAAGCAGGCGGCTGAACAGGTGCCTGCGCCGGCTGATAGGTCTGCTGCGGCGGGTAGGCCGGTTCAGGCTGATAAGCAGGCTGCTGAACAGGAGCCTGCTCCGGCTGATAGGCATGCTGCGGCGGGTAAGCCGCTTCAGGCTGATAAGCAGGCTGCTGAACAGGGGCCTGCGCCGGTTGATAAGCCTGCTGCGGCGGGTAAGCTGGTTCAGGCTGATAAGCAGGCTGCTGAACAGGAGCCTGCTCCGGCTGAGACGCGTACTGCGGCGGGTAAGCCGGTTCGGGCTGATAAACTGGCTGAGCGTCATACCCAGGCAGCGGTTCAGACCATGCCTGCGGCGCCGCGGTATCCTGCGCGGCCAAAGCCACCGGATCGGCAATACTATGCCCGTTCAACAGAGGATCGTAGGGGTCAAAATCGCCGGGGCGCGCCGCGCTGGCTCCGGAGAACAGAACATCATCGGCGTTCGCCGGACGCGCTGCGCTAGAACCAGAAAAAAGCACATCGTCTGCGGCAACAGGCGCGCCGCTGGCGCTGTACTGAACCTCGCCCTCGGCGTCGTCCATCCGTTTACCGGAGAACAACGCGGCATCGGTCTTACGCCCCAGCGGATTGGCAAACTTCTCAGCCAGGCGCTGGCGGCGTGCTAAGGCGCTGCGTAGAATCCGCGCCCGACGAGAACCTTGCGGTTTAGTGGATTCATCGTCTTCATATTCTTCTTCATCTTCTTCATATTCCCCTTCATCGACCCAGGTGTCGTCACGACGGGTACGGTTGCTGGCGAAAGTGAGAATAGAAAGGATCGCGCCGCCGAGTTTTTCAGCAATGCTAACCCAGGACCAGCCGGTAAACAGCGTCAGTCCTGCCGCCCAGATGCAGAGCAGCGCGATTGTACCGCCGCTGCTGTGCAGCAGCGGTTGCAGGGTCGTGCTCAGTAGGCTGCCGATCACCCCGCCCGAAGCGAAGTACCAGATATCATCCGCGTTAATCGCCGCCAGACCGCAGGACGTGAGGATCAGCGCCAGCGCGCCAATCAAACGCAGAGAGACGGCGAAATAGTCGATGTACTCGTCGTTTTCCTGATGACGCCAGGCAAACCAGCAGCCGCCGATAATGATGACCGGAATGGTATAGGCCATTATGCCAAAAATAAAAAATAGCGTATCGGCGAGCCAGGCTCCCGGCGTCCCGCCTAAGTTGTGAATAGGCTCATGCCACGCCGTTTGTGACCAGCTAGGATCCGAGGGATTAAAGCTGAGTAAGGCCGCCATCAACCAGATGGCAAAAAGGGAGCAAAGAATGAGTAACGCCTCAAGGAGTCGGCGCCCGCTACTTAGCTTTGTGAATTTGACTTCTTTGTCTTCGGTGTATTCCTGGCTCAAGAAAGGCTCTCCAGGTATCAGGCTGTTTCCTGCCTTCGGCTAAAACGGACAACAGTGCCGGGTCTCCCCGGCACTGTTGCTGTATGGATTAACAGGAGTGTAATCAAACTACATCGATTTTGCACCTGTTCCGTGTTAGCGCGTCTTGATTACCAAACGATTACTTTGCTTGACTTCTTCCATTACCACATAGGTACGGGTGTCATTTACGCCCGGCAGGCGCAGCAAGGTCTCGCCCAGTAATTTACGATACGCTGACATATCCGGCACGCGAGTTTTCAACAGATAGTCGAAATCCCCGGAAACCAGATGACACTCTTGAATTTCTTCAAGTTTTTGCACAGCGGAGTTAAATTGCTCAAACACATCCGGCGCGCCACGATTCAGAGTAATCTCAACAAATACCAGAAGTGATGCATCCAGATAATGCGGGTTGAGCAGCGCTGTATAGCCCTGAATAAAACCCTGTCTTTCCAGTCGACGCACGCGCTCAAGGCAAGGCGTCGGAGAAAGTCCCACCCGTTTAGAAAGCTCGACGTTGGAAATACGCCCGTCTTTTTGCAATTCATTCAAAATATTACGATCAATGCGGTCGAGATCTTTGCCAGGGCGCTTCTTGCTATCTACCATTATTATTGTCTCTCTGTATTCCTTCCCTACTCCTGTTCCGACTCTGAGCCTTCACTGCCAGAGTCCATCCTGTTATCACCCGTACGACGTTGGGTAACCCAGGGGTACGTGAGAAGCCCGTTGCCTGACGGCAGCCACCGACATCACGCATGGCGTCTGTCCACACCATGCGTAGATTTCGCTAACCCGGATAAAAATGGCATTTGCGTGCATGAAAATTCGCCACACGCCAAACACTGCTTTTCTTCTTCCATGAATGTTTTCGCAAAAGCACAGGGGATTGTCAAAGCAAAACATCGATTTTTAGTACAAGATGCCAGATATTCATTATCCTCCCCGGTTGATTCTCATGTTTTCCTCTTATAATTGTCCCGCTAACAGTAGAATTAGTTATATTCTTCGTTCGTTAAATCGCCAATTAATCGGCATCTTCTATTGCACATATCGTTAACAAAACCGCCGCGCTCTTTTTTTACGTCAACAAATTCCCTACAATCCAGCTCATGTATGCCAATAAATTATGAGGATCTCATGGGCACGGCCAAACACAGTAAACTGCTTATTCTTGGTTCTGGACCTGCGGGATACACCGCTGCGGTCTACGCAGCGCGCGCAAATCTGCAGCCGGTACTGATTACCGGAATGGAAAAAGGCGGTCAGCTGACCACCACCACTGAAGTAGAAAACTGGCCAGGCGATCCTAACGATCTGACCGGACCGCTGCTGATGGAGCGCATGCACGAACATGCCACCAAGTTTGAAACCGAAATTATTTTCGATCATATCAACAGCGTCGATTTGCAAAACCGTCCGTTCCGCCTGGTTGGCGACAGCGGTGAGTACACTTGCGATGCCCTGATTATCGCTACCGGCGCATCAGCGCGCTATCTGGGTCTGCCATCGGAAGACGCGTTTAAAGGCCGCGGCGTTTCTGCCTGCGCGACCTGCGACGGTTTCTTCTATCGTAACCAGAAGGTCGCGGTGATCGGCGGCGGCAATACGGCTGTAGAAGAGGCGCTGTACCTGTCTAACATCGCTTCCGAAGTCCATTTGATCCACCGTCGTGATAGCTTCCGCGCGGAAAAGATCCTTATCAAACGCCTGATGGACAAAGTGGAGAGCGGCAACATCGTGCTGCACACCCACCGTACGCTGGAAGAAGTGACCGGCGACCAGATGGGTGTGAGCGGGTTGCGTCTGCGCGATACGCAAAATGCTGACAACGTGGAATCCCTCGAAGTTGCGGGGCTATTCGTGGCAATCGGCCACAGCCCGAACACGGCAATTTTCGCCGGTCAGCTGGAGCTGGAAAACGGCTACATTAAAGTTCAGTCCGGCATCCACGGCAACGCCACCCAGACCAGCATTCCGGGCGTTTTCGCCGCCGGCGACGTGATGGATCATATCTATCGTCAGGCGATTACTTCTGCCGGTACAGGCTGCATGGCGGCGCTGGACGCAGAGCGTTATCTGGATGGTTTAGCCGACGCTTGCAAATAATCTTTACAAGTCAGTAACAAAGGTAAAGAAGGCGACGAAAAGTCGCCTTTATTTTTGCCCCGTTGTAACATTGCCGTGCCCAAAAAACTCATAACTACACCTGCTAAGCGCGCAATGAATAAAACCCGTCAACAAGAGTTAACCCGTTGGTTAAAAGATCAAAGCATTATCTCCCGTCGCTGGTTGATGATTTCCCGTGTATTGGGCGTCGTTAGCGGCCTGTTGATCGTTGCTCAGGCCTGGTTCCTGGCGAGGATCCTTCACCGCATGATTATGGAAAATATCCCCGCGACGGCGCTGCTGCTGCCCTTTACGTTACTGGTGCTGGTCTTCGTGCTTCGCGCCTGGGTGGTCTGGCTGCGTGAAAGAGTGGGTTTTCAGGCAGGTCAACATATCCGCCTGGAGATCCGCCGTCAGGTTCTGGATCGCTTACAGCAGGCGGGGCCGGCCTGGATACAGGGGAAACCCGCCGGTAGCTGGGCCACGCTGATCCTTGAGCAGATCGACGATATGCATGATTACTATGCTCGCTATTTGCCGCAGATGACGCTGGCGGCCTCTATCCCTTTGCTGATTGTCATCACTATTTTCCCGGTCAACTGGGCTGCCGCGCTTATTCTACTGGGCACCGCCCCGCTTATTCCGCTGTTTATGGCGCTGGTTGGGATGGGCGCGGCCGATGCCAACCGACGCAACTTTCTCGCTCTGGCGCGGTTAAGCGGCCATTTTCTCGATCGTCTGCGCGGTATGGAAACGCTGCGAATTTTTCATCGCGGTGAAGCAGAGACCGACAACATACGTGAAGCCTCGCAGGATTTCCGCCAGCGGACCATGGAAGTGCTGCGCCTGGCGTTTCTCTCCTCCGGGGTCCTGGAATTTTTCACCTCGCTCTCTATTGCGCTGGTCGCCGTTTACTTTGGCTTCTCCTATTTGGGAGAACTCAACTTTGGCCATTACGGCGCCGGGGTGACGTTGATGTCCGGTTTCCTCGCTCTAATTCTGGCCCCCGAGTTTTTCCAACCGCTGCGCGATTTAGGTACCTTTTATCATGCTAAAGCGCAGGCTATTGGCGCCGCTGATAGCCTGAAGACTTTTATGGAAACGCCGCTGGCGCAGGCAGAGCGTGGAGAAAAGGCATTAAGCGATAATGAAATGATAAGCATTGAAGCTCGCGACCTGCTAATTAAGTCTCCCGAAGGAAAAGTGCTGGCCGGGCCGCTGAGTTTTTCCTTACGCGCCGGGGAACGTGTGGTGCTGGTTGGGCAAAGCGGCTCGGGCAAGAGCTCGCTGCTGAATACGTTAACCGGTTTTCTTCCTTATGATGGCTCTCTCAGGGTCAATGGCGTTGAGTTAAAGAGCCTGGACGCCGACCGCTGGCGCCGTCTCCTGAGCTGGGTTGGGCAAAATCCGCAGCTGCCCGCGGCGACGCTGCGCGAAAACGTCCTGCTCTCCTGCCCTGATGCTACTGAAGCCCAGCTGCAGCTTGCGCTGGATAAAGCCTGGGTCAGCGAGTTCCTCTCCCTTCTGCCGCAGGGTATCAATACCCCTGTTGGCGATCAGGCCGGTCATCTGTCGGTCGGGCAGGCCCAGCGCGTCGCCGTCGCCCGGGCGCTGCTGGTGCCCTGTCGTCTGCTGCTATTGGACGAGCCAGCGGCCAGCCTTGACGCGCATAGCGAACAGCGGGTGATGCAGGCGCTGACCAATGCGTCAACGCAGCAAACCACGCTAATGGTTACCCACCAGTTGGAAGGCCTGGCAAACTGGGATGCCGTCTGGGTTATGCAGGATGGTCAAATTGTTGAGCAAGGCAGTTATTCGCAGCTGGCGGCCGCAGGCGGCCCGTTCGCGACCCTACTCGCCCATCGTCAGGAGGAGATTTAAATGCGCGCGTTGTGGCCTTACCTGGCGCTCTACAAACGACACAAATGGCTGTTGCTGCTCGGAATCGTGCTGGCGATCGTGACGCTGCTGGCCAGTATTGGCCTATTAACGCTGTCGGGCTGGTTCCTGTCGGCATCCGCCGTGGTTGGCGTAGCGGGCATCTACAGCTTTAACTATATGCTGCCTGCCGCCGGCGTACGCGGCGCGGCGATTATTCGCACCGCAGGCCGCTACTTTGAGCGTCTGGTTAGCCATGATGCCACCTTCCGCGTCCTGCAGCACCTGCGGGTCTTTACCTTCAGCAAGCTGCTGCCGCTCTCCCCAGCCGGGCTGGCGCGTTTTCGTCAGGGCGAGCTGCTCAACCGGGTGGTTGCCGATGTCGATACCCTGGATCATCTCTATCTGCGCGTTATATCGCCGCTGGTAGGGGCGCTGGTGGTGATCCTGGTCGTCACCGTGGGGCTGAGCGTGCTGGACGTCACGCTGGCCCTGACCCTCGGCGGTATTATGCTGCTCACCCTGCTGGTGATGCCGCCGCTGTTCTATCGCGCCGGCAAACCCGCTGGTGAAAGCATGACCCGGCTTCGCGGGCAGTATCGCCAGCAGTTGACCTCCTGGCTGCAGGGACAGGCGGAGCTGATGCTGTTCAACGCCAGCGATCGCTACCGGCGGCAAATGGAAAAAACGGAAGCGCATTGGCTGGATGCACAGCGTCGCCAGGCGGAACTGACCGCCCTCTCTCAGGCGCTGATGCTACTGATTGGCGGTATTGCAGTTATTGCTATGCTGTGGCTCGCCTCCGCGGGGGTTGGCGGCGATACTCAGCCAGGGGCGCTGATTGCGCTGTTTGTTTTTTGCGCGCTGGCGGCGTTCGAAGCGCTGGCGCCGGTTACCGGCGCATTTCAGCATCTCGGGCAGGTGATCGCTTCTGCAAAACGCATCACGCAAATAACCGAGCAAGAGCCGGAAGTCTCCTTCACTCAGGGCGAAGAGCGGAAGCTGGAGCGCGTCGCGTTGAACTTAAATCAGGTTAGCTTCAGCTATCCTCAGCAGCCCTCCCCTGCGCTGGAGAAAATTTCATTGCAGGTCAAGGCCGGGGAGCATATCGCCATTCTGGGGCGCACAGGCTGCGGTAAATCAACCCTGTTGCAGCTGCTGACCCGGGCATGGGATCCGGCGGAAGGTGAAATATTACTCAACGGTGAGCCACTGGCGCAGCTTAACGAGGCAACGCTGCGTCAGGCGATGAGCGTCGTGCCGCAGCGCGTGCACCTGTTCAGCGCCACGCTGCGCGATAACCTGCTGCTGGCTTCCCCGAACGCCAGCGACGCCCGGCTTGCCGAAACGCTTGAGCGCGTCGGTTTAGCAAAATTACTGGACGATAGCGGCCTGAATAGCTGGCTGGGCGAAGGCGGCCGTCAGCTCTCCGGCGGCGAACTGCGCAGACTGGCTATCGCCCGCGCCCTGCTCCACGACGCGCCGCTCATGCTGCTTGATGAGCCTACTGAAGGCCTCGATGCGACGACTGAAAGCCAAATCCTTGATTTACTCGCAGAAGTGATGCGTGAAAAAACCGTATTAATGGTGACCCATCGTCTGCGTGGACTGGCGCGTTTTAATCAGATAATAGTCATGGACAACGGGAAGATTATTGAGCAAGGTAGTCACGCAGAACTGCTGGCTGAACAGGGGCGTTACTACCAGTTTAAGCAGCGCCTGTAGGCTACTATTGAATCATTGCCTGATGCGTTGAGGTAAAAATGCGGCTGGTTCAGCTCTCTCATCATTCCATCGCCTTCCCCTCCCCGGAAGGCGCTTTACGTGAACCTAATGGCCTGTTGGCGCTGGGCGGCGATCTTAGCCCGGCGCGGCTACTGATGGCCTATCAGCGCGGTATTTTTCCGTGGTTTTCACCCGGCGATCCTATTTTATGGTGGTCTCCCGATCCGCGAGCGGTACTGTGGCCGGAGAAATTCCATCTCAGCCGCAGCATGAAGCGCTTCCATCAGCGCTCGCCCTATCGTGTGACGCTGAATCACGCCTTCGGTCAGGTTATCGAGGGCTGTGCCGACCATCGCGATGAGGGCACATGGATAACGGCAGGAATCGTTCAGGCCTACCATCAGCTGCACGAGCTGGGACATGCGCATTCTATTGAAGTGTGGCAGGGAGATGCTTTAGTCGGTGGAATGTACGGCGTCGCGCAGGGCGCGCTGTTTTGCGGAGAGTCGATGTTCAGCCGTGCCGAAAACGCCTCTAAAACCGCGCTGCTGATCTTTAGCCAGGTATTTTCACAGGATGGCGGAAAATTAATCGATTGTCAGGTGCTGAATAAGCATACGGCGTCGCTGGGCGCAGTGGAAATTGCTCGCCGGGATTATCTCGACTATCTCTCCGTGCTGCGGACTTATCGTCTACCGGAACGATTCTGGGTACCGAGGGTGCTATTTGCAGGAGAAGCGTAAATGTTTTCAGCACATTTTTTGTTGGGATGTTATAATTGCGCGGTAGAGTAGCTTCTGCCCGTTGCCCCGCCGCCGTTTGGGAATAATAAGAGTCAGATAACACCCATTGTTCTGTCACTCCCCCTTTACGTTTGCGCCTGTCACCCGGTTTATCCGCGTGAATTACGGGTAATGCGCCAAAACTACTTCGGCGATTTGACGTAAAACTTTACATACTTGCTGAACTTCGGCATTATCTTGCCGGTTCAAAACTACGGTAGTGATACCCCAGAGGACTAGATGGCCAAAGAAGACAATATTGAAATGCAGGGCACCGTACTTGATACGCTGCCTAACACTATGTTCCGCGTAGAACTGGAAAACGGTCACGTGGTAACTGCGCATATTTCCGGTAAAATGCGTAAAAACTACATCCGCATTCTGACGGGCGACAAAGTGACTGTTGAGCTGACCCCGTACGACCTGAGCAAAGGCCGCATTGTCTTCCGTAGTCGCTGATCGTTTTCGCGCTTAACGCGCCAGATGCTGAAGGCCGGGATAATTCCCGGTCTTTTCATTTCTACATCATTGACAACTTAAAGCGCGCAGATAAAAAAACCGGCCCTAAGGCCGGTTTTGTCATTGAATACCAGAAACTTAATGCGCCGCTTCCGGTTTGTGCTTCTGCGCACTCTGGAAGTCGTAGGTCAGCGCGTTTTTCTCTTTATCCAGTTCCACAGTCACCTGGCCGCCGTCAACCAGTAAGCCAAACAGCAGCTCGTTGGCCAGCGGTTTTTTCAGGTTGTCCTGAATTACCCGTGCCATCGGACGTGCGCCCATGGCCCGGTCGTAGCCTTTCTCGGCCAGCCAATCGCGGGCTTCCTGGCTCACTTCCAAAGAGACGCCTTTCTGATCCAGCTGAACCTGCAGCTCGACGATAAATTTATCCACCACCTGATGGATAACCGTCGTAGACAGGTGATCGAACCAGATAATGTTGTCGAGACGGTTACGGAATTCCGGCGTAAAGATCTTTTTGATCTCATCCATCGCATCCGGACTGTTGTCCTGATGGATAAGGCCAATGGATTTACGCTCGGTTTCACGCACCCCGGCGTTGGTGGTCATCACCAGCACCACGTTGCGGAAATCCGCTTTGCGGCCATTGTTATCGGTCAGCGTCCCGTTATCCATCACCTGCAACAGCAGGTTAAAGACGTCCGGATGCGCTTTTTCAATTTCATCCAGCAGCAGCACCGCGTGCGGATGCTTGATAACCGCATCGGTCAGCAGCCCGCCCTGATCGAAACCGACGTAGCCCGGAGGCGCGCCGATTAAGCGGCTGACGGTATGACGTTCCATATATTCGGACATATCAAAACGCAGCAGCTCAATACCCAGCGACTTCGCCAGCTGCACGGTGACCTCGGTTTTACCCACCCCGGTAGGTCCGGCGAACAGGAAAGAACCCACAGGTTTGTGCTCATGGCCAAGCCCGGCGCGCGCCATCTTGATCGCTTCGGTTAAGGCCTCAATCGCCTTATCCTGGCCAAAGACCAGCATTTTCAGGCGATCGCCGAGGTTTTTCAGCGTATCGCGATCGCTGCGGGAAACGCTCTTCTCAGGAATGCGCGCAATCCGCGCCACCACGGACTCAATATCCGCCACGTTAACCGTTTTCTTACGTTTGCTCACCGGCATCAAGCGCGCACGCGCTCCGGCTTCGTCAATCACGTCAATCGCCTTATCCGGCAGATGACGATCGTTAATGTATTTCACCGCCAGTTCCACCGCCGCACGTACCGCCTTCGCGGTGTAACGGACATCGTGGTGCGCTTCATACTTCGGCTTCAGGCCGTTAATAATCTGCACCGTCTCTTCCACGGAAGGTTCGGTGATATCAATTTTCTGGAAACGACGCGCCAGGGCACGATCTTTTTCAAAGATGTTGCTGAATTCCTGGTAGGTTGTCGAACCAATTACCCGGATCTTACCGCTGGAAAGCAGCGGTTTAATCAGGTTAGCGGCATCGACCTGCCCGCCGGAAGCCGCGCCCGCACCGATGATGGTGTGGATTTCATCAATGAACAGAATACTGTTGGTGTCCTGCTCCAGCTGCTTGAGCAGCGCTTTGAAGCGTTTTTCAAAATCGCCGCGGTATTTGGTGCCTGCCAGCAGCGAGCCGATATCCAGCGAATAGATAGTGCAATCTGCCATCACTTCCGGCACATCGCCCTGCACGATACGCCAGGCAAGACCTTCAGCAATAGCGGTTTTACCGACGCCGGATTCCCCTACCAGCAGCGGGTTGTTCTTGCGACGGCGGCACAGAACCTGAATAGCGCGTTCCAGCTCTTTCTCGCGGCCGATCAGCGGATCGATACCGCCTACGCGGGCAAGCTGGTTGAGGTTGGTGGTGAAGTTTTCCATACGATCCTCCCCGCCTGCTTGCTCTTCGCTGCTGCCTGGCTGGCTTCCGCTGTTATCGGAAGACTGGCTCGGCTCGTCTTTACGCGTACCATGAGAGATGAAATTCACCACATCAAGTCGGCTGACTTCATGTTTACGCAGCAGATAGGCCGCCTGAGACTCCTGCTCGCTAAAAATCGCGACCAGAACGTTGGCGCCGGTCACTTCGCTGCGGCCGGAAGACTGGACGTGGAAAACGGCACGCTGCAGTACGCGCTGGAAGCTCAGCGTCGGCTGAGTATCGCGCTCTTCTTCCGTTGCAGGCAGTACGGGTGTGGTCTGTTCGATGAAGGCTTCAAGCTCCTGACGCAGCGCGACCAGGTCCACTGAACACGCTTCAAGCGCTTCGCGGGCCGAAGGGTTGCTAAGCAGCGCCAGCAACAAGTGCTCGACGGTCATGAACTCATGACGGTGCTCGCGCGCTCTGGCGAAAGCCATGTTTAAACTGAGTTCCAGTTCTTGATTGAGCATAGGCACCTCCCCCAAGTTTATTGCCTGCATTCAGGCTTTTTCTAGCGTACACAACAACGGATGTTCGTTCTCCCTCGCGTACTGGTTCACCATCGATACTTTGGTTTCCGCGACTTCGGCGGTAAAGACCCCGCAAATCGCTTTACCTTGATAGTGAACCGTCAGCATCAGTTGCGTTGCACGTTCAACATCATAAGAAAAGAATTTTTGTAACACGTCAATAACAAACTCCATTGGAGTGTAGTCATCATTGACTAATATCACTTTATACATAGATGGCGGTTTAAGCGCATCCTTAACTTCGTCCTCTACTAGCTGATCGAAGTCCAACCAGTCTCTCTTACTCATCGTCAGTGTTCATCATCGGTTGCTGTTGCCAACAGGCGGTGGCCTGTCGATGACCAGAGGCTATGCACATCACAAATCTACAATAGATCATAGATAATTATCATCTATTACTTCCATCCGCGATGTCTGTCACATTCCCCGGCAATAGCGTTAACTGCTTCAAATTTTGACGCATTTTTCACCGTCCCCCAGCGTCAATCGCTTGACGCATTTCCTGATTTCTCTAAATTGTAGTGGCGAGAGTTGGCGAGCAAATGAACAACTCGTCACTCCACTACCGGTTCATTCCATCTTACTTATAAGATTTACGAAGGATGTCGAAGTATGGAAATGGGTACTGTTAAGTGGTTCAACAATGCCAAAGGGTTCGGTTTTATCTGCCCTGAGGGCGGCGGCGAAGACATTTTCGCCCATTACTCGACCATCCAGATGGATGGTTACAGAACGCTAAAAGCCGGACAAGCGGTTCGGTTTGATGTTCACCAGGGGCCAAAAGGTAACCACGCCAGCGTGATTGTCCCTGTTGAAGCTGAAGAAACAGAAACAGCCGCATAACTCTTTTGCTTCATTGTGTACATCCCGCCAGCAAAATGCCAGTCCTTCTGACTGGCATTTTTTTATCGCTACTCGCGCGCCAGGGCGTCTACCGGGTCCAGACGCGCCGCGTTGCGCGCCGGTAGCCAGCCAAACAGCACCCCGGTCAGCGTGGAGCATAAAAACGCGGTCAATAGCGCCAGCGGTGAAAAACCGATCTCCCAGCCGGGTAAAAACAGTTGTAGAACAAAGGCGATCAGCAGCGAAAGCGTGACGCCCAGCGCCCCGCCGACCAGGCAAACCAGCACCGCCTCGATCAAAAACTGCTGTAACACATCGCTGGCCCGCGCCCCGACCGCCATACGGATACCGATCTCCCGCGTGCGCTCGGTGACTGAGACCAGCATAATGTTCATTACGCCAATTCCGCCGACCACCAGCGCAATCACCGCCACCAGCGTCAGAAACAGCTGTAATGTATGTGTGGTCCGCTCCGCCGTTTTCAAGACGCTGTCCATATTCCAGGTAAAAACATCTTTCTTGCCGTGACGCAGTTCCAGCAGGCGCAGCAGCTGCTGCTCAGCAATCGAGCTGTCATAACCTTCGTTCACCCGCACGGTAATGGAGTTCAGCCACGACTGTCCCATCACCCGCCCGGCCATCGTGGTATAGGGTAACCAGACGCGCAGAATTTTGCTGCTGCCGAACATCGACTGTTTTTCATCCGCGACGCCGATCACCGTTGCTGGCATATTGCCGACCAGAATGATCTCACCCACCACTTTCGCTTTGTGCGGAAACAGCTGTCGACGCGCGTTGCTGTCGAGCACCACCACCTGCGCGCGGCTATTTAGCTGGAGCTCGTTAAAGGTATTTCCTTCGCTAAAAGTCATGCCGTAGACGTTAAAATACTGCGCCCCCACGCCCTCGGCGCTGGCGGCAACGTCAATATTATCCGCCCGCAGACGCAGGCTTTTTGATACCGCCGGGGTCGCCGAGCTGACCCAGGGCTGTTTCTGAATAGCCAACAGATCATCGTACTTGAGAGACTGCTGATAGCGGGGATCGTCATCGCCGAAATCCTTGCCGGGATAAACATCAATGGTATTGGTACCGATAGCGCGAATATCGGCGAGCACCATCTGCTTCGCGGCATCGCCCACCACTACAATCGACACCACCGAGGCAATGCCGATAATAATCCCGAGCATCGTCAGCAGCGTGCGCATTTTATTCGCCGCCATCGCGCGCCAGGCCATGACCAGCGCTTCGCGAAAGCCGCTGCTGAACTGACGCCACGCCGATGGCTCAGCCGCCCCGCGCTGGTGCAGCACGCCGCCGTGGGCGGAACCCAGCGCGGGCGGATTACGCACGATTTCACCATCGTGTATTTCAATGACCCGTTCCGCCTGGGCCGCCACCTGCGGGTCGTGGGTGACAATAATCACCGTATGCCCCTGCGCTTTTAGCTGGTGAAGGATCCCCATGACCTCTTCGCCGGAGCGGCTGTCCAGCGCGCCGGTTGGCTCATCCGCCAGAATCACTTCCCCGCCGTTCATCAGGGCGCGGGCGATACTCACCCGCTGCTGCTGGCCGCCGGAGAGCTGCGAAGGCTGATATTCAGCCCTGTCGCCCAGCCCCAGCCGAATCAGCAGCTCATGGGCCCGAGCCAGGCGCGCTTTACGCTCCGCGCCGGCATAAACCGCCGGAACTTCGACGTTCTGCGCCGCGGTCAGATGCGATAGCAGATGATAGCGCTGGAAAATAAAACCGAAATGTTCCCGCCGCAGGCGTGCCAGTTCATCGCCGTTAAGACGGGCCACGTCCGTACCCGCGACCCGATAGGTGCCGCTGGTGGGTTTGTCCAGACAGCCCAGAATATTCATCAGCGTGGATTTACCGGAGCCGGACGCCCCGACGATAGCCACCATTTCTCCGGCGGCGATGCTCAACGTAATGCCTTTCAGCACCTCAACGTTGCCCTCGCCAGAAGGATAGCTGCGGCGAATATCACGCAGTTCCAGTAACGCCGTCATTTCGCCGCTCCGGCCGCACCTTCGCCGATAATCACTTCATCCCCCTCTTCCAGCCCTTTCACCACCGCCACATCGGTGTCGTTACGCGCGCCGATAACGATTTCGCGCTCTTTAACTTCACCGGTACGCAGCAGACGCACGTGATAGCGGTTATCGCCGATGGCGTCACCCAGCGCGCTCAGCGGGAGGGTGATGACGTTTTTCACTTCCGAAAGCTGGATATGCACCTGAGCGGTCATCTCCAGGCGCAGAATGCCCTGCGGGTTCGGCACCTCAAAACGGGCGTAATAGAAAATGGCGTCATTGACCTTTTCGGGTGTCGGCAGGATATCCTTCAATGTTCCTTCATAGCGCGTCAGCGGATCGCCCAGCACGGTAAACCAGGCTTTTTGCCCCGGCTTCAGATGAATCACGTCCGCTTCCGAGACCTGCGCCTTCACCAGCATGGTGCTGAGATCGGCCAGGGTTAAAATATTCGGCGCCTGCTGGGCGGCGATCACCGTCTGCCCCTGAAGGGTAGTAATTTGCGTCACTTCCCCGGACATCGGCGCCAGAATTTTGGTGTAGTCGAGGTTGGTTTTGGCCGTATCCAGGGTAGCCTGATTACGTTTGACCTGCGCTTCAATCGTACCGATTTGCGCCTCTTTGACCGCTAAGTCGGTCGCGGCGGTATCGAGGTCCTGGCGAGAGACCAACTGGCGCTGCGCCAGCTGCTGCTGGCGGGCCAACGTCGTCGCGGACAGTTTACGTTCCGCACGCGCCTGATTGAGCTGCGCCCGCAGCTCCATCAGCGTCGCTTCAACTTCTTTAATCTGGTTTTCCGCCTGCTCGGGATCGATAACCCCCAGCAGCTGATCTTTTTTCACTTTGTCGCCAATCTCAACGCGCAGCGTTTTTAGCTGTCCGCTCACCTGCGCCCCGACGTCAACTTTTTTTAACGCATCCAGCTTACCGGTCGCCAGCACGCTCTGCTGCAGGTCTCCTTTGCGTACCACCAGCGTCTGATACTGCGGCAGCGGCGCATTCAGAATTCGCCATCCCCAGACGGCGAGGGCCAGTACGACAATCGCCAGCAGCCACCATACTTTCCTGCGCTTTCCATTTAATTTCATAAAAATTCCTGATGTTTTAACCCGCAGAACCCGCGACAATTCTATCTAAATGCGGTAATAGAATAACGCGCATTTTTAGCTGCGCTTAATTTTTGTTTAACCGAAGTTGAAGGTCGTGCGGATAAAGGCGTGCCGGGAGAGTTCCCGGCAGAGAGATAAACGGCGGTCGGCGCTAATCCGCCCGCCCGCGCGCCAGCCATAGCACGCGGGAGAACATTTTTTTCAACAGCGCAGGAATGGCGTCAACCCCGCGACGCCCGGCCTCCATCGCCACTTCAATCGCCAGGTCCGGTTTTGACGAACGGTGGATCGCTTTGGTGATCACCCGCCGCATATTCATGGGAATATTTATCGGCAGCTGGGCCACCCGATGATAAACATCGTCGAAGCCCTGGCGATACATAAAATGCTCCATATCCATCGCCGGTAGCGCGGTGAGATGGTCGCGCTCAAGCATTTTGTCGTCATTCAATAGCCCGCGAACGGTGGCGGCATATTTCTTCCCGGCCTCATCGCCGTCCACCAGCACGTGCCATTCAATCCCCATTCGCCGGGCGAATTTGATAAGCGGTTTTAATCCCGACTGGGCAAACTCAATCACCTTCACCCCTTCCGCATCAAAGTGGTGGCCGCACTGGCGCGCCAGCTCGTTGATAACCCAAGTTTCGGTCTCCCCTTCGACCAGCAGCCAGCAGCGGGCAAACAGCGATGAAGCGCGGTTAAAGCGGATATGAAAAGCGATGCGCCGGCTGTCTTCGGCATTCATCCCGCCGGGCCCCAGCCGCCAGGCGGATACCCGTGAAGATTCACGTACCAGCCGGCAGACGTGCTCGACGGGCGTTAATGACAGCAGTTCGCCGGAGTTCGTCGTCGTCACCCGCTGCAGCGGCAGTAAATTAAGTAAATGCCAGGCTACGGACAGCATAATCGGATGCAGCCGGGTTTCCGGATCCTCAATCAACAAGAGCGGCCGCGCATCGCGATCAAGTCTCACCGTGCCTTTCGCCTGCAGCAGCGTAGAAAACAGTCCCAATAAAATCACCCGATGGCTGCGCCCGCCGGGCTTGTCGATCATCCTGTTAATGATGTCCAGGTAGCGCCAACTGCGCTGTTCATCATGTGAATGACGGCGCATCAGGCGATGACGCGACTGCGCGCTGCTCTGCTCGGCAAAATAGTGCTCCAGCAATTGCACCATGGCCGACAGTCCCTGGCGGATCTGCCCATCGGTTAAATTTTGCGGATGATGCACCAGTTCACGAGAGAGGAAATCAAGCTGGCGCGCGGTAATTTCGATCTGCGGCGAATGCGGAACGGTGCCGTTGTGGATCCGTCGCATAAAGCGGGCGTCGCGCAGCCGCAGAACCGGCATCAGCCGCACCAGGTGACGGGCGAGCTCATCAATATCGTCAAGCTCCAGCGCTTCCCCTTCACCGTTAATAAAACTACGCAGGGTCATTACGCTGTCGTCATCGGCAAGCTCCCCCTCGAGGCGATAGAAAACGCGCTGATAGCCGTCGTCGCAGGGCACCCAGCAGTTACTGAGAGGGCGATAGCGTCGCACTCGATGGCGGCCGGGTTCATTCTCACGGAAGGTCAAAATGATATGCAGATGATGCTCGCGTCCCTGAATATCGCCGGGCGGAAACCAAAAATCTTCCCGAACAAAATGATAAAGGTCAAACTCCGGGGACAGGAGTAGCGTCAGGGCATCCAGCAGGCTGGATTTACCCCAGGCATTTTCGCCAATCAGCACGTTATTTTGCTCAAGCATCAACGATAAACGGTTAATGCCGCGAAAACCGACTATTTCGACGCGCTCAAGATGCATATGCCCTCCGCTCGGTGGCGACTATCTCCTTCAGTTATCAGCAGTATAGCGAGGTGAGCATCAACATGACACTCCGGGTGTATTATGAATCGCTATGGGGTGAAGAGGCGGAATGTGATGCGCGGTATTTCACTTAATTGAGAAACGCATTCATCATCAAAAGTCGTTTTTTTAATCATTTTTGTTCTACACTTTTAAAAATTCCCATGAAAAAAGGAATCCCAGCACATTGTTCTAAATCAAATTACATCAATTTATTTAACTGGTCCCGGAGTAGCGATCGTCCATAGAATAGCGTCGCTTTATTCTAGTCGTCATTCTTTGTGGCGAAAATAAAGGCCGGCACGAAAACTCGTGCGCGTTTACGTTTTTATTGAGGTGGTTATGTTTAGAAAATTAGCAGCAGAATGCTTTGGTACATTCTGGCTGGTATTCGGTGGTTGCGGCAGCGCCGTTCTGGCTGCAGCGTTCCCGGAACTGGGAATTGGTTTTGCCGGCGTCGCGCTGGCTTTCGGTTTAACCGTATTAACCATGGCCTATGCCGTTGGTCATATTTCCGGCGGGCATTTTAACCCAGCGGTGACTTTAGGTTTATGGGCCGGCGGTCGTTTCCCGGCCAAAGAGGTAATTGGTTATATTATCGCCCAGGTTGTCGGCGGTATTATCGCCGCCGCTATTCTGTATGTTGTCGCCAGCGGTAAAGCGGGCTTCGACGCCGCCGCTAGCGGGTTCGCTTCGAACGGTTATGGCGAACACTCTCCGGGCGGCTTCTCCATGCTTTCCGCCATTGTGATTGAGATTGTCCTGACCTGCGGCTTCCTGCTGGTTATTCACGGCGCCACGGATAAAAACGCCCCTGCCGGCTTCGCCCCTATCGCCATTGGTCTGGCGCTGACGCTTATTCACCTAATCAGCATTCCGGTCACCAACACGTCGGTAAACCCGGCGCGTAGCACCGCGGTAGCGATTTTCCAGGGCGGCTGGGCGCTGCAGCAGCTGTGGCTATTCTGGGTAATGCCGATTATCGGCGGCATTCTCGGCGGCGTGCTCTACCGCACCCTGCTGGAAAAACGCAGCTAAGCTCCCATGATTCTCTTGAGGCCCGGTACTGCCGGGCCTTTCTTTTTTCCGACTACTTTACTCAGTCCGGCGATTTGGGTAGTGTCAGTGACGCTATTTTCACTCTGCAAGGATCGTGTCGTTCATGTTTTCGGGACTATTAATCATTCTGCTGCCGTTGGTCATAGGCTATCTTATTCCTCTTCATCGGCCATCAGCCCTTAAACTCATTACGCGATTTCTGAGCTGGATCGTCTACGTTATTCTCTTCTTTATGGGTATTAGCCTGGCCTTCCTGGATAATCTGGCCAGCAATCTTCTGGCGATCCTTCATTATGCGGCGGTCAGCGTCGTTATTATTATGCTGTGCAATATTGCCGCCCTGATGTGGCTTGAACAGAAAATGCCCTGGCAAAATCATCATCGTCAGGAAAAATTACCCTCGCGTCTGGCAATGGCGCTGGAATCCCTTCAGCTATGTGGCGTGGTGCTTATTGGCTTCCTGATTGGTCTGAGCGGTCTCTCTTTTTTACAACACGCCACCGAGGCCAGCGAATATACGCTGATTTTCCTTTTGTTCCTCATCGGTATTCAGCTGCGTAATAATGGCATGACGCTGCGGCAAATCGTTCTTAATCGTCGCGGCATGATTGTCGCGGTGGTGGTGATGGTCAGTTCATTGCTGGGCGGCGTCATCAATGCCTTTATTCTCGACCTGCCGCTAAAAACCGGGCTGGCCATGGCCTCCGGTTTTGGCTGGTATTCGCTCTCCGGGATCCTGCTGACCGAATCCTATGGCCCGGTGATTGGCAGCGCGGCATTCTTTAACGATCTTGCCCGTGAACTGCTGGCGATTATGCTTATCCCCGGGCTGGTGCGCCGCAGCCGTTCAACGGCGTTAGGCCTTTGCGGCGCGACATCAATGGACTTTACGCTGCCGGTACTACAACGCTCAGGCGGGGTGGAGATCGTCCCGGCGGCCATCGTGCATGGCTTCATTCTGAGCCTGCTGGTGCCCATCTTGATGGCTTTTTTCTCCGCTTAATACCTCTCTGGCGGTAGTTCCCTGCCGCCAATTTTGCGCTAAATCAATCTCCCTGTAAGTTGTACGAGAAATACCTTTTATCTTAATGCGCTCGGGCATAACCTTAAACATGTATATTAAATATAACTTTAAAAAAGGTGTGATCATGTTTTGTGTGCAATGTGAACAAACCATCCGTACCCCGGCAGGGAACGGCTGCTCTTACGCGCAGGGTATGTGCGGGAAAACGGCCGAAACGTCCGATCTGCAGGATCTGTTGATTGCTTCTCTGCAGGGCCTCTCCGCATGGGCGCTTAAAGCCCGCGAATACGGCATCATCGACCATGACATCGATAGCTTCGCGCCGCGCGCTTTTTTTTCCACGCTGACCAACGTTAACTTCGACTCCCCGCGTATCGTTGGCTACGCCCGCGAGGCCATCACCCTGCGCGAAGCGCTGAAAGCCCGGTGCCTGAATATCGACGCTCATGCGACGGTTGATAACCCGATGGCCGATCTGCAGTTAGTGAGTGACGATCTCGGCGACCTGCAGCGTCAGGCGGCGGAATTCACCCCGAACAAAGACAAAGCGGCCATCGGCGAGAATATTCTCGGCCTGCGCCTGCTGTGCCTGTACGGCCTGAAAGGCGCGGCGGCCTACATGGAACACGCCCACGTTCTCGGTCAGTACGACAACGCCATCTACGCCCAGTACCACAAAATCATGGCGTGGCTCGGTACCTGGCCTGCCGATATGAACGCGCTGCTGGAATGTTCAATGGAAATCGGCCAGATGAACTTTAAGGTGATGAGCATTCTGGACGCCGGCGAGACCAGCAAATATGGTCATCCCACCCCGACGCAGGTCAACGTCAAAGCGACCGAAGGCAAATGTATCCTGATTTCTGGCCATGACCTGAAAGATCTGTACAACCTGCTGGAGCAGACCGAAGGCACCGGCGTTAACGTCTACACCCACGGTGAAATGCTGCCGGCGCACGGTTACCCGGAGCTGCGTAAATTCAAACATTTGATCGGTAACTACGGCAGCGGCTGGCAAAACCAGCAGGTCGAGTTTGCTCGCTTCCCTGGCCCGATTGTCATGACCTCAAACTGCATCATCGACCCAACCGTCGGCGCCTATGACGATCGTATCTGGACCCGCAGCATCGTCGGCTGGCCGGGCGTGAATCATCTGGAAGGCGAAGATTTCGCCCCGGTTATCGCTCAGGCGCAGCAGATGGCGGGCTTCCCGTACAGCGAGATCCCGCACCTGATCACCGTTGGTTTCGGTCGTCAGACCCTGCTGGACGCGGCGGATACGCTGATCGACCTGGTGAGCCGTGAAAAGCTGCGCCATATCTTCCTGGTGGGCGGCTGCGACGGGGCGCGCGGCGAACGTAACTACTTCACCGATTTCGCCACCAGCGTACCGGACGACTGCCTGATCCTGACCCTGGCCTGCGGTAAATACCGTTTCAACAAACTCGAATTCGGCGATATCGAAGGTCTACCGCGTCTGGTCGATGCCGGTCAGTGTAACGACGCTTACTCCGCCATCATCCTGGCGGTCACCCTGGCGGAAAAACTGGGTTGTGGCGTGAACGACCTGCCGCTGTCTCTGGTGCTTTCATGGTTTGAACAGAAAGCGATTGTTATTCTGCTGACCCTGCTCTCGCTGGGCGTGAAAAACATCGTCACCGGCCCGACGGCGCCGGGCTTCTTCACGCCGGATCTGCTGGCCGTGCTTAATGAGAAATTCGGTCTGCGTTCGGTGACCACCGTAGAAGAAGACATGAAGCAACTGCTGAGCGCGTAAGGAGTAAAAGTATGACTTTGCCAACCCATCAGTGCCCGTGGCGGATGCAGGTTCACCACATCCATCAGGAAACGCCGGATGTGTGGACAATTTCGTTGCTCTGCCACGACTATTATCCGTATCGTGCCGGGCAGTACGCGCTGGTCAGCGTACGCAATTCGCCGGAGACGCTGCGTGCCTACAGCCTCTCCTCGACGCCGGGCGTTAGCGAATATCTTACGCTGACCGTACGCCGTATTGACGAGGGCGCGGGTTCGCAGTGGCTCACCCGCGACGTGAAGCGCGGCGACTATATCTGGCTGTCCGACGCGATGGGTGATTTCACCTGTGACGATAAAGCGGACGATAAATTCCTGATGCTGGCCGCAGGATGCGGCGTCACGCCAATCATGTCAATGCGCCGCTGGCTGGCGAAATATCGCCCGCAGGCTGATGTTCAGGTGATTTTTAACGTGCGTTCTCCCCAGGATGTCATTTTCGCTGAGGAATGGCGTCAGTATCCGGTGACGCTGGTGGCGGAAAATCACGCCGCCCACGGTTTCGTGGCAGGACGTTTAACGACCGAACTGCTGCAAAGCGTGCCGGATCTGGCATCGCGTACCGTCATGACCTGCGGCCCGGCGCCGTATATGGAGTGGGTTGAGCAGGAAGTGAAAGCGCTGGGCGCGACGCGCTTCTTCAAAGAGCAGTTCTTTACACCGGTAGCCGACGCCGCTACCAGCGGCCTGAAGTTCACCAAACTGCAGCCGGCGAAAGCGTTCTATGCGCCGGTCGGCGCCACGCTGCTCGAAGCGCTGGAAAGTAACAAAGTGCCGGTTACCGTCGCCTGTCGCGCAGGCGTCTGCGGCTGCTGCAAAACGAAAGTGGTTTCCGGCGAGTATACCGTCAGCAGTACCATGACGTTAACCGATGCGGAAATCGCAGAAGGCTACGTGCTGGCCTGCTCCTGCCATCCGCGGGGCGATCTGGTACTGGCTTAACCAGCAACTGCCGGATGGCGTAGCGCCATCCGGCTATCTTTACCGCCAGGCCGAATTGCCGGCGATGGCATAGCGCCCTGCCCCCAAAAAAGCGACCGCCAGCGCACCCACGAAAAAATAGACCAGGCTCTCAATCGCCCACGCGCCGACCGCATCCAGCGCGAAGGTTTTGCCCGTCCCGACCATCAGCCAGGCGACGACCATCGTAAACGCCAGCACCAGCGCCGCCGGACGGGTAAGAATTCCCAGGATCAGCAGGCAAGGCGCAACCACCTCACCCACTAATACCCCATAAGCGATAAAACCCGGCAATCCTTTTGCTACCAGCATATTGCTGATTCCCCCTACGCCATCAAATAGCTTGTGCAATCCGTGAAACAGCATCAGTCCGCCAACGGCAAGTCGTAACAAGAGTTTGCCGAAATCGTCATGAGACAGCAGTTTATTAACAGCATTTAACAGCGATTTAACCATTTGAAATGATTCCTGTTTACCACTTTATGTGAACACAGATTATGCGGAGTTTTTGCTGAAAAAAACCAGCGAAAATGAGGGGTTAAAGCGAGCGTAACTGGCAGTATCATCTAAGCTTGTAAGCGTTATCACAAAAAGGAGATGGAGAACCATGAAACAGACCGTGGCGGCATACATTGCCAAAACTCTTGAACAGGCTGGCGTTAAACGTATTTGGGGCGTAACCGGGGATTCTCTTAACGGCTTAAGCGACAGCCTGAACCGCATGGGGACCATCGATTGGATGCCCACGCGCCACGAAGAAGTGGCCGCCTTCGCCGCCGGAGCGGAGGCCCAGCTTACCGGCGAACTGGCGGTATGCGCCGGTTCCTGCGGGCCGGGCAACCTGCACCTGATTAACGGCCTTTTCGACTGTCACCGCAACCATGTTCCGGTGCTGGCTATCGCCGCCCATATTCCTTCCAGTGAAATCGGCAGCGGCTATTTTCAGGAGACGCACCCTCAGGAGCTGTTCCGCGAATGCAGCCACTACTGCGAACTGGTCTCATCCCCGGAACAAATTCCGCAGGTGCTGGCCATCGCCATGCGCAAAGCAGTAATTAACCGCGGCGTCTCGGTCGTGGTGCTCCCCGGCGACGTTGCGCTAAAACCCGCGCCGGAAAGCGCCAGCAGCCACTGGTACCACGCGCCGCTGCCGCAGGTGACGCCGGCGGAAGAAGAGCTGAAGAAGCTGGCCCAGTTGCTGCGCTATTCCAGCAACATCGCCCTGATGTGCGGCAGCGGCTGCGCCGGAGCGCATAAAGAGCTGGTGGCGTTCGCCGCGAAGCTCAAAGCGCCTATCGTTCATGCGCTGCGCGGCAAAGAGCACGTTGAATACGACAACCCTTATGATGTGGGGATGACCGGGCTGATTGGCTTCTCCTCCGGCTTCCACACCATGATGAACGCCGACACCCTGGTACTGCTCGGCACCCAGTTCCCCTATCGCGCCTTCTACCCGACGGACGCGAAAATTATTCAGATCGATATCAACCCCGGCAGTATCGGCGCCCACAGTAAAGTGGACATGGCGCTGGTCGGCGATATCAAATCCACCCTCAGCGCGCTGCTGCCGCTTCTCGAAGAGAAAACTGACCGCAAATTCCTCGATAAAGCGCTGGAACACTATCGCGACGCGCGTAAGGGGCTCGACGATCTGGCCAAGCCCAGCGACAAAACGCTTCATCCGCAGTATCTGGCGCAGCGCATCAGCCACTTTGCCGACGAGGACGCCATTTTTACCTGTGACGTGGGTACGCCGACCGTCTGGGCCGCGCGCTATCTGCAGATGAACGGCAAGCGCCGCCTGCTCGGCTCCTTCAACCATGGGTCAATGGCTAACGCCATGCCGCAGGCCATCGGCGCAAAAGCCACGGCTCCCGACCGCCAGGTCGTGGCAATGTGCGGCGACGGCGGCTTTAGCATGCTAATGGGGGATTTCCTCTCGCTGGCGCAAATGAAGCTGCCGGTGAAAATCGTTATCTTCAATAACAGCGTACTGGGTTTCGTGGCGATGGAGATGAAGGCCGGGGGCTATCTGACAGACGGCACCGAGCTGCACGCCACCAACTTTGCCCGCATCGCCGAAGCGTGTGGTATCAAGGGCATACGCGTTGAGCGTGCGTCAGAGGTTGATGAAGCGCTGCAAACCGCTTTCGCTACCGATGGCCCGGTACTGGTGGATGTGGTCGTCGCCAGTGAAGAGCTGGCGATGCCGCCGCAAATCAAACTGGAGCAGGCCAAAGGTTTCAGCCTTTATATGCTGCGCGCGATTATCAGCGGCCGCGGCGACGAGGTTATTGAACTGGCGAAAACTAACTGGCTAAGGTAAAAATATCCTTTTCAATTCATACACAAAATCCTTCGTGTTGCCTCAAGGCGGCAAGCCCGAACATCCCCGGGAGCATAGATAACTATGTGACCGGGCTTTGAGGGTGTAGCCAACGCAGAAGCAGCGCGAAGAATGAAGTGTATAAGGATATGACATGATAGATTTACGCAGTGATACCGTCACCCGCCCGGGCCGCGCCATGCTGGAAGCTATGATGGCCGCCCCGGTCGGGGATGACGTCTATGGCGACGACCCGACCGTTAACGAACTCCAGCGCTTTGCTGCCGAGCTGGCGGGCAAAGAAGCCGCGATCTTCTTGCCCACCGGCACCCAGGCCAACCTGGTCGCCCTGCTCAGCCACTGCCAGCGCGGCGAAGAGTATATCGTCGGCCAGGGCGCGCATAACTATCTCTATGAAGCCGGCGGCGCGGCGGTACTCGGCAGCATCCAACCGCAGCCCATCGACGCCGCAGCGGACGGCACCCTGCCGCTGGACAAAGTCGCGGCCAAAATCAAACCGGACGATATTCATTTCGCGCCCACCCGCCTGCTGTCGCTGGAAAATACCCATAACGGCAAAGTGCTGCCGCGTGAATATCTGAAAGAAGCCTGGGAATTCACGCGCCAGCGCGGCCTCGGACTGCACGTGGACGGCGCGCGTATTTTTAACGCCGTCGTGGACTACGGCTGCGAGCTGCGCGATATCACCCGCTACTGCGATTCTTTCACCATCTGCCTGTCCAAAGGCCTTGGCGCGCCGGTAGGCTCGCTGCTGGTAGGGAGCGAAGAGTATATTCGCCGCGCGATCCGCTGGCGGAAAATGGTCGGCGGCGGAATGCGTCAGGCGGGGATTCTGGCGGCGGCTGGCCTGTATGCTTTGCAGAACAACGTCGCGCGCTTAAAAGAGGATCATGACAACGCCGCGTGGATGGCGGAACAGCTGCGCGCCGTCGGCGCTGACGTGATGCGCCACGATACCAATATGCTGTTTGTTCGCGTTGGTGAAGCGCGCGCCACCGCGCTGGGCGAGTATCTGCGCGAACGCGGGGTGCTGATCAACGCCTCGCCCATCGTGCGCCTGGTGACGCATATTGACGTTAACCGCCAGCAGCTCGCCGAGGTAGTGAGCCACTGGCAGGCATTTTTAAACCGTTAAGGAGTCCGGTGTGTCGCAGCGAATTCTGGTGCTTGGCGCCAGCGGTTATATCGGCCAGCATCTGGTGAAAAGACTCAGCGAGCAGGGCTTCACCGTGCTGGCGGCGGCACGCCACATCGACAGGCTTAAAAAACAGCATCTCCCCGGCGTCGAGTGCTATTCGCTCGATTTAAACCAGCCGGAAGCGCTACCCGACCTGCTGGCGCAGGCTGATACCGTTTACTATCTGGTGCACGGGATGGGCGAAGGCGGCGACTTTATCCGCCACGAGCGGCAGGTCGCGCTCAACGTTCGCGACGCGCTGCGCGAGACGCCGGTGAACGAAGTCATCTTTCTCAGTTCCTTACAGGTGGCGGAGCAGGAGCAATCCGATCATCTACGCGCCCGCCAGATCACCGGCGATCTGCTGCGCGAATCGGGCGTCCCGGTAGCGGAAGTTCGCGCCGGCATTATCGTCGGCGCCGGTTCCGCCGCCTTCGAAGTGATGCGCGATATGGTTTACAACCTGCCGGTGCTGACGCCGCCGCGCTGGGTACGCTCGCGCACTACGCCGATTGCGCTGGAAAATTTGCTCTACTATCTGCTGCGGTTGCTTGACCATCCGTCCCGCGAGCATCGGGTGTTTGAAGCCGCCGGGCCGGAAACGCTAAGCTATCAGCAGCAGTTTATCCGCTTTATGGCGGTCAGCGGCAAACGACGCCCGCTGATTCCTGTTCCTTTCCCTACCCGCTGGATTTCAGTGTGGTTTCTCAATGTGATTACCTCGGTGCCGCCAACCACGGCCAAAGCCCTGATTCAGGGGCTAAAGCACGATCTGATCGCCGACGATCGCGCCCTGCGGGCCTTAATTCCTCAACCGCTTATCGCGTTTGATGAGGCGGTGCGCCGCACGCTTAAAGAAGAGGAGCAGCTGGTGAACTCCAGCGACTGGGGCTACGATGCGCAGGCCTTCGCCCGCTGGCGGCCCGAATACGGCTACTATCCGAAACAGGCGGGCTGTACCGTTAATACTTCCGCCAGCTCCGGCGCGCTGTGGGAGGTGATCAACCAAATCGGCGGCAAAGAGGGCTATTTCTTCGGTAACGTGCTGTGGAAAACTCGCGGGGCGATGGACCTGCTGGTCGGCCATCGGCTGGCAAAGGGGCGTCCGGAAAGAGCGTATCTGCAAACCGGCGACGCGGTGGACAGCTGGAAGGTCATTATCGTCGAGCCGGAAAAGCAGCTGACGCTGTTATTCGGCATGAAAGCGCCCGGCCTTGGCCGCCTGAGCTTTACCCTGCGCGATAAAGGCGATCATCGCGAGCTGGACGTGCGCGCCTGGTGGCACCCGCACGGTATGCCGGGGCTCTTCTACTGGCTACTGATGATCCCGGCGCATCTGTTTATTTTTCGCGGTATGGCGCGACGCATCGCCCACCTGGCGGAGCAAATCACCATCAAATAGAGTATACGTATAGAATTCTTTCATGATTCTCATTGCATCGTAGTCAGAATCACGGAAAAATGCGCACGAAATTCTTTTGTTTAACAGTGGATCGATATGAAGGTACTGGTTACCGGTGCGACCAGCGGATTGGGCCGCAACGCGGTGGAATATCTGCGTAACAGGGGCATTAGCGTCAGAGCGACCGGGCGCAACGAAGCGATGGGCAAGCTTCTGAGCAAAATGGGCGCAGAGTTCGTCCCTGCGGACTTAACCGAGCTGGTCTCTTCGCAGGCCAAAGTGATGCTTGCCGGTATCGATACCCTGTGGCACTGTTCCAGCTTTACCTCGCCGTGGGGCACCCAGCAGGCCTTCGATTTAGCTAACGTCCGCGCGACTCGCCGTCTCGGCGAGTGGTCGGTAGCCTGGGGCGTGCGCAACTTCGTGCACATCTCTTCGCCGTCGCTCTATTTTGATTATCACCATCATCGCGATGTTAAGGAAGATTTTCGCCCGCAGCGTTTCGCCAACGAATTCGCCCGCAGCAAAGCGGCAAGCGAAGAGGTGATCCATCTTCTGGCGCAGGCCAACCCGAATACCCGCTTTACGATCCTGCGCCCGCAGAGCCTGTTTGGCCCGCATGATAAAGTGTTTATCCCGCGGCTGGCGCAAATGATGCAGCACTACGGTAGCGTTCTGTTGCCGCGCGGCGGCAGCGCGCTGGTGGATATGACCTACTATGAAAACGCGGTACACGCGATGTGGCTCGCCAGCCAGCCCCAGTGCGACCTCTTGCCCTCGGCCCGGGCGTACAACATCACTAACGGCGAACCGCAAACCCTGCACAGCATCGTACAGAAACTCATCGATGAGCTGGGAATAAAGTGCCGCATCCGTTCGGTCCCTTACCCGATGCTGGATATTATTGCCCGCAGCATGGAGCGCTTTGGCAATAAGTCAGCTAAAGAGCCCGCCTTTACCCACTACGGCGTCTCTAAGCTGAACTTTGATTTCACCCTGGATATCTCCCGCGCCCAGCAGGAGCTAGACTACCGGCCGGTTGTCACGATGGATGAAGGCATTATCCGTACCGCCGCGTGGTTGAAGGACCACGGTAAGCTGCACTATTAACCCCGCCCATACTTTTCCAGCAGCGCTTCGGCTATCGCCAGGGTTTGGGCATCGGCAACCCCGTCCCAGCGCTCGGGGCGGAAGTGCATCTGGAAAGCCATAATGACCCGCTTCTGCTGTGCAGGGGTCATGTCCGGCGTTACCTGATAGCCGTAGCGAGACAGCACGTCCAGCAGCTCTGCGGCGTCGACCGGCTCGTATGACGGGCGCCCCTGCAGATAAAACGCCACGCGCTGGGCATCCGGCCATGCGCCAATTCCCTGTTCGGCCAGCCTGCGCCACGGGAACAGCGGCCCCGGATCGTCTTTACGCTGCGGGGCGATGTCCGCATGCGCGACCACGTTCTGCGGCGCGATATGGTAGCGGGCGATAATGTCTTTCGCCAACGGGATCAGAGCGTCAATTTGCGCCGGATTAAACGGCGTGAAGCTTTTGCCCCCGGCCGTTTTTTGCCAGCCGCGATTCTCCAGCTCAATACCAATCGAGGTATCGTTAATACGCGTGCTGCCGCGCCAGAAGCTGACGCCCGCATGCCAGGCCAGATCCTCTTCCGGCACCAGCTGCCAGATCCGCGGTTTGCCTCCGTGCAGCGGCGGTATCTCCGGAATCAGGTAGTGAGAGCTCACCTGGTTATCCGTCAGCGTCGCCAGCGAAACGTCGAAATCATCGGCGGTGTAGTGGATCACCAGCACTTTGATGCGCGGATAAGCCGCCTGCGCCGGGTGGCGCGTATCCAGCTGATAGCCGTCGCGATCGATAATGCCCTTTTCCGTAGCGCAGCCCGCCAGCAGCAGCGTCAGCAGGACGCCTGCCCGGCACATTCTCATCGCCGGGTCTTCACCGCGGTGCCGCTGACGCTGACCATCAGCATGCTGCTATCTTTACCGACGGTTTCATAATCAATATCAATGCCGACCACCGCATTGGCGCCCAGCGCTTTGGCCTGTTCGCTTAGCTCTTCAAAGGCGATTTCCCGGGCTTTACGCAGCTCTTTTTCATAGGCGCCGGAACGACCGCCGACGATATCGCGGATGCTGGCGAAAAAATCGCGGAATACGTTAGCGCCGAGAATCGCTTCCCCGGTGACGACGCCGCAGTATTCGATGATGGGCTGACCTTCGAGGGTTGGCGTAGTTGAAAATTGCATGTTCAAACTCCTTCTTTAGCGTTCAATGCGTTAGCTCTAAGGGTCAAGCACAATCCCTATCTGATACACTATGCTTGAACAGATATTCTAACGTAGTGAGCTCATAAGGAAATCATCATGCGCTACAAAGTTCTTGCATTAGTCCTCCCCTGCGCGCTGGCGCTCAGCGCCTGTACAACCGTCACGCCTGCCTACAAAGATAACGGCACCCGCAGCGGCCCCTGCATCGAAGGCGGCCCGGATGACGTGGCGCAGAAGTTTTATGACTATCAAGTACAGCACCGCAACAGCGATTTAACGGCGCTGCGTCCGTACCTGAGCGACGGTCTGGCAAAACTGCTGAACGACGCGCGTCAGGACCCGTCTAACAACGCCCTGCTGCAGTCAAACCTGTTCTCCAGCAGCACAACGCCAGCCGACAGCGCCGATGTCGCCAGCGCCTCGACCATTCCTAATCGCGACGCGCGCAATATTCCGCTGCGCGTGGAGCTGAAACAGGGCACCCAAAGCTGGAAGGACGAAGTACTGATGATTCAGGAAGGCCAGTGCTGGGCCGTGGATGACGTGCGTTATCTCGGCAACAACGCCCATGCGCCGGCGGGCACCCTGCGACAGAGTCTCGAAAAACGCTAATCCGGGCGCCAGGCCGCTCAGGCCGAATGAAATAACCCCGGTAAAATGTCGGCATTTCCGCTGGTAATGCCGACATTGACTTCTCCCGCCTTCACGAAGCCATATTTTGTGCTAACTTTAAATGTAAACATGGTTTACATTTAACTTTTAACGCATAAATATTGCATAACTATTCTGCCAAAGGTACTATTTGCGGCCTCAATTGCTATTTGTATCAGACTGCCCAGATGAGCATTAAATTAAACGGCATTAATTGCTTCTACGGCGCGCACCAGGCGCTGTTCGACATCACGCTGGATTGCCCGCAGGGGGAAACGCTGGTGCTGCTCGGCCCAAGCGGTGCCGGTAAAAGCTCGCTGCTGCGCGTCCTCAATCTGCTGGAGATGCCGCGTTCCGGTACGTTGCATATCGCCGGAAACCATTTCGACTTTACCAAAGCGCCTTCTGACAAAGCCATTCGCGAGCTGCGCCAGAACGTGGGTATGGTTTTCCAACAGTATAATCTGTGGCCGCATCTGACCGTGCAGCAAAATCTGATTGAAGCCCCCTGCCGCGTACTCGGTTTAAGCAAAGATCGGGCGTTAGACCGCGCGGAAAAGCTGCTCGAACGTCTGCGCCTGAAACCCTATAGCGATCGCTACCCGCTGCATCTTTCCGGCGGCCAGCAGCAGCGCGTGGCCATTGCCCGCGCCCTGATGATGGAACCGCAGGTTCTGCTCTTTGATGAACCCACGGCGGCGCTCGATCCAGAAATCACCGCCCAGATCGTCAGTATTATCCGCGAACTGGCTGAAACCGGCATTACGCAGGTTATCGTCACCCACGAAGTGGAAGTGGCGCGCAAAACAGCCAGCCGCGTGGTCTATATGGAAAATGGCCATATCGTTGAACAAGGTGATGCCGGCTGCTTCGCGCATCCGCAGACCGACGCGTTTAAAAACTATCTTTCACATTGATGTTTTCGGGGAAATGACGATGAAAAAAGTACTGATTGCCGCTCTTCTTGCGGGCATGAGCCTCTCCGCTACCGCAGCCCAGACCATTCGTTTCGCCACCGAGGCCTCCTACCCTCCATTTGAATCGATCGATGCCAATAACAAAATTGTCGGCTTTGACGTCGATCTGGCGAACGCCCTGTGTAAAGAGATTGATGCGACCTGCACCTTTACCAACCAGGCCTTCGATAGCCTGATCCCCAGCCTGAAGTTCCGTCGTTTCGACGCGGTCATGGCCGGGATGGACATCACTCCTGAGCGTGAAAAGCAGGTGCTGTTCACCACCCCGTACTATGAGAATTCCGCGCTGTTCGTCGGCCAGCAGGGTAAATTTACCAGCATTGATGCCCTGAAAGGCAAAAAAGTCGGCGTGCAGAACGGCACCACTCACCAGAAATTCATCACCGACAAACACCCGGAAATCACTACCGTTCCTTACGACAGCTACCAGAATGCGAAGCTGGACCTGCAGAACGGCCGTATTGACGCGGTATTCGGCGATACCGCCGTAGTGACCGAATGGCTGAAGAGCAATCCGAAGCTGGCCGCGGTGGGCGACAAGGTTACCGATAAAGACTACTTCGGCACCGGTCTCGGCATTGCGCTACGTCAGGGCAATACCGAACTGCAGCAGAAATTTAACGCTGCGCTGGAAAAAGTAAAAAGCGATGGGACTTACCAGTCTATCTATAACAAATGGTTCCAGAAGTAACGCTGAATGAACGAATTTTTTCCATTAGCAAGCGCCGCCGGGATGACCGTCGGCCTTGCCGTTTGCGCCCTGATCATCGGCCTGGTGCTGGCGATGCTGTTTGCCGTCCTCGAGTCGGTGAAGCTGCGCCCGGTCGCCTGGCTCGCAACCGGCATTGTCACCCTTTTACGCGGACTACCGGAAATTCTGGTGGTTCTGTTTATCTATTTTGGTTCCTCACAGCTGCTGCTGACCCTCTCTGACGGCTTTACGATCAATCTCGGCTTTGTGCAGATCCCGGTACAGATGCAGATTGAAAACTTCGACGTCAGCCCGTTCCTCTGCGGAGCTATCGCGCTTTCTCTGCTGTATGCCGCTTACGCATCGCAGACCCTGCGCGGAGCGCTAAAGGCCGTTCCGCAAGGGCAATGGGAATCCGGCCAGGCGCTGGGACTATCGAAAGCCGCTATTTTCTTTCGCTTAGTGATGCCGCAAATGTGGCGTCACGCGCTGCCGGGTCTCGGTAACCAGTGGCTGGTGCTGCTGAAGGATACCGCGCTGGTGAGCCTGATCAGCGTCAACGACCTGATGCTGCAAACCAAAAGCATCGCCACCCGTACCCAGGAGCCGTTTAACTGGTACATCATCGCGGCGGCAATCTATCTGGTCATCACCCTGTTGAGTCAGTACATCCTGAAACGTATTGACCAGCGTGCGACGCGCTTCGAACGGAGACCGGGCTGATGCTTGATTACTTACCTGAACTGCTAAAAGGGCTGCATACCAGCCTGACGCTGACGGCGGCCTCTATCGTCGTGGCGCTGATTCTGTCGCTGATCTTTACCATTATCCTGACGCTAAAAACGCCGGTGCTGGTGTGGATCGTGCGCGGCTATATCACGCTGTTTACCGGCACGCCGCTGCTGGTGCAGATCTTCCTGATTTACTACGGCCCGGGACAGTTCCCGTCGCTGCAGGAGTATCCGGTACTCTGGCATCTGATTTCCGAGCCCTGGCTCTGCGCGCTGATCGCCCTTTCTCTTAATAGCGCCGCCTATACCACGCAGCTGTTTCATGGCGCCATTCGCGCCATCCCGGACGGCCAGTGGCAATCCTGCGGCGCGCTGGGGATGAGCAAGAAAGATACCCTGGCGATCCTGCTGCCGTACGCCTTTAAACGCGCCCTCTCCTCCTACTCCAACGAAGTGGTGCTGGTGTTCAAGAGTACGTCTCTGGCCTACACCATTACCCTGATGGAAGTGATGGGTCACAGCCAGCTGCTCTATGGCCGCACCTATGACGTGATGGTGTTCGGCGCCGCCGGTATTGTCTACCTGGTGGTCAACGGCCTGCTGACGCTGCTGATGCGCCTGATTGAACATAAAGCGCTGGCGTTTGAGCGACGGAATTAAAATCGCATAATTAGCCAGACCAAGACGGATAACTTCACTGAATTATCCGTCTTTTTTTAACCAAATAAAAATAACTATCCATCTTTATTGAATATAAATTCATTTGGTGGCATTGTTAGACCCAGCCGCAAACACGGCACAACATCATAAGATTGACCGACGGGAGTTCCACAATGAAAAAGTTAGTTCTGGCCGCACTGCTTAGCTCTTTCGCCTTTGGTGCCGCTGCCGCAGAAAAAATAAGCTTTGGCGTTTCTGCAACTTACCCACCGTTTGAATCCATGGACGCCAATAACCAAATCGCCGGTTTCGACATCGACCTGGCGAACGCGCTGTGCAAACAGATGCAGGCCGAGTGTACTTTTACCAACCATGCTTTCGACAGCCTGATCCCGGCGCTCAAATTCAAGAAATATGATGCGGTCATTTCCGGCATGGATATTACCCCCGAGCGCAGCAAGCAGGTGGCGTTCACCGACCCGTACTACGCTAACTCCGCGCTGGTTATCTCGAAGAAAGATGCCTTCCACTCTTTTGACGATCTGAAAGGCAAACGCATCGGGATGGAAAACGGCACCACGCACCAGAAATACCTGCAGGATAAACATCCTGAGGTGAAAACCGTGGCTTACGATAGCTACCAGAATGCGTTTATCGACCTGAAAAATGGCCGTATTGACGGGGTGTTTGGCGATACCGCCGTGGTCAACGAGTGGCTGAAAACCAACCCGCAGCTGGGCGCGGCGACGCCGAAAGTGACCGACGCGCAGTACTTCGGCACCGGCCTCGGCATTGCGGTACGCCCGGATAACAAAGCGCTGCTGGAAAAACTGAACGCGGCCCTGAAGGCGATTAAAGCCGACGGCACCTACGAAAAAATCAGCAAGCAGTGGTTCCCGGAGTAAGCATTTCCCGGAGGCGGCGCTTGACGCGCCTGTCCGGGCTACCGGCCCGCAGACAGCCGTGGCCCCGTAGCCCGGGCAAGCGCAGCGCGGCCCGGGAAACAGCCGCAACAAAGCCTCAATCCCGGCGCAGTCCCCGGGTTGCGGCGTAAACGCCTTACCCGGGCGACCGATTAGCAGACGGCGGTAAACCGGTAGCCCGATCGGCTAATCCGCAACCTTACACCGGCAGGGTAAACTGGAAACAGGCCCCTGCCGGCGCGTCAAGCAGGCGAATATCGCCGCCGTGCAGCTGCAGCATCCGTCGCACAATCATCAACCCCAGTCCCCCTCGTGATGCGCTTTGCGCGCCAGGCGCCAGCACCGAAGGCCGCTCGAACAGCGTTGCCCGCAGCTCGCTGCCAATGCCCGGCCCGCTGTCGGCCACCTCGACGATAAACTCCGGTCCCGAGCGACGCGCCGCCAGACGGATAAGCCCGCCTTCCGGGGTATGACGAATGGCGTTATCGAGCAGATTAGTCAGCACCCGCTCAATCATCGAGAGATCCGCGGTTATCGGCGGTAACCCAGTGGCCAGCTCCAGCCGTAGACCGATATTGCGCGTCGCGATTGGCAGGTCGAATTTTTGCGCCACATCCTGTACCAGCTCGGCCAACACAAATGTTTCCGGCTGCGGCTTAATCCCGCCGTGCTCCAGGCGAGCCAGCTCAAACAGCTGCTGAGACAGATGGCGGACTTTGTTGCCCTGGCGCAGGGCGATATTCAGATACTGCTTGTTCTCCTCCATCGTCAGGCGATCGGCCTTCAGGCTTAACGTTTCCAGATATCCCAGCAAAGAGGTAAGCGGCGTGCGTAAATCGTGGGAGATGTTGGCGACAAATTCCCGCCGCTGACGATCGCTATCGGCCAGACGGTCCCACTGGCTGGCAATCTGGCGAGCCAGCTCAATAAAGCGATTGTGCAGCACGGCCACTTCATTTCCGGGGTTTGCCTCCGGGGTTTGCGCCGCCAGCGCCTTGATCGCATGAATACTGTCCTGGCTGTCGGTTGCCACCAGCGCGGTGAGCTGACGCACCGGGCGCGTTACCCAGAACCAGGCCAGCCAGCCCGCCAGCCCGCCGAGACCGGCCACCAGCAGCAGAGTCCACAGCAGCAGGCTCCACAAGGTTTTCTGCCAGGCGCTCGCCGCCAGCTCATTAAAGGTTTCGCCTTGCAGGATAATGTAGAGATAGCCGCGCAGCTGGCCGTCCTGGCGCAGCGGCGCCACGCTAAACACCTTTTGCTTATCAAGGCTGCGCGGATCGTCGCCGTACACCGGCCAGGCGCCGCCGGACAGGAACGTTTGCACCGGCGCCAGATCGATGCGCTGGCGCTTAATATGCCCCGGCGGCGCGGCGTCGGCCAGCAGCTCGCCGTCGGGCGAAAGCAGATACAGCTCCACGCTGGGATTAAAGGTCATCAGCCGGTCAAAAAGCGGTTTCAGCATCTGGCGGTCAACCTGCCCCTGAGCGTCCAGCAGCGGCTCGCGGGCGGCGATCTGCTGCGCCAGCCCGGCGGAGAGACGCTGGACCATCACATTACCGTACTGCGCGCTGCTGTACAGCTGGATCAGGCAAACGGCTATGGCGCAGAGCAGCAGCAGTGAGGTAAACACCAGCGCCAGGCGCTGGCTGAGGCTGAGACGGCGGATCATGGCTGCGCCTCTTTGCGCTCCACGGCAAACTTATAGCCTTTTCCCCAGACGGTCAGAATGATGTCCGGCTCCGCCGGGTCGCGCTCAATTTTGGTGCGCAGGCGGTTGATATGGGTATTGACCGTATGCTCATAGCCGTCGTGCTGATAGCCCCACACCCGATCGAGCAGCTCAAGGCGGGAAAAGACCTCCCCCGGATGGCGGGCAAAGTAGTAGAGCAGGTCGAACTCGCGCGGCGTCAGATCCACCGTCTCGCCGCGCAGCTTAACGTCGCGCGATAAGGGGTCAATGCTTAAACCATGGCTGGCAATACGCCCGGCATCCATCAGCAGATTTTGCCCCATAGCCTCCTGACGACGGAACACCGCCTTAACCCGGGCGGTCAGTTCGAGAATCGAAAACGGTTTGGCCAGGTAATCATCCGCTCCCATCTCCAGCCCCTGCACCCGTTGGGTTTCGCTGGCGCGGGCGCTGATAATAATCACCGGCAGATAGCGGGTTTGCTGACGAATGCGGCGACAAATTTCCAGACCGTCGACGCCCGGCAGCATCAGGTCGAGGATCACCGCATCCCAAAGCTCTTTTTCCAGCAAACTCAGGGCCTGCGCCCCGTCCGCCACGTGGACAATCTGATAACCCTCATCCAGCAGATTCAGGCGCAGCAGCGCGGCGATATCTTCATCATCTTCAACCAACAGGATTTTTTTTGCCACCGGCAGCACTCCGCTATTCTTACGTTCTGATTAGCCAAGCTTACCCGATCTTCACCGCCTGAAGAGTTCACATTTTGTTTATACTTCGCGAACCAGCAGGGTCAACACCTCATAATGGGCGGTGTGGGGGAACATATCGAACAGCTGGACGCGCTCAATACGATAACCGCTCAGGCGAGCGATATCTTTCGCCATCGTTCGGGCGTTGCAGCTGGAATAGATAATAAACTCCGGCGCCATACGGCTTAAATACGCGCATAGCTCGTCGCCGATGCCGCGACGCGGCGGATTCACCAGCACCAGATCCGGGATCTCGCCTTCGCCGGTGGCAAACTGCGTGGAATCAAGCGCCTGGAAATGCAGGTTATGCAGGCCGAGCTCTGCCGCCGACTGCTTCGCGCAGGCGATGGCTTCCGGGGCGATTTCGATCCCGGTCAGGCGCATCTCAGGCGAAGCGCAGTGCAGACCAAAGCCGCCGACGCCGCAGAACAGATCCCACATATGGTTGACCGGCAGCTGGCGCACCCAGTCGCGAGCGGTGGCATACAGCTGGATGGCTACCGTCGGGTTAGTCTGAAAGAAGCTCTGCGGGCGGATCCACAGCGGTACGCCGTTGAAATTTTCCGCCAGCGCCTGCTGGTCGGTAAGGAAAATTTCCTGCGGCCCCTCCATGATGGCCATATGCACCGGCTGAATATTGGCGGTAATGACTTTCAACTGCGGCAGCAACGCCTGCAGCGCCGGCAGCGCGGCGCGCAGCTGGGTAAGCTTGGTCTCCGAGCGCAGGACAAAGCGCAGCATCATACCGCCGTCGAGCCGGCTTTCGGTCAGCAGAATGTACTTCAGCTCTCCGCGCCTGCGGGCGACATGATAGGGCGTGAGCCCGGCGCGGGCGATAAACGGCTTAAGCGCAGCGAAAACCGGCGCGAAGCTTTGCGGATAAAGCGGGCAATCGGTCAGGTCTTCCGGAGCGCCATCACGGTGCAGCATCCCGAGCAGCGGGCGCTCAACGCTACCGCTGACCACCATTTTGGCTTTGTTGCGAAACCCACTCTCCGGGCCGCAAGCCGGTGCGCACCACTCAGCGACGGGCGCATCGGCCAAAAGCGCGCGCAGATCGGCCATTTTATCGGCGAGCTGTTGGGATATCGGCAGTTCCAGCCACTGGCAGGAGCGGCAGCGACCCGCGTCATAAAGTGCGCAATGCATAACAAGACCTTCATAAAAACAGGGGCGGGGATTGTATCACCGTTACTGTAAACGGAAAAAGCGTCGGCACGGGGCCGGCACAAACAGCATCGCCAGCACCAGCAGATCCGGTAGTTTTTGCAGCACCAGGGAGCGAAAGATTTCGCGCTTCGATTCCCCGGCAATGCTAAACAGCTCGGGGTAACCGTAGCCCAATGACGCGGCCCACAGGTAGCCAATCACGATAATCTGCGTCAACAAGAATAGCCAACGCGCCCAGTTGCGCCCTTTTACCAGCGAAAAAGCGCACCAGATTTCAATAAACACCAGCACCAGGCTTGAGAGGAACACCAGGGTGAGCGCCCACGTCTGCACGCTGCGATGGACAAAATCCACCATTCCCTGAACGCCAAGCTGGTTGAGGATCATCAGCAAATCCAGACCGCGGATTAAAATAATGGCGAAGGCCGCCACCTGCACCAGCGCAGGAACGTTAAGACGTGCATGAGAAGAACGCGTATTAGTAAACAATCCCAACGTAAAGTCTTCCATGAAAACGGCGCCTCAAGTGCGGCGCCGATGTTAACTCTATTGCAGATTTTAGGTGGTTCAGCCGGTTCTTGCACGCTGGATATCGCGTACCCGCTGCTTTTCCGCGCGGGCCATCAAATACCAGGCGATAAAACCAACAATTCCAACCACGCCGAGGATTAACGTCGCCAGGGCGTTAATCTCCGGGTTGACCCCCATGCGCACGCTGGAGAAGACCAGCATCGGTAGCGTTGTCGCCCCCGGTCCGGAAACAAAGCTGGCTATGACAAGGTCGTCGAGCGACAGCGTAAAGGCCAGCAGCCAACCGGAGACCACCGCCGGCATAATCATCGGCAGCGTAATGACGAAAAAGACCTTCAGCGGCGCGGCCCCCAGATCCATCGCCGCCTCTTCAATGGAGTGGTCAAGCTCACGCAGGCGCGATGAAATAACCACCGCGACGTACGCGGTACAGAAGGTGACGTGCGCCAGCCAGATGGTCAGCATGCCGCGATCCGACGGCCAGCCAATGGAATGCCCCAGCGCCACAAACAGCAGCAGCAGCGACAGGCCGGTAATCACATCGGGCATCACCAGCGGCGCGGTGATCATAAAAGCAAAGCCGTTTGAACCGCGGAAGCGGCCAAAACGCACCATTACCACCGCGGCAATGGTACCGAGGATCACCGCCGCCGTCGCGGCGCAGGCGGCAATGGTCAGACTTAAGCCTACCGCGCTCATCATCGCATCGTCATGAAACAGCTCGCGATACCAGCGCGTCGACCACCCGGCCCATACCGTCACCAGCTTTGAGCTGTTGAACGAGTAAATCACCAGCATCAGCATCGGCGCATACAAGAAGGTAAAGCCGAGCAGCAGAATTAAAATTCGCCACGGCGAACGGACTACCGGCAAATTATTCATCCGTGTTCCCCCACCTGTTTTTGCTGATGCTTGTGGAACCACATGATCGGCACGATCAGCAGCAACAGCATCACGATCGCCACCGCCGACGCGACCGGCCAGTCGCGGTTATTGAAGAACTCCTGCCACAGCACGCGGCCAATCATAATGCTGTCCGGGCCGCCCAGCAGTTCCGGGATAACGAACTCCCCGACCGCCGGAATAAACACCAGCATCGACCCGGCAATAATCCCGCCTTTGGTGAGCGGAACGATCACCTGGAAGAAAGTCTTCAGCGGTCGGGCGCCCAGATCCAGCGACGCCTCCACCAGCGAGTAATCAATACGCGTGAGGGCGGTATAGATCGGCAGCACCATAAACGGCAGATAGGCGTAAACAATACCGATATAGACCGCCAGGTTGGTGTGCAGGATCTCCAGCGGCTGGTCGATGATCCCCAGCCACAGCAGGAAGTTATTGAGCACGCCGTTGCTTTTCAGCAGCCCCATCCAGGCGTAGACGCGGATCAGAAACGAGGTCCATGACGGCAGGATCACCAGCAGCAGCAGGATATTTCGCGTCGATGGCTTACTGTGCGCTACCGCCCACGCCAGCGGATACCCCAACAGCAGGCAGCAGAACGTCGAGATCGCCGCCACCTGAAGCGACTGCAGATAGGCTTCAAAATAGAGCGGATCGTCGGTGAGCTGCAGGAAATTCCCGAGATTCAGCGTTAACGTGAGCTGACCATCGGCCCACTCCAGCAGGTCGGTGTACGGCGGGATCGCCCGCGCCATCTCCGCCAGGCTGATTTTAAAAACAATCAGGAACGGCAGCAGGAACAGCAGGATCAGCCACACGTAGGGCAGCGCAATAACCAACTTGCGCCCGTGGGCCATCTGCAGTCGCGCCAGCCATAGCGCAAAACCGCCCGGTTTTTTTACGCCTGACGGGGGTTCTAATGTACTCATCACCCTCTCCTTACACCGTCAACACGACGCAGCTATCGGCATCCCAGCACAAACGCACCTCATCACCCCAGGTTGGCGCCCCCTTACGGTAACGATGTTCGTTCTGCAGCTGAGCGCTCAGCATCTGCCCGCTTTTCAGGCGCACATGGTAGATAGACAGGTCGCCGAGATAGGCTATATAGATAACCTCGCCCACCGCGAAGTTATAGCCATCCGCGGGCGGGTCCTCGCAGAGCATGATTTTTTCCGGGCGCAGGGCCACCCACACCGGGACGTTATCGACGACGGAGGCATCGGGATCGACCTTCAGCGGATGGGTCAGGCCCGGAGAGTCCAGCACCAGGCCATCTTCCTGACGCTCTTTCACCAGCCCTTCAAAGACATTGACCGAGCCAATAAACTCCGCGCTGTAGCGGGTGGTCGGGTGTTCGTAAATTTCCTCCGGCTCGCCGATTTGCACGAACTTGCCGCGGTTCATAATGGCGATACGCCCCGCCATGGTCATCGCCTCTTCCTGATCGTGGGTCACCATCACGCAGGTGACGCCGACGCGCTCAAGAATATCGACGACTTCGAGCTGCATCCGATCGCGCAGCTTTTTATCCAGCGCCCCCATCGGCTCATCAAGCAGCAGCAGTTTCGGTCTTTTCGCCAGACTGCGGGCCAGGGCCACGCGCTGACGCTGGCCGCCGGAGAGCTGATGCGGTTTACGCTTTGCAAACTCCTGCATATGCACCAGCGCCAGCATCTCCTGCACCCGGCTGGTGATTTCGGCCTTGGGCAATTTGTCCTGCTTGAGGCCAAAGGCGATATTCTGCTCCACCGTCATATGTGGAAACAGCGCGTAGGACTGAAACATCATATTAATCGGCCGCTGATACGGCGGCACCCGCGCCAGATCGACGCCATCCAGGACAATCTGTCCGGCGGTGGGCTGTTCAAAACCCGCCAGCATACGCAGCAGGGTTGACTTGCCGCAGCCGGAAGCGCCCAGCAGAGCGAAAATTTCGCCTTTATAAATAGTGAGGTTGACGTCGTCGACGGCGTGCTGACCGTCGAACGACTTGGTTAAATTACGGATTTCCAGCAGCGGGGTCAGCGCTTTGGGGGTTTTCGCCTGCGGGCGAGGAATCACATCATTCACGGGGTGTTCTCCGGCAGAAATCAAATCATGGTGCAGGCGCACCATCGCGGTGCGCCTGTTGCCGGCAGCGCGAGGCATCGCCGGCCTACAACTCACGGAGAATTACTTACCGCTTTTCACCTTCGTCCAGGCGCGAGTACGCACGCGGTCGATTTTCGGATCCTGTACTTTTAGCGTGAACAGCTTGGCGAAGACGTCAGCCGGCGGATAAATGGCCGGGTTATTGCGGATCTCTTCGCTGACCAGCGGGAGAGAGGCTTTATTGCCGTTAGCGTAATAGACATGATCGCTGATGTGGGCGATAACATCCGGGCGCATCAGGTAGTTGAGGAACTGATAAGCCTCATCTTTGTTTTTCGCATCTGCAGGCATCGCGAAGACGTCAAAGAACGCCAGCGCCCCCTCTTTCGGAATAAAGTAGGAGACATTAACGCCGTTCTTCGCTTCTTTCGCCCGGTTCGCCGCCTGCCATACGTCGCCCGCCCAGCCGATAGCGACGCAGATATCGCCATTCGCCAGGTCATTGATGTACTGCGAGGAGTGGAAATAACGAATATTCGGCCGCAGCTTCAGCAGCAGGTCGGTCGCCGGGCCGGTGTAATCGTCGGCTTTACTGCTGTTAGGATCTTTGCCGAGGTAGTTCAGCACGGTGGCGAAAATCTCTTCCGGGGCATCAAGGAAGGAGACGCCGCAGCTTTTCAGTTTCTCCAGGTTCTCCGGCTTCATCACCAGATCCCAGCTGTCCAGCGGCGCGTCTTTACCCAGTACGGCTTTCACTTTATCGATGTTATAGCCAATACCGGTGGTCGCCCACAGGTACGGGATCGCGTATTTATTGTCCGGGTCGTGCTTCGCCACCAGCTTCAGCACTTCCGGATCGAGATTTTTCCAGTTGGGAAGTTTGCTCTTATCCAGCGGCTGGAAAACCCCGGCCGCCAGCTGGCGCTCAAGGAAACTCGCCGACGGCACCACCAGGTCAAAACCGGTGCTGCCCGCCATGAGCTTACCCTCCAGCACTTCGTTGGAGTCAAAGACGTCATACACCACTTTAATGCCGGTCTCTTTTTCAAAATTCGCCACCGTATCCGGCGCAATATAATCAGACCAGTTATAAACATGCAGGGTTTTTTGTTCGGCTGCGAGCGAACCGGCAGAGACGGCCATCAGCGCACCCGTAACCAGACCTGTTAACCATTTTTTACCAAAGGCGGTCATATCTCTTATTCCTTCTCAATGCCCGTTAACAAGCGGGCTGAATATACGCACTTGTTCGCATGCAATAATCATGCATATTTTTTCATTGCCTAAGAAAAGGAGAGAGGACCTCTCCCGGAATGGTTGCCCGCAACTGGAAGCAGCGTCAGAATAACTGTAGCCAGAATAAGAGGCTATAGCCCAGGTAAAAAAACGGCTTTTATCAATTTTTTATGCAATAAGGGTCTATGTGATAAGCCGAAAGCGGCAGAATGGCGGTGAAAAATTCTTTACAGGAAGGTTAATAGCAGAATAAAAGCACGTAATACGCAGCCGCCATGGCAGTGGCTGCGCTATTTTTCGACAGGCTTAGTGAAGAAAATGGTACTGAATATTCTCAGCCGCCGGCTCTTCTTCCTCGGACTTATACAGCACCTGATTGGCGCTGGCCTCAAGGATAACCATAGAAATCTGTTCTTCGCTCTGGCGGAAAAACCACGCGAACTGGTCGAGGGTCACGCCGACGCCGACGGTCAATGCCTGACACACCACCAGTTTCGGCAGATTATCGTCCTGAATATCGAGGAAAGCTTTGACCGTCAACGAACTGGCGTTAATCGCAGAAAGATCGGCGGAAAGCGGCAACAGTGCGGAGGGTTTGACCTCAGCCAGCGCGGAGAAAAGCACCACGTTATCCACCAGGTCAAGTTTGGCATCAAAAATGCCTTCGAAATTTTGCATATGCGGCAGGTGCAGTGCCTGGCAGGAATCACACTCAAAAAAGCTGATGCCCAATTCGTCGAGCCATTGACGTAATGTATCAAGACCCGGAACGACCAGTGAATCCATATGACCTGTGACCTCTTACTGTGAAAAATGCGACGCCATAGCTTACGCAAAAAAAGCGGCGTATTCCATGACGGTGTCGTGAAAGGGAACTATCCGCCCATTTTCAGACAAAATCCGGGCGTGGCTTGTCGTTCGATCCAGGCGATCATTTTGCCGGCGATATCGACGCCGGTGGTGGTTTCAATCCCTTCAAGCCCCGGAGAAGCATTAACCTCCATCACCAGAGGACCGCGCGTGGCGCGCAGAATATCAACGCCAGCGACGTCCAGCCCGAGCGTCTGCGCGGCCTTAATGGCCATTTCACGCTCCTGCTCGCTGATAAACGCCACCGACGCTACGCCGCCGCGATGCAGGTTAGAGCGAAAATCCCCCTCCTTCGCCCGCCGCTCAATCGCCGCCACGACCTCATTGCCCACGACCAGGCAGCGCACGTCCCGGCCTTTCGCCTCGGCGATATACTCCTGCACCAGAATATGCGCATTCAGACCGCGAAAAGCGTCAATGACGCTCTCTGCCGCCTGCCGCGTTTCGGCCAGCACGACGCCGATGCCCTGAGTGCCCTCCACCAGCTTTACCACCAGCGGCGCGCCGCCAACCATCGCGATCAGGTCGCTGGTATCGTCTGGCGAATGGGCAATGCCGGTGAGCGGCAGGTCGATTCCCTGACGCGCCAGCAGCTGGAGCGAACGCAGCTTGTCGCGGGCGCGGGTGATGGCGACGGACTCATTGAGCGGATAGCTGCCCAGCAGCTCAAACTGACGCAGCGCCGCGGTGCCGTAGTAGGTAATCGCCGTGCCGATGCGCGGAATGACGGCGTCAAAATGCGGGAGCTGGCGGCCTTTGTAGTGAATGGATGAGGCCACCGGACTGACGTTCATATAGCAGGAAAGCGGATCGAGGATTTCCACCTGATGACCGCGTTTTTGCGCGGCTTCGCGCAGGCGTCGACATGAATAAAGCGTTCCATCCCGGGATAATATGGCAATTTTCACCCTGCACCTCTGCGAAAAGACCCGCTCCGGCGGGCCTTTGGTAGTCAATGAGCGCTGACCTGCGGAATTTCCTTACGTCAGACCAGGGGCAGTTTACACGCAATCAGCGCGTAGCCCATCCCTGCTTATGCAGATATTCCAGAATAAATGGACGGCTCTCTTTGACGATAGTCCGGCGGATATGGTCGCTCCAGGTATCGCGACGCGTGTTGCTGCCGCGTGAGAGATAATACTGCGCCAACTGCTCGTCATATTCCGCAAGGACCGTTTCATCCAGCGGCTGATAGTGATTTTCATGCACCAGCATCGCCGACGGCATGCGCGGTTTCACTTCCGGGTTATCGTCAGGCCAGCCAAGGCACAGGCCAAACAGCGGCAGCACGTGCTGCGGGAGCTTCAGCAGCTCGGTCACCGCATCGATATTGTTGCGCAGGCCGCCGATATAGACGCCGCCCAGGCCAAGGGATTCCGCCGCCACCAGCGCATTCTGCGCCAGAAGAGCGGTATCGACGCAGCCCAGCAGCAGCTGTTCGGCGAGGCCCAGCTGAGCGTCTGGGCAGATTTGCAGATTGCGGTTAAAATCAGCGCAGAATACCCAAAACTCCGCGGCCTGCGCCACGTGCTGCTGACCGCCGCTCAGCGGGACCAGCTGTTGACGTATTTCCGGGTCGGTAACGCGAATAATTGAGGAACATTGTAAAAAACTGGAGCTTGAAGCGCCCTGCGCGCTGGCAATAATCGCGGCGCGCTGTTCGTCGCTTATCGGCGCGTCGGTAAAATGGCGAATAGAACGGTGGCTACGCAGCAGCTCAATGGTCGGCGTCATCTCGTTTTTCTCTGTCAGGCAGTGAGGAAGGTGGGGTTTTCGTGTGCGTCAACTGCGGGGCAATGACTTGCGCCACGCGCCACATTAACGCCACGGCGGCCGGGAGCATCAGCAGGATCCCCGCGAAGATCATCAGCAGCGCCGCCGTCGGGCTGGAAAACGGCGCGGGCAGGCTGACGTACTGGTTGAGCGAGAGCCAGGCCAGGGTCAACAGCACCATGCCGATAATCTCGACTACCAGAATACTTGTGGGTAATGCAGCGGGCGATCGCATAACGCTCCTCCGGTCCAAATCATGCACGCTCCCGGGCAAAAACCGGTCGCGTATCAGGCCAGTATAGCGGTTTCATCAGCAGAATATTTAACAAACATAGCCTTAAGCCATCAAAGCAAAAGGCAGAACCTTCTTTCCCTCGCCGACATAACGCGGCATGATACCCGCCATTCGCCATCCGGCTGAGGTTTAAGGAGAGAGACTATGTTTACGGTAATTTTTGGTCGTCCAGGCTGCCCCTATTGCGTTCGCGCCAAAGAGCTGGCGGAAAAGCTGAGCAATGAGCGCGATGATTTTAACTATCGCTACATTGATATTCACGCAGAAGGCATCAGCAAAGCCGATCTGGAAAAAACCGTGGGTAAACCGGTAGAAACCGTGCCGCAGATTTTTGTCGATCAGAAGCACATTGGCGGCTGCACTGACTTTGAAGCCTGGGCGAAAGAGAATCTCGGCCTGTTCGCCTGAGACGGCTCACTCCTCTGACGAGGGCTTGCGTCTGGTATCAAGCCAGGCGCAAATAAACAAAAAGCACAGCGCGCCCAGCGCGCACCAGAACACCGCGCTAAACAACCACGCCAGTTCCTGCCAGAAAGAACGCTGGGTCACAAAGAAAAGCCGCATGACCACCAGACACACTGGCGCAGCCAGCATCGCGCCGATAAGCGGGCGAATAACCCGCTGTCCGGGAGAGAGGCAGCTTGCCGCCGCACCGGGTAGCAAAAAGAATAGCAGCCCGAGCTCAGGGTTACCGGTAGCCCGAAAGGCGCCTTTCATATGTAACAGTAGTGACAAACAAACCACAATAAATAGAAAGAACCCACAGATAATACCGGCCCAGGTACGCTCAGATTTCACGACATCCTCCTGATTTTGCCTCTAACCAACTTCCACTTCGCCCAGTCAGATAAAGATTCTGGCAATCCATGCCAATAAAAGATCCCGTCAATGTAAAAACGATTGTTACTAGCCGCAGCCTCCAGGAAGGATTAAACTGTCGACTATATTTTGCTGGTTATAACGGGATGCCAGAATAGCGTTCGGGACAACGCGAACACTGGACCAACCTTAGACCAAATAACCATTTCCTTCAACAACTTACTAGTAAATGAGAAGTTGGCTTTCGTGAATATAAACGTCGCAGATTTGTTAAACGGGAATTACATCCTGTTATTGTTCGTTGTACTAGCATTAGGACTCTGCCTCGGGAAACTGCGTCTCGGGTCGGTACAACTTGGTAATTCCATTGGCGTTTTAGTCGTTTCCCTATTATTAGGGCAGCAGCATTTCAGTATTAACACTGACGCCCTCAATCTCGGCTTTATGCTGTTTATTTTCTGCGTCGGCGTGGAGGCGGGACCCAACTTTTTTTCTATTTTTTTTCGCGATGGGAAAAATTACCTGATGCTCGCTCTGGTGATGGTCGGCAGCGCGATGCTGATCGCCATGGGGCTGGGTAAGCTATTCGGCTGGGATATCGGCCTGACGGCCGGGATGCTCGCCGGCGCTATGACCTCCACCCCCGTGCTGGTGGGCGCCGGAGATACGCTACGCCACTTCGGCCTGCCCAGCGACCAGTTAGCCCTTTCGCTCGATCATCTGAGCCTCGGCTATGCCCTGACCTATCTGGTTGGCCTGGTCAGCCTGATCGTCGGCGCCCGCTATATGCCGAAGCTGCAGCATCAGGATTTACAGACCAGCGCCCAGCAGATCGCCCGCGAGCGCGGCCTCGACACCGATTCCCGGCGTAAGGTGTACCTGCCGGTGATCCGCGCCTACCGCGTCGGCCCGGAGCTGGTGGCGTGGGCTGATGGTAAAAACCTGCGCGAGCTGGGCATTTACCGCCAGACCGGCTGCTACATTGAGCGCATCCGCCGCAACGGCATTCTCGCGAACCCGGACGGCGATGCGGTGCTGCAGATGGGCGATGATATCGCCCTGGTGGGTTACCCGGATGCCCATGCCCGCCTCGACCCAAGCTTCCGTAACGGCAAAGAGGTCTTCGACCGCGATCTGCTCGATATGCGTATCGTCACCGAAGAGATCGTGGTCAAAAACCACAACGCCGTCGGCCGCCGCCTGGCGCAGCTGAAGCTTACCGATCACGGCTGCTTCTTAAACCGCGTTATCCGCAGCCAGATCGAAATGCCGATCGACGACAACGTTGTGCTCAACAAGGGCGATGTGCTGCAGGTTAGCGGCGATGCGCGTCGCGTCAAAACCGTCGCGGATCGTATTGGCTTTATCTCCATCCACAGCCAGGTGACCGACCTGCTCGCCTTCTGCGCCTTCTTTATTGTTGGCCTGATGATCGGCATGATCACCTTCCAGTTCAGCTCGTTCAGCTTCGGCATCGGTAACGCCGCCGGTCTGCTGTTTGCCGGCATCATGCTCGGCTTCCTGCGCGCCAACCATCCGACGTTCGGCTATATCCCGCAGGGGGCGCTGAATATGGTGAAAGAGTTCGGCCTGATGGTATTTATGGCCGGCGTGGGGCTCAGCGCCGGCGCCGGCATTAATAACGGCCTCGGCGCCGTCGGCGGTCAGATGCTGGCGGCGGGCCTCATCGTCAGCCTGGTGCCGGTGGTTATCTGCTTCCTGTTCGGCGCGTACGTCCTGCGCATGAACCGCGCGATGCTCTTCGGCGCCATGATGGGCGCCCGCACCTGCGCGCCGGCGATGGAAATCATCAGCGATACCGCGCGCAGCAATATTCCGGCGCTGGGATACGCGGGGACCTACGCCATCGCTAACGTGTTGTTAACCCTGGCAGGTACGCTGATTGTTATCATCTGGCCGGGGCTACAGTAAACTTTTCAGAAAAAAAACGCGTATACGCAGAACTTTTTTAGCTGGCGTCAGTCATAAGTAGTGCCACTGCTTTTCTTTGATGTCCCCATTTTGTGGAGCCCATCAACCCCGCCACTTAGGTTCAAGGTTGATGGGTTTTTTGTTTTCTGCGCCCCGCTCACTCTCCCGCCAGCCGGTCTACCATCAGTCGAATCGCTTCTCTCGATAGCGGCGCTCTGTCGGTCACGAAGTGCAGCGTCATCCCCTCGATAAAGGCGTCCAGCCCGCGGGCCGTTGCCGGTTCAAACCACTGCTCAAGGGTCTGCTGGCTGCGCAGCATCCAGTTCTGCATGACCGCTTTTAAATTCGGCTGGCTGCTGCAAAAAGCATAAAGCTGATACATCAGCTCCATATTGCGCGCAGTAGTGACCTGGGCGCTAAAAATCAGCTCGGCAATGGCGTCACAGGCCTCCCGGCGATTATGCACATCGGCAAAAAACTGCTGATACTGCGCCGACATCTGGCCGGTAAACAGGCTGAACGCCTCTTCGACCAGCGCCTCAATACCGCTAAAATAGTAGGTCAGCGAACCCAACGGCACGCCCGCGCAGGTGGCGATTTTCCGGTGCGTAACCGCATGAATGCCGTGTATCGCGATCGTGTCCAGCGTCGCCTGCAAAATCCGCTCCCGACGCTGCGGGTCGTTTGGTCGACGGGCCATACTCTTTTCCTCTTTCATTTAATATGCCTCAGGCTGAATCGAATCATAGAGGTCAATAAAAAAGCATTCCTCAGCAAGCAACCTGGATGTACAAATGTACACAACCTTGCTACTGTTGTCTGCATCTCTTCACTCTCGGGCATTTACGGATGACAGCGCAAACTTCACGCAGGGCCCTTCAGCTAAGGCTGTGGGCGCTCTTCATGTTCTTTTTTATCCCCGGATTACTCATGGCGTCATGGGCCACCCGCACGCCGGCGATTCGCGATCTGCTCGCGCTATCGACGGCGGAAATGGGGATTGTATTATTTGGACTCTCAATAGGTTCAATGAGCGGCATCCTCTGCTCAGCGTGGCTGGTCAATCGATTCGGCACCCGTAAAGTGATTCGCGCCACCATGTCCTGCGCGGTGGTCGGCATGCTGGTGCTCAGCGCCGCGCTATGGTTCACGTCGGCGGTGCTGTTTGCCATTGGCTTAGCCATCTTCGGCGCCAGCTTTGGCTCCGCGGAAGTGGCGATTAACGTCGAAGGCGCCGCCGTTGAACGCGAAATGAATAAAACCGTCCTCCCAATGATGCATGGTTTCTACAGCTTCGGCACGCTCGTCGGCGCCGGGATTGGCATGGCGGTAACCGGCTTCGGCCTGCCCGCCGCGCCGCACATTCTGCTGGCGGCGCTGGTGGCTATCGCCCCCATCGCTATCGCCATTCGCGCGATTCCTGAAGGCACCGGCAAAAATGCGGCGGAAGCGGCGCGCCATGAAGGCAAAGGCCTGCCGATCTGGCGCGATGCCCAGCTGCTGCTGATTGGGGTGATCGTCCTGGCCATGGCCTTTGCCGAAGGCTCCGCTAACGACTGGCTGCCGCTGCTGATGGTGGACGGCCATGGCTTCAGCCCAACCTCCGGCTCGCTGATTTATGCAGGCTTCACCCTCGGCATGACCCTTGGCCGCTTTACCGGCGGCTGGTTTATTGACCGCTACAGCCGCGTGACGGTGGTACGCGCCAGCGCGGTAATGGGCGCGCTGGGCATTGGCCTGATTATTTTCGTCGACAACCCGTGGGTCGCCGGTCTCTCCGTATTATTATGGGGCCTCGGCGCGTCGCTGGGCTTCCCGCTGACCATTTCCGCCGCCAGCGATACCGGCCCCGATGCGCCGAAGCGCGTCAGCGTGGTGGCGATTACCGGCTACCTCGCCTTCCTCGTCGGGCCGCCGCTGCTGGGCTTTCTCGGCGAACACTTCGGCCTGCGCAGCGCCATGATGGTAGTGCTGGCACTCGTGCTGGTCGCGGCCATCGTCGCCCGCGCGGTAGCGAAGCCACAATCTGAACCCGTGATGGAGAACAGTTAATGAGCATCAAATTGATTGCGGTAGACATGGACGGCACCTTTCTGAGCGATGCCAAAACCTATAACCGTCAGCGTTTCCTCGCCCAGTATGCGCGAATGCGCGAGCAGGGCATCCGCTTCGTCGTCGCCAGCGGCAACCAGTATTACCAGCTCATCTCCTTTTTCCCTGAGGTGGCGCACGAAATCGCTTTTGTCGCCGAAAACGGCGGCTGGGTGGTCAGCGCCGGCGAGGATGTGTTTAACTGCCGGATGCCGAAGGAACATTTCAATACCGTCATCGACCATCTTCTGACGCTGACCAACATTGAAATTATCGCCTGCGGTAAGCGCAGCGCTTATACCCTCAACCGCTATAACGATGCGCTGAAAGCGGTCGCGGCGTAGTACTATCATCGCCTCGAACTGGTCGACGATTTTAATCATATTGCTGATGATGAAATTCTGAAGTTCGGTCTCAACGTGCCGGATCAGCTGATTCCGCAGATCCAGCCGAAGCTGCACGCCGCGCTTGGCGATATGGTGACCGCGGTCGCCACCGGCTACGGTAGCATTGACCTGATTATTCCCGGGGTGCATAAAGCCAACGGACTGCGCATCCTGCAGGAACGCTGGGGCATAAAGAACCATGAAGTGGTGGCGTTTGGCGATAGCGGCAACGATATCGAAATGCTGCAGCACGCCGGATTCGGTTTCGCGATGGCCAACGCCGCCGCGCCGGTGAAGGCCGTCGCCGGCTACCGTGCCCCGCACAATAACGAAGAAGGCGTGCTGCATATTATTGATAAGGTACTGAATCGCGAAGCGCCGTTCGCCTGAGGTAGCGCCTGCTGCGGCGCGTCACGTCGCAGCAGGGCATTTGAAGGTTACTGCGGTTCGTGGGCGTTGCCCACGCGTTTATCCTTCAGGAAGTAGACCGTCATCGCCAGCCAGAGCACCCCGCTCAGCAGGTTGAGCAAGCTGAAGAGCCCGCTACCGCCAGACTCATAGGCGTGCTTACTGACTTCGATACCCACGGTAAAGATCAGCATTTGCAGCATCCCCATCGCCGCCGACACCGTCCCCTTACTCATCTCGCTGGCAAACAGCGTCAGACGCACCAGTCCGGCGTTGGCGAGACCAATCCCGAAGGCGTAAACGCTCAGACCGGCGGTCATCCACAGATACGCGTGCGTCGACGCCACCGTCGCCACGGCGGAGATCAGCAGGCCGATCATAATCGGCCAGCCGCCGAGAATAATCAGCGAGCGCACTGTTTTGCGTGAAGTCTGGCGCGCCAGCACCAGGTTCCCGGCAATCAGCGCGCCAAAAATCGGCACCTGCAGCAGGCCATATTCGTAGCTGGTCGCCTGCTCGCCGCTGATGATGATCACCGGCGATTGGGCAATCCACGCCAGCAGCGGCAGGCTGACAAAACCGGTGGCCAGCGCGCCGGCGACAAAGCGCAGGTTTTTCAGCACTTCACGATAATCACGCCCCAGCTCTTTTACCGATGGCTTCTCGCCCATGCGGGTGGCGGTTTCCGGCATCGCCTTCTGTAGCCCGAAAAAGGCGATGGCGGCCAGCACGGCAAACAGGACAAACATCATCTCCCACGGCAGGAGATGAACCCAGGCCGCGCCCACCAGCGGCCCGAGCAGCGGCGCAATCAGCGCGACGTTAGCCATCAGGGCGGTGATCTTGATGCACACCGCCTCTTCAAAAGACTCCTGTATCGCCGCATAGCCGACCGCGCCGATAAAGCACAGGCTGATACCCTGCAAAAAGCGCAGCAGCGTGAACTGCTCAATAGTTTGCGCCAGCAGCGTCGCCAGGCAGGTTACGATAAACCACACTACCCCGGTCAGCATCACCGGACGACGGCCGATGCGGTCCGAAAGCGGCCCCAGCAGCCACTGCAAAAACATACCGCCGGCCAGATAGGCGGTCATTGAGGTCGGCACCCACTCGTTGCCCACGCCAAATTCTGCCACCACCGAGAGCATGCCCGGTTGGATCATGTCATTGCCGATATAGGTGGAGAACTCGTATAACACCAGGCACAACGGAAAGAGCAGCGCCTGACGTCCGAGGCGTTTGCCAGAAAGCGAATAATTCTGCATGAAATCTCTTATTTAAATAAAACCGCGCAAAGTTTAATGAAAGTCGTCTCGGGGAGATAGCGAATTGTGAGCGATGAAGCAAAATATCGCCACACGGATAGCGCATCGCCAGCAACCAATCAAAATCCAGCTGTATATATTTCGTTTATGTTTCAATTAGATTACAGGCTATATACTCCTTCAATCAGTCTGTTAACGAAGCCACGCCCGCGTTTTAATTCATAACAAACTGATAATTAAGACAATACTGCTTTACCTTATCGCCACCGTTTTTTAAGGTGGGCGGCTTGTTGCTAACGGACCCAAGAGCCTGGATGTATGCTGGAAAATATTAACTACTCGCTGTTTGCATTACTCAACGCTACCCCCGCATCGCCGTGGTGGGCGATTGAAATCGCGACGTTTATCGCCAAAGACCTGATAATTATGGTGCCATTATTGGTGTTGGCCTTATGGCTTTGGGGCCCAAACCAGCGGCAGTTAGTATTTAAGGTCATGATGGCATTAGCCATTAGCCTGACGCTTTCGTGGATATTCGGCATATTTTTTCCGCATGACCGTCCGTTTGCCGCCGGTATTGGCTATAACTTCCTGCATCATTCGCCCAATAACTCCTTCCCGAGCAATCACGGCACGATCTGCTTTACCTTTGCGCTGGCCTTTATGTTCTGGCACCGCCTGTGGTCGGGCGCGCTGCTGTTCGCCCTTGCCTGCGCGATTGCCTGGTCCCGGGTCTATCTCGGCGTGCACTGGCCGATGGATATGCTGGGCGGGCTGCTCACCGCGATGATCGCCTGCCTTAGCGCCCAACTGCTGTGGCAAAGCGGCGGAAAAACCCTCTATCAGCATCTGCAGCGGCTGTACCGTCTGTTTTTTTCGCTGCCGATTCGCAAAGGTTGGGTGCGCGAATAGATGTTCCTGACCAGCTGGTAAAGTTGCGGTAGCGCCCAATTCCTGCGCGTGACTAAGCCTCTTCCGGCAGGTAAAATCGCCGCTGACGCCCTGTCAATGCAGGGCGCTTTCAGCTTAGAGGGAATATGGAAACTCGTCGTGACGAACGCATCAGTCAGCTTATTCAGGCACTCAAGCGCAGTGATAAACTCCATCTAAAAGAAGCGGCCACCCTGCTTGGCGTGTCAGAGATGACCATTCGTCGCGATCTCAACGGCCACAGCGGCCCGGTCGTGTTGCTGGGCGGCTATATCGTTCTGGAGCCGCGCAGCGCAACGCACTATCTGCTGAGCGATCAGAAAACACGCCTTGTGGATGAAAAACGCCGCGCAGCCCGCCATGCGGCTAAGCTGCTTGAGCCCCACCAGATGGCCTTTTTTGACTGCGGGACCACCACGCCGTGGATCATCGACGCCATCGATAGCGCCCTGCCCTTTACCGGGGTCTGCTATTCGCTCAATACCTTTCTTTCCCTGCAGGAAAAACCCCAGTGCCGCGCGATTTTGTGCGGCGGCGAGTTCCACGCCAGCAACGCCATTTTTAAACCGCTAAGCCTGCAGGATACGCTGAGCCACCTTTGCCCGGACATCGCGTTTTATTCCGCCGCGGGCGTCGATTGCGAGCAGGGCGCGACCTGTTTTAACCTGGAAGAGCTGCCGGTCAAACACTGGGCGATGAAAAGCGCGCGCTACCACGTGCTGGTCGTCGATCACAGTAAATTTGGTAAAGTTCGCCCGGCGAGGATGGGGGATTTAGCGCAGTTTGACGTGATTGCCAGCGACGTGTGTCCGGATGACGATCTGCTCGCGCTGGCGAAGGAAAAACAGATTTCACTGCTTTACTAACCGCGCCCCGCAGGGCGCGGCCTGCATTTTAAGAGAACCAACCGCCGAACCAGCCGTGCAATTTCATCAGCACGAAATCGATCATCCGGCTAAAGAAACCGCCTTCGTTTACCGCTTCCATCACAATCAGCGGCCGCTGCTCAATGGTTTTATCATTAAGCTTGAAGTCGATGGTGCCGACCACCTGCCCTTTGGTGAGCGGCGCGGTCAGCTGCGTATCATTCAGGGTGTAGCTGGCCTTGAGGTTTTTCAGCTGGCCTTTCGGCAGCGTGATGGAGCCGGCCTCGCCCGCCCCCAGCTTCGCTTCGCTGCTATCGCCAAACCAGACGCGCTGGGTAATAAAGGTGGCATCGGGTTTAATCGGCGTCACGGTTTCATAGAAACGGAAGCCCCAGGTCAGCAGTTTTTCTGATTCGTTAAAACGGATACGGTCAGTTTTGGTGCCGAGCACGACGGCAATCAGGCGCATATCGTTTTGCGTCGCGGAAGAAACCAGATTGTAGCCCGCCCCGGCGGTGGTCCCGGTTTTCACGCCGTCAGCGTTGAGATTCGTGCTCCACAGCAGACGGTTGCGGTTCGGCTGACGGATTTTGTTGAAGGTGAACTCTTTTTCTTTATGGATCGCATACTCTTCCGGCACGTCATGGATCATCGCTTTGGTGAGCAGCGCCATATCGCGGGCGGTACTAAACTGACCCGGCGCATCCAGACCGTGCACGGTCATAAAGGTGGTGTTGGTCAGGCCCATTTTCTGCGCATAGCCGTTCATCAGGCTGACAAACGCGTCCTGGCTGCCCGCCACGTAGTCGGCGATCGCGATGCTGGCGTCGTTGCCGGATTGAATGATAACGCCCTTGTTAAGATCTTCGACCGACACCTGCATTCCTGGCTTAAGGAACATCACCGATGAGCCGCGCAGCGCCGGGTTACCGGTTGCCCACGCGTCGCGCCCGATAGTCACCATATCGGTCGACTTAATCTTACCCGCCTTTAACGCCTGGCCGACAACATAGCTGGTCATGATTTTGGTCAGGCTCGCCGGATCGAGTTTTTCATCGGCATTGCCTTCGCTGAGCACTTTGCCGCTGGCATAGTCCATCAGGATCCAGGCTCGCGCGTCAATGGATGGCGCATCGGGGAGTTGTTCTGCAGCCTGCACCGCAGGCGCAACGAGAAATAAAAGCGCGCAGCCTGCCGCGAGGCCGCGAAGGGAAAAAGCATCATGCGTCATAAGAGCCACCCAAGTATCCTTTCCAAACAAAAATATGCCGCCACACTCGTTCGGCGCCGCAGCAGCCGGTGAGTAAAGCGTACAAATGACCTTAAAGAAACAGCGAGTTGGTAAAGTTTTTAAAGTTTACGCAATAACCTCGCCCGGTGCTGCAAACAGAGCAATTTTTTTGATCGCGGTTGCCTAAATATTAACTTTATTATGGCATGCAAAAAAATAGTTTAGCAAATTCAATGATCTGCAATATTTTCAACATCATAGCGTTATTGACTTCTTGTCAAATGCGGACAAATACGGACATTTGATTGCCCCAAATCGTGCCCCAAATGTCATTTTGCCCCAAAATCTGCCCCATTTTACCCCATCAAACAGGGCTATCATCCTGCCCCATATCGTTGATCACGTGCGTTGCGACTCCATCACTTGACCTTCATCAAATCGCTATATCTCGTTGTATAGCGGGGTGATAGCATTTCACGCTTCATTTGCCATGCGGTCTGGATTCCCTGCCCTGCAAAATAGAGCGTCCCCCTGCCATCCTTCGCGTTGAGGTGGTCGAGGACTTCCATCAATTTCTCACTATTCTGCCGCGGTGCGTTATCATCAAACAGATTCAGCTGTGCCACACCTTGGCTGTAGAAATCTCCCAGCATTACGCCTGCTTTCTGATATCTATGCCCATCTTTCCAAATTGCATCGAGGCATTTCGTCGCCGCAGTGATTATGTCCCTGCTGTCCTGGGTTGGCGTTAGCAGCTTTACCGATGCGCTGTTTCCGTAATATGGCTCATTGAGCGCAAAGGGACTGGTTTTAACGAACGCTGAGATAAACCGGCAATACTGATGCTCGCCGCGAAGTTTCTCGGCTGCGCGCGATGCGTAGCTGCATATCGCCTGGCGCATTTCATGATATTCAGTGATGCGGCCGCCAAAAGAACGGCTGCACACGATTTCCTGCTTTACCGGCGCGAATTCCTCAAGACCGAGGCATGGTTCACCACGCAACTCCCGCACTGTTCTTTCCAGAACAACATTAAAATGCTTCCGGATAAAACGGATATCAGTATCAGCCAGCTGCAGCACAGTTTTAATCCCTATAGCCTCCAGCTTTTTACTGATACGCCGGCCAACGCCCCACACTTCATCAACTGGCAAGAGCGCCATTAACTTTCTCTGCCGTTCCAGATTGGACAAATCAACGACTCCCCCAGTCTGCCGCTGCCACTGTTTCGCGGCATGGTTAGCAAGCTTTGCCAGCGTCTTTGTCTGCGCTATGCCGACACCCACAGTGAGGTGAGTCCTACGCAGAACTGTCTCGCGAATTTCCCGGCCAAAGTCGGTAAGATCTCGACAGTTACGAACGCCGGCTAAATCGCAAAATGCCTCGTCAATACTGTAAATTTCGCAGCGCGGGGATAGTTCTTCAAGCGTAGTCATCACTCGGTTGGACATATCGGCATAAAGCTCATAGTTGCTGCTAAACGCGATAATACCGTGCTGGCGAAACACATCCTTTTGTTTAAAATACGGCTCACCCATTTTGACGAATGGCTTTGCCTCTGCGCTACGTGCAATCACACAACCATCATTATTGGAAAGGACGACTACCGGCCGCCCTTTCAGGTCAGGACGGAAAACCGTTTCGCACGATGCGTAAAATGAGTTCACATCGCAGAGCGCAAACATCTCAGCCAGCCGATTTGATGATGTAAGTTACGACACCGAACACATCCAATGTATCTTCACTTCCCACGACTATTGGGGAATACGCGCTATTCATTGGGTTAAGCTGAACGCGTGGATGCAGCTGCAGTTTCTTAACAGTGAATTCCCCGCCCACCGCGGCAATCACAATATCACCATGAACTGCGGTTCTTGAACTATCCACGACCAATAAATCCCCCTCGCCAATGCCGGCATCTTTCATGCTATCGCCTGCAGCTTTGACAAAATATGTCGCGCTGGGGTGGTTAACTAACAACTCGTTCAGGTCGATGCGTTGCTCAACATAATCCTGCGCAGGACTCGGGAAACCACACTGAACAAGGTCGCTGTACAACGGAATCAGGATGATTTTGCGTAACTCAACGGGCGGGCAGAACTGCATGATAGACTCGCTCACATAAATACTGTTTATACATACAGTAGATTTAACCCAACCATATATCAATATAGGTTCTGGCTATCAATTTTTACCACTGGAGTAACACATTGATTTAATAAACAAAGTAAATTTTACAGCGTTTTCAGCGCTTAACTATTTGATGGTTTTGCAAGCTATGCGAGTAAAAAATATAAAGCTAAGATATTGCCTCCATAGTAAATATTCTTCAATTCATACATTCTCGCATTATGTTAGAAGGCTTCAACATCAAAAACTCAATAAGAACGAGCCTATTAACATCGAAAAATCCAAAGAGCATTCTCTGATTTGTAACATCAAAAACCAGCTCTATTAGAGTATATAATTCATTTTGCTCATTATCACATATTTGAACTAAAAATATTAAAACTAAACGAACATATAATAAAGAGACAGCAAGCGATTAAATCATATCTATTTCTGAACACACAATAGAGCCACATCCTTAAGCCCAATTATTGAGAATAGCTACTACCATTAATCGTATTACAAATAGAAATAATATATCCACCGCCACCTCCACAAGCGGCCCTTTAACCTATCAAATTAACATGTGAAGCAATCCAAATTTAGCATAACTTCAATTATAGCCTTCGATTATTTATGAATTTAAAGAGAGGGAAATTTATACCCTCCCACTTTAGTCAATGCATACTTACACATTATTATTGTCTGCACGATACATAGCAAATTCCTTGGTAAGCTGATTTTTTGCATGGCTTAACTCTGACAGATTTCTTTCTAATTCCATCACCTTAGCCTCAAGGTTAGATTTATCAGTCAACAATATTTGATATGTCCTGTTTTGGTCTTTAAGAGGTGCTAACTCCTCTTGTATTTTTGACAATTCATCTGTTAGCGAAGTTTTTCTCTTCATTTGTTCTGCAATTACTATTTTTAATGATTCATTTTCTTGTTTATAAACCTCATTCTCAGCCTTCAAGATTGAGTGCTCTTTCTTCAAAGACTCAACATTAAATTTAGATGCCGCGCTTTTTTCTTTACTTTCAGCAATTTGACTTTCATATTGAGCTTTTATTTTCTCCCGAATCATTTCGTTCTTTTCAGTTTCTTCAATTATATTTATCCGGCGTTTAATTCTTTCCTCCTCAATACTTGTGTTGAATGCCTCTAACTTATTAAATATACCTTTATGTATAACTGACACAACATACATAAAAAAAGGATAAGAAAGAGTGAATATCACAGCCATAAATAAAGGTGCAATAAGGGTTGGTATAATCTGATTATTATACCAACTATCCCCCGACGATAAATAATAATGAGTTTTAATGTATTCTATACGCTCAGCAATTTTACTGTCAGAGAAAAAAAGATAAAAAACCCTCTCCCAGTTCCACCCAAACCATGATATTACAAAAGTTCCAAAAAAAGTGCTTCGAGCCCGAAAAGCAATAGCTTCTTTTACGGGGGTAACCAAAGCATCTTTCAACGTAACGGCTAATTCATCAATAGCATTAGACATACCACCTCCATAACAGTTAGTTATATCAAACTTTAACTAATAACTTTCGCTATAGTAGAGTGGCCATTAAATATCATTCATATGGAATTGTCATGTAAAATTAACAACTCAAGGATAAACTTGGCCGTTTAGCTAATCAGAAGCATATAATCCGACTCCTCCCTCGCACATAATGTAATATCCGCCTGGCTGTGGTTTGAACTTTTCCATAAATGCCGCCGTTACTGTAATTGGGTCTGTAATTTCCTGTCCGGGCTCCGGAGTGATGGTGGCCTGCCCGTTCGCGACGTTCGTTACTGATTCAATTTTTATGGCGAAAACTGGGATTAGCGGCCCTTGGCCATAGTTCTTTTCTTCTGACATATCAGTCAACCTTTATAGATACATAGTAAGGGGAAGCGGCAGTCGCGCCAGAAAATGGCGGGAGTACAAACCGGATTTTTCGCCCCGAGTTAGCCGCATAGTTAATATTGTTGTTGTCGTTAGCATTCTTCACCGTAAGGGCGTACGGCTCATCTCCGCCGACCCACAGACGTGGATTTGACAGCGATACGTCTTTGACAAAGGAATCAGTAGCACCACCCGTGCTCGTTAACGCCGCTGCTTTTGTCGTAGAGAGGTTTACTGAACCGGCAATAGGCGTGACGATGCAGGGCTCGTCCGTTCCGCGAACCTCAACGCTCCAGCTTTGCAGTGAGTTAGAGTGGTGGTCGTTTCCCTTCCAGCTTGCCACCTCAACCAGCAGCCTCATGCCGGGTATTAATCCGTCCAGTGTATAAATCTTCCCGGAATGGCGCTCATCAACAGTGAATTTTCCGTTAAAGTAAAGCTGCATCCCCCTGGGTCTCAGTGGCGAAACAGCATCATAATCAGAGGGGTAAAATACCTGGGATTTTGTGTACATGCAGGACTGAAACACCAGGTTAAGATAATCCAGCGTCCAGTCGCCACCTTGCCCTGAATCGTTAATGACACGGCTTCTGAAGCGGGCATTCTGGCCGCCCAGGCGAATGAGGTGAACCACTTCGGATGCCGGGAGGACGGTTCGCGAAAGACCGTATCCGTCAGCAATCAGTCTGACCTGCCCATCTTCGGCAAAATGACTGTAATCGGAACAGAGAATGCCGTTATGCCAGGAGCCATTCGACATCCAGAGAGTCAGGTTAATGTCATGCCCGTACATGAAACATTTCCCTGCTTCTGTTCCGTCGCCCAGCACAATACCTGTCACGCCAGTGCCTGAAATCCCGGCATTAAAATCGACATCCGCTTTTGTCCTGAAAAAAGAATCCGTCGCAGTACTCCCCGCCTCTTTATTTCGGTGAAAGCGCACGCCCGTTAGCGACTGACGGCAATTTAATTTAATATCAGTACCTTCGGTCCATTTTTTCCGGTTATAGACTGAGAGCGCACAGTTATTTTTTGTATATCCACTAACGAAATAATGCGCCTTGAAATTCCAGCCATCTGAAATACGAACAGGCGTAGCGATATCGCCCTCATTGACTCCGGAACCATCTTCCTTTGTCCCGTTGAACTGAACGCCGATAACGCCTCCGCATACCCAGAACCGGGGTGTAGTCCCATCCGGCTCTCGCTGAATGGTAATGCCGATATTGTTCCCGAAATGGAATATCGGCGGCCCGGCATAATCCGCACCTTCCCCTTCGCCGCGAATAAAGAATGGCAGGCGCCCACCCGTTTCTGTCTGGCCGACGCTAAAAACTAAGCCACCATTCAAAAAATATCCCTGTTCTGGTGGCAATTCGGGTATCCATAGAGTGGGTTTGCAAAATGTTCTGGTCGCCTGGTATCCATTGTCAATCATTGGGTCAATGAGTACGCCACCACGACCACCAAACATATCCAGCGATATTTTAGAGAAATCTTTCCTGCGGATAACCTGCCCGTAATCATTAATTATCTGACAGCCATTATCATCAACATACGTTGAGTCAGATATAAGCGAGTGACAGTAAAAAATACCACCACCGGCCCCCTGTCCGGATGTGTGCTCACTAAGAAAGATTTGTTGCCCGACAAATGAGAAAGAGATAGCTCGCAGTGCGGCGAGATTCGGACACTGGCCCACCAGTCCAAGCCCTTCGCTTGAACCCAGGTTTTGGCGAAGCGTGTCCCCATCCATCAAAACCAGATGGGTGACATCGTTAGCAAAGCTTGTTTCATCAGTACCGGTAGTAGTAAAACCTGTATCGGTCTTTTTACTCAGTCGGAAAAATTGTCCCTGAAAGCGAATATATTGGTTGCGGGCACTAAACTGGAATGGGCCGTCTTCATAGTCACCCAGGAACACATAGCCAGAGCTATCAAGGAAATGAACAAAGCGAGCCTCTTTGTCAGCCTGCGCAGCATCAAATGCAGTTTCCTGGGCTGTAAGTTGGGTGGAGTAACGAGATTCAAAATCCGTAAGTTTTACGGTGAATGCAGATTCCATCCCAAACCATGACATTCGACTACGACCAAGTCGATCCGTCCAGAATGCCGATGTTATGTCGTTCAGAAAAAGGTCTAAATTCTGCGCATTATCGAATACGTTGCGCATGTCTGCCGACGGGACGGGATCCCGCGTTAAATAAAATGGCATAGGGGTATTACCTCAGAAATGATGCAACAGAAAGGCTCTAGTTGACAGTTTCAATTGATTCTTTGCCATAGCGTTATTCTGTGCTGATCGTTAATCGTTTCCGTTCGCCCCATGCAACGCCACGTTCCACTAAGCGCGGTTGATGAGTGATTACCATCGCCAGTGGCTGGATATAATGCGGATCCACTAACGGTAGCGTTGTACTCTGCAGCACCGTCATACCAGGCAAACGCATACGCGCCAACCTCATTTATTAATGCGGGGGGTTGCTTATTTGAAGGGCTGTAAACACGTTGGCCAGTATCGTAAATACCCGAACCTGACTTAATATCTCCATCAGTAGCAAACTCTCCGCTTTCTTTGAAACGGAAATATTTTCGTGTTCCGCTTTTATAAACAACGACACGATGCTCAAAATGGTCATCAGAAATGTCAGAACTGTAAAACTCAGCCCACATGGTCCCATTGGTACCATATGGATAAAAAATATTGGCTGAAGATCGAACCTCTCCGCCACTGGATGAGCCCGAACCAATAAAATACTGGGCTGAAGACCATGCGTTAGCGCCAGAGAGTAATGGAATTACCTCTCCCTTAGTTCCCGTATCGCGTGTAGATGCGCTACCCAGCCCTAAATTATTGCGAGAAGAAGCTTTAGCCTCATCACCAGCATTCGATATTTCAGACAGATAGCTTGCAACCTTAAGATACCGTTCGTCACCACTTTTATTCAGCGCCTGAGTTAACTGAATTAATAACTTCGATGTATCACCATCGTCCAGCACATCCGTTTCTGTTTTATCTGCAATGAACTGAGCCAGAACACTCGCTATGACTGTAGCCTGGCGCAGGGCCTTATTTATCTGGCCGGATCTTGCTATGCCTGCTGTGAATCCTGTAGCTAAAGCAATGAGCGCTTCCCATTCAGCCTGAGTCGCAACATTTGCACCAGCGGCTATTGCGAACGGTTTAAAATTATTTTCCGCCATCAGAAGTTTTCTCCCCATGCGCCAGTTTCGAAGCCAGCGATATAGTCATTATCAACATCAAATCCAAAAAATTTATACCCGTTTGAGGGGGTTACGGTTTCTCTGACCCTGACGCCAGCAGCCTTAACCGTCAAAAGACCGGCGCGTATAACGAAAACAAATTCAGCTGGTAACTTATCAATGGGATTAATATCGTATCTTGAAGGCACGTAATCGGCAGGAAGTGTAATGAACGGCCCCCGGTTCATGCCTGAATCGAATATCAGCCTGTCCGTTACCGACATAAGATATTCTTCATCGATAACAATCAGCACTGAAATAGTCATATCCTGATTATCCAGAATAATCATTTTTATTCCCGTACCTGCAAGCGCAGTCTCCAGGATATTCGGTAGCGTACGGTTCTGGCCGTTCCAGTTATTGATGCCAATTCTTGCTTTCAGAACAATTCGGTAAACGTCGTCGCTCAAATAGGTTAATTCGTCGGTAGACTGGTAAGGCCCCAACCACACTCCCTGATCCCAACCGACGCGCTCTTTATCCCACTCCAGAAAGACACCTGATATGGGCGCAGCGACTGTCCGGTCGATACCAATCCATTCACCGAGAATATCAAGCTGATTTCCTACCGCTGTGTCCACATCAAAAGCGGCGACCAGTCCAGAAGTTGCAGTCGACACATCAATCAGTGGGCGTGTTGAAAGGTCAACATGATCGACAAATTTCGGCTTCCCGGCGTGGTAATTGGTTATCAGGTCGGTGTATTTGCTCATGCCGTCACCGTTATCGCTATATTGTCCACGCTACACGACACTGATTCGTCATAGGCTATAACTACGTTGGCCGCTGCAACGGTCGCTTTCGACTTGCCGATCATCAGTTCCATGATGTCGTAATAGCGAGCATTACCGCCGCTGACCACGCCGAGGTTAGCCGGGGAGTAAACACGACTTAGTAACACACTGTCACCGATAGCCAGCGAATTGATATACGCCGCTACTGCCGCTTTAATTTCGTCTCCGACCTGTGAACTGTACCCGGTAAGCGCCTTAAGCGTGATTGAGACGTAAATCGGCACATCAACCGGACGGGAAAAACGAATGGTGTAAGGATTGCCGTATTTGTCGGTAACTATCACCGCTGTTGTGCCGTAGGTTGTTACGCCCTGCCCCTTAACACTGCGGATGGTGTTAGCTATTACCGTCGCATCACCACCCTCGACAATCGCCGAGATCGAGTGCGGAGGCAGTCCGTTAGAATCTGTCACCTCCTGGTCGTTCTCAAACAGCTTGTGACGGGTCACGCCTTCAACGTTAGCAATCGCACCGTCTACAGCATCAAACGGCGTGAGAGACGCCAACGCAACGCTTTGCGACTGCCTTACGCGCAACTGTGCGTCAGTTTCCGCAGCAACGCCCACGGTCGCCGCCAGGGGATTTGTAACCGACACCCAGCCCCGGGTAGGTGTATTGATGGTGGTTATGCTGCCCGCCAGCGCGGCTACTGCGCCGGTGCTGGCACACGTGGCCGTAGCAACCACCGTCCCATCAGTACCGATAATCACCGTCGCAGGTAGATTCCAGATAACGCTATTGCTATCGCGTACCGAGCCATTCGTGATGGTTGTGCCGACTGTACCGGTCAGAAGAAGGTCAACGGTTGAATTTGTCGCTGAACGCCGGGTGATGCCGTTAATTTTGACGTTACTCGTCAGAGCATCCCCGAGCGCCGTCGCCGGTGAGAATGAGCGGTAAACTGAAATAGCAGTATTGTTGGCATCGTGAATAGCCAGCGCCACCAGCGCTATCATCTGCCCGTCTTTGCTGTCAGGCTCCAGATAAGCATCAAGACCATAAATCTGCTGGAAATAACCAGTGATGGTGTCCAGTACCGTTTGATAATCGGGCGCACTTATCCCCTCAGCGGTTACCGTTGCCGATAAGCCGAGTGTGTCAAGGTCCAAAGACATTACGCCTCCGAGGTTACTGTGGTTGTCCCGTAAATGGTTTCTACCGTTGCTGTAAACGTTACACGGCGCGTGCGGCCGTCAACGGTAGTATTGAATGCGGTAATAGAGCTGACGCCCTGTGTTTCAAGAATGCGCTGGCGAATAGCCAGATTGTAGGTTTCGGGTCGTTGCTTTCCGAGTACGGACTGAATCCACGGCGTACCCTCTGTGGTATCGAGGAACCACTGACCATACCAGAGCAGGAAGCGCGTTTTAATAGCCTGCGCGACGGCCTCCGGAGAGTTCACCAGCCAGGTATCATCGCCCTGACCAAAAGTGTAATCTCCGTCATCGTCTTCACGTCGGTATCGCATTATTCAGGCCCCCCGGTGCTGTCGTTACCATGCTCAACCCCACCATGCGTGTGCTTCATAAGACTCTTACCGCCTGCAGTCACGTCGTTGGTTACGGTAACCGGGCCGTGCATCGTCGCAGAGCCTCCGCTCTCACCCATTCCTTGCGACAGATTGCCGTTGATCGTCACGTTGCCGTTAAGGATGATTTCAGGAGAGGTTATTTCCATTCCGCCGTCAGCGCTGGCCGTCAATTTACCCGGCGTTTTAACGGTGACGTCATGACCTGTAGCCAGCTCAATAAACGCCGATCCGTCGTCGGTACGCAGCTGCGTGGCCGTAGTGCTGATGCCGCTGATTTTCTTCGCTTGCGACTGCGGACCCACGATACAAAATGCATCCGACAAATCATGCATGCGGCCGTCTACTGGTTCCTGTACCCCGCCACTCTGCCACCAGAAATCAATGCAGCGGTCGGCAAAGATAACCAGGCACTCATCACCTTCTTTGATCGGGAAAGTCAGCGTACAGCCGCCGCCACGAGGAAAGACGACGGGAACATCCACCAGCAGCGGATAGTCCTTTGTGCTTTTGTTGCCGTCGTTGTCACGCTCGATGTAGCGGATCGCCGGCTGAACAACAGCCGTAATTGATTCGGGGTCGAATGACTGGATGATACCAGGTAGCGCAACGCGCAACTGTTCGTTTAGTGTCTTCCGTTCAGACGCCAGAACCTCCGCCAGCGCACCACTGCGGGTTTTATCGGATACTGCCATTCGGTTTACTCCGGGCATTAAAAAACCCGCCGAAGCGGGTTAAGATTTTCTATTGGTTCGAAGGGTCATTCGGATCTTTATAGCTTTCTGTCACAACTTTGCCTGGTGGTACACTTAGCGCACTGTTGAACATAACTTCTGCTGCGTCATCAATACTATCCTGGATATAGGATTTTTTAAGCGGCTCAGGAGTGTGTAATGGGAGTTGATCCTGATTACTCGGTTTTTCATTTTCAGCCATGTGTAACCTATTGATTGAATTTAATTAACAGGAATGTGAGTAAAAAAATGACAAATGCCCAAGCGCCAAATAGCATTGATTCGGAGCAGTGCATAATCATCTTGACTTTTTCTACATGATTTTGATCGACTCTACCAGTTAATCGTGAATATTCCCGAGCATATGATGATAACGAGTCATACCTTTTGTTCTTCATAAACAAAGCTTCAATGTGATTGGGGTCTGATGAAGGCCTTTCAAAATCTTTCGGTTGCATCGCGCTGAAAACAAATCCCCATGAAATCAGAGAGAGGGCTATAAAAATCAATAAGCTCGCCCAGCATATGGCATGGAGCGGGTAGTATTTCCCAGGAAATATATCAATCCACCAGTTACGAACGATCAGGATAGTAATTGTGATTATAATGCTTAAGGCACTAAAAATTTTCATGGCCTTATCTTCAAGTTTTCGAAGCCCATCAACAGAGAGTTCGTACTGTTTTTTTTGATGATCAAAAAGTATTTCGGCCCGTTTAATCAGCTCGTCTTCTTTCTCTTTTACCTTTGCTTCCTTCTTTTCATCCATGTCCATTAGTTACCGACCTTCACGCAACGGAAAGACCCTATTACCTTCGGCGCGTCCATGCTGCGTTCAAGAAGTTGAACGTTCAAGAATCGAGATTCAGTGCCAGGGCGATGAATGTACTGAAATCCGTAGTTGTTGCCGTCTTTAGCGGGCATTAGGCCCATATCCACGCGCATTCCATTCCCATTCCCGAGGGTCTTAATTTTCTGGGAGGTCACAGTTTCACCATTAATCTTGAACAAAGAATCAGGGATAGCCTCCATTCGGAAACCACCACACTGCATAGTAATGGTGCCAGCAGTCGCCCCAAATGAAGCCACTGCCAACAGCGAGATTATCCACGATCTCATTTGCTACAACCCTCTCTGCAAAGCCGAACCGGATGCAATATCATACGCTCCACGCGCTTCACACATCATATCCATGTACCACGCCTGGCCCCTTGTATCTCCAGTGTACATAATGCCGCGCACAATATAAACGCCGTCAGTAGCAATACTGGCTGGCTGCGCAGTGGTGCCTTCTACGGTTATGTTGCCGTTGTTGTTCTGGTCGGTGATGCGCCCCTGAGTCATGGCGATATCGTGATTGCCCAGCACAGTGCGATAGACAGATGCCTGATTCAACTCTATCAGCCCGTTAACCCGGATGTTGGGGTTAATCAGGCAGCGAACGTTAACACCGCTGCCGATGGTTTGCTGTGGCATGCCGATAAGCCCGGTGGCGCTATTCAGTTTAATGGCATCGTGAACCACTTCATTTCTTGCGACCATTTCCCGTTTGCCATCAACAAACATCCAGTCAGCCTGGCATTGGTCGGCAACGTTATCCATCAGGTTGCGGGTCATGCCAAACAGCACGCGCCCGCGCGGGTAAACAGTAGCAGGCATAGCTGGAGTGCTTCCCTCAGTCGCGCCTTTTGCGGTGAAGTCCTTCATCAGCGCCGCATTAACGTCAGCAACCGTATAACCCGCAGCAAGCGTCTGCGTCGTGATCGAGGTGGCAAACGCCCGGTCGGAGTCGGCCGCCTGAATCAGCACAAAGCTGTCGATGGGGTTATCTTTGCCGGTTATGGTGTATCGAATCTCACCATCAAAAAGCAGCCCATAGTTTCGACCGTCCATCTGGCCTACTTCATCGGGGTTTACCGTTCTGGCTACGCCGACCTGACTGGCGGAAACATCCGGTGCTATTCCGTCATAACCAGCGATAACCCTGATCCGGGAAAACTCTTCTCCGACAATCCGGTTTACGGTATCAGCTGCAAGGTTGTAGATTTTGAAAGTGCCTACACGCGTTTCGCTGCTCAGGTTAAACCAGTCGATATTAAACGTGACCTTGAAGCTACCAAAATCAGTTGCATTGCCTTTTGAGTCGACAAGCTGTAGCTCAAAGTGGCGCATCCAGTTCTGAGACATAATCACTCCGTTACTGCGTAAAGGTGGCTCTTAATGCCGAGGTCTGTTTCGGTAGGGTTATCATTTGCCGGATCGTCGCAATTAACATAAAGCGAGAATCCCAAACCGAGATAGCGATACTGCGCCAGCAGGTCAGCGCCAGTGATTAACGGGATGCCTTTTATCAGATCTGCGCCGCTGCTATCCATGACATCCAGGCACCAGAATACAGCCCGCCACGTTACCGCCATCTGCAAGCTCTGGCCCGCCAGCGATATAGAAAATTGCTGATTTTCCGGAGAGAGAGGAATTTCGCTGATTGCCATTTACCCTCCTGACACTACACCGCTTAATCGGCTCAGTATTGATTCATTTTTTTGCACTGGCGTTTTCACCCCAGAGTTCTGCATTGCTGACGTATTAGCCCCCTCCTTCATATCTGTTTTCGCTGCAACCTTAGAGTTGGTGGTGCTGGTAATAATGACTTCACGTAACGTCAACACAGCCGAAAGAACATTTTCCGTGGAGCGTTCGGTTGTGACTTCAATCGCCCGGATCAGCATGTTGCTGTAAAGCCGCTTGCCTGTTACCACATCGAACGGCACCCGGCTGTTCTGGAGATCCAGTAGATTCTGGTAAACCTCCCTCGGGCTTAATCCAGCACTTAGCCCAAAGGAAGTTGTGTCCAGCAAATCCAGCAATGAGCCGCCACCAGCAAAACCAACCTGCATTACAACTTCAGAAGGTCGGCGATAGGCATGATCCGAAATCGCAGCGCCAACCTCAACCGGATGTTCCGTAATCTCCAGTGTGTCGGAGTGCTTTTCGGAGATAACGACGCTGGGAACTATCAGGCCGATTTTTCTCGTCTGCTGCTGAAACAGCGTGGAAAGAATATCCATTAACCTGCCCCGCTTTGGTTGGCTCTCAGCACTCTGGCATTAGATTCAAGTTGTCGGCGTCCGACCTCTTGTCCGATATCCTGAGCGTTTCCGCCGTAGATGTGATAGGTATTCTGCTGCTGAACCTGAGCGCCTGCGCCTGGCATATTGCTTAGCACTTTCGGGATATATTGACGGGTTTCCTGCGGCATCAGTGCCATGCCGTACTTTTGCACGTTACCGATCCCCCAGTTATAAGAGGCCAGAGCTTTACCCAGATCGCCGCCGTTCTTCTGCAGGAGTATCGAAAGATATCGCGCCGCCGCTTCCGCTGACTTGATCGGGTCGAAGACATCATTCCCGCGTAGCCCCATATCCCGAGCGGTACCAGGCATAAACTGGAACATTCCCTGTGCGCCTGCACCGGATACAGCGAACTGATTCCCCCCTGATTCAGTGATAGCGACACTTCGCAGAAGACCAGAAGGCAGGTTATACATAGCCTCCAGTTTACCCATCATCGGAGCCATCCATCCAAGCAACTGAGCCCCTGCTTTTGAAGGTGACGGTCGCTTAACTGATTGCCCGTACTGCGTGGCATCACCATTCCACCAGTCAACAGCCTTATCCCATAACCCCTGCCCGACAGAGGCGGCACCCTGAATAACTGGGCTGTCACTCCACGCTGCGGCTGCGCCTTTAAGCGAATCCCATGCACCAGAGAAATCGCCACTAATGACCTTGCGCAGAGCATCCACCAGCGAACCAAGGATTTTGATTGAACTGCGGACGCTTTCGATAATCTGGTCAAACAGCCATTTGCCATTAAATTTCGACGTGTCGATATTAATGAATTCAAGGAATCGCTTACCCAGATCGAGGATGGCAGAACCTAGGTCTTTAACCTTCACATAGATGCCGCCGAAATCCTTACTGAGACTGGCAAAAGCCTTTTGGGCATATTTGATACCCGGCTCCCATTTTCCCCAGTCTATAAGCGACTGGCCGCCTTCTTTCCATGTACGGTAATCGTCGTAAAGACCTATCAGCGCAGCACCCAGCATAATGACGCGCCCAATAGGCGACATCGCAAAGGCACTATTCAGGAGACGCCAGGCAATCATTAGCGTCCCAAACACCTCGATAACCTGTCTGGTTTCGGTACCAAGTGATTTCCACCAGTTGATAATGTCCCCGGTGAGCTGTATCAACCGATAAACCACCCGGCCAATGATTTCACCAAACCACAGGACACCTTTGACACCAGCAGTGATAGCCCCTTCAATTTTCGGGAAATTCTCCATGATCTGACGGCGCAGGGTGTCAATAGAGCCTGCCAGTCCGTTAGCCAGATTAGAGCCGATTTTATCCCGCGCCATGCCTGCCATAAGACCGAAAGAGCGAAGCGAGGTCATGAACTTATTAGAGCTGACGGCGGCCACATCGGCGTTATAGCCAATCGCCTTCGCCATTGCGGTGTATTCGCCGCTGAACTGGCCAATACCGCGACGCATTGCCATCAGGGTGTTTTCATCCAGTCCCAGCATCTGCGCATACTGGTTAGCGCGATAATACGGCATGTTGCTCAGGCGCTGGCCAACGCCGGTAAAGATAGTCGCCATATCCCGCATATTGCCGCTGGCGTCACGGGTCTGGACTCCCAGGCGGTTAAGGAAACCTTCCGCGCCTGGGTTATTGCGGATAAACCGTGCCAGATTCTCCAGCGAGCCACGCGCTGAATCGGCGCTGCCGCCTACCTGGCTAACTGCATACCCGATTTGCTTGATGCCCTCTACTGTCGCTCCGGTCCGCTGAGAGGCCCAATAAAGGTTATCGAGGCTGCTGGCTATTTTGGCGGTGAAAGCGACAACAGAAAGCGCTGCCGCCTCGACCTTTACGCCAAGCTCAATCGCTTTCAGCGTCGTACCCGCCACTACAGCATCGAACTTTTTAGCACCGGCCTCATCAACGTTAAACCCAAGCGAGATCAGAAAGTCCTTGAGCGTTTCAGCGTTCATTGTCCTCTCCCCATTTCGCTATGCGGTATTCGTTATCGGCTTTTAGGTCAAGCCAGTCATTCATGCGGGCAACATCGGCCAGGTCTACCGAGCCGTCTTTAAGTGCGATGTAAGTGATGTATCCGGCATCAACCGGGCGCATCAGGAAGCTTTCGCCTTCAGGAAGAGTTTCCAGCGTCAGGCCACTGGCGGGGTGGGCGTCTCGCTGGCGGGGAGTTCTTTCAAAAAATTTCCAAGACTATCGGCGACCACCCGCGCCACCAGCTGCAGCATGGTAAACAGGTCCGTATCGTCGAACATCAGTACGCCCTGATCGAACACCTTCGCCCAGCTCTTTTCGTGCTGGCGGGAAACGACGCTCAGGCACGGATAAATCACCGCGTTAACGTCCTCGTCCGGCAGCGCTGCCAGCGTGTCAGCAATTTTCGGCAGTACGCTTTCCAGCACAGCACCAGAGTTACCCGCAGCGGCCTGCGCTTTCAGCGTGGAAAATTCACTAACGAGCCCGGCCAGCACCGGCAGCAGCTTACGGCTGACCTTCAGTTGCTGGAATACGTCGAGTTTGGCGGTTCGATAATTAACGCCTTTGATTTCAAATTCCATCTGTTAAAACTCCCCCAGCAGTTGGTCAATCTTGCCGCAGTCAAAAACCCACGACACTGTGTTACCAACCTTTGCGTTGGCGTGATCCGGCTGTTTCTGGAAGGCGCAGGAACGCGCTGTCGAGATGTCGCCAGAGACTTTGTTTCGCACAACGATGACGTTGTTACCCCAGGTAGCTGAAGACTGGCTCTGTGCGTTGTACATCAGAGACAGTTTTTTGTTGACCGGGGAGGTCTTAAGCAGCGTTACCGAGATTGTGCCGCTCTTACCGGCGTGAAGGCTGTGCATCACTTCCCCGTCAGCGCCGACAGTCATGGTGTTTTTTGCCTCTGCCATGACTACGGTGATCCCCTCTTCGGAGTTCGCCGAGCCGTAACCCAGATCGATACTGCCGGTCGGGCCCGTCAGGGATGCAGAGACGTCAATAAAAGAGTAAGTAGACATTTAGTTCCCCTTAACGAACCACGTTGATCTGTACGTCGCCATAGTGAATGGCACCCGCCAGCTTAATCGCCGCCTGAATCACCGGCGACTTACGCGCTTCCCTGTCGGATTGCGCCTGGTTGGCTACCGCGTCGGCGTAGACGTAGTAACCCTTGGTCAGGGTATCGTCGGATTCAATCTGGCCAATCGGGCCACCGTTCCAGACCCCCGGAGCAATGAGGCCGTTATTTACCGCCTGATCCAGTGAGGCTTCGACGTTGGCCATTAACCGGGTTACACCCGCGTCGGTCTGCGGAATTTTTGTGGTCGAGGTGTACAGCAGGTTGTAGAGATTGGTCTGAACGTAGTTCTGCAGCCAGTCCAGCCCGTGGCGCTCATCAAAGAAATCACCGTTCGCCATAACACCCTGCTGGATAATTGCCGTATCGTTGGCGTAGTAGACGTAGACGTTACCGTTAATGGCATCAATGGCTGCGGCCTGCGCGGTTGTCAGCGTCTCGTAGGTAATACCCGGCTCAGTTTTAAACTTCAGGGTGATGGTGGTATTGCTGCCGGTGAAATTCACCGTGAATGCGCGGCCAAAGGCCGAGATAGCGGCGTATTTGCTACTTGAACTGTACTGCCAGAATGTACGGGCATAGCCAGCGGCTTTCAGTTTGTAGCCGATATTGTCGGTATTGCCGGCCACCAGCACATTCACATCAGCAGTGGTAACGGCCAGAATGCGGCTTAAGCTGGATGCCTCAATAGCGGCAGCAACGGAAATCACATCAGCCTCAACCAGATCGGCGCTGTCGGCAATTGCCAGCCCGTACCAGTTGGTATACTGAAGGCAGGCATTAACGGCCTGTAGCAAGGTTTCCACCGCCCCGGCCTCTCCTTCCGCCAGCGTCTTCACCCAACGGCCGATAAAGACCAGCGCGGGTTTTGGTGACTGTGAAAAGAAGATGGTCGCCGCTTCATATTCCGGAGAGTCAACGCCAAAATCATCGCCGATATCTTCAATGGCCGAATACTGGCGAATGCGCTCAGTCAACGGAATAACGGTAGAGGTTCCCAGGATAAGGAGCGCACCGAAGTTACGCCCCGTTGCCGCAACGGCTGACATAATGACGTCAACATTCACGACATTGGAAACAGGTAAGCCCTGTGCCATGTTTTAATCTCCAAAGAATTGAACTGGCGCATCGACCAGCGATTGAATGCCGTACTGGCGGGTAATTTTTCGACGCAGGTCAACGCTGATATCGTAGCGACGTACCCACTGGTTATTGATGAGTTCGGGAAGGTTGAGGATCCGCCCCTGCTGCATAAACGTCATCCCGGAGCGGTTAAGTTCTTCGTTGTTTTGCGCCACCAGCAGCCCGTCACGAAAGCGCGTGGCCGTCGCCAGTCCCTGCGGCCCGTAGAAACATAAAATCAGGCTGATAGTCTCATGCGACCACTGAGCGGTGTTCTCTTCCCCCTGCACATATGCGGGGTTAAAGTCTTCCTGAATACCGGTAATACCGAATGCGCACCAGGTGGTACCGTTTTTAGGTATCTGCTTTTGTGGGTCGGTCCAGCGTGGGTAAACCAGAGTGGCATCCAGCCCGGTCACACCCCGTATCCAGCGACTAATTAACCGCTCCAGGTCCTTGTCGTAGGGTGGTGAGTCACCGACCGGTGCCAGATAGCCAGCCGCTCTGCTGTCATCACTCAATTGGCGTTCCTCCGTCGAATTCCAGCAGCTCGCAATGCGCCTGGACGAACCCGGCACCGTAGGCTATATACGGATCGACAAACGTCACACGATACTCACGCCCGCGATAAGTCACGATATCGGCATCTAAGCCGGGCTGGCCCTGCGTTAGCCTGAACTGTGTCACGATGAGGATTGCGCCGTTGATGTTCTGTCCGGCAGCCATGCGCTTTGCTTCGAGCGAACGGTCGACGGTCACCACCCCGGAGAACGGAATATCCTGAGGCGTGTTGATCGGGAAGTTATCCTCATCGACCGTCTGCGTCTGCCGGTGACATACCAGCGTCAGGTCGACAAAATCAGGGTCCAGCAGAACCTCTGTCACATCGAGAAAGGGCATTATTTTTTCCTCACGACGTATTGAATCGCACGCAACAGGAAGCCATGAGCATAGAGAGGCTTATTGCCTCGCAAACCAGCAGCACGACGTCGCTGGAGCGTCTTTTCAGATAAGGGCTCCAGCCGCTCACCGTCACCAATAACCGCCTTTGCCGCATCGCGGGCAATTTGGCCTGCGGCTTCAAGGTGCTGCTCCGCCATTGCTGCGTTACCCTCAAGGGCTGACTGAGCCGCAAGCTTTAACCGCTCAGTGGTTTTGTCCCGAGAATCTTCTATACCCATGTCGAGAAACGGCCTGGGCGGAAGAGTTACGGTTTCGCCGTCAATCTCCACGGTCGCGCCAGTAGATTGCAGGTAGCCAATTTCAGCGTTGCTCAGTGGCGAATCTTCACGCGGTGGGCCCGCAGGAATACCCACCAGCACATCAGTGCCGGAAAGCTTACTCAGCGCATCCAGAACATCGGCGTAATTGTCTGAGCGTATCGTGAGCCCGCTTTTCATTCCGGAGTCCCCAACTGAATTGCTCCAGCACCAAACAGCATCAAATATTCCCAGAATTCAGAACCATACCGGGAGTTGTTCCAGAAGCCCGCGTTAGGGTCCAGTGTCGCGCTGGCGTCATAGCTAACCGAAACCTTATCCACTGATTTTGAAGTCTGTACGCCGCTATTTGCGCCACCAGCAGTACCCACAGCCAAACCACGCATGTCAGCGGCATAAAGGTACAGATAGTGCGCAACATATAGCCCGACGACGTAAGGGAAAATATCCTCACCAAAACGCGATTCACTCAACAGGGCATCAGCGAGAGCAAGCCTCGCCTGAATCATGGGGGTGGGGTACTTTGTTTCGTCATCGAACTGTGGGAATGCGGCTCTGAACTGCTCAGGCGTCGGTAGACTTTGATTTCTTGCCATTGGTGGTAGTCTCCGCCAGCTTCGCTTCGAGTTCTGCAATACGCGCTTCGTACTCAGCAATGCGCGGGTCTTCAACCACTGCCGGTGCTTCACCATCAGGTGAGCAGTGCGCTTTAACGAACCAATGCTCTGCAACGGCATCATCAACGTCATGGAAACCTGCAGCGAATGGCGTGATTTTGTCGCCGTCGTTGAAATTAAACGCGGTCAGTACATAGATTTTCTTCATCGGGATTCCTTAGAAAAAAGCCCCTGTGAAGGGGCTGTATCTGGATTAAATGCCATCCATGTAGTTCAGGGTTTCCGGGTAAACCGGTTCAACTGCACCCAGCTTGCCGTAGTAGGTCACCAGCTGATACAGGCCGCGATACTGGATCGGGACGCTCTGCAGCGGAACCATCGGGAAGCGAACAAACTTCTTATCGTTGGTGTAGGCCACCATGCGATCAGTACCGCCCACACCGCGACCTTTCATCCATTTAACCGGACGAATGTTCAGCGGCTTGCCGTTCTGGTGGTAGGCGATGGTGTTCGTCTCCAGATAGGTCAGCAGAGACTGATTACCGGCGCTGGAAACGATGGTGCTCGCAATAAACGAATACTGTTCAGGCGGGATCAGCAAATCTTCCGGCACTTTGGAGTAAGCGGAGCGAGCCCATGCATTGCTCAGTACCTGGTTAATGCTGGCGCGGATCTCGTCAGCAGTGGAAGTAGCCCACGTTTTGGTCGCGTTGGTCGGCGTTACCTGAGACAGATTAAGCAGACCTTTAGCGCCTTTCGCCGCATCACCGATATAAACCTGCTCATCGGTATCCATGTTCCACTTCAGCTGCATGCCATCGTACTTCTGGGTATCGATAGGACGCCCGACCTGTGCCGCAGCATTCAGTTCGATAACTGTCCAGCCAAGCTCCATGCCCCATAATTCCAGCGGGAAGCCCTTTTTCTCAATATCAACGTTGACACCTGCAATCGCAGTGGCCAGCGGGCTGATCCAGTTTTTACCGTTGGCGTTAGGTGTACCGGCAGCGGCAAAGGTGGTGTTGGTGAAGGAGCTAATTTCGTCAGCGATAGAAACGTCTTCACGCAGCTGAATATCACGGCTCCACGTCTGGGAGGTCAGTGGCAGGTTCAGCGTTTGATCGAGGCGCTCCAGCTCGTGAATCAGAAAGGCACCAGAACTGTCGACTGTTGCCTGGTCAAATGTCATTGGCATTTGCGATTTCCTTAAATGTTAAAGGCCAGTTCAATGTTGCCGTTGGCATCGCCAGGTCCATTGAAATAAGCGTTGGTGAGCTGAACGGTGTTTTCGCCATCAGCAGCAGCGAGGAAGGCACCCAAAGGACTGGTATCGGATGGAGTGGCTACACGCATATAAACCTCACCACCAAGCGCCACTGCGCTGGCATCCGCTCCGAGGTTCACCGTCACATAACCGCGCTTCATGCAGTCGCCCGCGAAGTTATAGCCAGTACCGATCTGACGTACCTTGTCAGGCTGCGAGGCTGTCGGGTACGGGCGAACATAGATACCCACCACAACAGCCGCCGTGTCAGCCGCCTCAATCGGCACAAATTTACCTGCGGAGAACTTCCCGGCGAGGCCGTACGCGGCAAATGCCTTCGTGCTGTCCAGTGTCTGAGGCTCAACCGTCAGATCCTGCGGACGTGAAATTGCACCGGCGATGCCCGAAGACATCCGGTAGAGAATAGTGTTGTCCATTGAATGCCTCGTTAGCGTTTAGCCCAGAGTTCCTTCGCGGCAGCGTTAATCTCCGCGATGGATTTGGTGGTGTTGGAGTTGATAGAGCGGAAGCCGTCAGCGGTTTTGGCTGCGGTATTACGGTTTTTCGCCACTTCAGACACAGCATTGAATGCCATATCAACGGTGGCTTTTTTCAGTTTGCTGATATCGGTATCACCCACGATAGAGCGCACCATCGACTGATCGGCAGTTGCCAGAACTGAACGCTTGAACGCGGTGGACTTTGCCGTAGCAGGTAACTGAATGCCAGGCTGAATCAGATCGGCACGATACGCGGCATCACCGGTAACAGCCCCTTCCTTTTCGTCCTTCTCTTCGTCATCGTCGTCTGCATCACCTGTTGCAGATGCCGGGGCGAGTTTAGCGACCGCCTCGATCAGCGCTTTACCCCACGCGGGAATTTCTTCTTCAGCATCACCAGTCCCCGGAAGAGCTGGACCCGGCAGCGGGCTTTGCGGTGAGAGATTAATCACCACCCCACCCGGCGTAATTGCAGAACTTACGTCGTCATCACCGGTAATGCTTTCCGGCGCGTTATCGACAAGATTCGCCATTTCAGCGGCGTCATTGGTTTTTCGGGCCTTTAGAAGCCGGGTAAACCAGTTTTTAGTTGTGCTTGGCATAGCATCCCCTATTTTGCAACGAAAGCCAGCACGCCCATTAGGGACGAGGGCCATATGGTTACCGGTTATCGCAGATTGAATTGCGAGGCCGGGTGAGATTTGTTCGTAGTCTGCGTCGTAGCCACAACTCACCTCATCATCGCCATCATCAATTGCCTGGAGTCCTTCAGGGCTTTTGACAATGACATCAGCAAGCAGAAGATCGGACTTGTCGCCCTCCCCGCGCCTGACGTTCTGAATGTGTCCGTGCGCCAGCAGACGCCAGTTATCAGGGGCAACAAAAATGATTTCGCCATTGAAATCTCGCGGATGGCCTATCGTTACGGCCATGCCTTCAAAGGACGCCATGGCTCGCTCGCTAAACACCTGTTCAGGTGTCCGCCGTACGATGATTTTCCCCCGCGCATCAGGGGTAAGCTCTGGGCGCTCGGTTTTGTCGTACTCCTGCTCTCCTGTACGGCCGATCGGCACATCCTTGAACAGCACTGAGCCATCAGCGAGCTGGAAACGAGTGTTCCCCAGGCGGGTTTTAAAGAAATATTTCATGGGTTACCTGCTGAATGGCGGGCATAGAAAAGGCCGCTGAATAGCGGCCTCGTCGTTAGTTACTATTTAATCTTTCTCGTAATATCTTGGCTTTTTCAAGCTTTGCTTTCGCCGATTCGAGAGTATCTCTTGCTTGTTGCACCCTCCTGACATCCTTGTTTGGATTATTCCCTCTCCCTCCCCATTCAGGGCTAGAAATTCGTTCAAATGCTTTCTGTGCGGATAATAGATTTCGTTCTGCCCCTTCCACATCCGAAGCATCTTTTAACCAGGCTTGATAATGACTGTTGGCCTCTTTACCGTTAGTTAAGAAATTCTCAACATCAGATTTTTTTGTTTTTCCGGTCGGAAGAGAATATGGGCACCATTCAGATTGTCCTATGGGCTTAAAATACCAGTGGTAGATCCATTGCCCATTGAAATTATAGCGTTCATGGGTGAATTCTAACCCGTTGACCTCATGTATCTTCTGCTTCATTTGCTATCCCTATGGAGTTGATACTAGGGTATTATGCATCATTTTCTCGGTTCAGGGATCTGCACTTCCGACCAGCATTTGCAGTTAGGCAAACATCCGGCGTGTCCGGTCATTCCGTCGAGTGTTGGCGGGTTATCCCAGCGCACAAACTTATCTTTCATTTTGCGGTGTGATGGTCGGGTGCCAGCTCCTTCAATACGCCACCAGTAACCTTCAGAGCCAACGGCCAGCGCTCGCGCCTGCGTCAGTGCGCCGGTAGCACGTCCAATCTCAGTGCGGGCTATCATTCTGGCCCTGCTGGCTGCAACGTCGCCGGACTGCATGATCATCTCATAGAGCTGATCTGGTCGCTCACCGTTGATAACGGCCTGTATCGCCCGCTGCTGAATATCCTTAACCCGGTCTGCGGCTTCTATCGGTAGTGACTTCATCAGCTGAATCTGACGAAACACGATATCCTGAGCGACCATCCCGACGGGTGTGTTACCCACCACATCGCGCAGCCCTGCGGAAATTTCTTCCGAAACAGAGCGCCACTGGTTCCACTCTTCTTTTTCTACCTGGGCAAACATCTTGCGGCCAACCATTTCGGCCCAATCGTCAATTATCCCGGAGTAGTCAACGAGCGTGTTAGCAATGCTGTCAGCGCTTGCCTGTGAACCATCGTAAGAGGCCGTGACGATTTGATTTATCTGGTCGACTATCGCCAACAGGCTTTTGTGATACTGACGCTCCGATCGTCGGCGGAGGTTCGGTTTCAGATTCAGCCTCCTCCCACTCTTTCGCCGCATTTGCTATATCCTCATCAGAAATTGATGCGCCTACGCCAGTGACGTCAGACATCTCTCTAAGGTCTGTCAGCGCAGCAGCCGGAGACATACCCAACTCACGCACAGCAGTAGCCAGCGCAGTAGTCGTATTGGTCGCTACCGTGGAGCGGTCGGTGTCGCTCATCTGCCACAGGGGATTAAACTCAAAGGTGAAATCTTCCGGCAGCGGTTCGCCAAACTCCGAGCGATGCAGTACATCGAATAGCAAGCGGATGTGAGGCCGTAAATCTCGCTCCTGAAGCGTGCCAACGTCGTCGTAGTAGTTCGCAAGGTCAGCATCACCGGTTGAGAACCCCTTCGGCGACTGACGGAACAGACGAACAAGCGGGATTCCAACAGCCCCCGCAATATCTTCTTTAAACTCGCCAAGCAGGTCTGAAAGGCCCGCGAAAGAATATGAGTGAGTTTCAAATTCGTCCTCCGAATCAAACAGGGACATGCCTTCGTTCGTCTGGAACTGGCGGACCATATCCATATTTTTAATCAGCGCTTCGAATGGCTTACCGCCCATGGCGATAATCTCACGCAGCTTTTTAATCTTTGCTGTTCTCAGATGCGCCTTGTACGCCAACTGAGCAGCGCCTACGCTAGTACTGTCATAGGATGTCAAGCGGTCGAAAATACGCTCAACTATGGACATGCCCCACTCGTTCTCGGTGATTTTCTGCTGGTAAGGCAGTTTCACACCATCCATTCGAATCAGGCGGCTGTGGTGAACGGTCCACGCTGGAAGCCCCTGCGCCGTCGTCACGATGTCGTAGAACTCAGGCTTACCGAGGTTAGGCCCAAGCGCTTTTATGCGCCTGGTGAGCTGCGGGTTAATCATCCAGCGGTCAAGAACGGCCAGCCCTTTGAAGCTGCCCTTGCCAACCTTGTCCAGAATCAGCGGCGTCAGTGGTGCCTGCCCTTCAATCAGGATCAGTGCTACGGCCCCGCCATACAGTCGGGACCACTTCAGCGTTTCGTTGATGCAATCCCACAGCTGAAGCTCGTCAAAGCGTGATTCCAGAATGCCACGGCGTTTCGGGTCAATCTCGCTGGTAATGCGCACGCCCTTTTTGGTCATGTCGTCCGCTTTCGAGTCGACAGCTGCGCCAATAATCCAGGAGGAACGATAAGCCCACTCAATAAGCAGGCGGTTGCGGCTTGTATAGTTAGCCCGGTAGGTCGATGCGGCATGCTGGTTTGGCTGCTGCATGCCGACACGGGCAATAAAGTTATCGTACGAATCCGCCGTGGCGACTCGTACCGTTTTTTTCGCCATGGTGATACTCCGGTTTTTCGATACCCGTGACGGATCAGATAATTTGTTAAAAATCGGCCCGATTTAACATAATGACTGTTACCCGCACCAGCCGGATCCCTCCCATGATGAAATGTCCGCCAAAGGATTATTTATCGGGGTTAAGTGGCTAAAAGCGCGTGAATAAAACATGCATAAACAGGGTCGAAAAATGAATAGCGTTAATTTTGCGTGAAACGGTTATTTCCTGTTGTTTAGCTGTTTCCCAACGCTTCCCAGATATCCATAGCCGTATCGGTAGGAGCGAACGCCATGATGAAGGCATCGGCCACGTTCGGCGATGGCACATCACGCTTTGCGAGGTCCTTTTTGCTCTCCACCATCACGCGCCCGTTTTTGTCAAAATCGCGATGCGGGGTGGTAAGTTCCAGCTTGAGCTTTTCCAGCAGCGGGCAGGATGAGTCGATGCTTATCAGCTCATCTACCGGGTACTGCTCACCGTTCTTAACCGCGTTGAAGGTATTACGGAAACGATCTGCTACCAACCACCAGGCTTGCGCTTTGAGGTTTGCGAAAAAATCCTTGTTCGGGATGCCAATGTATTCGTAGTCCGGCTCATTCACACCAGCACCAGCATTGAATCGCTGGTAGTTGATGCGTGATGCATTCATGTTTTCGCGCTTACGATCCTCATTAATTTCCGAGAATTTAGCGCCAGCAGATGCCCCAACGCCGATTGAGTCGTAGACGATATCAGCGTCACGCTCCAGTGCTGCCTGATACGTACGCTGGCAGCTCTTCAGCAATTCATCTTCTTTCGCCTTCCACTCATCCGCCCAGTACACAATAGAGCCGTGGCGATAGACGTTAGCGCACTTATCGGCGCCGCTATCGGCAACGTCGAAGCCAATACGCTTACGCCCGCTTGGCTCGAAGTTAAGAGCCTTGTGCGCATCGACGGCCGCCTCAATCCATGACAGCTTGATAATGGCTGCATCATCATCCGACTCCGGCACACCCTCGTAGACGTGTTTAAATCCATCCGGATCGCGCCGCTTGGCGGCCTCGATGACCTTCAGCATTGTGTCAGACAGGAACGGGTTTTCGTCGTAGTTGATTTTGCGTATCAGCGTATCTTCGGGAGGGTCGACCACAAAGTTACGCCATACGAAATCAGTGACCAGCCCAGGGTTAAAGATGAACCAACATTCTGAGCCCTCTTTACGGATGGTAGGCTCCAGTATCTTCCACTGGTACTCCGTCAGCGCGTGGGCCTCTTCAAGCCACAGAACGCTGATACCCTCCAGAGATTTAATCTCTTCAATGTTGCGCCAGAGTCCATAAAACACAAATTCAGACCCGGTGACCCGGTTAATGATTTTGTTGTTCAGAATGCGGAAACGATGCCGTAGGCCAAAGCGGTCAATCTGAATCTTGAGCAGGGTATACACCGACTCTTCAATTTTATTCTGGATCTGACGCGCGCAACAAAAGCGAAGGCTGTATTTATTCGACAGAAATATGGCAATGCCAGCGGCATCCCATGATTTTGACGATGACCGGCCACCATAAAGCACTTTGTTACGCGCCTGCGTCGTCCAGAAGCTACGCAGAACCGGATTCAGCGTCGGTTTGGATGTCAGAGTAGAAGTCATTGAGGTCACGCTCTCCGTTGCCATCATCAATACCTGCATCACGGCGAAGACGATCGGCCTCCAGCGATACCTTATCAGTAGCAGCCTTGCGATAGTCTGTATCAGCAAATATTTTGCCTACCGTCGCAAGCGTGCCGACGATGGACTCAATACGAACGGTATTGCGCATCATCGCCTTCTCGGCGGCACTGATATTTCCCATCAGCACCTTTATTTCCTGGTCCCCTTCAGCATCTTCCAACTTGGTCAGCCATCGGCCAATATTCTCAGCGGCGACGAGGTTGTTAGCCCGAAGGCGAAATAATTCGTCTTCGAGTGTCAACGCTTTCGCGTCTTCTATAACCTCATCTTTGAGTAGAAGGCGGCGGGCATAACCGCCGTGCTTTAATGCTTGCTGGTTACCGGGCTTGAATGAGTTGGATGGAGGATCGGTACGCGATCCGCGAATCGGTTTCGTATCTGGTGGAGGTTCAGCTTTTGGTTGCGTACTTTTTTGTGTACGGCTAGCGCTGGCAGGCTTTCCGCTGGTACGCGCCTTGCTTTTTTGCGTACCACTTTGCGTACCATTTTTGCGTACCTGCGTACCGCTATTGCGTACCCAGCCAAGCTTTTTAGCCCTCTTCCTGATAGCCCCTTCAGTAACGCCGTATTTATCGCCTATATCACGGAGACTAAGGACTCCGGCCCGGTATGCCGATTCGATGGCCTCCCAGTCCGGTGTTGCCATAATTTTGTCCTCGCCTTGACATTATCGAGCCACCTCTTGAAGTGGCTCTGTAATGCCCGATCAGGCCTCGCTAGCCAGCTCAACCAAATCTTTGAAGTCCTGGCACATATGCAGTAGATGACCATGATCGTCGACAAAGTTGTAGCTTTTGAATAGTTCTACGATTTCCTCGGGACTCTTCCCACTCAAACGAGGAAACCGTTTTGAATCGTCAACCTGTTTCATCTTCAAATCTCCATTCAGTTGGTTACGACCACGCCACTTCAACACTGGAAATTGCATTCCATAGCGGTGGCATTTATCAATACTCTCGGGTTCCATCTACCGTATACACAGCACTAATGAATGCGTCGTCAAAAGGCCAGTATTTTGATGCCCACATCAAAAAAGCTGGCTACCCTTACCGCAAAGTTGGGTGAGAAATCTAAGCGAGGCTTGGCCTCGCTTTTTTATCTGAGGCTCTGTGTGCGGATATAGCCCTGCATGCATCTGGACTGTTTACTTCTTAACGCTGTCCGGCATTACTGCACCCACAACACCAGCCAGTGCTACGCCGCCAGCAATGACCGTTTCCTGAATGCCCGGAGGCATCTGATAGCCGAATACGCCAGCAACAACAAGAATGATGCCGCGCCAGGTGGACGGCTCCTTCAGTCGATTAATGAGATAGTTCATAGTTCCACTCTTTCCTTTACCCAACCATAGAGAAAATCTTCATTTGCCGCCCGAGCTTCAGCAAGCTCAAGATAGCGAGCGCCCTGGCTACAATTCAGCCCCTTCAGCAGCGTGGTTTCACCATCTTTGCCACGAACAGCGAGATAACTTTTCAGGGCGGCGATGGTGATGTTGCCGATTGCACCGTCCGGATTCAGATCCGGATATAGCTTGCCCTGCATATTCAGAGCTGATAACCAGCGCTGTAGGAATGTACTGGCGACACGTGGCCCCATGTTCACGCCGGTATCACACAATTCCTGTGCAATGGCTGGCGACAACTCGGCGATGCGGTCAAACTTCGGTTCTGTCCAGTATTGCGACAGGTAAATGGCTTTGGCGGTTTCCCGTGGTAACGCCTTCATATCGCCGCTATAGCCATATGCGCGGGCGGTAGTCTGCGTGATACCCCAGCGCGTTGGGCCGCCTTTATCATTCGGGTTATTTACGTAACCCCCTTCTTTACCGAGGATGCCCTCGATAATCTGATCTGCTGTCATGGCGCCTTAACTCCGGTAATGCGCTCCCAGAAATAGGTCAAAGCAACAGAACCCATTGCCCCGCTAATTCCGGAAGTGGCCAGTATCATGTAAATGCTCAATCCGCTTTCAATGCTCACCAGACCAGCAATAACGCCGGTAAACCCTGAAACCACCATTTGGGCAAGAGCATTGATCAAGCTCCATGTTGCCTTGCTCTGCTTCACATCTATCAGGTAGCGGACAAGTCCACCCCAGCAAGCAATGATCAGCAGAACCAGCCAGGACATCCCGGCAATGCTCTCTTTGTCTTGCATACGTTTAGCCATAGTTACCGCCTCCGATTAAAGATCGGGAAGCTGTGTGTTTGAAAAGGGTCAGGCCCGTCAGGCTGGATTTAACAACGAAGCATGTCGATGATGATTCCTGCAGGACCTGATAATAAAAAAGCCATGCAAATGCATGGCCTTGTGATTTGAATCCGTTATTTACAAAAAGTAGTCAAGACAGTATCTTTCGACTTCCGGACAAAAAAACATATACCGGGACAAAATCTAAATGTAACTGCCTTGCCTGCATGAAACCATGCGGGCTTTTTTTTTGCCCAAAGAAAAAGCCCACCGAAGTGGGCCTTACAGCTATCATCATTTTTTATTAGGTGTGGTGCCGGGTGCCTCCCGGTAAGTCGCCGCCAGTCCACAGACGACTCGCAATGCGCAAAAAAACATATCAGACTGGCAATGCCCCTCCGCATAGGGGGATTCACCACACCAAAAATTTAACATCTGATGAAACTCGTTTCAATGCTCTACGACGATGTGACAGGGGTACTGATGCAATGCATCTCGCGAATACCCCTGTCGTATCGCCGGAAAGCAAAAACCCCGCGCTGGCGGGGTTCTCGTTATATCCAAATTGTCGCTTTTTGTCGCTGCCGAGTGGCGCAGCTCTGCCAAGCATGAACGGATTATCTAATTATTAGACCTGAAATCAACTACCAATAACAAAATAAGCACTAATTGCTAAAAAAATCATTCAGACTCAGCTTTCAGACTTTGCCTTGCAGACAGGAAAGTTTTCGCCTGAAATACCTGTAAGCACCAGTTAACGCGATCCTTTGCCATCTTGAACGTAAGCCATGGGGCTGCTCGTTCCAGCTCGCGGGCAATATCCGCGACTTTTTTACGAGTGGTGTAAAAACTCACCCCTACGATATAAACCGGATCCGTTGTGTCGAATGCCTTTAACACACATTCCTCAACGAAATCCGCATCATCATCTCTTATAGCGGTATCTATTATGCTGGTAGTGGGTTTCGGCCATAAAATTGCGTGTGCTCTATTTAACGCATGCTGACCGCGATACCCTTCCTCCCTCGCCTGCTTAATTGCCGCAGTAAAGCGCTCAAGAGATTTATCAGACCAGCGATCTCCTCTGAGAACTCGCCAGCATTCATGGCTTCTTGGTAATCGGGGCGCGGCTTCACCGCGCATGGTATCGCCCCATACGGTAAGCAATGATTTAATCCAGCCTGACTGGATGCCGGTCAAGAGTTTTGCTCGCCCCAGATAGCGCTTATGCGTAGCCAGGGCAACCTCATTAAGGGCCGCATTATGTCTACGGCGTTGCATTGGAGTCATGCTGTCTCTCCCCGGATCTGATAGGTGCGTATAAAGTTTTTGAGGATGCGGTAGTCAACTAATACAGTGCCGTGATGACGGCAAAGGCGAAGCTTTTTCCAGCGGTAGCGGATCCGCTCTATTGCGTCACGGCTCATGCGGTCACCTTCTTATCAATGGCAAACTGCGCCAGCGCCATAAATGCCTGGCCTTTTGATTCCAGTTCGGTACGGTTGATATAACTGAATTTCTCACCTCGCCAGGTCTTATCAAATACAGCTATGGCACCAGCAAAAAACGCGCTGGTCGGCCTTTGTTTGTCGTTGGCGGGTTTAAACCAGACAGGCAGATCGAAACCAATCCGCCCGCGAATAAAGCAGACATGATCCGCATCTTCCGGCCACCAGGTTTCGCTAGTTGCGGATTTGACGAGGAACACATAGCGGCCGCCCTTCTCTCGTTGCACTGCTGCGTAGTTCATGATGTGAGTCATGCCAGTGATGGCTTGCTTTTCGTGGTATTGAGAGCGGCTATATGGAGGATTGCCGAATGCTGCGCCGCCGAGTTCTGCCAGGCGACCAGACCAGTCTTGCGTCAGCGCGTTATCTTCTGCGGTGTACCAGACAGGGCATTTTGCATTACTGTCATCAGCGAACAGGTCAAGCACCAACGGACCAAACATCGCATTGATACCCCAGAAAAGCGGATCCGGCGTTCGCCACTGGTCACCAACCTCTTTTAAATAATGGCATGGCGCGTTGCGAAGGGCCGCGAGAGATTCGCAGTAAAGATTAGTCATGCGATTGTCTCCCCTAATTCCTGAAGAACCTGTGCCAGCAACTCGCTTTCAGTACCGAATTTCTCTTCCCATGATTTACGGCCGGCATGAATAGCAACGCCGTAACCACCAGTGCGATGATGGGCGTGGCAAAGAGGAATGACATGGAAGTTATCAGCGCGGACAGATAAGCCAGTGCCAGAGCTGCAGTGATGGATTTCAGCCGGGGATTCGCCGTAATCAAGGTTGCGGCAAACTATGCAGCTAAGAGCGGCTACGCGGCTAAGATGAAGCTTTTCAGCTTTTGTTTTGGATTTGCTCATATCGCACCGCCTTGGCGCGACAGACAAACGGAAACAACAGCGTTGGTGATAGCCGGTATAAAGAGGTACAACTTTTGAGTATGTAGCTTCTGCGCCATCGGTTTCTCTCCGTGGCACAGTGACTAGCAAGAAGGGTTGTTCAGACCCGTGATTAATATAACTAATTTTAATCCTGACTTACAGGGGGAAGCCCAGCCTTTTTACGAGCCTCATCAAGGGATCTGAGCGAGGTGACAAACTCATCCTTACGGAGCGGGAAGCCTCTTTCGACCACGCCGTTTTTTACATAAATAAGGACAGGCCCGGCATGCTCTTTAAACCCTGGAAATAAATCATCCGGTATTTCCATAAATACCTCATTGGAAACACTCCACCTGCAACGAACACGGCCAACGAGTTACTGCACTAAAAATAACCGCGCTAAAGATGGCGTAAAAAGTTAACAATGGCGGCATAGCCGCCACTTACTTACCGCTCAATAAAACCAGTCGTCGGCACTTTCCCACGTTTCCTGCAGGATTTGCTCTATGCGCTTTTTATCACCATCAACGCCGCCCAGAACGGTCAACCCGTCAGTGCTTGAGCGTCTTATATTTAGTTTGCAGCTTTCATAGTTTTGATGAAGACGGCGCAGCAATTCAACTTCAAGGGCGGGAATGGCCCCTTCTGGCAGTTTTTTAGTCTTGTCGATGGTTACTTCGATTTTCATATTATCACACCGCTCGATATACTGTATAAATAAACAGTACACCTAACTCATTGAATGAGCAATATCTTAAGAGCACGAAACGTTAATTTTTGTCAGGATTGATGAAAGAAAACCCGCTGCAGCGGGTTGTATTGCATAGAGAATTTACTGAGGTGCCTTTGTCTCGACCTTGCTGTGAACTTCCCAGCGACTGATTCCGCAACTACCGCAGAAGTTAGCCAGGTAATCCAACCCGGACCATTCCCGGACACCTCCACGAGCGGCTTCTACGTATACGCCGATTTGCTTATCTCTCCAGAGGCCAAACAGTCGCCAGCTTCCGCTATCTGCATTTCTGACTGCCACAATACGGGTCATAACGCCGGTCTGATACAACTCGGTAAAGGCTGGTTTTTTTCTGGTTATCATTTGCATAAATAACAAACCTTAGATTTGTTGATAACAAATATGGTGTTTGTGTTTTATTGCTTTATCCCCTGCTCAGTATTTTTCAGGTCGTTTTCCGCGAAGAGGATTGCTGTTCTGGCGGAACGTAACCGTGCCTTGGCGTTTTTCTCTTCGCGTTCGAGGTTGGCGACAGCTTCGCGCAGTTCATCGCGGCGGTTATGAAGCTGCTTAATTTCTCTCACCACAGCCTCGCCATCAGTGGCGCACTGTAGAACGTACTGGAAAGGGTCAACGGCACAGCCACATTGCAGGCACAGAATGATCCGCCCCTTCTCATCGACTTCGACGGCTTTATGCTTGCAGCGTTGCTGGCTGTAGTCCTTCTTGTCGGTTACGGTGATGTTCAGCAACTTCTCTTCGTCGCGCTTGGGCTGAACAAGAGTGATGACGTTGTCGCCTTCATTTTCCATCTGGTACCTCCTGTAGGGCAGCCGCGAAATGCTCAACGCCTTTAGCCCAGATTTCTTTGATAGTTGTCCAGGTAACCGGTACCGTGATTTCAATTCTCCCGCTTCCGTCGCAGGTTTCGCATTCATCATCACCAAAACACTCCGGGCAGTTTACGAACTTGGTTTCTGAAAACTCACCTGATAGCGCGCCTTTCGCGCCGTTCTCAGCAGTTAACCTCATAGGTACCATCACGTACCCCTCTGGAATTACCGGAGAGTTGCCAGCCAACTCGGCGCGGGCTTGCCATGCCAGCCACGCTGCATTTTTGGCACCAACTCCCGCGATTGGTAGATTGTCCTCGTTGTTCCATGCGTTGAATGCTGCACGCTCATCAGGCACTACCGGCTGCTGCGCGTGGCGATAGAGAGGCGCTATGTTTCGCTCTAGGTCGGTGATGACGCTCCATATTGGGACTGACTCGACGCCTTGTTTCGCCATATCACGATAACTGTCGGCATACGCCAGCACAGGGTTGCGGACCGGCTCGCTGTCTATTACAGCCAGCGCGATGCGAGCCAGCTCCTCAGCCTCTTCAGCTGGCAGCATTACGTTGCTGCCGGCACCGTAGGTGTCACGCCATGATTTAATTTTTTCCAGACGTTCTCTGGTTAACTGGTTATTAGTCATGGGCTGATTCCTTACCTCTTGGATTGGCCCCTATATTTCCATACACTTTTTATCACTTAACCCATGACTGGTTC